>FUFK010041180.1_pt1 | contig 79980 bp, 73 predicted proteins | sample 1021851 | NCBI WGS metagenome assembly FUFK01 (sample SAMEA51879418, study PRJEB19060) | metagenome
TAATCGCTTCGGCAAGATAGGTATCAAAGTATCTGAAATACTGATTACCCATCGCACCATAAGCCGAGTTCAGTTGAATCTTTCGCACCAGTTGGAAGTTATGATACTTCGCAATCTCAAAGTCCAACTCTTCATTGTTTGGATCTTTTTGCTTTTTCTTCTGGGCTTCAATCATCAACTTCTTGAAGTGCTTGCGTTCTGCGTAAAACTTCTCCATCAGTTTCGGCATAAACCCAAGACGATCTTTTCTGAAACAGACACCGTTGGCTGCAATAGAAAAGTTTTGTTGTTTCAGTTGCTTGAGATTCCTTTCACAAAGATCAGTTTCTCCAAGCACACCATCAACATCAATACACGGATTCCTTGGGAACCCGTCCGGTCGCATCTTCGTATCGGGACTGATATTGTATTGCATAATCAAGTGCGGATACAGACTGTTCAAGTCAAACGAAACAATCCAGTCGTGCCGACCAGTGATCGGTTCTTTCACATACGCACCGATGATCTGATTCTCTTTCTTCCCTCCGGCTTTCTTTCTTGGGATCACGATGTCCTGACCACGAAGATAGTGATAGATGATTTGATCCCACATACGAACCTGCGAGAACACATCACCAAGATTTACCTTCGCGTTGTAGGCTAGTGCCATCGCCAGTTCCATCAGACCAAGTTTCTTTTCCAACTTCTGAATCAGACGAACATCTTGGATGTTGTATTCCACAAACTTTTGGAAGTCATTTGTATAGAAGTCCTTGAAGTGATCGTATTCATACTCCAACTTTTTCTCACCCAGTTCAACGAACGCAATGTGATCCAACTTGTATGACTCTTGGTTTACATAAGTAAACTTTTGATACAGATCAAAGTAATCAAGAATGGTTCGCCCGACCACCTCATATGCGATACGATCACCGGCTTGCGTCTGGATATCACGCTTACGCACCCAGTTCCACGGAGACAGACCGTTGGCTTTCTTCTCAATCAGGTGATCCATTCGTGCATAGAGATACGGAATATCAAAGAACTTGACGTTCCAACCAGTGATGATATCAACGTCCTCTTTCTTCCAGACTTCCAAAAACTCTAGCATCAAATCAACTTCGTCATCGTATCGTCGTGCGATGATATCCGGATCATCAATCTGAAAATCGCCCAAGCCAAAGACATAGGTTCTGTCTTCAACTGCCAGCGTAATCACATTCACCTTTTCTTGAGGATTCGTGACTTGCGGGAAGCCATTTTCCGAAGTCGTTTCAATATCAATGTATCCGACCTTCAAGGTCTTCATACTATAGTCAACTTCATCCGGAAACTTATCACCAATAAACTGATAGGTGTAGTCCGTGTTGCCATAGATTTCAAAACCAGTCACGCTTTCGTGACGCTCAATGAAGTCCCGACAGTCGGACATAGATCCGGGTTGGAAAGACTCCACGGAGTGACCGTGAATGGTATGATACTTTGAGGATTTGTTTGTGGAAACGAAAAGAGTGGGGCGATAGTCAATACCGCCTTCCACTCTTTCTCCGTCCTCGTATCCGCGATACAGAACTCTGTCACCACGAATTGTCACATTTGTATAGAAGCGACTCATACGAGTATTCTACCTTCTGTTTGGCTCAAGTCAATCAAACTTTTGCGGAGTTGTGACGGTTAAATTATCGGTTGCTAATTTGATGCCATTTTTATTATTTTGATTCAAGATTGACCACCAAACATAACTATCACCAGCATGACGTTGTTGTGAAAAGATGTGATATCCTAGATCATATAATTTTTTTAACAAATCATCTCTAACATGATCACCCTCAACATTATTGTGAAATTGAACAAACATCTCTCCAAACGTAATATTGCAGTCAATCAGGTCATTTAAAATTTGAAACTCCCCACCTTCACAATTGATTTTGATATAATCAATGTGGCTAATTTTTTCACTTTCCGCAAACGTTTTCATACTCACGGATTCCACGGGAGTTTTAGTATTTGACTCTACAAAAATGGATGATCCATCATCAGCATAATTTAAATTAAACGTTCCATCTTTGTATAAGCACTTTTTTATTACTTCAACGCTAGATGAAACGCTTTCTGCCACGGCACTACATGAATCGTAAAACTTAGTCTCAGGTTCAAAACAATAAATTTTATCACATCCTAAATTATGCAATATTGAAATGAACTGCCCCCTGTAGCCACCGACATCAATTCCGATCATCTTTTTCCCCAACATAAGATGAAAGAAGCACCATGTAGTTGATGATGTCAACGCATGAGTCATGGAACGATTCGTTTTCAACGTGCATTGTTCCAGATTCAATAAAAGAACTCATTCGTGATAATTTATCAACGATCCGAACAAGGAATCCTTGCTCTGTGGTACATACACCCATCGCTTCGCAACGAGTGAAATTTGCAAAAGGTTCAAGTGCCTCCGTTNCCTGCGTAATCTTTATTTTTCAATTCCATAAGATTACGGGCTTCTTGACAAATGGCTTCGTGGTTTTTTAACAATTCATCTCTTGTCATTTAGCATTCCTTTTTTGCTCTTCAAAATCACTATCATACATTTTTTGTGCTAATTTTGTAACATCAACTTTTGGATACCATCCAAGTTTTTCTGCTGCCTTTGAAGAGTCACCCAAAAGATAAGGAACTTCGTGGGGTCGCATGAAACGAGGATCAATCTCCAGATATTGATCATAGTCACCCAAGCCAGAGTAGTCAAAGGTTGCTTTCAAAAAATCTCTGACTGTTGTTGTTTTTCCGGTGGCAATAACATAATCATCAGGATCATCTTGTTGAAGCATCATCCACATGGCTTCAACATAATCACCTGCATATCCCCAATCGCGGTAGGCATCAAGATTACCAAGTGCAATCTTTTCTTGAAGACCAAGTTTGATCCTTGCCGCCGCTGTTGTGATCTTTCTTGTGACAAAAGTTTCACCGCGTCTTTCTGATTCGTGATTGAATAGGATTCCACATGAGCCGTGAACATCATAAGAGTGGCGATAGTTTCTAACCAAGTTGTGTGCGAACAACTTTGCACAAGCGTAAGGTGAAGCGGGTGTCATTCTTGAGGTTTCCGTGTACCCTGTTTCTGGACATGGTGCATCACCATACATTTCCGATGACGATGCTTGATAGAAGCGACAATGAGGAACAAGTGAACGAATAGCCTCTAGAATGTGCAGCGTGCCGATTGTGATCCCNTGAATGGTGTCTTCGGGGACATCAAAAGAAACCTTCACATGAGACTGAGCCGCAAGATTGTAGAACTCATCTGGCATATACTTTGAAATAAGTCTCCATGTTGAGGAGGCATCACTGAGATCGTGATACTCTAAAATAAAGTTTGGATTTGCAGGAAAGAGATGATCTACGCGAGCAGTGTTAATTAAACTTGTTCGTCGTTTCAGACCTACNACTGTGTAACCTTTGCTCAATAAAAACTCTGCAAGGTAAGATCCATCTTGTCCACAAACACCACTGATGATTGCAGTTTTTTGAAGTCCTTGCTCCTTTTTCCAAAGTTTTCCACCAACTTTACCATGATTAATTTCAGTCATTATTGTTCACCTCTTTCCCATGCGTTCAATCTTTCTACCAACCAAGTCACATCTCCAACGTCAACTGCGTGATTGTTTCCAATATAGAAACCATTTTGATGAATTACCTTTGCGTTCTTATCATGTCTATATTGATTGACGCGATTCATAAATGGATGTTCGTAAAGATTACCTGCGATGATTGGTCGCGTTTCAACTCCTTGTGACTCAAGGTACTTTCTTAGTGCTAGTGTGTCTTCTCGCGTTGACTTCGTAATCACAGGGAAACAAAAACTACTATTACCCTCTAATCTAAAATCTGTGTAAAACTTGTCTTTACTCAGACCACTTGCAAACACACCAAAGTTTTTTCTGCGAATGTCATTGTGCTTATCAAGTTGCTTCAACTGCATTTGTCCAAGAACTGCATTGAAGTCGGTTGATCTCATGTTGTAACCCGGAACCATGAAGGTAAAGTTTTCATCAACCTTCTGATCTTTATACTTCACCTGCATGTACGGGGGCAACTCTCTCAGCAATCCGTGTGAGCGAATCAAAAGAAGTTTTTCATAAACCTCTTCATCGTCCGTGCAAACCATACCACCCTCAATCGTGGTCATGTGATGACCGTAGTAAAAAGAGAAGGACGAAGCCTTTCCAAAGTTACCAATCTTCTTACCCTTGAAGGTTGCACCATGAGACTCACAGCAATCTTCCAATAGTGTGATGTTGCTCTCTTCACAGATATTCAGCAATTCATCACTCATGGAGTTGAAGCCAAGTAGGTGAGCGAGGAAAAGATATTTTGGTCTATGCCCAAATGCTTTCTTGTGTTGAAACAAAATGTCTTTGAGTGTATCAAGGCAAAGATTCATGTTTGGAATGGTCACATCACAAAGTTGCAATTCTTGTCCTGCCATCATAATCGGTGATACCGTTGTTGCCCAAGTCGTTGCAGGTGCGATCCAAAGATGATTTGACTTTTGACTTAATTCTTTCATTGCCTGAACAATCATAAAGTTTGCAGATGAACCAGAGTTGCAAAATACTGAATACTTACAACCTTGCCACTCGCTCCACTGCTCTTCAAATCTACGAACTTCATCTCCCTGTGAAAAACGATCTGCCATCAAAACAAAGTCTGAAAGACGTTGCCGTTGGGCAGGAGTGATCGCATTATTCATTAGTTTCCATGATTTCATTTTCTGGCTTTCTCGTAGTTAGTGTTGAACCAGTCCACGGTTTCCTTGATACCAATATTCAGGGGAGTGAACTCAAAGTCAGGACGAAGTTCTTTAAATTTAGAATTGTCNGATGGTTTTCTNTGTTGNCCTTTTGGTTTTGATGAATCATACACAACAGTCGCATCAAAGTCAAAGGCTTTTGTGATTTCATTTACGGCTTCTGAGATTGCATACTCCTCATCTGGAGATGCAATTAGAGATTCGGAACTATCATACTCCAACAACATCCAATCAATAATCTTACCCAAGTCTTTATTATACAAAAACTCTCTTTGTGCAAGACCATCTCCCCACACATTAAGATCACTTTGGTATTGTTTAGAAATGTAACACTTGTGTATCAAGCCGGGGATCACATGTGAACTTTCAAGATTAAAGTTGTCTCCGATCCCGTAAACATTACATGGGATCACATTCACAATATTCATGCCATACTGATCACGGTATGCTCTCGCGTTGATCTCGGTCATTCGTTTGGCGTAACCGTATCCATAGTTTGATGGGTGTGGTTCACCTTTGTAAATTTGATCGGTTGTCAGTGGGTAGGTAGCGTCATCTGGAAAGATACAGGTGGACTGTAAACAAACCATTTTCTTCACACCACACACCCGTGATGCCTCAATGATATTCAAGGTCATTAACATGTTCTCGTAAAAGAACTCACCCAACTTTTCCATGTTTTCTTTTACACCACCAACGCGGGCAGCACAGTGAACAACATATTCAATTTTATTCTCTTGCATGTAAGAGAGTGTTTCATCGTAATTTAAAAGATTCACTTCCTTTGAAGAGGGACGATGTTTTCCAGTAACGCAAGATCCGACAAGACCGTTTCCTCCGGTGATAAACACCTTATCATAATCAATCATTTCCGGTACTCCCGAACCCACCTTGCCTCTCACCGCGTTTTGGTCTTTCTGATATCCATCCTGTAACAGTAGCAGTATTTTTCACCAACTCAATTTGTGCAACCCTATCCCCGTCGTGAATATGAAAATACTTCTCTGTATTATTAACCATAGGGACAAAAACTTCCTCAACATAGTCTGAGTCAATGATTCCCTCTGAGACAGATAGACCAATACCTTTTTTTGCAGCCATACCGGAGCGTGTGTGGATTCTGACAGAATAACCATCAGGAATATCCATGATCAGTCCGGTCGGAACCAGAACACGTTCTCTCGGATCTAATTTAAGTGGCTCATCTACGCACGCATAAACATCATAGCATGCGGAGCCTTTTGTTGCTTTTACTGGTAATTTAGCCGATGGACGAAGGGAATAGAAGCCAAGATTGATTGGCTGATTGAACTTAATGTCATTCATAATAAAAAATATCTCCTACACTTGATATGTCTCAGTCGTATCAGACCGCTGCTGTATGATTATACTCTGTGGCTCGGTCATGTAAAGTGTAATTGTTGAATCACTTCTTTTTTGTATTGTCAAACTTGTTTGCTCGCCCGTGATGATTGACTCTCTAGGGTCTTCAATAAGCAATTTATTAGTAGAATTGTTTCCGGTGATCGTGGACTCACGTTTTGTCTCAATCGCTATTTTGTTCATTTTGTAATGTTCGCTCTGGCTTCAAAGCGTCCCTCAATAATACGAGTCACCTCTTCACCATCCACAAGTTCTAAGTCATAAAATAATCTTCCAGTTGGAACATTGGAGGATGACACTGCATCAAACTCAATATAAATTCCACCTGTGGTTCCGGCTGCTCCAGAGTTGGAGCCATTGAGCGTGATGCCTCCGGTTCCACCAACTCCAGCACCGGCAGAAAACTCACCAGTAGAACCACCGTTTGTTACACCGGAACCTGTAATATTTAAAACAAGTTGTGTATCGTCAGGACTACGACGAACCTGCATTCGTGCAGTCTGTCCGTCAAGATCAATCGCTCCACCAGTCGCGGACTTGTAGAGTGCGTGAAACTTGAACGTGGTTCCTTTATCGTGAGTAATGGTGTATTCGGCAGCCATGAAATTCTCCTATCCTATTTAGGAAACTGAAACAAACTCAAAGTCTTCGTTTTGAACCGCACCAAAGTTTGATGTAAAGAATCCTGCTTTGTAAAGACTACTATTTCTATCAATGCCTTTTGTCGGGTCGTTGTCAATAAAAGGATCGCCAGTGTAAAGAACAACGTGATCTGTTGGTGTGTCACCAAAGCCACTGAAGCGATTACCAGACGAAATCACATCCGAGTTCATTGCATTGTTTGAAAAGCAAGCGACTGCTGTGTTTGTTGCATCTGAGTTGAGAAAACCAACCGCAGATGCGTCACCGGCAAACAGAAGATTTTGTGTAAACATATTTGCATATGCGTCAGTGTCGTTTGGCTGCTCTGTAATTTCAATACCAGTGCTTTGAAAATCGTATATGGTATTTCCTGCACAGAAAGTGCCTCTGTTTTCGTTAGCACCACTTCCCTCTTGAGCAAGTGTCATTTGAATGCCCATATCTAAATCAACACCATCGGCAGTGTTTGGCATAATCACATTACCAACACAAGCAAAACCAAAGAAACGGCTACTATTTTCAATACCCTTGGCTCCTTTAATTAGATTATAACAGATGATTCCACCACGAAGATTTGAACCAAAAATCACTGCGTTTGTTGATTGATAAGATGCAGCAGCAGANGACACTTCATTGTTTATGATCGTGCAATCCTGAGTGTAGCGTATCGCTCCACGCCCGGCACTGGTGTTTAGATTATGAATCTTGCAGTTTTCAATCACATTAGTCATACCCTGACTGTATACACAGCCGTTTGTGTCGCTTCTTGAATACTCAACATCAAAGTTGCGAAGAATCACTCCGTCAGCAGATGATCGTAAACGAATTTGACCATTACCACTATGTCCAATCTGAAACTTACCATTGTCTCCCGGTGTTGTTTCGTAGCCCTCAAGAATCGTTTTCTTTGTGGTGTCTGCGAAGGTGGCATTCAAGTCAATGGTTGAACTGTCCCGTGATGCTGTGCGTTTAAAATACATATGCACACCGGGACCGTTGGTTTCAATGTAAGTCTCGGCTTCAGAAACAGATTGAAAAGCATTTGCTTCTGAACTTCCGTCGTTGCTTCCGGTAGATAAGTCTGGATTGCAATATCTTACATCAAATGCCATTGTTACCTCCGCTCGTATGATACAAACATTTGTGCCTGAGTAGAACCAGAGTCATTGCTGATCACATCAAAGAACATAAAATCGCCAGCCGTGACCGAGGTGTTATTGAAAACGGTGGACGATCCGGTGATACCTTCAATGCCGAGTGTGCCACCAGTCAATGAACTTGTGGCTGGATTTCCAAAATCAGATCCGGCGATGATTGCACCCGCCGTGAATCCACCAGAGCCATTTACCTTTACATCAATATTTGTGAGTGTTGCGTCATAGGGAAATCGGTGCAACGAATCTGTTTTTTGTCCGGTCGCAATAGCCGAAGAAGCAGAAATTGTAAAGGTTGCAGTATTTTTTGTATAAGACGCATCTTGACGAAAGATTGGTAGTAGTCCGCCGGAAAGTTCTACAACTTCAATACCTTCTTGTACCAGAATTGACCCCGTAAACCCACCAAGGCTAGTTACCAAATCTACATCATTTGGTTCAATGGTAAAGTAAAGAGTATCTCCAACAGAAGGTTCTTCTAAAATAAAAGCAAGATTAGGACTAGAAAGAGTTAGAGTCAAAACACTTGAGCCGAATGTTCTGCTGGTATCTTTGTAATCACTATGTACCTGACCGACTGTTTTGCCGTCAAGAGAACTAAACTTGATGTTTCCGCCCACATTTTTGAAATACTCAAACAGAGAGGAAAGATCGTTTCCGTCCGCGTCAGTGGCATGTAATTTAATAAATACAATACTTCCATCTCCCGCTACATCATCAATAACACACTGACCACTGCCCGGCGTGTCTAGAAGAGATGTGCTACTGACCGTGTATTGATATCCACGCTCGGCGGCTCTGTTTTGGTGGGAGCCATCGGCGAAGGTAATACCAACAGAAGCGGAAATGCCCTTCACTTGTAGCGAAAGATCGGTTGTAGTCACTGCACCAGTAAGACCGTTAAAGGAGTTTACACCCTCAATCGCACCAGTGGCTCCGTTGAATGATGCGACAAATTCGTGTGGTGCGTGGGCAGATGATTGGAACGATCCGTCTGGGAAGGTCAGTCCCACTCCAAGGGAGATTCCGTTTGCAGGAAAAAACACACCATCATGCAAATGTAATTTTTGACCGGCATACACATCTACTGTCTGATTTTTGACCCCCACCTCAACGCGAGTGCCATTGCTCGCTTGATCTACATCGCCGATGGTGGATGTGGCGTTTAGTCTATGAAACCGACCAAGGGTGAATTGACCGGCACTAATATCAATTTTTGCGTCACTGCCCCCACCCGGATTCTGAATGGTTCCTGTCGTACCGGAAAAAGAAATAGCACCATCGGTGGTAATTCCAAACGCACCGACAGAGATGCCTGCAAAGGCAAAGGTCAATCCATCAGTCGTGATGCCTCCGGTGAGTCCGTTAATTGATGCAACAAATTCTCCAACTGGTCCGGTCGCCCCTGCGGGTCCAGTTGCACCAGTGGCTCCGGTTGCACCCGGAAAGCCTCTGTCACCTTGATTAGCACGATCCACACGAATCCATGCTGTTCCAGTAAATTTCCATTTTCTAGAGCCAGCGGTGATGGTATCACCACGCTTTGGGCTGGCGGGAAAGTTAAGTGACATTATCTACTCCTAGATTTACGTTTGTTCCTTTTATCTAGGTTTCGTTTGGCTTTTTTCTTCAAAGCAACCCGCTCTTGGCGATACTTTTCACGAACAGCCTTTTCCATTTCATCACGTTGTTTTGCTTCCTCTGCTCGCTTTTGCTCTTGTTGTTGTTGATTTAACATGTATTGCTGATAACTGTTAAAGTTATTTTCAATTCTTTGGCGATGCTCTTCTGGGAACTTTTTCTCTTCAATTAGTTTAGATGCAGCCTGATAACCAAGCATCCAATCACCAGTAATATGAGCAACAGCCGCCAACTCATCAAGCAACTCCCAGTCATACACAGAATGTGACAAGAACAAAATGTCATTTTCTGGGAACTTAATATTAACACCAGCCCTTGCAAACAAGTAGGCAAGGTTCGGATTATGGTTCAAACGATGTGTCCTAGCCAAAGTTAACAGAGGCTCTGCCCTGTACGGACGAATATTCCATGCTTGAAGAAGATGATCTTGTGCTTTTTGCCACCAGTCTGGGTCTTTGCTCTGCATCTCGTTACTCAAAAAGCATTGAGCCATTCTGAAAACTGAATACCACTGTTCCTCTTCCCAACCACCAAACTCTGCTCGTTTTTTATACCACTTGTATGCTTTCTCATACTCGCCAGCATCAAAGTACGATTGTCCGGCATAAAAAAGATACCTACCATTATTTGGTTCGTAGTTTTCGTTTTCTGGGTTTGTCAGACAGTCAACTAGAAGTTCTGCGTCATGTAAGTATTTTGCTTGCTCATCATTTTCAAATTCCAAAGTTCTTTTGCCCATCGTTCGTGCGTGGATACGATAGTTTCCTCCAATACGATCTAACATCAACTGACCGTTTTGCTCCTCTCTTTTTCTAGGAGCGTCTGCATATTCGTGAATAACACCAATATATTCCCAGTCGGAGTCAACTTTAAAAATTTGATTACGCCACCAGTTGAAAGTTCCACGGAAAATATTTAAAGCGTATCCATCATGTTGACCGAAGTTTTCTGGATATTTAAAGTCACCCTCAACGAAGTCATCAGCGTCAATAACCCAAGCGTAGTCTGCTTTGCCTTTACAGTTTCGTAAAGACTTAGTTCTTGACTTACCAAACCCCTGCCAAGGATCGTCGTACACCTCACCGGGAATTCCTTTTTCTTCAAAAAATTCTTTGATGATTTCTTTAGTTTTATCAGATGAGCCTGTGTCTGAAATATCATAACGATCAATATATGGGGCGATTGATGACAAGCAATCACGAATAATATGCTCCTCATCTTTAACGATCATACACAGTGTTACGGTGGGTCTACTCATAATGTTTCAATCCTTTCATAGCGACGAGATGTTTTGATTGCGTCCGCTTGTCTTTCCTGCTCTTGTAAATTTACACGATCTTCGCTCAAAATGTTTGTTCTATTATAAACATACATCTCTCTATCAATGTATTTAAAACGCTCTCCACACATTTCAATCATGGGAAACATGAAACTCATATCTCCCGCCATATTGTAATAATCATTTCTCGTTTTGTCAATAAAATCTACGTTTTCAATTTTGTCAAATAGTTTTTTTCTGAACGTTCTCAGATGTGAAGCCATCCATCGGTACTCTCTAAAATTATTGCCACTAATCACCTCATCCGGATACCGATGATATACGTCAGTTCTAGCAGGAACGTATCTATTTTGACCATGATATTCGGAGTAAGTGCCGTATGTCAGCCATGTATTTTCATCGTAGTATTCATTTAAGATATCTAGCACGTTTTGATGAGGTAGCCAGTCATCAAAATCCACTGTGATGATAATTGAATCTTCTTTTGCTTGACCGACACCAAACTTAATATTTTCTGTTTGATATTTTCTAGTTTCATTCCTAAACAGTTTGAAGTTGTGCAACTCCTCATATTTTTTTAGACAATCATATGTGCCATCATTCGTTAGTGCGTCAATCGCAATAACATCAAAATTCTCATAGTTTTGTCTGAGAACACTTTGCACACAGGTATCAATCCAAGGCTGTGAATTGTACCCAACCATAACAAACGTGTAATGATTCATAACAGTCCTTTCAAACTTTCAATAAATTGCTTACGTTCTTTTGGATCTCCATACCTTAAAAATACAAAATACGCAAATGGAATAAAGGCATTGTCTATATCAATAATACCATGCTCATGGTTAAAATGTAAAACTTGTGACTGCACGATATCTGAGTATTCACCACCACCAAGGTGTACGTTATCAAATCCGGTTCCGACTGGGTTCAGAGTAGCAAGTTCTAATTTTAACCAAAACATAGAATCCTCTGGTCCATATCCTTCAATAATATGGGGATCGTATCCTCCGACCTCAACCATTAAATCTCTGCTGACTACCACAGAACCACCCGGTGCTTTTGTGTATGGGATGGGTGGATTTTGCCTGAGAAGAGGCTCAAGAGAAACCATAATGCCCTGACTGTTAAGGGAAATAATGTATTCTGTTTCGTCGTGGGTCAATTGAGATACTTGCCCCGTGACAAAGGGTTGGAAGAATCTTTTTACGCCGGAGTTGCAAAACTTTTCAATACCTTCTACAAAATGAGATGTAAAGAGTAAATCAACATCGTGATTAATTTGCCACTTACTTTCAATTTCCTTACACGCTAAGTTGTAGCAACATGATTTTTTCATAAACTTGTGAGACTTCACAATCGTAAACAAGTTATAGTTTTCCCATCCATACTTTTCTTTAAATTTATTCAGATAGCCTAAAAGATGATCTGTCATTTTATTGTTATCTTCTTGAATGACAAACGTTACTGACCAGTCAGGCTTGAATCTTAAACACATCAATAAGTAACCACATAGTGTTAGCAAATGATTTGTCCTAGTCAAATCTCCGTCGTTCTCCTTTACAGGAATGACGATGTTATATTTCGGAGATTTACAGTTGATAATTTTATTTACATCAAGACTATCGTACGGATAATGACGCTTTCTATGGTTTAAAATTTTCTGCATGTCATTTTTGTCAAATTTTTCCATAAACACTGAGGGGCTTATTGTACCCCATTCCATAGCGGTTCTAATTTTGTGAGCAGTTTCTAAACTGTATGAAGCATCGGCAAAATCAATCATCACATGCCTATCTTCTTTTAAACTAAACCACCTCTTACAATCACCAGAATTTCTCCATGACTGTTCAAAACTTGCCCACTTTTTACTATCAAGAAAATCTTGACAACCCAAAAGAGTATTTGCAATATTATCACTGATGGTATCAAGCGTTTTCATTCATAAACTCCTGACAAATTTTATTAACATTTTCAAGTAGTGAGTATTTTTTTGCGTTGTTAAGTGCGATGTCAAAATTGTTTTTTACGGAGTCAATAATAGACTCGTATAAATCCGCACTAAAAACATCAAACGATTCTCTTGTCCATGATTGAGGATCAATGTCCAAAAAATCATCCATCTGCAAAATACCATTTACATCAAAAATATCAGAGATACTTGGATCTCCCCAGTAAATCGGAACGGTTCCGGTCAAAAAACAGTCAAGAATTTTTTCAGTATGCCATCCCGAAATTTGTTCATTTTCAATAATAATTGAGAATCTGTAATCCCTATGACTTTCTAGTTTTGCGTCTAACTCACCACCAATCGGATTATTTGCCGCGTTTCCGTACAATCCAAAGCCGCAGTTGAGTTCCATGAGTCTACTCATTGTTCTTAACCGTTTCGTGTGACCTGAGCAAAAATTTTTGGTGCTTGAAATCATGCTTAAGTTTTTAGTTTTTGTATAGATTTTTCTATCACCTTCTGAGATCCACGGTCCCGCTGATGGAGTAATAGTTTTAATTTTTGGGTGTTGACCCTCCAATGATTTATCGTATGTGTATACACCTACAACTGAGTCTGATTGGCAAGTTAAAATTAATCTCTGCTTATTGTGATCTAAACCGTTGTAGAATTTCATAACTTCATATGGTTCACAACAGTATAANGCCACAGGGATTGATGGTGTGGATGTCGTTGCATTAAAAATAATTGTGAGTTCTGGATTATCATCACCAACATTTTCCCAACAATCACTCTCTCTTGGTTGAAGTTTTCCAAAACTTATTGGGTCATACTGATCATAAATTTTTACCTTTAACTTTTTCATCACAAAATCTCCCAATTTTCACAGTAAATGTCAGACCACTCAGGCATACCCCTCGGTCCAAACCATTGTTTTGGTGCTACTGTGTTTGCCCCACTCAACCATGCACCCCACCAACTAAAGGTGCTGTTTGCAATGATATGACCATTACACATTGACATCATACACATATCAACATAAGTATCATCTGTGCCATCGGTTGAATTATTTTCTGAAAAATACACATCATCAGATAGGTGACTTAAATTTTCTTTACACCATTCTATATCATCCGAAAATATAACAGGAGTATATCCTTTGAAATTTTCATATGCTTTTTCATACCACTCAACCGAGGGTAGCGGGTGAAACTCTGTAAGATTTGTATAGTCTCCTCTTCTTACATGAATTGAAACTAAGACACCCGTTGGCAAACTATCTGCCGCTCTTTCTCTGATTCTCTTTTCAAAGAAAAAGTTTTCTCTAACCAAAGACTCGCAGTGTTTAAAATATTTTTCACTCTGAAAGTAACCGTGAAGTTCAATATCATGCGTGTCCGGAAAATAAAAAGTATTTTCATCAAACATAAAAGACGGTTCACTATAAATCGCAGTTGGTTGACATTGTTCATTAATAGCAGATCCAAGAACAAAACAATCGTTGAGATAAGTTTTATCAACATTGTAGTGAAATGGAACTTTGAGTTTTCTTGAAATACCCAAAGCAGATGCGTATTGAAACATTTGATTTCCCAAACGCCATGATGGACTATTGAACAAAATTTTTCCCATCAGCCAATTGTCCGGGTGCTAAATTTTTTCTTTGTGTTCAGGGGTGTGCGTGTAATTCTTTCCCATTGGTTTACCGTGTTTTTAGAATCGGCTTGATAAAAGAAAGGAACCATAGGTGCGTACACGTTAAATTTATGTTGAACACCATAAGCGATACCCACATCAAAGGGACGATTAAGATTGTAAATATGGTTTCTACCCTCATCAACGACACCCTGAGCGTATGCAGGATTCATGTAAAGGATTGCGTGAGTTGAAAAGACTCTACAAATCTTTGACCAACCATTTAACTGATTGATCGCTTCATAGTTCCCATCCCCGTGTGATGTTCCAAAGTAAATTGCATCAGTGTCTTCAATTATGTGTGGCTCTGGAACGTACGCACCCGCCTCCACTTCAATATCGTCCTCTAGAATTAGAACAGGCTCGCCGTCAGCGAGGATGGTTTCTTCAAGTGCATGAAAGTGCGACTCACCGCAACAATGCGTGAGGTAGAATTCATTTTTTTCTTGAACGTCAACAGATGTGATGGCATCAAATCTTTCCACGTTCTTGAACTCTAGTCTTTCAAGAAGTTCAAGCATCTGGCGAGCCTTTTCTTCATCTTTTTCTACATTAATCCAACGAGTCCTTACATTACGAAGATCAATTTGCATCACTCCTCCTTGGGTGGTTTTCTTCCGATATGATACTTAGGGATCAATTCCCATTCGTCTTTGTTCTTATGTGATAGTATCTTGATTTTTCGTAAAGATGCAAGTGGTTCTTCACATTTTTCTGTAGAAATAATTTCACACAAGCCCCACTCAGCCACCAAGCCGATAATGGTATTTCTTCTTGCGATATCGTCCTCTGTCATTTTTGAAGGCAGTCCGTCAAGTGCGAACAGTTCCTTGAAATGGGTGATGTAATATTTGCCTCGCTTATGCAAAATATGGCAAGACTGATACAACTTATTACCTACCCTAGAGGAGACACCGATTCTTGTTAATGTTTCTTTGATCTTTAAGAANTCTTGNGGNTCATNNAGACNNACCTCAACNANANTTTCTACNATCTTNTCTGTGTCTTCCATNTTAACTCCATNACANTNACAGACGGATCACGTTCCGTCGCAAGTATTTAGGAGTTGGTGGTTTTGACGATATGCTGGTGGATTTCGTCTATCTGATCGTCCGACATTACAGACATTGCCTCTAGGGCTTTCTTAGTCCCAAGATTGTAGTAAAGTTTCACTGAATCCAGCCGAGGGTCGTTTTCGTTCTTCAACCACTTACTGAATCGCTTGCGTTTTCGGACGGAGTGACGAAGATAATCAAACTGCATCTTTTTGTCTGCGTTCGGCAATAGATTCATCTCGTTGGCTTGCAGGATGGTATCCGGAAAGTAAGACAAACAGCGATTGACCACGAAGGGAACGTATCCCTTCGCAGCCGCTTCATCCTCAAGGAGATTGTCCTTGGAATAATTAATCGCATTTAGATAATCACCGAGTTTCATTAGCCCTCACCGCCGAAGCATTATTAGCCCAGTCCCAATTATTTCTGTATTGCATGTTGTCCTTCCAGACAGATTCTAGAATACCCGAAGATACACCGTGATCTTGTAAACTTTTGATCATCGCATTCACATCCTTTGGAAAACATGTTCCACCAAAACCAAAGTCACCATCAGGACCGGGAACTGAGGTGTGTGAATTACCGACTCTAGGATCGGACAAAACACCTGTAAGGACACGATCATAATCTAAGCCCAACTTTTCGCCAAGCATAAAAATCATATTGAAGAAGCCAACTTTAGTCGCAAGGAAACAGTTAGCCGTATACTTCACCATCTCTGACTCACATGATGTCATAGTATAAACGGGAATATCAGGGAAAACTTTCAAGAATAGTTCCTTTGCCATTTCGGAATATTTTTCCTCTTCCCCCTCCATGAGATATGGTGAACCGATCACAGTCCTATCAGCGTTTACAAAATCATGCTTTGCATTTGCAGCGGTCAAGAACTCAGGACAGTGAACCAAGTTTTTTAGACGATACTTCTCAGCCAATCTTTTGGTTGTACCAACAGGAACGGTGGACTTGAGCATGATTACTTGATCTTTGTTTTGATACAGTTTTTCTAAGCACTCTTCAACGATGCTGGTATTTGCCTCGCCTCCAGTTTCACTTACCATCGGTGTGGGCAAGCAAATGAAAAGATGCTTACAGTTTGTAACCTCATCAAAACTGTGGGTGGATGCGTCAGGATTAATATCATAGATCAAAGGCTTTTGATCTCGGAAACCATAAGCCACCGCTCCGCCAACAAAACCATTTCCAATAATTGCCAATATCACTCATTTAAACTCTGCCTCCATCATCATTTCTGTTAGGCAAGCCATCATGTTGATTTCTGAATCAGCAGCGAAGGCAGCCTTGTATTGATAGTTTGCCAGAATTAGAATCACCGCTGGCACGGACTGGGGCTTGAGATAATCACCAAGACCCTCATAAATTTTGCGGTAGACTTCGGTTTCATCATTGTCACCGTTCTCTACCACCCAACGACGCAACTTGGTAAACTCTTTGTTCTTGAGAATATCCATCAACGTTTGAACCCGAACATCGCCGATGTCCGACAGAATGCCTGTGTCAATACATCCAGATGCAGAGTAACGCTGCACCTCATTCAAGATTCGTCGCCAGTCCGGAGCGTGNCGCTGAACCAGTTTGACGATCACTCGCTGATCAAACTCAANACCATTTTCATCAAGAATCTTAGACAGACGCACGAAGAACTTTGCGGACATCTTGTCCTTCTCTTCTTTGGTAAATCTAAACTCAACGTTGGTGCATCGTGAATGCAAAGGTTCAATGATACGATTCTTAAAATTACAAGTNAGAATGAAACGACAAGTCGCGGCAAACTCTTCAATAAACCCACGCAAGGCNGGCTGAAAACTGTTTGCATTTGCATAGTCAAACTCATCAAGGATCACGACTTTCTTGCCGCCACCCAAGGATGCCGTGGATGCAAACTCACGAATCTTCGTTCGGAGCGTGTCAATATTACCGTCTTCTGAACAGTTGATCTTCATCGCATCAATGCCCATCTCTGAACACATCGCTAGAGCCGCCGTGGTCTTGCCACAACCGGGACCGCCAGAAAACATAAGATTCTGCATCTCACCAGAATCCACAATCGCTTGTAGATCCTTCTTCAAACTACTTGGAAGAATACACTCATCCACTGAACGCGGACGATACTTCTCAACCCATAGGTATTGTTCTGCCATCAAAAGACTCCGTTGTATACTGAGTCAGATGTTACAGCAATCACATACCCCGCGTCAATATCTGCGTGTTGTAATTGAATGGCTAATTTTTCACACAAAGAGATTTGATAGTCACCCGGAAGCAACTTCAAGTTTTCTGATTTGATGAAGATATTGAAAGAACAATTTTGATCCATATCTTTCGGTGTCACNTCAATATCATAACGGTTCGTTGAGTTCAACTTATCCTTNTCAAAGGCAGAGATTTTNACCTTGCCGTCTTCGCTGCTGAACGCGATGTCAGGCAGTTGAAGAACAGACGCGGCTCGGAGCAGATCCGAAATCTCTTGCTGCGACAGGTCAAACACGACCCGCACATCGGGAAGATTGAAAGCACGCGGAGGACGGCATCCTTCAACAAGCCGCGTGTCTGCATAGTGATACTTACAGGATTGTCTTCCGCTTTGAATCACGCAGTGGCTTTCACCAAAGACAATCTCTGCATCAGAGAACAAAGAAAAAGTTGAAAGAAACTGGTTCAGATCCCAGATCGCAAACTCATTCTTGAAAGTTTCGTCNACCTTCGCATTGAACATAATATTCTTACCGGGCGAAACAGAAACCAGTTCGTTTCCGGGCAAGATGTGAATGTTGGAGTTGATNCCTGCCATACTTTTTAGAATGGACACGGTTTGTTTAGACAATTTCATAGATGTAGATTCCTTAACTGTGGTCGTCATAATAATCCTCTAGGTCTTCAATGTCAATCTTTCCACTCCGCATATTGCGAATAACTTTCTGATCGGTGCTTCGCATAGAACGCTTGGCACTAAACTTNTCACCACGGTCGCGTCCGCCGTAGTTCTTGCGATCATTATTTTTCTTGTTGTGCTTTTTCTTTTTCATTTTCATTTTCTTCCGAAATCTTTCTAAATTTCTCCTTTANTTCCTGAAACTCAGGCTGNTGCTCAGTATACTCCGAAACGAACGCAGACACAAGNGCATCTAACACNTCAATTAGTTTTTTACGTTTATCCTCACTCAACCAAGAATACTTGAGAGCCAATTCAGCGTCTTCCTCAATTCTGTGAAGTTCTGCGAAAGGCTCCGTGAAAACCTCAGTAATCACTTCAACCTGTTGGATGGTCAGAGTTCTTTTCTGAATTGCTTCTTCAAAGTTTGGAATATCATACTTTTTACCATCAATAATTTTTTTATATGTTTCATCAATCATTTCTGATAGTTCGTTGATGAAATCCTCAACGTATGCTACTTCTTTTTCATTCATTATTTGTTTACCTTTTTGTATGCCTTGTAGGCTGTGTGAATAATTTCACGAAGATTNTATGCAGGCTCCCAGCCAGACGCTTCACGAAACTTTGTGGAGTCTGCAATGAGAACGACCGAATCACCCTTGCGACGATTTGCGTGGACGATCTCAATCTCTTCTTCTGTTACTGATACACAAGTCTTGATGACCTCCCAGACAGAGTTGCCCTTATTTGTTCCAAGATTGTAGACACCTTTAATCTTTGGGTTTTGTAATGCAAGAAGATGAGCCGATGCCAGATCGGTCGGATGCACATAATCACGAATGCACGATCCGTCCTCTGTGCTGTAATCGGTTCCGAATACATGAACCGAACCTTTTCCTGTGATCACGTTGCCCAAAACTTTAGGAACTAGATTACCCTTGGACTTCCAGTGAGCGTCTTGAATTCGGTTTTGAATATCGTTTCCCGCTACGTTGAAGAGGCGGAAAGAAACGTAACGGAAGTTCGGATGGGTGAGAGCGTGCTTCCGAAGAACCGTTTCCACCATCAACTTTGATTCACCATATGCGTTGATTGGTTGACATAAAGTTTTTTCTGAGATTGGTACTTCGCCGTTTGGATTACCATAGACCGCAGCGGTTGACGCAAACAAGAATACATTTATATTGTTCTTCTTCATCCGATGCAAAAGATTGATTGTTTTTGCTGTATTGTTTTCATAATACTTGAGTGGATTGTCTACCGACTCAGGNACAGAGNTATANGCTGCACAGTGACACACCGCTCCGACATCGTGATTCTTGAATATCCCATCCATATACACATCGTTGGTGATGTCTGCGTTGTATACCTTCAAACGCTTTCGGCGGCTCTGTCTCTTGATCAAATAGTCACAGGCAACTTTGTCTTTGTCAACGACCACAACTTCGTATCCTGCGTCAAGCATTCCGAGAACAATGTGGCTTCCAATGTATCCGGCTCCGCCAGTTACAACGATAGTCTTTGACTTGTCAATTTTCATTCTTACTCCCACCAAGTAGGTGTTTCACGATTCTTCCATTTTGCAAAGTAAGCCTTCTCTCCACGATAGTAATTACGATATGATTCAACAGGACAGTCTACCTTATATTGGTCAGGCATTGCAACTGCAAATTTCGTAAGTTTTCCTGTGGGAATGTTTTGTGGTTCACGATTGAAAAGATATTCAATCAGAGGTTGTGCCTTATGAGTTTTTTCATACCGATAGGTATATTCACGGCAGAGAGCCAGAGCGTGTGTTGCATGCCAACGATAGTTCATTTGGCTTGCCATCGTCCACTGCGTGCAGGGATGACCAACGAACGAAGCCTTCCAGAGTTTNTCCTCTCGCTCGTCACTCAGTCGCCAACGCTTGATGCGTCTGTTGTTTTTTGTTTTATCGTAATANTCGTCGCCGTCAAGGACGCGATGAGAAGTGGACAGCATTTGTCCTGCTTCCAGAATCATTTTTACAACGTGCTTGTCCACCATTTGATGAGCCGCACGAATGGGATGTTCGTCTACTGCAAAGATGTTCATAGAAGCACTCTACCATTCGTTTCCTTCCTGTCAAGGTCTTTTTACGTTGACCCCTTTGGGGTTTCCTAAAATAATCTTAAGAATTTTGTTTCCGCCGATGTTTCGGTAATACCAACCATCATAGCCGGGATACTTACCGTTAGGATGCTTTCCAACAAAAGTAAAAGATTTACCCGGAAGTAATTTTTGAACACCTTCTTCATCGGTCACATACGGCACATTCTTTTTTGTCATCAAAACGTGAGCAAGAGCATCGCTGGCTTCAACATAGTTTCCTGATGTATTCATCAACTTACCAATTTTATTTACAAGAAATGCTTTGGCTGGCGGAGTTCCATCTGACGCAGCACCCGTAAGTTTGTAATTACCTGCTTTCATTTTTCCAAATGTTGTAATATCTGGATCAGGATCTTTGTCTACGTCGGCTGCATACCAGTCAGTGTGATTGTCCGGAAGATCAGATGCCTTTTTAAAGTCTGGGTATCCGCCGATGTTCTTGTATGTTTTATCAATCATGTCAAAGATAGAGTCAGTGATGTCGTTGTTCTGTCCAAGCAGATTTGTAGGAACCTTGACAAACTTTCTGTTTGGTAAGTCAATCTCTTCCTGAATAAAACTTTTAAATGATTTCATTATCTTACCTTTGCGTATGGGGGTCTTACGTCAAGACTACCTCGTTGAAGAAGTGTTGCAGCAACTTTGTCTTCTGCTGAGTCTGCATCAATCACAGGCATTTGATTTCTTGGCGGCGCACCTGTTGGTGGTTTCTTAGATTGAATAAACTTAAGTCTTCTTGCAAGTTCGGGTTCACCACCGATGCTTTCCAACCAAGCCATTGCTTTATTTTTATCATAAAACTTAGGATTCATATTTTTACCATCCATGATTGCGTCCATCGCATCTTGAACAGTTGCGTCATAGATGTTGATGTCTCCGCCCGATGGTTCACCGCGTCGTTTGTTGCCAAAAGCATCACCAAGAGAGCGAAGCACAGGAACCAGATCACCAATGCCAAGATCAACTTCGGTTCCAAAAATCTTTGCTTTTGGTTCTGCCAACAAAGTAGCAGCCCAACGATGGTGTCCGTCAAGAATGTGATTGTCACCAGAAACCATAGATCCTAAGTTACCACCCTTGACACCGCCGACAGCCATGCCGAGTGACTTGCCAAGGTAGATGGCAGACTGAGAAGGCTTGAGTTGGTTTGCACTCCAGCCTCTAAACTTTGTATTTACCTTGTCATCCGTATCAGAGCCATCCATCTCGCCTTTTTTCTGAAAGATATTTTTGATCCTTCCGCGAAGTGGATTGGGAAACTCGGAGACATCAATCTCCCTAGCCGACATTTCCGAAATAAAACTTTTAAAAGATTTCATCCGCCGCCCTTTGCTATCATAATTGCTGCCATGTAATCGTTGGCATCTTTTTCGTTTTTATAAGTTTTCTTCAACTCCTTTGCGTGCTGTCCACCCGGAGTCATAATACGCTGTCGTTTNGTTTTACCNNCNTTNGTTTTCACAGTTTTNAATTTGTCTGCAAAGACACCAAAAGTGCCATCAGGCATCTTGCGAACATCTTCATCAATAAACTGCTTGAANGACATCATTANTTTTTACTCCAAGTCCCGCCTTTNCNCTTATACCATTTGGATGCCCAAGCGTTGGCATAGGCTGATGGGTAAACATCAAACTTTTCTTTTGCTTTTGCGATGGCTTTCTTCCAGAGTTCGGGATTGTTTGGTTTGTTTTCCCCCTCTGAGATAAAACTTTTGAATGACATGTACGATTCGTTTTTCTTGTCCAAACCTTTTGCTCCTGTTTTTACCATGACTGGCTTTTGTCCTTTTTTAGACTCGCCACCTTTGGCTTTGTCTCCTGCTTTCTTTTGTGCAGCCCGTTTACGCTTCACAAAATCTGCGATGCCTTTCTTTCCTAGTTGCTTGGCTTTTTCTGCGGAAAGACAGGCTGAGTATGCTGCACCTTTCTTTGCATCACCACACTTACCGATACGCTCACCGGCTGTNTTGTATCTATCCCAACCNCCNTCTTCTTTACCGCCGCCTCCGCCTTTGCCGAACCAGTCGCCAAGNCCAGAGTCTTTGTATACTTCGTTCACATNTTCGTAAACTCTGTAATTTGTAATGTTGTATTTTNTACCTGCCTTATTCACTCGGTTGAGAAGGTTTCTGCTAATGCCACTCCCGATGTCTGCTTTGTCGGTGAGTTTTGTAAATCCCTCTTTCGCAGCAAACTTATCCCAGTCTGGTTTCAATGCTCTACCAAACTCTGAAAGAATCCTTTGAATATCCTTTTGTGCGATTTCTTCGGCTGCACCATCTTTTTCATCGTATGCTTGTTTCAAGTCAGCATTGGCATCCTCTAACTTATCAATNGCTTTGTCAAAGTATGGTTGCTCTTGAAGCCAGTCAACGAATACAGCCACTCGCACATCGTCTTGGATGATGTCATCCAACTTCTTTCTGGCTGCGGATAGTCGTTTTCCCCCGATGTTCAACTTCCTTTGAACATGACGAAAACCCATCATTCCGTAGAGTCCAACCGGAATAGCAGCCAGAGTCAGAACAGCACCGATGGTTTGTTGTGTTGTCATCCCGCCGCGAGCCACGGCATCAGCCATCATTGCACCCATCATAAAATCAAAGAAACTTTCATTGAGTTCTACGGATTCTGCGATAATCTTATAGTTTTCCCGACGAAGTTGGTTTTTTGCCATGTGCATTCTGACATATTTCTTACTNAAATAGTCGTCCACAATCTCTGTGGCTCTCTTCAAGTCTTTCTTTGCAACCACGAANGTATCCGATGAACCTTTTTGTCTAACATCGGCTGGTTGATTCAAGACTTGAATGCCATTGAGAATCAAATGGTCAAGNACCGCTGCACGATTCNTTCTTTGTCTTGACATCCTCGGTCCCGGCTTGCCACCACGACCACTCTTACCGCCGTGAGATGTGGTAGCCTGACCGGGAAGGTAGGCTTCTTCGTTCATCTCTTTTGTTTTCTTTTTCATCTCTTCAATAAACTTACGATACACAGCAGCCTCCGCAGTTTTCTTCATTACTTTGGCTCGTTGCTCCATCGCAATCGCAGCCTGAATCTTGTGTGCGTGCGTTCGGTCAGACGCTTTAATTTTACGAACCGATGCCTCAGCCGTTTCTACATCCTTGAAACCNAGTCCGTGGATNGTGCCTTCTGGGTTCTCGTCGGTATACAANTCNGANTGAGTATCGGGGTCTTGGTTCTTTCGTGTTTTTGGAACNCGCTTGGCTTCATCCAAAAGTTCAAGACCATTCTTCTTGCGAAGAGCATTCATTTGTTGAATAATCTTTTTCTGCTGTGGAGACTTGGGCATGACTTTCAATGATTTCATAAACAACTTGTTGTGTTCACGCTCGTCTTTTTCGTCTTTCCACTCACCCTCGGTCATCTCAACATATTCACGGAACATTGCCATCGTGCGTCCGATTTCGGTCTTTGGCTCTCGTCTTTTTGGTCTTCTGCCAAAAAGAAACTTCATTGCCTCACTGTTTGAGGAATATCTTTCGTCATCGTTCTTTGTTTTTCCTGTGTATTCTGCAAACTTTGTATCTTTGTAATTACTGATGTAAATGCTATCAAGTTCTTTGAAGTTTTTGAATTTTTCAAGAAGCATAACACCTGACTTTTTGATATCTTTTGTAATGCCACGAAGAGCCATCACTTTTCCGTAGGCAGAATCTTCAAGAGTAAACGCTACCCAACCTTTTTTGATTGCAGGATATTCAATAGTCTCATCTCTATCTGCGAGCCTCTCGTTTCGCTCAAGTTCCTTAAATCTTTTCAGTGATTCTTCACGACTAGGTTCATATTTTGGATTTCTTTTTAAAACAACATCAATGTAATGATCAATCAAATCATCCATTGTTAGACCATACTTGCTCAAATTTTCAAGGATGTGGCTGGAGTGAAATGGTTGAGTTTTATTCCAAGCAATAATTTTCTTTGTTCGTGGATTCACCCAGCCTTTGATAAATTTTCTTGTTTCCTCGGTGATTTGATCACATCCACAGGTCAGCATCTCCTCTTCTGGCTTACCAAGTTCACCCTTTTTGGTGCTGCCGTCTGACCTTTTGATCATTCCGCGTGCCGACAAACGGGCTGCCAGTGTTGCACCGACAACTTTCATCGCTTTTTTGTAATCTACGTTATCAAGAGAGCCATACTCTGCTTTCAGTTTGGCTTTGGCTTTGTCAAGGTGATCTTTCATCTCCTTGCCTTTGAATTTCAAATCAGACTCGGAAACTTTGCCTTGTTTCAAAAGTTTGGAGACAGGGCTTCCTTTTTCCCAAAACTTACAAGACCAGTATCCCGGTGTAGTTTTATCTGTTTTTTGATCGCAGTTGTGTCTTGCCCGAAAGTTTTTCAACCTGTCAGGATCATCGCGTTTGATAGAGAGGTTTGGATCNCCAAACTTTACCATAATGACGTTTCCGGACTTTGGATTTTTTACATATACACCAAATTTCTTGTCAGAACCTTGGGGAAGTCTAAACGGATCATCAAGTTTAACTTCTTTGCCTTTATATTCTGCCATAGCACTGCTCCTGCTAGGTATTTAGGCTTGCTCGGATCTCTCTAAGTTGCTGGAAGTCCTTGTTTTTCGTCCCTCCATCGTATGACCAAGCGTATCCTTCCTTGATCATACGCTCATTGATGGATTCAGCGTCCTCACCAATGTAAAGCCAGCCAAGAAGCCGTCCGTATTTACCAAAACCACCATCAATTTCTGTTCTGATTANGAGATCATCCTCACCCTCAATGGCTGATTCCAGTTGATCTTTCATCCAATTGGTGGCATCAATACCTAATTCTTTTTCTTCAAGGTCGCGTGTTCTTTTTTCGGGTGTGTCTACGCCAGCGACACGAACACGTTCCTTTTTGTAAAGATCAAATCCAAGATCAATAATCACATCAATGGTGTCCCCATCAACGACTTTCACGATCTCAGTGACTCTAAAGTTATAACACGATTTTCTGCTAGGTGGTTTCATTGACTTATGTAGGTCACACAAGTCGGGAGAAGTTGCCTTGTTTCTGGAANGATACCTGATTTTGGAACTTATCTACAAGTTGATCTGCCTTGTGTGAAATCACAAAGATGTGACTGCGTGTAGACAGGTTATCCAAAAGTTTCAGGAAGTCATCAGAGCCGATGGCATCCAGCGATGCGTCAAACACCTCGTCAAGAATCAGCAGGTTTGTGTTTGCCGAGTTCTTGAGTCTGGACACCTCACGCCAAGCCAGAAGAATGGCAAGGTCAATACGCATCTTTTCTCCCTCTGAGAATGACATATACGAGAAGTTGTCACGATGCCGACTCTTGATTGTTTCGTTGAAGTTCTCATCCAGATCAAACGAAACATAGAAGTCCATCTCTTTGAGATGCTTGTTCACCAGTGCGTTGATAATCGGAAGATAGTAACGAATCACCTTGGCTTTGATACCGGAGTCCTTGAGCATATGCCCAGCGTGGGTGAATGTGTTTTGCTTGACCAAAAGTTCTTCTTTTCTTTTGATCAACTTTTCACGATCCTCCATCACTTTTTCAAGTTGTGCTTTGACATCTTGNATATCGCCCTCTTCGGANTGNTGTAGTTTTTCTTTTTTTCCTTCAATCGCCTTGATGGCACAGCGGGCATTTCTCTCCGTGGTGATGTGAGCGATTCTTTCAGATTTCAAATCTTCAATTTGTTTTTGAACCTCTGAGATTTCGTTGCTTCGCTCAACCTGCTTCTGNTCCATCTCCTCCAGTTCAGCCAACGCAGNGTTCAGGGTTTCAATCGTGTTGTCTGCCTTGGCTGTGGCTTCTGCCCGACTCTCCTCTGAGATTTCTTGATGGCAGGTGGGACAGTTTTTGTGATCTGTATAGAATTTACTATTCTTTTCATTTTCTTTAATCTCACGATTCATNCGCATTCTNGCTTGTGAATACTTTTGAATNCGNTGNTTNACCGTCTTCTCNTCNGAGATTTTTAAAAGAAGTTCTGAAATCTTATCATCTAATGCCGTGATCTCGTTTTCTGCGGAACCTCTGGTTTGATTTGCGACACTCAGTTCTTCGTTAAGCGTCACCAGTTGTTCGTCACTCTTCTTCTCCAAAGACTTGACCAGATTCACCAGACCAGTTCCACGTTCTTTGTTAATAGAAAGTTGTCTTGTGATTTCATTGATTTCTGTTTTTGTAGCCGAGGTCTTGTCTCTCAGAACAGAGTTCATATTTGAGAAAACTTGAATATCAAGAATATCCTCAATCACCGTCCGGCGATCTGCGGCTGACAGTTGCATAAACGGAACAAACGCCGAAGCACCTAGAATCACCACCTGCGTGAAAGACTTGTAGTTCATCTTGAGAACCTGATCCTCCAGCATCTTTTGATAATCTTTTGATCGGGCGATGACATCCAGCATTTCACCGTTCTTGTGAACCTCAAACTTCTTTGGCTTGAGTCCACGGTGAATCATATACTCATCATCACCGATGTTGAATTCAACCTCAACCACACAGTCCTTTTCGTTGACCGAGTTCACCAGTTGTGGAATATTGATCTTACGAAACGGCTTGCCAAACAATGCAAACGTGATGGAATCCAGCAGGGCAAANGACTTGCCGTGTCCGTTGAGTCCACTGACGAGAGTGGTGCGGTGACGGTTCAGATCAATCTCAGTNAAGTGATTGCCGAAGGAGCCAAAATTTTTCAGTCTAATCTTTTTGAATTCAATCATAAATCAAAACTTTCAAGGAACAAATCCTTGAACACTTCTTTCAATCGCTTACATTCATCGGGGTCATCTCTAAATGCCTCATCAACGTGCTGATTGATAAGTGTCAAGGTATCGGTGGACAAAGCCTCCTCGTCAATGGTTGCATCATCAACGGGATCNNTGGCTTCGTTTTCAAGAAACGTCACGCTCTCTGGTGCTTGATCGTAGATTCTCTCAAGCATCCGATCAAACTTTGCAGGGTCTTTCTTTTCGTGAACAAAAACTTTGACATAAGACTTCTTGTATTGCTTGTAGTCAATTGCGTCAATGTCAATNTTNTCACGATACGGAATCGCAAAGAAAATACGATGAGGATTTTCTACAAACTCAATCTCATCGGTGTCTGTGTCGTAAATGTGAAAACCTTTTTTCTCAAAGAGATCAGAAAAGGTCATCTGATAAGCAGTGCCNAAGTAGCANACATTGTTTTCTTCGTGCTTCTGGTGAAAGTGTCCGGACCAGACTCTATCAAAACGATCACAGAATTTAGGATCTTGCCCTCCGGTATGCTTTACGTTTCTCATCACCTGATAACCGTCAAGTTCAAAGTGTCCACAAAGAATCGGAGCATCTACAGTTTTGATCCAGTCTAAGATATCATCTTGATTCTCTTTATTGATCCACGGAACCATCGCAAAGTTTTTGTTTCCCAGACCTAAGATTACAGGATCAGTATAGATGTGAAAGTTTGGATACTTATCACCAAACAACTCTTTGGGAGAGTTGACTTCGTTTGTGTTTTTAAAGTAGGTATCGTGATTGCCGACGATACAGTGAACGTTGACTTTTTCAGCAAGCAGACGATCCATAAACCGAGTTCGCATTTGATGAAGCGTGTGAAAGTTCACATACTTCCGGCGATCCATCAGATCACCCAAGTGCAAAACGTTTGTGATTCCCTGCTCCTTGATCGTAGGAAAAAACACATCCTCAAAAAACTTGAATGTGTGTTCTAAGAAAATCTGGGAATCACCTTTTGCACCAAAGTGCGTGTCGGTGATGATTGCAATCTTCAAAATAACTCTCCGTCGCCTGTAGAACCTTTGACTCTTTTCTTTCGCTTCTTCTTCGGTTCCATATTTACGATGTCATTATCAGTCAGTCTCAGGTGAGCGGCATATGGATTCTTGTTTGCTCCATCTGGATCAAGAATCGCAGCCAGTTCACCCTTTGCGTCTGCTGCTTCCATTAGTTTGTATTTGATATGATCTTGTTTTTTCTCACGTTGAATTCTTCTGAGAAAAGCATAATACGTTATCTGAGTGAAATATGCAAACGGGTTCTTGGATTTATCTGGATCAAAGTTGCCTGCGTACATCAAACAGTTCTCAATCGCATCTCCTACCATTTCTTCTCGGAACGGATAATTTACAAAGTTTGGGCGAGTGGACAAACGCTCTGCGATCAAAAGAAAACACTCACCAATGTATTGCGTCACTGGTGGCTTCGGGTCATCTGTCTCTTCTGCACTCTTGACTTGATTTTTCCACTCAATCATTTCTGAGTAGAATAATTTATTGTCAATGTAGTGATCACTGTTCTTCGCCATAATAAAATTTTACACCCTTTTATTCTTATGTCAAGTAATCATCCAATTTTGGCGACCAATCCATGAAAGATTCTCCATAATCTTTTCTGTTTTTGTTGTCAATCATTTCAACATCAACATCCTCATCAACATCATCAATGATATCCTTAATAGTTTCCGGGTCCATTCCCATTGCTTCTAAGGCTTCTTCAATATCTCGGTCATCCATTTCTTTGTCAATTTTACTTTTCATATCGTCAATCTTTGCCGCGACAATTTTTAAGATATTATCAATGTTCGGCGGAGGAGTTTGTGGTCTTTTGCCAAAAGGAAGTTTCATTTGTCGTGGATCATCCATCTTGAACCCTAACTGGGGATTGTCATCAAGTCTCTTTTGAAATTCGTAGGCTTGAAGAATATCTGGATCGCAATCAAAAATACCAAGAATGTGATCTCTCGGAACGTCAATGTGATTGGACGTAGTTGCCTTTAGCCAGTCCACCAGAACGATTGTTTCTCTTTTGTTGCCATTGAGATTATCAACGTAGTGCATCACTTTGAGGAGCATCGGACGCTCAAGACGAATAAACTCTTTTGTATTTTTNATAAGATGTGCAACGATATCATCGCCGCTCTTCAATTTAAGAATCTTGAAGGGGGTTTTGCTCATTCCGTTCTCCCTGTAATGGTATTGAGATCACTGAGTAATCAAACTTCTCAGCGTCGTAAATCTTTTTACGTTCTATAAAATGACGAAGAGTGTGATTCTGATACTTTTTCCACGACAAGTCATCACAGATGTCGTAGAGTCGTGCGGTGCTTTTGTGAANAGACTTTCTAAGTTGTCTTCCAATACTTTGCAGCACCCTGACCCGACTCTTTGACGGTGATGAGAACACAATATTATTTAGGCGTTTGATGTTCACGCCAGTGGAAAATGTTCCGTAGGACGCAAGGATGATTCCGTTGTCAATTGTTTCTGCAACTTTACGGGCTTCCTCACGCTGCTCAACGTCAGTTCCGCCGTGAATATAGAACACAGGTTTTCCACAATCTTTAAGCATTTCGTTTAGAACCTTTCCGTGCTTTTCCACAAACTGGAACAGTATGAGTGTGTTACCTTTTGTCTTNANGGCTAAATCACATATAAACTTGTTTCGTCTTTCGTCAGTGATGAGCCATTCTATCTCATCTTGATACGGTGTTCTTCTAATCCGCTGTCTATCGCTACCGGAATATTTTAGCAGCAAGCAGTCAATAGTCAAGTTGGTAAGTAACTTCTTTTCCATCAACTTCTTAGTTGTGATAATCTTTTTAGCCGGACCAAACAAACCCTCAATCACTAACTTGTGAGTGAGCATACCGTCAAGAGTTCCTGTCGTTGCGATACGATACGGGCAACGGGTGAGTTTGGTCATAATTGAAGTCAGTGATTTTGACTTGAATAAATGTGCCTCGTCGCCAAAGACTGTTCCAAACTGCTGAAAGTATTCTGGTGGTAGTTTGTGTAACGACTGCCAAGTTGAAATGACCACTCTTTTCTTTGTGTTCTTTTCTTTTCCAGCATACATCATATGCGTCTGTTCTCTTGGGTTCCATCTTTTGTCCTTTTCTGCGTAGTCGCAGATGTCTGAGAACATTTGTGAAACAAGTCCGATAGTCGGAACGATAATTAAAACTTTCTGTTCCTTTGGGATCAGATTCAAATAGTGTCTTAGGAGCGTATAGATGATCAAAGACTTACCTGATCCTGTCGGTGATAACAACAAACAACGATTTGTATTCATACCGTGTAGGATGGCTTCTTTCTGGTGCTTGTGAGGATCAATCGCCTTCCCACCAATAGAAATATTCAAACTGCTCAGAAGCGATTCTAGGTGGGTTTCTGAGAAGGCTGGTGGAGGACTTCTTTTTGGTAATTCTACTGTATAGTTCCGATCCTCACAAAACTTGAGAATATAGGCTTCAAGTCCTGCGTAGATACGTTGAGAATACAGATTGTAGAGTTTGATCTGCCCATCCCATCTTTTTGCACGATACGCAGGCATAAACTCTCTTCCGGGGACTTTAAAGGTAAAGAAGTCAGAGAGTTCCTTGGCAAGATGTCTTTCACAGCGGACTTTGATATTAGAAGAATCAATGTCCTCAATAGTGTAATCGGGCATACATTATATTTATGCTCCCGACAAGAATCTTCTCCATTCAATCGCGTTCTTAATTTTCGTGTGCCGGAAGGTAATCTCTTTCACGACATCTTCAAGATATTCCACGATAGACTTGATGTAGGTAATCACTTCTTTTCTTTTGCACAGGTCTTCGTCACTATTCATAAAGATAGGAATGTCCTGCTTGAGAATATTGTGCTGAAAAGGCTCCCATCCCTTTTCGTCAAGTGTTTTTTGATCAATCTTACCTGTATAATATTCCCACTTGAGCCGATACAGACGATTGTATTCATTCGTCGCTTTTTCATAACGAAGTTTAGCGTCGTGATAAAAGTTAAGATATTTGTTGTGTAGTGCAGGGAGTCTCAGTGATTCCGTATCAAGTTGAGTATCGTCAATCTTGCTATCTTGCTCTACTAATACTCTAAGTTCATGTAGTTCCATAATTAATCTTTATCCTTTTTTCTCGTTGACACTCGGATTATAAGAGTCCCAGAGGGCGTGTCAAGAGGAAATCAGACAAATTCGTAATAATCGTAGGCAAAGGTGATTTCTGAAGTGAATGGAACCAAGTCGGTCACAGATGAATCAAACTCAAATCCAGTCATGCTGACGGGAAGTAGATTTCTAAATTTGATCTCTAACTTCGGATTCATCGCACTATTCAAAATATGAAGTGTGCCATCAGAAAAATGATTAGAAATCTTTTCGTTATAATCATCGTGATCTTTGACTAGGTAAATTGTTTTCATCCAATCATAAATCTCACGCCAGTTTTCCATGCTTTCATTTACAAGAAAGGTCATGGTAAGATTATCAAAGCGTGGTCTTGCAGTGGGATGTTTAGCCGCAACGAAACGAGTCGGTTGTTCTAAGGCTTGATCCGANCCGAAACCGGGCAAGTTTACCCTCTGAATAAAATATTCCATTTTGGGCAAACGGTGAATTTGAAAACGAAAAAATGTCTGATACAGATAGTTTACATTTGTCGGTTGCCTACTCACAGGTCCGGGTGGTTTTCCGATTTGCGCACCGGAAGTAACAGATGGCAGTTGATTTCCATCATTTAAAATTGAATCTGATGATATTCCTGATGCTGAGATCGGAGGCGGAATACCAATAAAAGGATTATTTGGATCTGTCATCTTATTATTTAGGTGTAAAAGATAAGGGAGCCTTTCGGCTCCCCTATCTGCGTATTTAATTTTTACCTAAAACTTAGGCGTTGTTACCGTGAAGGTTAGCAATACGGAAGATTCTGTAGTATTGGTTAGAGCGAATAGCAGCANNNCTGTGNGGNTCGCTCTTATCAACAGTAGAACCGACACCGTTGCCAGACACGAACGGGTTGTTCACAAGACCGTAACGAGTCTTGAAGCCGATCTTGGGCTGGAAGGTGCTTTCGTCAACTGCACGAACCATTTGCAGCGGGACGTATGGGCAGTAGAACATACCAGCATCGTATGGNCTGGAGCCTCTGTATCCAACGACACAGTAATCAGCACCCGACACGGAGTATGGATCAATGTAGACCTTGATACGACCGTTCAAAGTTCCGGCAAAGGTGTTACCTGTGTCATCAACGGTAAGGTTAATGTCAGGGGTTGGGGTCAGGCTTAAGAAGCCAGACATAGCGAGTGCCGAAGCAACGTCGGAGGTGCAGAGAATAAAGTTACCCTTACCACGACGAGTTTCTTTAGCAATCACGTTGGCTTCACGCTCAATTTGGAACATCAAGCCACGGAACTTCTCAGCAGACCAACGACCATCAGAGTCTTGCTCAAGGTCGTAGATACCACCCATGTTAGTAGGCTCACCAGAACCACCAGAGAAACCAGCGTTTGATTTGAAGAACAGGTCTCCTTGTTGACAGCCGAGTTTAGCATTGGTGTAGACAGAGCGAACAACTTCACGGTTGATTTCAGCAAGAATTTCAGCCGAGAGAATGTTAGCCAACTCAACCTCAGCATCCAGACCGTGAACAGCCTTGAGATCCTGAGCAAGTTCCGAAGTGTATTCAGCCTTGAGCGCACGGGTCTTGGCAACCACGGATGTACGGTCAATGACGAATGCCATTTCGTTGAATGTGCTGGTTTCAAGTTCAGCGGTAGTAGCACCGGGCTTCATAAAGTCAGACAGATCGGTATCTTCGGGGGAGTTCTTGAAACCACCGGAGACACCAGCACCATTCTTGTTACCCAAGGGGTCGCCTGTGCCACCGAATGATGGGAAACCAACACCGCCAGCAGTGCCACCGCCACCGGATGTACCGGAGAATTCGGTAGGTGCTTCGTTAAACAGGGCTTCTGCACCAGACTTATTGGTAAACTTGGACTTCATCGCAAAGATCAGACCAGTNGGACCAGACATAGGCTGGACACCACAGATGTCGTATGCAATCAAGTTAGGCATGGAACGACGAACGAGCGAGATGAGAACGGGGTCAAACGCAGCGACCGCGTTGAACGCACCGTTTGTGTTTGAGAACTCACCGCTNGTTGGGACAGGGGCGACGTTGGCTTCTTCACGAAGAGCCTTCTCTTGGTTCTCAAGCAAGATTGCCGTCACGTTACGACGATAATCGTCTTGGATAGGGGTCATACCCTCACAGTTGAGGACTGGTTCCCACTTTTCCTTCAAATTTTCTACGAGTAAATTATCCATTTGAAAATNTCTCCTTCTTGNNATGGATTANGNTTGNTTATTCTGCTTGGCAGAGTTNTTNACTTTTTTAAGCATATTTGTGTAAGCAGTCATNGAGGGNGAGAGATCNAGAGTNTGTTCTNTTTCGGCNNCNNCCTCATCAGTGGCGAACTCCTCAACGAGAGGGGTTACAACAGTTTCTTCACTATCAAAGAAGTTTTCCTTGAGAGTGCTGAGTTTTTCTTGGAAGTCATCAATAGAATTGAAGTCAATTGCTTCAACCATTGATCGGAACTTCTCTTCATCAGTGGAAGTCATGTCTCTAGATGTGGATTCGTAGAGGGCTTCACACTGTGCTTTGACCAGACCTTTGGAAAGTTCAATATTCTTTTCAATTGATTCGTTGAGTTTTGCTTCAACTTCGTCAATCTTATTGTTCAAACCTTCAACAAGATCATATTTGGCATCTGGCATGGTGACATAATGCTCTTCAAAGAGAGCCTTGAGTCCGACCATGAAGGATTCTGAGATATCAGTTTTGATGCCAGAGTCAATGGCGACTTGATTTTCCTTCATCCAGTTTTCAACGACATATGTGAGATATTCGTCAAGTTTAGTTGCGAGTGCTTCCTTTTCCTCTTCAAGAGTTGATTCAAACTCTTCGGAAAGTTCACTACGAATTTCTTCAACTCGCATGTCAACAGCCGCTTCAAAAACTGTGGATGCTTTGTCTTTAAATTCTTCTGAAAGTTCTTCACCAGAGAAAAGAGTTCCAAGATGTTCTTTCATCTTTAATTTCTTCATTTGCTTTTTGAATTCAGCAGACTCCTCTTCCTCGTCGTGCATCTCTTCCTCTGGCTTGGACATGTATTCCTCTTCGGAACCGTACATTTCTTCCTCAGAGCCATACATCTCTTCTTCAGAGCCATACATTTCCTCTTCGGACTTGTCCATCTTGTCAAGATCGTCAACAACCTCAGACTTAGCAGCCGAGGGTTTCATGTCGGGCGTGGGAGCAGACTTACCTGTTGGTTCGGCGACCTTTGGAGTCACACCATCAGCGGTCTTTTCACCTTTGCCATCTGCATCAGCAGCGACTTCGGTGTCNNNNCCACCNGCTTTCTTTTTCTTGACTACTGATTTCTTATCCATTTCGGCTTCAACACCCATTGTCATGGATTCNNNTTCAAGNATTTCCTTCGCGGTTTCTAAAGCGTTTTTGAGACTCATATTTGACTCCTATCTCCCTTTATTTATCTTTGATTAGATTTGAGAGGAAATCCGCGAACGCATACAACTTCGCTTCCTCAAGTTGTGATTTAGAAGCACGCTCAATGTGCTTCTTATGTGATTCAATACGACGAGCGGTGAGAATACCGTTTTCCCACACCCACTCTTTTCCTTCCATNATNCCTTNAACNTATGCGTCAGGAGCNGAAGGNTCTGCGACGATATCAACGGCTGCAAGGTTAAAGTCNTCTTGANCTTCATTCACACCATTGACTTGTTTCAAAGAACCCATGCCTCTTGAGGAGACACCGATTTTCACACCCTCTTTNATCAAGTCTTTNACGATCTTGCCATAGGGAGTATCAAGAATTTTTGCTTTNCCATAAATGTCATTNCCATCAACGCGAAGTTCCTTGATNAAGTGTGAAACTCTCTCAAGNTTCAGTTGGGGNCCATCGGGGTGTCCGAGTTCACCCATCGCACGANTTGTTTTGACATATTCATTGTTGTATCGCTGAACTTCTTTCATCAAAGTTTTTTGAGGATAGACACGACCGTTGCGGTTCTTTTGTTCAGCCTGCATGAAGATGCCATCAATATGATATTGCTTCTCACCGTTCACTTCTTCGGTGATAAGATTAATATTATCGTTGACTTCTGTAATCAGTAACATGGTTTATCCTTGTGGTTTCTTCATTGCCGATGCTTTCGGAACGTATCCGTGCTTCCGCTTGTCTTGAGCCTTAATCGCCAACTTTTCACGCTTGAGTCTTGCTCGCTCTTGACGACTCATACGAGGGTTGCCGGANGCNTCAAACATTCCCAAGTGCTGTCGCCTACGTTCAATGTCTTCGTCAACTTCTTCATCTTCCTCAAGTTCTTCTTCTTCGTCTTCGTCATCATCATCGTCTTCTTCTTCTTCGTTGACTTCTTCATTCTTGCCTTTGAAGTTTTTATCAACATAGTTGAAGAATTCTTTTTTATCCTCTTCGGACTTGAGATCGGCTGGCGACTCAATGCCAAACTTTTTCATGGCTTTCTTAAAGAAGGTATCATAATCCGACTGCTCACCAAGGGTATCGCCGTAGGCTTCTGCCACTTCGTCCTTGCGTGCAATCAAAGCAGCACCAACTTTAGACTGAAGAAGAGAGGACATGCCCTCTTCGGCAGCGTTGTATTGTTTATTAGCAATTGCATCAATGATTGAGAGGGTGTTCATATTACGTCCTTCCTAAGCCTTTCTTGAAAAAAGTTAACCATTTGAGTTGCGGCATCCTGTGAGGATGCAAAAGTCTTCTCAAATTTATCTCTATTCGTATTATTTAGCCTCTTATGTATTTCAAGCACATCCTGTGTTTCTTGAAAAGTCATATAATTTTGTGAGCCATCTTCGTGTTCAATCAAAATGCCATCTAAAGAGGACTGGCGAAGAGCATCAATGGAGGCTTCTTGAACTTTCTCATTTTCGTCTTCCATCTCTGCTTGTTGTTTTTCCATCTCAGCCATTTTCTTTTCTTCTTCTTTAGCAAGTTTTTCTGCTTGCTGTGCTTGAAGTTTAAGAATCTTTTTGCTTTCACGTTCTGCTTGAGGGGCAGTCATAAAGGTGTCTAATTTTTGTGGACCTTTTCCGTCATCAACATAAACAACAACGGGAGCAGAAACTCCTGAACCAACCTTTTTGATTGTTACAATTTTGTCTAAGAAATTGAAAGTCTTAAGAAACAACTCACCTTTTGGTCGCATGTAATCGCCTTGGGTGTCCAACAACTCAAGGTTTTTCTGAGCCATTGCCAATTCAATCTCTGCCATTTTTTGATCAACTTCACTCGGTGGAACCGCTTCCTCTGGAGGTGCGGCTTCTTCACGAATTTCAAGATGACGTTTTTCAAATTGTTGAATTGCCTTTGACGCAAGAAGTGACGATAGATAACCCTCAGCAACCCTTTCGGGTGCGTGGATAATCAGATCAATTGCGTTTCTTGCCTCATTCATTAGAATTCTTGTGACCTATCTGGTAGTAAACCTTGTTCTCTTTCTTTATTTATTTGTTTGTCCATCTCGCTAATTTCTTGATCGGTTTGACGCAACACATTTTTGCGAACCCACTCGCGTGAATAGTAATCACCGACGCTATCATTAATATCACGAAGGATGTTAAGTCTCTCTTGAATGCTTTCGTTTTCTTTGCTTTCTGTGAAGTATGAATCACTCACATATTCAAAACGAATGTCTTGCTGGATGCGATACCACTCAACATCACTGACGATTCCTTTGAGAAGACACTGAACACGAAGTGCATTCATAAACAAAAGATTAAACTTAGCACGAAGACGATCAATAAACTTTTGGAAGTTCAATTCGTCACGGCTGATCTCAGACGCTCTGCCCATGTTGAAACCATTGTCGGCTTCAAGGCGAGAGATAGGAATGTTCAAAGATTTATAAAGTTTCTTTTCAAAATATAGAACATCTTCCATTTCACCCAAGTTCTGTCCACCGTCAAGTGTGGAGACTTCTGTGCCTTTTCCACCTTCACGACGAGGGAACCAATAGTCCTCTAGCATATTCATAAATTTACGATCATCACGAATCTCACCCGTGTTTGCATCGTATACAAGTTTATTACGATAACGATTCATCAGACCCTTGACGTACTGCTCCGCTTTGTTTTTGGGAAGCGAACCAACATCAACATAAAAGATTCTTCGTTCTGGCGCACGCGAAAGTCTATAAATCACAGTCGCGTCCTCAACCATGCGAAGTTGATTGAGTGGCTTGATTGCTTTTTGCAGATAAGAAACAGATCGTGTTCTTGACGGATCAAACAGTCCAGAAGGATAATAATTAATTGCCTCTGGTGCAATTTCAATTGCAGTTGTTTGATCAGGCTTTTCACGATAAACGTAAACTTCTTTTACGCCCTTGATTGTTTTTGCACCAGTTTTAGGGTCAGTCTTTTTTTCAACTTTTGCGATCTTTTTAATTTTTGCTGCATCAACAGGACGCATCTCAATAATTCCCTTTCGGGGTTGAGTTGGATTTACAATCATGTGGTAATAACCTTTGCCGTCAATATACCAACGGCGAAAGATTTCATAACCTTTATTGTTAAAATCCAAAAGACGCAGAATGTAAGCAAATTCTTTTTGAATAGCCTGCTTTGCATTGTCACTGACTTTTGCATAGTCAAGAACAACTGAAACAGGGAATCTTCTTGATTCACTTAAAATAATAGATTCATTACAAATATCTTCAACTGCCTGCTCAATTTCAGGGTGCATGGACATCTCACGATATTTTGTAATAAATTGTGCTTCGGATCGGAGTGAACCATCAAGGTCAATACCGATACCGTAATACCCACCAGCCTCAACTGGCGTGGCATCGTCAAGATCAGGAAGTACGAATGACTGGGCTTTTTTCTCTACAGGCGTTGCTTGTGAAAGTGCCTCTTTTTTCGCTCTTCCTATTGAAATTCCAAAGAGTTCAATAGGCATAATATAATCTCACTTAGTTAGCAATCGTTCTGTTACCGGGATTTCCGTAGCCAACTGTCACATCACTTGAAGTGAAGTAAGAGTAAGCCATTGTAACTGTAAACGATGCAAGGTCTTCACTCGTCGCATCAACTGTAATTTCCGAGACAGTTTTGGGGAAGCAATACTTCATGGTATATGATTTGATTGCATTTCCCTTTCTATCAAGTTGGTCAATAGACCAATCTGGGAAGTCTGTCGCGTTTGTCAGGTTGATTTCTCTTTCTGGAATATTATCAAAAGCACCATTAAGGTCTTCCATCCAGCCTTCAAACTTACTGCGAAGTCTCATGTCCGAATCTGATAAGACTGTGATTGTCCAATCATCAAACGTTTTTGAAGTTGGAAGTTTAACAGTTCTACCACGATATGGTGCAGTGACTTCACCGATAGTGCTTGCTGGAAGAGCAGCCGCCGTGACTAGGAAACTAACTGCTCCGTCAACTCCTCTGCCACCAATTGGTCCGCCAACACGGAAAAGTGCTGGTCTTACGCCGCCGCCGATGCTATTTTTGAAATTTTCAATATTCATTTAGACGCTCCTTATTAGTATCTATACGAGTCTTAGACAACACCAGCAATTTCGTCAAAGTTCACACCAGTTCTGGTAGCGATAAAGTTCAGAGTAATAAAGTTGATGGATCGGGTGGGTTGCACAAAGATATCTGCAACAAATTCGTTTCTATCAATGATCTCTGGAGTATTGTTACTTTCGTCACAAATGACACGGAAATCAGTGATACCCCTACGAGCCTGAACATCAAGCAAGAATGGTTCAATCAGGTTCTTAAACTGTGCGCGTGTAAAGCGGTCATTCAGTTCAAAGAGACTAAACTTGGCTGCCGTGGAGATTGCTTTTTCAAGAACGATGAACAATCTACGAACATTAATTCTGTCAAAGGCACTTGGCTTAGAAAGCAAGGTCTTATCACCAAACAACACTGTGCCTTGTCCGGGGAATGAAACCACGGGGTTGACACCTGCTTGATACAACGTATCTCTCTCAGACTTAACAGGGTTGAGAGCAAGATTAACCACACCTAAGACTTGACCACGATTGAATCCGGCTGGGGAGAACCATGTTTCAGTTTCAAAGTCAGATCGTACCGCGATACCAGCAACGTCACCATTCAATGGGACGTATCGGAAAACATCATTGAATCTGTCGTACATGTATTTGTACCCAGAATCCATCACTGCGTATGAGGATGAAATATTCAATCCGCCTGTAGTGTAGTTTTCTGTGCCACCTTCGGATACTGCACTAACACCATTTCGGTATGCCCTAATATTAGCGACCTGTTGATAACTTTGTCTTGGTTGATCATTTGATGTGAGCAAAGCATTTCTCGGTGGGGAAAGGAACGCCACGGCATCTTTTCTGGTACTCACAATTTGATTGACCAGTTCTGCCTGTGTGCCTGTGTTTGGACCACCAAGAATTACAGAAATGTCAACTGTTTCAGGATCGGCAAACTTTTCATATCCGTCTGTATAGAAGTCGTTTCCAGTGGGAAGATCATGGAAACCGCCTGTTAAGCCACCATAGAAGTTTTTGACCGTGCTTGCGAAGGTCGCTCCAACCGAAGCAGTGTTACCCCACGTTCTACCGGATGTTCCAAAACCACTTTCTGCGGCAAGGTGATTTCCTGTATAGATGTATGCAGATCCATCTTTAATTGTTTCTCTATAGTAGATGTTTCCACCTTGTGAGTTTTTTGCATCCACAATTTTTGATAATGAATCAAAAGTCTCAAGAAGTGTTCCTGCTTGACCAGTCCAATCACCGTCTTTATCAACGACTGCAACGTGAACAAGGTCGTTTGCACCAGTAAGACCAGTGGCATCAAGTGCGAACTGTGATGTTGCAGGAAGTCTTTGGGAGAACGAGTCGGCGTACTTCCACTTAATCAAACCCTGAGTAGCACCGGCTTCTCTCGCAGTGAAAGCGGGAGTTACGGAGAATGTGCCAGTTTTTCCATCATCTGCACTTGTGATTGTTCTGGAGACTCCGTTTACAACAAGGGTGTCTCCAAAGGTGGTTGAGCCAATAGCACGCTCAGCGTCAACACCCATTGTAAATCCACATGACGTTCCGCCGTTTACAATTCCATTGACTCCAACAGATTTGTGAGTGTTATCGGAGATCGCCACCAGCAGAGAGTTACCGAGTGTGTTTTGTCCTGCAACACCACCGGGGAACTTAGCAATTGCAACGTTACCGCCAAAGGTTTCTGCACTTTCATCTGACTCGTAGTCTTCTTCATTTTTAATTAAATGACCACCAGAGTCACCAGCATTCAAAGCGGTATCTTGATTAACAACACGAACCACTTGAAGATTTGCACCATAGTTCAAGAAGTTTCCAGCAGTGAACCAATAAGAGGAGTTCGTGTCCGTGGGTCCACGAAACAATTGTCTTAATTGGTTTTGACTGGTGACAGTGATTCTTTGCTCAAGCGGACCCCAATCAAAGAAGCCTGCGAAACCTGTGGCAGTCGTTGAGACTGCGGGAATAATTGTCGTGAGGTCAAATTCTCTGACTTCAACACCGGGGCTAACTTGGAATGCCATAAACGATTCTCCTTTTGGTCTTAGTATTTAGCAAAATGCTGATTACAAAGAGATGTCACTATCATCAATATTTTTCCACACGTTTCCTTCACTGTCTACTTCTGTGTCATTCGGTCCAGCGTCTATGAATCCGAAAGGCATTAAATCATCCTCTAATTTTTCAATTTTTTCTTTATAGAGTTGGTCACGAATATTTAGGTCTGTCATATCTTTGAAGTAATTTTGGGTTGATGCCCACGCAAAAAGCACAAGAGTAATAACCAAGTCATCGTGGTGTCCCACCTCGGCTTCAAAAGATCCTTTTTTAGATATGAAAGATGAAAGTTCTTGAATGATTTCAAAATCTTCAATGATGAGTTTGTCCTGCTCAATCATCTCCTTGAGCATGGTGCAGCCGACTTTTTTTACTTTTGGACTCATACGCACACCCTGTTGCGTCTGGAAACTACCAAAGCCACCGTCCATCACCTGTCCTTTTCGTCCACGAACGGAGGTGACAAGTAAGTTTTCATATTCCATCTCATTGTGCATAATATCAACAATCTCCTGACCCAGATCATTTACTTCGGTTAAGATGTAGGCATCGTTGTATCGTTTACCCATTGCATAAATGAGATTTGGCAAAAGATATGGTGAAAGTTCATTATTTTTATATTGGGCTACGACTTTGTAGGGAGCGGCAGTAACATCAACAATCGTAATGGCATGATAATCTAAATCTTTACCGCGTGAAACGTCAACACCCATGAAATAAATGTGATCTGGCTCTGGCTCATAGTAGACCTTCAAGCCGTCCTCACGCTCTTGCATCGGACGAGTGTAGTGAAGCGATTTCAACTTTGAAGGGGCTATGAGCGTGTTTACGGAGCCAAGGAAGTCACATTCAAACTCTTGCCGAAACTGCTGAGGAGATGTATTCCGAATCGTCTGTTTTTTCCAGTTTTCATCCCGACCGGGAACGTCCGACCAGTGGACTTCAATAGGAGTGTAAGAGTTTTGACCGTCCTCGGCATCCTTCCAAAGTTTATAAAACATATTCAAACCTTTGGGNGTGCTGACNATCAGAACCTTTGTGCTTTGACCGGCTGANATNGTGGGATACACNGAGTTGAAAAACTCATCNGCCACNTTCTCAGGAACNAACGCAAATTCATCCATNAACAATAAGTTAAAAGAACCACCCCGAACAGCAGAGGATGATGTAGANGATGCAAGNATTTTTGATCCNTTTTCNAAAACAATAGATCCTTTGTTCCANTCNACGACACCNTGCTGAAGCCATTTTGGCAGATGTTCNTAGGCTAACTTCAGACGACCCAGAAGTTCACGAGCAGTTGTCANTTTGTTGGCTAGNATTGCAACATTTTTATCAGGATTGAANAAAACATAGTGAAGNAAATATGAAATAACTGTNGTGGATTTGCCGGATTGNCGGGGCATCTTGCAAATGACGAAGCGATCATTGTGAACAGATTCTAAAATATTCTTTTGAAAACTGTAAGGTTCAAATTGAACAAGACCCTCATCAAGAGAGACAATCTTAATGTAATTCTCAATAAAATACATCGGATCAGATACACACTTGGCATATTCTTCAATTTGTTCTTTTGTATATTCTGACTCAACACCGGCTGCCTTGATGTTAGCGTTGCCGAGATATGCTTTTTCATCCAGTTTCTTTGTCATTGTTTTTTACTTTTTTCACTTTCTTCTCTGGAAGTTGTTTGCGAACGAGGTCTTGAAGTTCTTTTGTGGAACCCACGAAGAATGCGTTGTTGGTCACATTCCTCACCTGCTCATCTTCCTCTAAGGATTTCATTTGTTTATGAATATCAAGTAGGTCTTTATTGGCTTCGGTCGCCGTCTTAAGAAGTTGGCTGACCACTTCGTAGGCTCTTGGGCTGTCGCTTTCTGACGCTACTTTGAGAATACCATCTATGGCTTCTTTGCTATAGTCAATCACTTCTTTTATGTTTTCGCGGACTTCGCCATAGTCTTTACGTTGTTCAATCTTTTTTCGTTCGGGAAACTTTGAAAGATCAATTTCTACAGGTTTTCGCAACTCGCCCGTGACCTTGGCGGNATCTTTAACATTATGTGTCGTATCCCGCACCTCTGTAGGCTCTATGTCCAAAGCGTTTTCAAGTGGATTTTGTTCTTTATCAGCCATCTAAGGTCGCTCCTGTGATACTGAGGGTGTTCGGATATTGGAACAATTCTTGTGTGATTCCAGCGATTGGTGGTAATGTAGCCGAACCGGAAGCACCCGTGACGCTGGATATAACTCTAAACGCCGCTGCTGTCGGACCAGTGATACCATCAATGATACCAGTCTCATCATCAAAGAAGGAATTGAATGTTGTGATGTCTGTGGTTTTGATATACTTTTCTTCTTTTGTTGGTGAAAAAACATAAGTGTAAGCAACAAAGTCAATTGTAAAAATTACAGACCTTTGATTTGAGGTATCTCCCTCATAATCAATCTCAGGCGTGACGGCTTGAATTGTGATTGGAATATCAACTTTTGTATTAAAATCTGTGAAGTTTACGCTAATACAAAATTCAGGGGTAAAGTATGGGACAATCTGCTCAACAATTTGCAAAGCATCGTCCATAGTTCTAGTTGCGATGGCGAGTTGAAACGAGATATTGTATGGAACCTCAGAAAATTGAGAATCAACCAATCCATCGGTGGTTTTATATTTGAACCTTTTGTAAACAGTATTTCTTTTTCTAGCCCCATCATAGTTGATGCTTGTAATTGAAAACCCCATGCGAGGTAAAACACTTGCGATGGCGGCAGCATCAGTTTGACCTTTTGTGTCGGGGAACTCATTCAACATACGAATGAATTTTTCTTGAGCAGCGTAGGTAATCGGTACTAAAACTCTTTTGACAGTGTTATCATTTTTGTCTCTTCTTTGCACAAAAATTTCATTAAACAAAGATCCAAAAGCAACGACTGTTTTTCGTATCGTTTCATTGTAAAATGTAGTAAACATTAGAGATCACCCTCCGAAAATGGATCTGTGTCAGAAAAGTCAAGGAAAGATGAACCCTCAAACTCAAAGGTCGTATTGTCTTCAAAGGCATCTTTAACAAAGTAATCTTGTGTGAATCCAATTGTTGTAACCGCGTACGTTGCACCAGAGGACTCACCAAGAATGCTGTCTACTCCGGTGATAGATCCTGAGAGCAAGGTTCCCTCAATGACACTATCAGAAGAGTCATACAAAGCAATGCTCATGGTTGCTCCAGTTACACCACCATCATATAAGAATGCGTTTTCACCCTCGGTGAACGTGCCACTACCTGAGCCAAGGGTAAGATATAACATTTTTTGATATACATCCGAGGTCGCACCATCAATCTGATCCCAACCCGTTTCAATATCACTACCGCTGTAAACAAACATGGAGCATTTGACTTGAAAGGTAAATGTTTTACCAAAATTAAAAAAGTTCTGCTCACGCTCTACAAAGTTAATTTCAAATAATCCATTTGAGAGGGGAAAGTAGATTAAGTCACCCTCTCTAGGATAAGGATAATTTTTATCCGCGAAGGTTTCGCTAAATCTTCTTTTTGAGAGGGTCAGAGTTATTTCATCTTTGATATCAAGACCAAATTGAGTCATCACCTCGCCTTCGCCCTCAAATCCATCATAACTATCAACATACATTTCAAGTTCACGACCATTTTCAAACTTGGGCAAACGATCTTCGCCAAAAATGTCATCCTCACTTACAAGAGTTCGTGGAACATAAACACAATCAACACCATGAATCTTAATCGCCTCAACGACAAGATCCTCAACAAGTCTTTGCTCTGCTTTACTTTTAAACTTATTGAAGTATTGATTCGTAGCCATATTTTACCCCGTGAAGAAATCCGGTGGCAGTTCGTATTTGTCTTGAAGCGAATCTTCAATTCTCTCCATCTCTTCGTTTCCTTGAGATACAAGTGCCTGAGCGTCAAACTGCACGTTTCCGGGCAAATTGATTCCTTGATATTTGATGAGATTCATGCCCCATTGTTTTCTAAAAGACGCGGTGACATACCGTTTTAGCAAAATATCATCATATGCTTCAGTGTAAGCATCTGGGTCAATAATCACATAACTATCAACAACGATAAAGTCTCCAACCTCAACGGTTTCAGTCCAATTCATATCAATGTATAATTTATTTGTGACTCTATTGAATCGTAGTTGCTTTTCAGGAGAGAGAAAATCTGCCAGAAGATCAATGTAAGTCTGAGTGATGTAATAATTTGACATGTCACCCATGCTTCTCAGACCATACAAATCTTGCAAAGCGGTCTGATAACGAACGCTAAACATGTTGTTTCCAACACCACCGTCGTCAAACTGAAAAACTTTGGTTACAGTAGCAATTTTTGTTCCGTTCGCTGCCTGTGGGTAGTCGTTCGGACCTGTCAGTCCAATCGTATCTGTGTCAATAAAGCCATTATTGATATCATCCTGAGTGATTTCATACTTGAACAACGCACGTTCAGTTCCGTCAAAATGATACTCTTGAAAAATTTGAATGGCATCATCTAGAGAGTCCTCCAGTTGAGCGTCATCAACATTAATTTCAATCACTGGTGCGCCGAGTTTCCTCAGAGCGTATTGTTTTAGTTCTTCTCTTGATGAGGGCTTGGACATTTATTCCGCTCCTTTTCCTTTTATATGTATTGGAACGTGGCTTCCTATACTTTTTGGAAAAGTTATTTTGAATCAAGCCATGACCCGCATCTTTTATTTAACGACCTCAACCATACGTCTTGCACTCAAGAATCTTGCCGGATTTGGGCTTCTTGATGACAAGGCTAAAACGACACCTTTATCATAAATAGCCTGTCTCAAGTCAATAAAGCCACTGATTGATTTGGTTTGAACACCATAATTGAATGATTGCATGTAATCTCTAGAGAGTTCACTTCTCTGTCCTGTTGAATACAAAGCACCATTGAGTCCCTCTCCGGCATCTGCGAGTCTACCAGTCTGAGGAACTCCAGAAGTCTGAACAAACGTATAATGAGTGCCAAACGCATCACTTCTAGCACCACCGCCATCGGTCGCTTGGGAGGGNNNTGATTCCGCGCTATTATTTTGAGCATCTCGTCCTTCACACGCAAGAATTTGCAAAGTAGTATTAGATACACCCGCTGTTCCACCTGCCATTGTGACTTCATATGATACTTTATACATATAGCCTTTTTCTAACAAAAGCACATTTCCGGTAGTATCTGATCCAAATGGTGAACTTGTAAAATCAGAAACATCAATCGCCGCTGGGAAGCCCCTATCATCTAGGCTACTATTTCCATTCGTATTAGGAGTTACCGAGTCTGAAGTGAAGTAAGAGGATGCGCCTGCACTTTGCCATTGTTGTGCTTGGCTGGCTGACCTACTAAATGGAACTGACACAACCCTAGAAAGAGTATATGTCTGCCACCAAGCAGTTGAAGAGGCAGGTGCAGGAATTGTAAATCCGGGCTGCATGTTATTGTGATCGCCAACAGCAGACCCATAAGAACTTGTGGTCGGTGTAATTTCATCAATACGATATTCACCAACTGCACTTGCCCCATCACCACCGAGAGATCCTGAGAATTTAATCNTAATTTGATCGTTTCCGTCCTCGGCAGAGTTTGTTTCTCTGGTCATTGTAATGAAACTATTGTTAGTAGTATCATTTTCAATTTTGATTTGAGAAATCTTATTTGCTTCTGTGCTTTGGAACGGTGTCTCATCGTCAATTGAATAGTATTGAAGATCACCAACACCACCAGTTGAACCTCGTTTAGAAATATGCACAGACACTTCGGTTGATCCCGCTGAGAAAGAACCATCAGCCGTGAAGCCCGAAATTCTCAATCTACGAGTAGCAGGATTTGTACCTGTTCCNTCGGTAAGAACAATCCTACCAAATCCATAATAATCATCATCAACTGATGAAAGATGAACCATATCACCCACATCACAGAAATCATCAATAAAGGTATCAATGTCTTTTCCGTCAAGATCAGTTGATCCGAATCTAATGAATGGGATATTACTACTGGAACCTGAGCCATTAGTATCAACGACTACTTGTCCGGCTGTCGGTGTTCCGGGGTTATCGGCTACATCTCTAATTGTGTATCTAAACGGTGAAGAGGGTCCGGTCGCACCAGTAGATCCTGCGGAACCATCTGCACCAGCCGCCCCCTGACTACCAGATTTGGCAAAGTTTACAAAAGCGAACGCACCTGCTGGAACTGGCACTTGTTGTTGACCGGGGAAATTACCTGAATCTCCATCTTCAAGGACAACAGTGATGAGTGATCCCGTGTTTGTGATCGTTTTAATTTTACCTGAGACAAAACCTCTGGATGCACCACTAACAAGATTAGTGAATGAGACATTGATCGTGTCGCCAACCGCCGGATAACCTAAGAAGAATTGTGCTGCGATTGATTGACCTGTGAAGTCTGTATCGTCAAATCTAAGAGTTTTGGCATCAATCTCATAGCACATGCCACCGGCAGCAGGGTTTGTGCTTGTGTTATTATAAGCATCAACTCTGAATTGAATACCGCCNGCTCCTGTAGCACCAGTCGCCCCGGTTGCTCCCGTGGCTCCCGTTCCACCAGTGTGTCCTCGCTCACCAGTGCCACCAGCGATAAAGTAAAGATAAACATCAGTATCGGTTGTGGTATAGAAAGTACCTGTTGTGTCAGTAACAGTGAAAGTGATGCTAGATGTGTTGTCTTGTGTTCCAGTGACTCTACCGGAGTAATGACTGCTTCCGTCCAAACTTTGAACATAAATTCTATCATTTCTGTCTGTGGCGATTGTTTCCAAGTATGGCTTTAAACTTTCTCCACTATCAGATGTGATTGAAACAGCAAAGTTTGGATCAGCCGCACCGTTAAACAAAATAGCACCGCTGGGTATAGATGCTGTTTTAGTTTTGTATCTAAAACCTGCGGCTCCGGTCAAACCATCTGAACCAGTTGCACCTGTCGCACCCGTCGCACCAGTAGTGCCAGTTGGACCAGCGACAGTAGAATCTGCACCAGTGGCTCCAGTCGCACCCGTCGCTCCAGTGGCTCCCGTTGCTCCGGTCGCACCCGTGGCTCCGGTTCCACCGCCAGATGGTGAAAAGTTGAAGAAAATTTCTTCACCGGCAGTAAATGTTCCACTATCAGTGGTCACACCACCGATTGTTCTTACCGAAGCACCACTACCCACACTAGATGATTTGACAGTTGCAACAGCACCACCGTCGCTGGCAATCGCAAATGCCAGATCACCACCATTAGTAATGCTGTTAAGATAATTTTGAATATTCAAACCATCGGCAGTTGTAAAGTGAACTTTAAATTCACCATCTGCTTTGTTGTAATTAAATTGACCAGAGTTTGGAGTGGAGGCTGAGTATTCGTACCTGAATCCTGCGTTTCCGGTAGCACCTGTGGCTCCAGTGCCACCAGTAGCACCAGTTCCGCCCGTAGCACCCGTTCCGCCTGTGGCTCCAGTTGCACCTGTTGCTCCGGTGGCTCCTGTTGATCCTGTCGTACCTGTGCTTCCTGTGGTTCCAGTGGCTCCACCACCACCAACGCCAGTGACTTCAAGGTCTAAAGTGCCTGTCGTAAGACCCGGACTAAATGTTGCTGTGATTCCTGCACCAGTCGTGGTAACACGAAGACCTTCAAAGGAAGGACCAGTTACAGATGGAGATGTTGCACTTTCAATGAAGAAAGCGTTAAGTCCAGTGATGCCGTCAGAGCCTTCAGGTCCACCACCAAGAGTTTGAATTTGATAATTAACTGTCTGGACACCATTTATACTTCCGCTAACCGCTGTGACTTGTATATCACCGGGTGTGCCTTTAATATTAATACCTTCATTTGTAGCACCAAAAAGAGTTGGTACACCCTCTGCGTAAGTATGAATAAATGATTCAACTGTTACACCGACACTTGCCCCAGAAGAAAAGCCTCTTAGATTAATATTTTGACCCGGACTCAGAACAAGTGAGTTTGGATTTGTGGAACCGGCAAAGTCTTGACCATCAATGATTACTTCTTCAAAACCACCGCCAGCGGCTTCTTGCCAACTTGCACTTACACCAGTTGATGTGAGGACGTAACCAGACTCTCCGGTGACTCCACCGACTCTCAACTCTCCGCTTGCAAGGTTGAGAGATCCAGACCCACCTGATGATGTTCTGCTGCCTCCACCTACAACAACATCACCACTTTGATTTGCATAAATTACACTTGATTTTGATGACGCAGTGCCACCGGCAACTCTGAATTGTCCTTGATTGTTTGCATTTGTTGAGATGTCAAACTTGAATTCATCAACCTCTCCCATGTTTACAGTGGCAAGGGCATTCTGAATTTGTAAACCAAATGTATTACCATTCTGTGTTTCAATTAACAGTTCTCTTTGTCCGAATCCTCTGGCTCTGTAATGAATCGGAGCATCCGGACTGGTAACGCCAAACAATCCCATTCTTCTATTAAGAGTTGAGATATTAACGTATGGACTGTTTGTGGTATCAAGATTACCGGCAGTGTCCCCACCCTCAATTCTAAAGTCACGATCAGTATAATTTACAAAAATACCTCTTTGGTGAGAGTTAGTTCTCGTATCATCTCTAAACAGAATACCAGCAGTTGGTCCACCAAGTTGAATCGTGCCTTTTCTGTAATAGTTTCCTGCATCACCACTGGTCACACCGAGAAGTAACCCACCACTCGGACCCGCTAAGATAATATCGGTTGTGACTCCCATGAAGAAGTTTTGGGCTTCCCACGTTGCACCATCAGCATTGTAAACAAGAATTTGTCCGTTAGCACCACCGGGAAGATTCGCATTTGCACTAAAGATGACATCTCCAGTTTCCCCATTGAAAGTTCTTACTACATTTCCATAAAGTGTAGAACCGCTAAAGTCAACTGTGCCACCATTGAACGAAACATAATTACCGGAGAATGTAATTCCATCAACGAACTCAGTATTTCCGTGAATTAGTGCGGGTGTTGAAAAACCAACGCTGTAAATACCAGTGGTGTTATCAATCGCAAGAGTAATACCATCATTTGATCCACCAGCCATCGCGGTAAGACCGTAAATTTCAAGCGGATTGACAGCATCAATCAAAGCATTCGTTCTATCAAACCATGTAACAAAAAGATCATCTGAAGAAAGAACGGCTAATGTTTCGCCGCCTGAAATGCCGGGTGGTGGTGGAAAATCTGGTTCTGCCATAATACTATGTAGTCCTTACTTAATACTTAATAATGTAATTCACGACTTGGAATGGTGGCATTTGTTCTGTCAGATCCTCACCACCCAATAAGGTATAATCATCTGAATCAATAGGATTACCGGATATCGCCAAACGAGCATCTCGTTGCTCCGCAACATTAAGCGCAGTTCCGAGTTTATATTTGTCATTATNTGTTGCACCACTTCCCTCAGAAATACCGGGTGCAATGCTCTTGTTTTTGTCAGTCATCTCCGCCCTAGAGAAACTTCTACTTTGTGCGAGGTTGCCTCCACCACCACCAGAAAGCAAGTGGTGTCTGTGACCTTGAAGGCGATGTGATCCACCAGTGCTACCAATTGTTCTACTTCTACCATCAAGTAATCCTGAGCCAACTGGAACTCTTGCGGTCAGATCAGGAACTCTAAATTGATTACTACCCTCAGTACCATCATTATATCTTGTGCCAATCGCTTGATACAAATTATTGTATACACCAGTTTGTTCAAGGACTGCACCATTACATGGGACGAATCCATTGGGAGCCGTTTCACTTCCATACGCTAAGATGGAACCGGGAGGAATGGCTCTGGCAAAATTGAGAATGCCAACGTTCTGTCTTAACGGAAGTGCTGAGAGTCCATCAATGTATGGAATAGAATCTCCGTCAGTTAATTCACCGTTAAAAATAACTTTGATAAGATATTGTGTAAATCTTACATTTGGTGGGAAGTTACCCGACGCTGGAGGAGGGGGAGTATCAGCACCTTCAGGATCTCCCAAATTGGGGTCATATACCTCAAAGAGTGTTGATGCCGTTCCCACAGGAGACTTCTCTCTCGTATCTCCATCAGGATAAAGTTGATAGTATCGCTCAGTATCAATATTACCTGTTTTAGTACCTAAAACTTTAGCAAAAACTTGAACTTGATCTCGTTGAGAGAATGATCCGTCAACATATACTGCCAAACTATCGGCAGCCTCACGATCACTAATATCAACAATTTTACTATAATACCTTGCGACGGCTGGTGCGCCCAAATCATTTCCATCAATCAGTGCCAATTCGCTTGATGTTTCATTTCCCTCATATGATCCTGCGTCACTCATTTGAACGGTGGCACTTAAAGCAGAAACTTGATCAACATCTACTACCGTGGAGTAGTTGCCAGTAAATTGCATGTCAAATTGTAAACTACCGTTTGACACGGTTGATCTACCTGTTTCTGTGCTTGCATTTTGTCTAAGAGTTTTGGACGCACTGCCAGCGACAAGACTTACAGTGTTATTAAAAATGGAATTATTTTCTTCTGAATTAGAAATATACAGAAGGTCTGTGGTGAAATTTGTGTTTAACAATGGCAGACTAACAGACGGGTTAAGAACTTGACCTCCTCCTGCGTCTGTTCCAAACGCTGCCGATCTCATTTCAACACAAAGTCTTCTGTCGTTATATGCAACGTTTGACCCGTTGTTTTCTGGGAGATACAGTGGACCAAACTCTGCTCTTTCAACGTCTGTCACGTTGGTGTAAATTTCAACGCTTAAATCATTAGTTTGAACTGCAAGCGAATAATCTCCGGGTGGTAAGTAAACCGGAGTGCTAAATGTAAATCTTGATCCATTTGAAACCGTATCATCTGTTGCATCAAAAGTTGCCACCGTCGCGGCTCTGGTGACTTCAGAGAAAGGAATAATAATTGATTTAGATGGAATACCATTCACAGTTGGTCTAATGCTGATACTAATCGGCGTTTCGTTTTCAGTTTGTTCATTGAAGAACAGGGTGACATCTGTTAAGAAAGTGCCATTTGGATAGTTATCAGGATTCACCGTGAAGATTTGATGAATTGGATTCAAGGAGTTAATTACAACATTATCACTACTATCAAACAAATCTGAATATGATTCAAATTTAAGGGATTTTGTGTTTGATGCTTCTCTTCTGATGATTGGTGGTCTTGTAAAAGAGACACCATTCAATGAGGTATCAAGCATTCTTTCTGCAAAGAAAAAGGCATCAGAGGAAGTTGTTGCTTTGGTAACGTCACCAGATTCGTCATCCAACACGGTAATACGTTTTTGTCCAATTGTAAACGTATCGGATGGAATGGTAATATTTTCTTGAACCGCTCCAGTTACGCCGACAGTAAATGGACCACCTAAAAGATCATCCTCCAAGTAAGCGTAAACTGTAGAGTTTGGTCGCATACCCTCAGCCAAGAACTTAATGTTTGTTTCGGCAATAAAGGGTTTGATTGAGAAGTCTAAAATTTTATCTCTAATTCTTCTGACGAGCCTTCTAGATAAACTTCGTGTCACAAATGCAGTTTGAAGATCACCCCCACGATAATCACGATTAAGAGGACTAACAAAAGATGTATTTTCTAAACTTTCAAACCTTGAACCAAACCAGTGAATCTCCCAGTCTCTCCAAGTCGTTCCAAATCCCCCATCACGACCTGTGACATCACCGTTTCTTCTCACGGTAATATCAAGTTCCCAGTTGTTTAATTGTCCGTCTGAGTTGGCAGAGACTTTTGGTTTTTTAGTCACGCCCCAGTAATTACTACAGAATGGTGAGAGTTTGAGAGAACCATAATAATCAACAGATCCATAAGGATTGATAGCCTCTCTAGTTCCGGTGGTGTTAGTATCCTTTGAAAATGCTGTTTCTGTAAATTGTGTCATAATAACGCGATCAAAGGAGGACGGCATGACCGTTCCTGTATTCGTAATCGCATCTGCACTGACACCGATGGACTCACTGTTAAATGGTGGATACATTCTATTGCGAAGCGGGTCAATGGCTACATTGTAGTTTACTCTTGATACATCAGCGTTGGCATGACCGATAAATTCATCAACAAATACACCACTCAAAGATACTGGGACAGACGTATCTGTTGAATTTGCTCTCGCAACCGCCTGACTTATCAAGCCACGACGATAGTTTGCATCACCATCAGTTTCTTGAGTTTCTTCAAGAACACCAATATCACGCATGGTAAATCTTTGATTATCAATATAGACAACTCTGATATCTTCGGGGACCGATGCGTCCGCTGGAATGATGAGACGATAAAGTTCCATATCATTGGGTGAAACAGCAGGTGGTTTAGGATCAACCGCAGAAGGAACACCTTTAATAATAATGAATTCACGATCTTGAGTGAGAACCACGCTATCAATTCTTGCCCCATACCTCACGGTAATAACATCAACATCATCCACTGGAGGTGTTACAGGATCACAAGACCCATCACCTGCGAGGGCATAACTGTAAGAGTCATCAGCATTATTGATGGTGCTGGATTGACGATCTGGGCGATAGTCAACAAAGTTTGAAAGTTTCAAACCGTTAAACTTAGGGATGTCAGATGAGGAAACTGAGGTATAACTATCGGCAGTAAACGGTCCATCTGCACCAGTTCGGTTAAATCTTTTATAAACAACAGTGAGTGGGTTGTCCGAACTTACCGTTGGTGCAACACTATCTGGGCGAAGTCTGAGGGATGAAAAATCGTAAGCATCCAACCGTTGACCATCATCNAGTTCAAACCTATCAGTCACATCATTTTTAGTGCCATCGGTAATTGATGTGATTGAGAAAACATCAGTGACACCAAGATCAACAACACCATTTGAGGTGATCGTTGAGAAAGTCTTTGTGATGTCCCCCGATAAAACCTTCTTGCGGATCGCTTGGGAATCGGTTCCCTCAAGTGGTGCAAAGATTACAACCCTGACATTAGAGCCAGCAACAACTAAATCACCTTCATCGTTGCGAGTCCTAATTGTAACTTTCATTTCACCAGTTGTATCATCAATTGTAAATTCTTCAGTTCTTCTGATTGCAACTTCTGATCCATTTTGAATAATGTAGGTTGGTGTGATGTTTGCACCTTGAACATTTCCTCTGCTGCCGACAAACTTTCTTTTTGAATCAGTCGCACTTAAGGTGACTTGTCCATTTGTATCGGTGATAACTCTGAATGGACGAGACATGGAGAAGTTGACCGGATTTGTTAGACTTTGAACACCCTCACCAACTTTGAATAAAAGTCTTGGGTTTCCGGGGAAAATTCTATCTTCATTTTTAGTCAGATTGAATGTGCTAAAGTTTCCGGTATCTGATGGGGCTTGCCCTTTATCCAAATCTCCGGTGCTACAAAGAGTGGCATCTGCGAGTCCCAGCCCGTCTGTAGGTGTTGACACAAGATTACTAATATAAATTCTTACAGATCCAGAGTCACCAGAATCAAAGAATAAATTTTTCAAATTGAATGAGCCAACTTTGACTAAATTACCACCCTGTGATGATGTCGCGTATACAAAGAATTTTTGTCCCTGTAAAAACGAGTTGCCAAACCTACTACCACCAATGTCGGTGATATTGGCAAGTTTACTTACGATTGGACTTGATCCATCAGTAACGCGAATAAACGCACCAAGATTTATTGTTTCTCTGCTAAAAACTTCAATAGTTTCAGTTGGGTAGGTGTCCTCTAATTTTGTGTTTGAGATTGTTTCAAACTCAAAGCCTTTAACATACGCTTTTCCGGGTCCAAGTTTGACACCAAATTTGCTTGTATCGGTAATGTTAAAAGTATCACGGTAAGTATCTACTTCCAATTCAAACGGGCGAACGGTGTAGTGACCAGATTCATCGTAAGTTCTTCTTGCCAAAGTTTTTTCTAGTTCAGCATAATCTGGATATTTAATTTTTCTTGTCGTTGTACCATTAACAACACGAACAAGTTCAAAGAAATTATCATCATTAATAATATCAAATCCAAGAATCTCTGATCCGGTTAATCCTTTTTGCGACAACTCCAATTCAACTTTGTAACGATCTGCACCCGGAGCGTTAAAGTTACTAAATCCAAAAGACGGATCTCTTAGAGATGAATCATCATCTACGGTGACAATAGTTTTTTTAACTTGGAAGCCAATAGAGGCGGTAGGGTCAGAGAAGTCACGATAATTATCATCACTTAAATTATAAGCAGCAAATGACTGACGATTATTTAAGGCAAAGTAACCATCCGTGAAGTAGACACCATCATTCACGGTAATGAAGTTAGAGACTGTGCCTACACCAACTGCACTTTGACCAGAAAGAGAAGTGACTGCAACGCCAATGTTACCATCACCAACAGTTGAAAGTCGTTGATTTTCGTGGTATTGTCCCGGTGTCAAATATTGACAGAATAAAACTTGATATGGGTCGTTGGAAAAAGAAGCACCAGCAGGTTTATCAGAGACAGCAACAACACGAGCATCAGTCGTGACTCCACCGCTTGTGCCACGAATAATTTGTCCAACCATATTATTAAGCGTTGTTTCTGATAAAGTTGAGTCTGTATCAATTCTAACGAAAGCCGCATTACTTTCGTTTACAGCACCACCGACAACAACAGAGCCATTTTTGAAAATGTGATTACCAAAACGCTCAATTTGGTTTTGAAGAATAGACTGAACCTGTGAAAGTTCTCTAGCCTGAACAGGGAAACCGGGCTTGAACAAGACTTGCAAAAACTTCTTTTGCTCATCAAAGTCATTGTAGTAGGGAATACTTCCCATCTTATTTTTATCGTATGCGGTGGTCATTTATACTCCTCAAAACTCAAATATAAATTTAAATACTTCATCTTGCTCTACAACGCGAACAATACCCTGAGTTAGTCCTTGTATGTATGGCATCTGTCCAGAGAATAAGTCCAATTCTGGACCACGAACGGAGTTTGTTCCTGATCTAATTGTTCCGGTGACAATTCCTCCCGATGCGAGGGGATATTGAATAGTCTCTCCCGCTCTAAATCCGTGCGTAACACCAGAAATATTTTTCACATCGGTCAAAGAAATAGTAGCCCGATTCCCACCAGAGGTTGTTTCAAGATANCGTGCAACAAGACCAGTGCTTCCACTNGCTCCAGTCACNCCAGAGTCCANAGCAGGAGAGTAATTACCGTTAGTGGAAAANTCCAANTCTAATTTTGTCGTGCATGTAAATACTTCTTTACTTACTGATAAATCAGAATCCTTAAAACGGGTGACATTGACCTTAGCAGTGGCAGATGATTGTGTAAATTGTTCGCTTGACGTATTTCTACCAATAAAAGTTAAAATTTCATCTTCTATAAATGACTTTCGCAGATTTAAAGCACTAAAACTACCAGTGATTTGATTGCTATCAAGTTTGATTCCATCAAAAACTTTTGCCGTCAAATTAGAGTTTGCACCTACAGCGATGAGTTCGCTGTTGTTGTTTGAAAAACTACCTAACGATTTCATGGTCCCGGTTTCTGACGGCTCTGTAATGCTCACCGTGGTAGTCAAGAAATCATCATACCCTGCGATTTTACCTGCGTTAGCATCATCACTACCAAGTTTGGGATTTTTCCATAAAACAATATCCCTAAAATCATTTCCTAAAATTGCATCTTCTGAGGAATTTGATCCCGATAGTTTGACCAAGAAAGCCCCGTGTCTTGCAAACAACTCTGTCGCTGGATCTTCACCAATCGGCGAAAACAGTAAAACATCAAAAACATATGAGGACGCGGCAGTCAAAGATGCCGAAACACTGTTCATCCCCTCTGCCCTAGATGTATCAACGACCGCACTTGCTGTTGAATAACCCGATCCAGTATTGTAAACAACAATATTACCAATTCTGCCAAGTGAGTCTACTTTACCGAACGCGGCAGATCCGGAGCCGTCACCACTTATAGTGATGCCCACACCAATTTCAAATCTATCACCCGACTTGGGGACTTTACCGCTCGTCCATTCAGATAATAATACTAAATTATCACCAGAGTTTGATGAAATTCTACGAACTTCACCTGCTGCCACACCACTTAGAATTCTAATATAATATCCAGCAAGAGTGGCGGTTGAAACAGATCCAGAAATTGGATTTCCGGAAATAACTGCGGTCGCTCTTCCTGCCGATGTAATAATATTCTCTGAACTCTCCGTAAAAGCATCAGAGAAAATTTCTTGGTCTTGACTNACNATTGAAATCGCTTGAATGGTNCCGTTTCTTGNATCNACAGAACCCTCATATTGAACTGCATACTGGTTTTGTCTATTGTCATTATAAGCGTTTGCGATTCTTGGATAAACGGGGAGCGTATTCACCGGAATAAAATTTTCATCAAGAAATAAATTTTTGTCTTCGGGGACACTATACATGAACTTCCATGTGTAACCATCAGAAAGTGTGATCGGATCTGTTGATGTTCCAGATGGCTCAATTCTGGAGCCTGTATTCCCTCCTGCGTTTTCAATACACATATAAACATTTTTATCATTATTCATCGCGTAGAATGGATCATCAATAAGTGACATGTCCTCGTTAGAATCTAATTTTGCATAAATCGTGCCTTCTGTCCAATCATTTCTTTTAATTAACACAGATGATCCGTCTTGAGGGTTTACTCGTTTTGCCAATACAGTGTTATTTCGTGTTTTAAGTTCCTCTGCCTTTGTTTTTTTATCTAGACCAACTCCACTAATGCGTGAGATAGCCACATAAAACTTATCATCAGAAAATGGTCCGAACTGATTGACAAAGTTTTTGGCGAGTTGTGTTTTTAGATTTCCATCAAAAGTGTTTGACATTTTAACCTCTTATTATTTATCAGTCTAAAATTGGTGTTTGTAACTTATCAAAGAAATCTGAGATTCTAACATTGCCGAATGATAAATCGGCAAGTGCCTCTGACACTGTAATTGCATCCGTGCCACCAACCCCACCAACGAAAAATTTAGTCCCATTAGATGAACTACAAACAAATTGTTGAGTTTGTAGACTACTCGTCAAACTCTCAACAATCGTGTTGACAAAAGATCCATTTGTAACATCAACTGTTATAACAGAAACTTGAGTGAAGGGGTTTGACTGCTCTGCTGACGCTCTGCTACTTTTAGTAACCTCTCTAAAGGAGGCTTTTGGAATATTACTAACTAAAGTGTCTTGCACAGAAACAATAGTTCCAATTGCAGTGGGATTATTAACTTGAGGTTGAGTAATTGTTTGACCCACTCCCAAACCAGAAACCACGCCCGTGCCATCAGAATTTGAAGAAATCGTAAAAGTCACACGTTTGACAACTTGTTTAGTTTTGCCGGTGGTTGTGTCTTTTCTAATATTTTTATTAACAGCAGCGACTTGCGTTTCAGTCAACCCCTCACCAAGAAGCGTGTTTGGATGTCTGTGAACAATGTAAAACTCTGATGCAGCATTGTCGGTGGCGGTCATGGTAACTTGCGGGAATGCAGCAAGAGTATATCCGGGCAATACAAAATTTCTAAAGTTAGGATTATCAAGTACCCTCTGCTGAACCGCTTCTGGAGACATATCATCAGAATAAATCGGTGAGCCTGTTTGTAAGAAATTGCCATTAATACTAAGTGGGACATGAGTCACCCCAGCACCCGATGAATCAAAGTTTCCGAATGTGGCAGCGTTCGCTGTGATACCATCAAATCCTAAAGGATAATAATCTGCAAAGGTTGATCCGTAAGTATCACCTCGTAAGTCAGCGGTGGTGGCTATCGTGTACGGAAAATAATTTCCAATGACAGCACCAAGAATCGGAATATTTGGTTGTTGTCTAATATCAGTGGTCAAACCTGCCGAGTCAAAACTTTGATTAAAAACATATTCACCAAGGAGCATTGACCCTGCTGGGTGAAACAAAGTTTTAACTAGTTTAGCGTATGCTGATAATTGAATATCACTACTGATGACATATGAAAACTCTTGATAATTAAAGTTATTTTGAAGAAAAGAGTTGGCGGATAGAATAGATTTTTCTGTCGCAAATGGATTGGTTGAAAAAGACTCGGCGGTGGTGCTAACAATTTGAAGGTCTGCTCCTGTGCCTCCCGCTGTCAAAATATCAAAAGTATAATTACGGTTTGCAAAGTATATTCTATTAGTAAATGAGTTTGAGATTTTCTGGATTTCTCCAGTTGATGAGACATCATTTACTTTCATTCTTGAAATGATTTTTTGTTGTTCATCACGAACAATGATTTCGTCACCAACAGAGTAATTTTGACCATCTTGTGTAATACCAGAGATCACCTTTGGCTCGGCGGTGGTGATGATGGAAAAAATTTCTTCTTCTAAAAACTGTCCAGTTTCGTTGACAAATAAAACTTGTCTGTTGGGAACATAAGTTCCAAATTGATCACGCAACTTAATCTCAGCATAATCAATTCCTTCAAATTCTCTAAACTCAACGGAGTCAATAAACGCGGTGCAACGAATGCCCTGATCAGGTCTATCAGTGTTTACATTTTGTAAAAGTTTTGTGCCGACATAATCTAATAGTTTTTGNCCGTTGAATCTTGTCGTAAAAACTGTTGTTCTTTGTTCGTAAGATGACTCAGAGGCGACAATGACTTGCTCTCTCGGAAACTTTACCTCTACTTTTGTGTTGTATAGAATTCTAAACAAAAGATCAAGTGATCTTGGATTACCCTTTTCTCCGTAGTAATCTTTGATGTTTTTAATAACTTGCTGTTCGTTCAAACCTTTGTAAAGATTTGGTGGAAAATCGTGAAGGTATTGTGATTTAAAAAAAGTTAAAAACTCAGGTAAGGTTTTATCAACATCAATATACTCATTGAGTAACACCGCCTCTGCTCTCGGATTTCCGTGTTGTTCAGAAAATTCAAGATAAGCACGAAGAAAAGATACAAAAAGTGGGTGGTCATCAACAACAAACTGTGGCAGCATTTGTTGTAATAACGTAGAGAACCTTTCGTCTACCTCTTGNGGAAGAGTTGACGGAAATGCGTCCTCTGAAAACGCTTGTAACGGAAGTAGTAATGATCCACCGTCAGGCATTAGTAACCACCACCATATAAATCTCCAGCATCAGGAACTTGAAGTGGGTCAAANNTNGGCGTGGNTGGTGTTTCACCNAATGGATCGCCGCCACCGCCGCCACCGCNGGGATTTTGTGTTCCTGTCACGCTCTCAGAAACCACCACGTTTGCAGCACCCTCAAGTGTGATTTGTCTAGAGATGGAAGACGTACCAACAAATGAACCCTCTGCACTATTCGCTGAAATCAGTTGTCTGTCAGGTCTATTGTCTGGGAACATTGTAATTTGCTGTCTACTAGGATCTGTTTGATCAACCAACAAAATTGAAGTGCCTCTTGAGGTAAGACGGGAGGCTCCGATTCTTGCGGTAACACGAATTCCTCCCTGCTCTGCGATTGATAGAGCATAGTTGCTTATATTAATCACTCCTCTCTCATAATTTACGGTTCCAAAATTATTTTCAAGATATACTTTTTCACCTCCATCTATTTTATACACACGAAGATTGCCGTTGCCATCATCATCAAGATAAACATTTTGTCTAGTCCCAGTGGCGTCGGTGTAGCCGAATAAATTACTAGAAATGACGGCTACATGACCATCATGTGGATGGAAAATAGGATTTTTTAGATCAATCACATATCCCGATATTGTATTTTCAACAGGGACAAATCTATACTCAATGAATGGTGAAAACGACATTGATGAAACTGATGGGAAAGCATTTAACACACTTCTTTGAAGTTTGCTGATTGAGATGGCAGTGTTAAAATCATTTGTGTTCGTGATAATAAAGTTAGTAATATTATTTTCTATTTGTTCTTTGAGTGCAGTTACATTCAAGAACGAACTGTTTGGGTTGAATACAACATTAGACTGATATTTGATGTAAAGTGGTGTCGGATCTTCAACGATAGGAGTCACGCCGACAGAGCATCTTTGTCTTAAAAAAGACTCAATTGAATTTTTAAGGCTTGAGGGAATCACACTACCAACGTTTGGATTTAGAGTTATGATAACCCTTCCAAACTGAGGTGGTTCAGCATCTTCTCCACCAAAAGCGTATACTGATCTAAACCCACCAAAGTTGTTAGCAACCAAGGCTTCAAAATCATTTGTTGTCACTGCCCTATTTTGTGCTGCGTACGCTTTTGGTGCGTTGTAACGAATACTTGAAATTGTTTCTCTCTCACCCCCACCCGAAGCATAATTGACAACAGAAACAATTGGTGATCCGGTGCTGTTTCCAATCACAAAAGAACGACTGGTATCTGAGTCCGCCTTACCCAAACCATTAGCAGCAGATCCATCAGTGGTCAAATATGTGATTGTGATGACATTGCCTGCTTCTAATTTTCTACCGATGATTCCATCACCAAACGAAATTGAAAATGACTCATCAAAATTTTCTTGTAAAAAGTAAGCGTTAGTGTTCGGTCCAATTTGTGTGTAATTATTACCCTCCGCCCATACATCGCTAATACCGCTAGAGTTTGACACTGATTCATAAACTTGAACAACAATTGTTTTTGTATCAACACCAGATTGTGGAATGGTATACTTGATTGAAGAATCACCAGTCGGAACAACATACGAAACAGACCTTACGTTGCCTTGATAAATTTCAACGTTGTTTGCATTACCAGTGGAGTCTAAATTATAATCTTTGATGGGAACAAAGTTGTATGATGTGTTTCCGATTCTACCTGTAAATCTAGTGCCTCTTCTTAATACCAAAGAACCATCAGCGGCTTCATAGTTTTCAACGTTGACAACTGCGACTGGAGCAGAAATTGATCTTGGTGTGTATCCCAAACTTTTGGCATGAGAGACAAGTGAGTTTCTTTTCACAGCAGAATCTAAAAATAATTCATTTGCAACCAGATTATTGTATACACCCTGATAGTGAGTAAAGTATGAAAGAATGTCAAGAATTACACTAAGACCAGAAGATTCAAAATCATAGTCTGTGAATGTTGATTGATTATTGAGAAACGTGCTAATATTAGACTTGATTCTGTTGAAATCTAACTCGTTTACTGAAAGTGCTTTTCTTTCAATTGACATTATCGTACCCTTTCAAGTGTTATGTTTAAGACGATTGGTTCGGGTGAATTTCTAATGCTAAATGTAATATCAATTTCAAGAGAGTTCGTGTCAAAGTTTGGTTGAACCGTCACGGAGATGACCGTGGCTCTTGTTTCATAATCTTGGATGGCATCCGTAATTTGTTTTTTAATAGAATAAATTGATACTGGGTCAAGATTTTCAAACAAACGACGAATCACATTCCCACCGAATCTGGGTTGAAATGGCTTCTCTAAAAAATTATACAAAACTACATTTCTTACTGACCTACGAACAGCGTCCCTATCTGTCAAAACGTTGATATCACGCGACAGAGGGTTTAAATTGAAGTTTAAATCTAAATCTTTATACCTAGCCATCTACTTATGTATCAGGAAATATTAAGCAATCCCTTTAAATCTGGTTTTGCAATTTGTCCGAGCAATTTCTGGCTAAAGCATGGATCTTCAGCCATAGTCAACACCGAGAAACCTAGCGTGCTTTTAGCAAGATAGTCAAGTGCTGAAAAGTAAAGATTGTTATCCGAATCTATAAGATTTCTAATTGACTGCTCAAAATCTAAAATTGCATTTCCAATATCCACAAGATTTTCTAACTGATCTATGGTCGCCTCAGATAAATCTAATCTATCATCTTTAAGTGGGATAGTGCCTAAGAAGTTTCTTAAGTCACCATTAATGAGTGATTTGAAGGACTCGTACAAAGCATCACCCGGACCTAAAATGCTACTGAAAAATGGTGAGTAATGATCTTTGACAATTTCACCAAGATTACCACCCTCAATCGCATTTCTCACATTGTTGTAATTTCTAGCGATTGCTTGAAGCCCGACAAGACCCGGAAAATCACCAATGCTACCACCTGCTTCAAATCCATCTATGTAATTACTNACTCCACTGAGTCGGTAAGCATGATCTTGAAACTCATTTGAAATTTCTGTTGCACGATTCAGACGCTCAGTTAAAAATCCCACGGCACTTTGAATTTGAAGATTACCATCCGGATCAATAAATGTTGAAATTGGTGTGCCATCTGGTTTGACAAGACGGGCATCAGTCGCGTTGCCTAATACGCCAAGAANATCACCAACCCCAGCAAGGACAGAGTTCACTGCTCCTTCTACTGGACTTCTAAATGCCTCTCCTGTGATAATATTCTCTAGTGCCTGTATTTGATTCGGTGGGAATGGTAGTGGTGGCTCCTCGCATCCAGAAATATTGAATAATTCAAGTTCAAATAGTTTACCTGATGGTGCGTAAGGATTTGTCGGATCAAAACCATCCTCACCGACCCCATCTAATCTTTCAAAGAAAACTCCACCCAATGGCTCAAAGGCATAAATGTTGTTACCAGAATACGCACCTGCCCAGTAATAAATTTCATTAATTATAGACTCACGATTTTGATTACCCTTTTGGATTAATTCAAATGTCGTGTCAATCAATTCAACGGGAACATTATTTCTGTCGTCACGACCTGCATTTCCAAATCGGTACGGAAGATGAATTGCAACTTTTAAATAATCACTTAACTTGAATGTTTGTTCGGGTAGATTAACACTTAAATTTGCGTAATTAAGAGTGTTTGATATTTGATCCCATAGGACAAGTCTAGCCTCATCAACTGACCAATCTTCATAGTTTGAAGATAACGTGCCGACCCCATAAGGTCCAGATGGTGTTCCAAAATCACTTAATGGTTCTGGTATTTGTGAAATTTGAGAGCCAAGAACGAGCCGCACCGAGGCAGAGTCCATCAGACTCATCAACTCTTGACCAAGTTCAGGACCGTCATCTTCGTCTTCAGGCAAAATATAATTTACATTGCCAACGTCACCATATGGTCCCGCACGATTAATGTATAGCAAAAAGTTTGAGAGTCCTCGGCGTGTTGCCTCATACTCTCCCTTGTTGTCATAACTTAAAACATCCCACCCCGCTGCTAAAGAGTAGCATCCTAAGTTTGCATTTGGAAATCTTTCACGAAGGATTCTGTATCTACGAACATATCCCTCAATAAAAATCTTAGCGACACGCTTATTAATTTTGTACGGGTTTTGTGGATCAAAGGCTCCGCCAAAATTTGTATTATCACCATACCCTGTATCACTGACCCCTTCATTAAATGAATCTAAACCATACTTACCAAAAATAACATTGAAGAGCGTGTTAAAAATGATGCTTTTTCCGAGAGTGACATCAGGATTATTTGGATCGGGTGTGATAAATTTTAAATTTACATTTACATCTTCAAAATCTAAAACAGCGGCTTCGTCATCATTAATAATATGAAAACCATCTTGCTCTAGAGTATCTGTTGGATTTGCTTGTTGATCTTTATCTGCAAGAACTTGATTTAGATGCTCAATCGTGCAGTTTTGATCTGCGTTGTCTGTAGTGTCGCCATCATATGCCCACTGAGATAAATTTGAGTATTGATTTTCTCTACCACTCTGAGCATTTGTTCTAGAAAGATAAAAATCATTAAAAACTGTTGATGAGTTGTAAAACGCATCTATATCATTTTCCGCCATGTACGGCGATCCATAATCATCATCAAAAGCGTCCGTGTCGGGTGGAAACCAGTAGTTTTGCCATTGGGGGTAAACTTGAACCATTATCCTACCCTCACATTAGATGATGCAGTTGTGGTCGCATGTCCACATGCAGCCCTGTCTGTCAAACGTGCAATTGGTGTGTTTCCGCTGAACACAGTTGTGGATGCCGTNACNATNGGNTTAGGNAGGTGAAGATCGTGACCACTAATCACACTNCCAAGNGATCCNGCNGGTCTTCCGTTTACAAATAGATTTACAGAATTNGTNGANATNTAAATNCCACCACATTTGTCACCAATTCTTGCACAACCTAAACTAGCCATTATACCTCCAACCACTGAATACTATTATTTATTTTAACATAAGCAAATAAACGCCCACTTGACGAATCAAACCACAAATCACCAGAATTAGGATTTGAGGGGGGCGAAGCACTGACACTTGAGATTGTAGATTTCTCTTTTGTGACATGATATTTTCTGTTAAATGGTGCGCCCTCAAAAGTCTCAGTTTTTTTGAATTCTAATGGTGTCTTAGAATTGACGTAAGAATACAATTCTCTTTGAAGAGTTTTTAATTNTTCTAATTCAGACGTATTGGGGGCGTAGCCTGAGATTTGCACTGGGAACACAAATGGTCTTTGTGTTGAATTCGTATTGAAAACACTTCTCATGGCAGAAATTTTTTCGTCAGTTAGTTCTGGGTGTGCCGCTCTGATTTGCAAATTTGTAAGCGGTGTTGCTGCTCCGTGTGCAACGTATCCGGATGTGATCATGTAAACAAAGTGATATCTTGCCGTTTGAGAATTTGGGTATGATCCTCTACCTCCCTGAGTGGTGGTAAAGTTTTTTTCGTATGCGATCTCCTCTGGGAAAATACTAAATTTTGCTCCTCGCCCTTCAACATATTTGAAAAATGAAAGTGTTTCAATCTCTAAATCAAGACCAATATCAGCACTGAATTGTCTGTTTTGCTCATCCACAGTTTCTTGTGTCGGATTAAATGTTGAAGAAACTGACGATGTGACTGTAGAAGATCCAACATACTGCTGGCGTGCGATTATCTCTGACGCAGAGCCTTGGGTTTGTGTGGAGACTGCCCGTGAAGTTGATTGCGTGCCTACACTCCGAGTCGCAGGTGTGCTTGTGCTTGGCGGTGTGGATGGTGTCTGCCTTGGCTGCGATGGCTGCGATGGCTGTGAGGGTGTCGGGTTGTATGGTTGGTAGGAACTCATTAGTTAAGATCAATCCTTGGTGCTTTTTGTTCAATAGATGAGTCAGATGACATGCTCATCGCCCCANCGCCTTGCATGGTGAACATTCCTCCAATTTTTACATTAAGGTTGCCACCAAAGTCAAAATTTGTATTTCCATTGATACCGATGTTTGCATCTCCCTCAACCTGAACGTTCACTGTTCCTTTCACATGCAAAGTATCATCACCTAAAATTGCAACATAATTATCTTTGACAACTTTTGTCACAGTCGTGCCATCAGGATGAATTTCTTCAAAAGTTCCTGAGCGATGATAAGTGTGAATTCTTTCAGAACCCTCTGTGTCATCAAATTCTTGAATGTGACCGGACTCAGATGTTTTTACATGATTAAAAGGGTATTGTGCGTTGTAAGGAGTCTCTGGCTCTGTTGTAGTGGTGGTTGATCCTAGACCGACAGGACTTGTGGTCGTGTCCAAGTTATCTCTTTTTTCTTGAACAATTGTCTGATCAATTTCTTCATTTCTGGTAAGACGATCCACACCATTTTTGCCCGGCTCTCTGGGATAGTTACCAGTGGGGTCATAAAAACCCTCACCAGTTTTTGCCTCTTGTGATTCAATGCCCGGAATGGTTCCAAAAAAGATAGGAAATTGAGCCTCTTCACCATCTCTAAAAAATCCAATAACCCATGTGCCTTCAACCGGACCAACGGGTGAATCCCCAACGCCACTCTGTGACGCTGATGTGATAGGATTGATGGGGTGCGCCCACGGCAAATCAGCAGTGGGTAAACTATTCTTATCAGATGTGTGAAAACCAAAGCATCTCACTTTGACCCTACCCAACTTCAATGGGTCATTACGATCTTCAACCACACCTTGAAACATTACCATATCATTCATCGCTAAAATTTCCTGTGCTTACTGTGTCGGGGACAACTTCTCCCCTAAAATTCCTAACGCATTGTAAAGAAGTTTTCATTTCAGTTTTACCATCACTTGGGAAGTAAAATTTATTGTGAAGACTTTTAATTAAGTATACACCAGATTTCTCCTCATCAAACTCACTCTCCTCAATCGCCATGTCTGCTGCATTTTTAGTTATCACTAACTCCACCGTCTTACCCGCCTCCAAAGTTGAGTTACCTGAGATGGTAAAATTGACTGCCGTGTCAGCGTGTAACATATAATTTATTCTAGAGTATGGATCAGTGCTTGCAATGTCGGTGCTAGTGTTCTGAGTTTCATTTATATTTTGTGATTGTCTATTAGAAAGATAAACCTTAGCACCAGTATCATTTAGGGAGGATGTGTTTGCAATGATCGGATTGAAAACCTCGGACTGTTGTTGTGGGATAGGGGAGTCCCGATATGAAATCTGTTGCGATCCCCACGATTTTTGTGTGGGATCAATCGTATACTGAACACCACCAAATCCCCCACCAGAAATTTGATACGGACGATCAAAACCTCTTGGAAAAACCACATCAACCATAATATGAGTTTTGAATTGTAAATCATCCATTTCAAAATTACCGCGATCAACTTTTGCATCAAGATAAAAATCGTCGGCACTTGGTTGCTGTGTGTAAAGGTCTGTCAAACTTTTAAATTTTAATCCTGATCGGGTTTCGTAGAAAAGATATCCGCTATAGGTGTGGTCGTGTTCATACGAATAACTTTGTTTTCCTAAATTACAAATGTGTTCTGACGGCTTACGAAATGGAAGTGCGTATTTTGCTGTGCCGTAGGTTTCATCAACCTCAACTTCTTTTTGGTAATACACATCGCAAATATTGGCAACAATCTCTGAATTGGTTCCCTCGTACGAACCGCTAATACTTTGATTCAAGTCCAAGAATCCTGTTGGTGACAAAAGCCTAAGTTGTACCGTGTCAGTTCTTTTTTCAGTTCTCGCACGACTAATCTGAGACACGATTTGCATTTTGAGTTCTTTGATGTCTCCTCTATCAAGGGGTGTTTTATAAAATATCGTAATAATTTCACGACCAGTGATGGGGAAAGTTTTCATAAACGAAACACCATCAGCGATCAGCATATTTCCTGTCATAAATGGACTAAAAATACTTTCGTAGATATCAATAGACACAACTTGTCCCAGAAGACTTAGTTCACCGCCAGCGGCGGATATTCTTACGTCTTCAATTAGAACTTGTGATGGTCTTGATACAACGTTTAAGTTTTCGCTCATATTACTTTCTCATAAGTTTTTCAAACTCTTGATTGATTCTTTGAACAATAAACTTTTTAGGAATTAAGATTCTACGTCTGGCATCATTGACTCTTCCCTCATAAGATTCGTTCGTTAACACATAAGTTGTGTCATCCTCATACATGAATCCATGAAGAATCGTATCAGAAAAGTCAACCGTGTTGTCAGAGAAAGGATAAAATGATCCCAGAGGAGTTTGATTTCCGTCCGCGTCTGGTGGAGTTGCCATTGGATTTAGTATTACTTTTTCTCCATCAGACTTTTCAAATTCAAAATGATGAGGAGCAAATCTAGAGTCAAGTGTTTTTACAACCTCTGCTTTTAGACTTTCAAGAATTGTCCTGCGTCTAACAATTGCGTCACCGACCACCAAATTACTTCCTACTTGATTAAACAATTCAAGTTTGCTCATTGAGTGATCAAGCCTTTTAATCATGGCACTTTGTGTTTCGTTATTGTATTTTTCAATGCCGTCTTCTTCATATCTGGTGGAAATGGTGTCGCCTTGTTCAAATGAGCCTAGTGTTGAAAAGAATGGCAATTCCTCAGTGACTTCATATCCTCTGATAAAGATAGCCTGACCCTCATACTTTTTGTCCACATAACTTCCAAAGGATGTTCTGGATAATGGAAAGGTGTAGAAAGGATCAATCAAAGTATTGTAAAGTATGATTATCCAGTGTAAGTTTGGATCTTGATAAAACTTTTGTGCAACCATGTCTGGTGTTTCGTTGTCACGAATCACATATTTGTCATAGTTGGAGTCTTGAAAATAACTTTCATCAGTAAACACAACTCTGCGTAGGATATCCTTCACCTGAGAAACAGAGCCATCTGGATTTTGAAAAACCGTGTTTGGAAATTTATTAAAGTAAGTCATTAGAATCCTGCCAATACAAGTTGTCTGTTCATAAGAAGTGCTTGTGAGAAAGAAAGTTGAACTTTAATTTCACATGGGACACCATCGTAAAAGAAAGCCGATCTATCGTTTGGTGCATAGTCTACATTTACGCTTTCCAAAAAGGCTCGTCCGATTTGAGGAATATTTCTATTAATTTCATACGCCCCACCCGGATCTTTAATTAATATCTCAACTTCAAATTCATGGGGTGCTAAAAGCATTGCACCCGAAAGAGAAAGTTCTGGAAGCATGTGAAATCTGAATGCTTCAATGATATTCAAAACAATGATTGATTCCTCTTGGCTTCTGGGAGCAAACTGAAATTCAAACTGAAACTTTTTACGATTGACACTTTCAAACAGCGACTCCATTCGTTGGTTCTCAACGATTCCATAACGAGCCGTAAAAAAGTTTGTCAAAGCGTCTTCACCAACACCCGGAACTTTACCAATCAATTTACTAAGTTTNCCGACACCCAAAAGTTTAAGTTTATCAGCACCCGCCTGAAAGTTTCCGGCTAGTGCCTCAACAACAGAGTTAAATGCACCGGCACTTGCCTCTGCGTAAGACACACTATCATTAAAGTTAAGACCACCGGGACAATACATGATGATCTCTTCTAACTTTTGATTTCCCGATCTTGAAAGTCTAACATCACTGCCAATCTTCTCAACAAACTGACCAAGTTGTTCAGGTGTGGGCGGCGTGCCTGATCCCGTGAGTTGTTGTAAAAAACTTTGACCACCCGCACCACCAACTGGACCGTATGCACCACGGATTGTGCCTTCATTTTCATTGATGTAATTTACGTCAACTCCGTCATCATTTACATTAAAGAAAGCACCCTGCTCAATCTCACCACTCTCGCCAACATCACCAACACCCAAGCCAGAGATAGATCCATTTGTTTTTAACAATTCAACTCTAACTTGTGAGGACTCTCGTTTGTACGGAACAAATCGCAAGGCTGCACTTTGTCTATTNCTTTTTGTNTTTGCTGCCAGATCCACAGGATAAACAAGAGGTGAATCNCCNCCCCTAAATGGATACCCTCTTTGTGAGTTTGANATAACATCTCTTGTTGAGAAATACTCATTTTGACCAAGGTTGACTGACTGTAAATCATTCAAACTACCGAAGGGTGTGCTAGTTTGTGGTTTTACGCCGCTTGGGTCTGGTTGTGGGTTTTCTTCTGACATAGAGCCTCCTAGATAGTATGTATGGCGTATAGAGGTAAATACCAACCAAAGAACCCAAGCAAATATTTAGGTGATCCCACAAAAATCACCTATCGCTCACTCTGGGAAAGAAAATGTATGCTCACCTTTGATGATAATCCAAATGTGATACGTTGGGCATCGGAGGAGATCGCTATTCCATACCTTTCCCCAGTTGATAAAAAACGACACAGGTATTTTCCAGATTTCATTGTTGAGGTAAAAAACAAAAAAGGCGAAATAGAAACTTTGATGATTGAGGTTAAGCCACTCAAACACACGAAAGTTCCGAAAAAACCAAAGCGTATGACTCAAAGATTTATCAATGAGGCAAACACATATCTCGTCAATCAAGCAAAGTGGGAAGCCGCCTCTGAGGTTTGTGAGAAAAAGGGTTGGAAGTTCAAGATNCTAACCGAGAAAGAAATTTATGGCAGATCGTAATTTTCAATCATTCAATACACGTTTGAATGAAACTCTTATGAAGAGCAACGATATCCGTATCACAGATAAAACTGTTCGTGCTGTCAGACCAAGATCATTACCAAAAAATAGACTAAGTGAGGGTCGTGTTNTAACACTAAAATATATCACCCCTGTCGGTCGTGACACTCTTCCATACTTTCATATTTTTCCCACTATTATCACAATATCTGTGCAACCAAAGTATATCACAGGCATAAATTTGTTTTACTTACCAAGCCGCTTTAGAAAGTATCTGGTCAATTTTTACAAAAAGCGAATGACCAATGAAGAACACTTCTCTAGGTCATTAATGTATTACGAGATCGTTGATAAGTTGAAAATCCCAAGAGCGGTCATGGCTCCTGCAATCAAAAATTATAGAATTGACAGAGCCGGACCTATTGCTATTGAGTATGACCCCTCTCTCTGGGAGGAGATTTACTACGGCGACACAGCAGAGTTCCTTGAAAAGCAGTGGAGAAAGTCCTCAAAGTTTACGATTTACAGAAATGCAATCGTAGAAATAATTTCTGAGTACCTAAATACTAGGCAATGACTGATTTTTCTTTTGATTCATTCAATATAGAGGCTTTCAAAGCCACGCTTTCCAAACTCGGATATCAACGATCCGACCGTTACATCTTTCAGTTTGGAAACACTGGATTTGGTCCGGGTCTTGAAACTGCTCTCGCTGCGATTCCGATGCAAATGAGGGAGTTCTCTGAGCATTTAAACAGAAGAATGATTAAAGTATCCATACCACAACAAACTCTGCAAAGCAACGCAGTCGTTTCAAGTGGTATTGATTTTGAAAATCCTTACAAAATGGGATTTGAGGGTGACTTAGAGTTTACGTTTATTAACGACAAAGAAGGACATCTGGTGAAAATTTTTCACACTTGGATGGATGACATGTTCAATCCCCTGTCTGGACTTTTTGAATACAAAGAAGACTATGCTTGTGACGCTGTTATTTTTGCAGCCGACACCAAGGGTGAGATTAGCCATTCCTATAGCGTCACCGAAATGTTTCCGAAAACATACTCTGTGTCTGACTTTAGCACAGAAACATCGCTACAAGAAGTTACCGTAACGATGTCATACAAATATTTTAGCGTTGATATTTTTAGAGGTTAACACCACCACCATAATATGAAAGGATAAATTATGAGCATTCCAATTTTAAAGACACCTGAATACAACACCACTCTTCCATCGGGAAAGGAAGTGGTGTATCGCCCCTTTCTTGTGAAAGAGGAAAAGGTGATGTTGACAATCAAAGAGTCTAAAAATATTCAGGACATTCTTAGGGTTATGAATTCCGTAGTGAGCGGCTGTCTTATTAGCGGAGCAAAATTAGAAGACCTAACGTACAACGACACCGAGCATCTGTTTATCTTGATGAGATGCCGGTCAATTGGTGAAGAGGTTGAAATTAATCATAAATGTAAAGAGTGTGGCAAAGAAAGCCCGATCAGTATTGATATTTCAAACGTTGGTCTGTCAAAGCCAATCCCTGAAAGCAATCAAGTCATGCTGAATGATGAGGTGGGTGTGACGATTCAACCCCTGAGCGTTGCGGCGATGTCAAAGGTTGCAAACACAGTTGAATCCGATCCACTTGAAACGATTCAATATATTGTTGAGACAATTTTTAACAATGAAAGTGTGTTTCAATTTAAAGATTTATCAAAATCTGAGAAAAAGGACTTTGTTGAATCTTTATCATTGTCACAAGTTCAAAAGATCATGGATAAGTTAGAGGAGTATCCCAGATGCTCAATCAAAATGAGCGTGACATGCCCCCATTGTGGTGCAGTTGAAGAAATTCATGTGGAGGGACTTGAGAATTTTTTTACTTAAGCATGTCCCATGATACCTTGCAGGGGCATATTCATACAAACTTTCATTTAATGTTTGATGCGAAACTATCACTAGAAACTATTGAAAATATGATCCCTTGGGAGAGACAAGTCTACGTTGGCATGTACGTCAAGGAATTACAAAGGAAAAGAGAAGAGCATCAAAAACAGATGCAAAAGATTAGAAAGTAAAAATGGCTGATAACGAAGAACTTGCCAATATCATATCATCACTTATGTCAGGTAAGGAGGATGATTCTGCGTCCGCTGTAGGAGTTGGGCAAGATATCGCTGTAAGTATTTCAGAGTCATTAGGTAAGTTTTTTAATAGAATGAGGGGACCGGAGCAAATGACTCCGGTTAGTCAGTTGAATCCGGAAACTGTGACCGGAGATGTGCCAGACTCCCCGGTCATTTCATATCTTAATACAGCCTTTCTTCCAGTTTTGAAAAGTATCAACGATGCGGTGCAGCCCCCCACAAAAGAGGAAAAGGAAGAGACTAGAAGAAACTTGGCTGACTCTCTGACAGACGCTTTCCGTAATGTTTTGTTTGGAAGAGGTGGGACAGAGGATGAAGATGGTGAAAAGCCCAAGAAATCAGAAGGGTTGATTTCAAAAATTCTAAGCAGTCTTGGAAGTTTTGGTAGCATAGGTTCTAATTTTATTAAAGGTGTAATTGGTCTAAGTGCCTTGGCGATTGGTCTTGTCGGATTTGCGTTCGGTCTTAAGAAACTCATGGAAGTTGTTGGTGTTGATTTCTCAACTTTGATCATAGCAACGGCGACGATTACTGGATTCTTTTTACTTATTCGTCAAATAGGTAAAGACTTCTCACAGATAGCAAAAGGTGTTCTCGCATTTGGTCTTGCGGTTGGCGCACTCTTTGGTTTTGCAGCATCCTTGCAAGTCTTTACAGAGGTTGATTTTCTTAAGGTCACTCTTGGTGGTGTCGCTCTTCTTGGATTTTCTAAAGTAATAGCATCCATAGGTAAAATGTTCGCACAAGTATCCAAAGGTGCTATAGCCTTGGGACTTATTGGTGGAACACTTTTTGTATTTTCAAAAGCATTAGAAACCTTTTCTAAGGTTGACTTCAAATCAGTGATATTTGGTGGAATCGCTCTTGCAGCGTTTGCCGCTGCTGCGGGAGTCATGGGTACTTTTGTAGTTCCTATCTCTTTAGGTGCTGCTGCAATCGCGGCTCTAGGTGTCGCACTCATACCTGCTGCGTTTGCATTAGGTCTATTTGGCGATGCCGCACAAAAATTCATCCCAGTTCTTGAGGCTTTTGGTGATGTTGCGGGTAAGTTTGCTGAAGTCATTGGAGGTGTTTATTTAAAAGTTGTTGAAGGTGTCACCGCCGCTTATGGGAAACTTGCAGAAACACTTGGTTCTGTGGTTGAAAAATTAGGCGACACAGCAAAGAAAGTTTTGGACACAATATCTGATTTTTCAAATAATGTGAGTGCAGCAAATATNCTTGCTGCTTCTGCCGCCATTGGCACGTTGGCTGCTTCCCTCGCTGCCTTTGCCGCCGCCGACTTTGGTTCAGCATTGTTGGCTGCTGGCTCAGGTATTCTTGATTTCTTCACAGGACGTATTGGAAACATTGAACTCATTGGTATTCTGGCTTCCATGTCAGAGCAAACTGGTGGGCTTGATGCTTTGGCAGATTCGGTTTCTAACTTGTCAAGAGAGATGGCAAAATTTAGCACAATCACTTATGATAATTCTTTTGTAGATTACTTGGATGATCTTCGTAAGGCTCTGAATGGCGAGATCAATTTGTCTGCTGGTTTGTTTGAAAAGGGTCTTGCATTCTTTGGTGGATCTGAAATCTCAATGTTCTCTGGTTTGATGAAACTTGCTGAAAGTGCTGAACCAATGAAGATGTTTGCGGAAGCCACAGACCTTGCCGCCGACGCGATCACCAGACTTGCCTCTGCTTTGGTGGCATTTGACGCGGATACGTTTGATAAATTTATTAGTGCCACAGCATCAAAAGACTTTACACAATTGCAAGAAAATATTAATAACTCTGGCATGGTTGCCTCCGCTGTTTTTGCCACCCAACTTGAGGAAGCGGTGAGTGCCGAAGTTTCTAGACAAATCGCTGCTGATGTTGGTGCTGCGGACGTTGGTGGTCCCGTCGTGATTCAGAACTCCGCCGCCCCAACCGTGAACACCTTTACGATGAATTCATCTCTTCAACCAAACTCCACTGATGTTGAAATCTTGAACATCATCGGACATGGGGACTTCCTACGATAAAAAAACCCCCGCCGAAGCGGGGGTCTTGGGACTCCATCTCTACGAATGGAATCAGTCCTCGGCAGCGAGCCGTTGGAAGTAGTCAAGTGCAGACTCNTCCGAATCAGGCTGGACTTCCTCNCGATCCACCTGACCACCACCAGAAACCGTATCCTCAGTTTGGGTAACTGGTGCTTCATTGACAGCAACNNTNTCNGCTGTCGTAGTCGGCTGCGAGCCNCCAAGAACACTNTCAAGACGAGTCTTCAACTCATCATAAGATTTGTAGTTTGCTGGATCAACAAACTCACTGAGAGCNTNTTGTTGCTCCCACACTGCCTTCAACTTCTCCTCATCACCATCAAAGAGAGCNGAAGGCGAATCAAACTCCGACTTNTCGTAGTTAGGATAACCAGCGACCTTGCGTTGACGCAANCGGAAGTTTGCNCCNTGCCAGAAATCAAANGGAACGATTGGNTCTTCGTCCGCAAACTCTGGCTTCATGGCATCCATGATCTTTTGATGAATCTTCATCCCATAACGATACAGGAAAACCTTACCGTTGTTTTCGGGATTACCTGAATCATTGATCACAAGGATGTTGGACACAAAGTTCTTCTTTCTCTTATACTTCTGAGAAACAAGATCCTTGTTGGATTGCAAACCACTGTTCCAAAGTTTACTGTTCATTTCCGAAACCGGATCTTTCTCACCGAAAGTGGTGCGAGAGTTTTCAATGAACCAGCCACCCGGACCTTGGAATGCGTGATTAAAANACAGAACCCAAGCATCCTCTTCACCCGATGCTTCGGGCAAGAAACGAATCACTGCACTTGCGGTTCCTGCGTCATCAACGGTCGGTCGCCAAAAGCGATCATCCTTGTATGACTTCTTTTCTCCATCATCCATTGACGTTAGTTTCTGGATGAGAGCATCTTTGTTTTCACTGCGACGTTTAAGTTCTTCAAATGACATAACTGTTTTCTCCTGTTTTAGTTGTTGTTGTCTGTTGTCGGACAGTTGTAGTAATTGTAATCGGGTCTGACCCCGTGTCAAGACCCATCTGAAAATAATTTTGGGGTGCGTGGGAGTAGATTTACATTTTCCGCTTCCACACGAATTTTTTCAATAATTGGCTTTGATAAATATTTCGCAACGAGTTCTGGTTCAATTTCCATTTCTTCACAAAGTAGATTAATCGTGTCCATGTATCCATCACCAGTCTTTAGAACCCTTTCTTCAACTTTCTTAGAAAAGGTTTTTTCTAAATCTTCAAACATAATCACCTCGCATACATAGTATGTAGGACGGAGTATACACCCATGACAGAGTATAAGCAAGACAATGTTAGACTAAATCCCGGTGTTGGTGGTGCGAACATCGCCACCGATTTTTTAGGATCTTTCGGTGCTGGNGGTTCACAAACCGGCGCACACGTTCAGGTCGTAAAGGTCGCATATGGTGGATTTAACAGCGCACAGTTAGTCACACAGGCTAATCCCTATCCGGTCAGAATTTTTGGTCTTGATCCCGGTTTTCTTACATTACCAGTCGGCGGAAACTCACAAGGTGGTGCTATTCCTGTCACTGGTGATGTTGGTGTCAATGCTGTTAATGTGACATTTGACGCAGTATCAGGAGACATCAGACATGTCTCTAGTGGTGTTACCTTTGGTGTTGTGAATCACGGAGGGACAACACTTGATGTTTCTAACTCAAGGGTTCAAATCTCTGGAGTTGATCTTCCTACAGGATTGACAATGGGAACGCAAAATGTTGATACTTCAACTTTGCTTACTCTGCCCGGATTCACTTGTGAGACTGGTATTAAAATCAAAAACTTTGCAGGATTCACTGCCCAAGGTGGTGCGATTCTCACTGTCGGTCAAAACGGTTTGGTTGCAGGAGCAACCACGGGTGCTTTTGTTATGCAGGTTGGTGAAGAAATCTTTATTGAAATTGACAACATCAATAAATTACGTTTTAGTGCCATCGCAGAAAGCGGAGATACAAACTCGGTATTTACATATCAAGCATCGTAATGGAGAAGTGAATGGCTCGTAGTAAACTTCGTAAAACTAACTCCGCATTGTCTAGGGGTCAAATGGTCAGAGTGGAGAACAGATTTGTTCTTCGGCTTGAGGAGGACATTTACGATCCGGATGAAATCGGGTCATGTTGCACTGAAAATAGTGAGGGTGAAAAATGCGTTTGTGCAGATAATGTCACTGCTAGAGATTGCTGTTTACAAAAAGGTGAATTCTTTAGAGGCATCAGTTGTGATACTGATATCGGTCAACCGCCCGGCGATAGCATCTGTGAATGTAACGACACTGGAGCCTGCTGCATTTCATGTCCCAATGATCCGTCAATCTTAGGTACTTGTGTTTCGGATATTGATCGGGAAACTTGCACGACTTTAGGTGGAGAATTCTTCATTGGGCAAAGTTGTGTGACTAATAATCCCTGCACGGATGACTGCCCAGACCCTGAGCCACAATTCCGAGCAAGTATTTCCTGTTGTCGTCCATGCCCAGATGGCACAAACACTGCCAGAAATGGAACCTGCACAACTTATACTGGCTCTGGTTTCTCTACTACAGAAGCGATAGAAAATGCAAATGCACAGTGTATAGATGGCACTATCGTAAATACTACCACTGGCAGTGCTGGAACTCCGCCAATAGATCCATGTTCAATTCCAAGCGAGGATGGCTTGGGCGGTTTTGGTGGTTGCCCAAACTGTAATGCAAAGAAAAGACCATGTTGCCAATTCTGTGATGNTGTGNCTGATACANATTGNGNATTNACNCAAANCGGTGATTGTTATNNAGTTGANGTTGATTTTGGAGGAGAGATTATTGGTCCGGGTTGCGATGGTGCTTTAACAAATCCACCCGGAACAACAGACCTTTTTTGCACGGATGATGGAGGTGCGAATGCTTGCAGTGGTAGTATCGGTGACTGCACGACCTGTCAAGAAGTTTGCTGTTGTCAAGACGGCGTTGCAACTCCCACTCTTCCNGAAAACTGCACCGGACCAGTNATTGATCTGGAACCGGGGCAAGNCTGTGATAACACGTTGNTCTGTGAATTACCATTCTACTGCATTGAGTGTGGTGATGCGACTTGCACCTGTGATGACATTACTGTTGTCCAACAAGCCAATGACCCTCCCTTTGATGGCTGTAAAATTGAAGTTGATCCCAAATTCACATGCCAAGTCGTTAATACAAACAAAGCATGTCCCGGCTTTGAAAGACCGAGCGATTCTGACATTGAGGGAGAAGTCGCTTGTGATGTCTTTGGTGATGCCTTAAATCCTTCCGCAAACGGTGGATGTGGCTGTGGAAACTGTGATGTAGACGCAATCTTAGCATGTGTTAATAATGATTTTAGTAATCTATGCGGATCTATTATTTGTAGCACTTGCGATAGTTGTAGAATTGATGCCACTTACACTGGCGGAGCCGCTGGTTGTGAGGGATTTGGTTGTTGTAAAGCCGATGGCTCATGTGGTGCTTTAACACCCTAATAGAATGAAAGGAAAAAAATGCCAAAAACTAAACCTTCCCATACAAAAACACCACAAGAAGTAAACCCCAATCCTAGAATTTCCCCTCTTAATAATAGGAATGCGATTGCACCATCAGGAAATTCAGTCAAATTTACAACTGATAAGGGAATCAATAATTTTAAGATTGAACAAAACGCTGCACCTTACAACTCCGTAGGTGTAAGGTATAATCGTTTCCTAGCCACGAATGACATCTCATTTGAAACAAAGGTTTACAATCAACAGAAATCAGTGGAAGTTCTTCAAAGATTTCACACGGAGTTAGACTTTTCACAAAAGACAGATCGTCAGTTATTCACCGAAGCAACAAGACCCCTAAAAGAAGAGGTTCCAACGATTCCAAACATGACTCAATCTCAAATTTTATCTCATGGGTTTCTGGATAATGTTGTGGACATCACAGAGGTTGATGCAAAANAACAAGAATTTTTGGTCAATTTGATTCAGCGTAATTTCATGCACTTTAACGCAGACGGGAAAGATGGAATTCAAAGTGATATCTCTGAATTGGACAGTCTAAAGAAAAAAGTCTTCATGGGAGAGGCAGGCAGCAAGCAGTCCAAAGGCTCAGACTTTTTGCAAAGTTTCTTCTTGTTTGATTACACAAATAAACTTCAAAGTGGAGACTTTGTAAGAAGTGCATTCCTCAATCTCACTATTTCGGGTCATTACGGAGAACGATCAATCACATCACCTGCGTTCAATGGTTGCTCTAGTCTGCTCGGACCACTTCGCATCAATCCACGAAAGTTTGAAGCCGTCAGAGTGAAGAAGGATTACCCAATCTCTTATGTAAATGGAGACTTAGATGATGCAAGATTCTTTTATGACACAAATAAGGGTTGGTCAAGTTATTTTGGCACTGGTCCAAATGACGTTGATCGGGCAACAAACTCAGTCTTCACAATCAGCGAACCAATGAAACACGGATTCAATCTTCGGATCAANATTACAAATCTTTTGCAAGATGCAATTGATAATCGTTCGTCAATCTTAAGATTTGCTTTGCGTCCTGTGCAATCTTTCTATCANCGNTATNTCNTNCCNAACGAAGTTNAAAACGGTGTNGGCAANCACTGGTTTGAGTTTGAGCGTGATACAAAGAATCGTCCACACATTACGCTGGACATCACACCATCAAAAGATTCTACCGGAGAGAGACTCGCTCGCCTTCGTCGTGGGGAGTTTTGATGCGTTGTAAATCTCCATCGCACGTTTGAGTTCACGCACATAGTCAACGGGCTGCTTGACAAAGACTTGATTCGCTCCGTCTTCGGACGAGATCAAAATCACGATCTGGTCAATCTCTTCGCCCATCATTTCATTCCACATGATTGAGTAGGCTGTGGCTTGGCAGAAATAGTTTGTGATGTTGGATGGTGACTTGCGACGAGTAGAACCCTTGAAGTCAATGATGCTCAACTTGCCATC
>FUFK010038153.1_pt1 | contig 79979 bp, 74 predicted proteins | sample 1021851 | NCBI WGS metagenome assembly FUFK01 (sample SAMEA51879418, study PRJEB19060) | metagenome
ATCATCTATTTTGCTAGATATTGATCTTGCTGAATTAATCGTATATTTAATCAAAGAAGCTGATACCAAATCAACAAATACATGTTTCTGGTTTATACATTTAGTGTGATCTTTATAAAAATTTGATAATTTATTCGAAGCATCTTTATCTCCTCCAAAAAGTATTAAATCTGCATTAATGAAATCATCATCTGCAAAATTTTCTCTTAGAAATTCGGGATTAAGAATCAATTTACTACACATGCTCTCAATATGTTTTACATGTGATGGAAGCACTGTGCTTTTTAAAACCAGCAATGATGAGGAACAATATTTATTAAGATCTAAAATTACTGATTCTAAAATACTTATATCCTGGGTTCCATCATCGTTCATAGGAGTTGGAACACAAATAAAAATAATTTCAGGATTAGTATTTTCTAATTCTTGAATTGATGAGTTTAATTTAGGATCAATTATTACAAGCTCAACGCTATTTTTTAATCCATTTGCAAGTGCCTTGCCAACGAACCCATAACCCACAATACCTATTCTCATTTTTATCCTTTAATTCGAAAAGCTACAGCTCGCCTTTATCTCTCAATTCTTTTCTTATTTTAGTAGCTGATATAGAAGTTATAGACTCATCAAAAACTTCTTCTTCAAACTTATAACCAACACCTCTGCCATAAGTAATATTTACAATATTTGGTACAAGCATAATTTCATATTCTACTCCTCGAGTAAAACCATCACATTCAAGACCTTTTTCAATGTTTTTACAAACCTCATCCCAGTCAAATGGATTATCGTCTTGATTAATGCCTCCAGATACTCCCTGAACATCACGCACCTGAATTATTACTTGACCAGTTTTTTCAAAGCATCTTTTAAATAATGCCTGATGGCCATCGTGCCATGGCTGCCATCTACCAAGCATCTGCACAGTCGGTTTTTTCCAGTCAAACATTATATTTCTCCTTAATATCGTGAGCTATATTAATATGATTTTTGTCATTCCATTCTTTAATGTGATAGTTAACCTTATCTGGTTTTTGAAATAGCTTATTTGTATCCTCAAACCTTCCTTCAGAAATTGTGTCCATCCAAATAATTATGTCAGCATCAAAGTTTTGTCTTGTGTTCTTTGTAGGGCAAACAAAGTCACAAATAACAAATCTCCCATTTTTTTTTTCAAAATCAGCAAAAGTCCTCATTCTATTTGATTGTCTTGTTCTGCCCTCATCTGAAAAATCCCAATCATTTGCCATCTCTCTTACCTTATCAGCGTTATACCATGCAGCCTGTAGCAATGGAACAAGTCTTTCTGTTAAATATGTTTTGCCAGAGCCAGGAAGTCCCATTACCAAAATTTTCATTTAATCACCCTCTCTAAATGAAGGTATTATATATATTTTTAAAAAAATAAGTTATTAAAAATTAATCTTTGATGGAGGCTGAAGCCGGAATCGAACCGGCGTAAACGGCTTTGCAGGCCGCTGCATAACCACTCTGCCATCCAGCCTAGTGACTGCAGAGTGTATTGCATAAGGATAATAAATAAAAGAATAAATTATGATTTTTTATCATCATAGTAACTGAGACGCTCAATATCATCTTCTATGACTGAATCACCATATTGAATTTCTATAATATGGCATTCTTCCTCAAAGGGATTAATGATTTGGTGCCATTGTCCTTCATCAACTATAAAATGATCAAATTTATTTAATATAATTCTTTCTTTTTGATTTGGATCTTTGTCTGAGAACATAACTTCACATGAGCCTTGTGTTACAAGCCAAATCTCATTCCTTTGTTTATGTTTTTGAAAACTCATTCCTTTTTTTGGACTTACTATTAGCTCTTTTACTTTTACCTCTTTAGAATCATAAAAGTTATAAAAAGTTCCCCATATTCTTTCTTCACTATCATATTTCCAATTTTTAAGAAGTGATGATGAAGAGTTTTTCTTATCCTCTCCTCCGACTCCAAACTTAAACTCAATTCCATCGACTGTCATTTCAGGAATATTGTTTTGATTTCTGTCGCCGCCATTGCAAAAAATGATTTTGTCATTTGGATATTTGTTTTTGATCTTCTCTAAAGCATCTATACAACTTCCAGTATCATCGTCATTAAAAGTAATTACTTCATCAACAAACTCAATGTTTAGTAAAATATTTTTTCTTTCTTCAATATTCATAAATACTTTTTTTTTCTTTTGTATAAGCCATTCATCACTGTTTAAAGCTACTATAAGATGATCACCAATATCTTTTGCTGATTTCATATAGGATATATGTCCAGAATGAATGGGGTCAAACCCACCACTTACAACAACAATGTTCATTTTTTGAAGACATTTAAGGTATATTCGTACCCTGTATAAAGTGTAACCAATGTTGCAATTATTAGAAAAATATCAGCAATAATTATTAGTAGGTTAAAGCTAAAGGCTAATGCAAATAAATATAATCCTATAGTAAATAATTGAACCGAAGTTTTTATTTTTGCTAAATAAGTTACCTTAGTTTTATGAGAGTTATTATTTCTTGACGAATAATCTCTAAGAGCAGATACTCCAATTTCTCTTGCAATTATTAAAGATCCTAAAAAAGCAATAAGGAAACTGTCAAGATCAACAGATAATCCTATTAAAATAAATACTATAAGAATCTTGTCAGCGATAGGATCTAAAATTTCTCCTATTTGCGACTCAGCATTATATTTTCTTGCTAAGTAACCATCAAAGTAATCAGTTAATCCTGCCAAGAAGAATAGTAAAAGACAAATCAAATAGTTTTCAAATATTAAAAAAATCAAAATTATTGGTGCTAAAAATATTCTAGCAACCGTAATAAAGTTTATAAAATTAGTCATTTTTGAATTTTTTTAATATTTGTTTGGCTATTTTCTCATTTATGCCTTCAACAGTCATTAATTCTTTAACATCAGCAGATTTAATACTCTTAATACTTTTAAATTTCTTTAGAAGACGTTTCTTTAGAATTTCACCAATACCCTTAATAGAGTCTAATTCAGATTGAGAAATTTTCTTTCTTTTTTTATTTCTTTGTGCTCGAATTGCAAATCTATGCGACTCATCACGAATCTCTTGAAGGATTAAAAAAGCCTTTGAGTATTTATCTAATTCAATAATGCCATTCTCACTTATAATGGTTTCTGTAGCTCGTAATCTTTTAGAACCTTTTACGATCGAAATAACCTTAATATCATGATGATTAGATTTATTAATAATTGTCTTCACAAAATTAAGTTGATTTTTACCACCATCAATTAAAATTAAATCAGGCTTCAACTCTTGATCAGCATAGTATTTTATTCTTCTCTCCAAAACATGTTCAAGCGAACCAATATCATTACCAGATAGTTCTACCGGAATGTTAAATAATCTATAATTCTTTTTTTGTGGTCCTTGCTTAGAGAATACTACACATGATGCTACAGCATTATCACCCGAAAAATGACTTACATCATAACCCTCAATTTTTTCAATATTTTCTATCCCCAAGTAATTGCAGAGCTCCTGCATTGCAAAAGTATACTTATCCTCTTTGCTAATATGATTTTTGATTACCTGTTTTGCATTAAGTCTGCATAAATTAAAAATAGGTCTTATAGATTTATTTGGTGAGTGAATTATTTTTACTTTTTTTTGATGTTTTGTGCTAAACATATCCTCAAGCAATTTATTATTTTCTAGGGGTTTAGTGCATAAAATCTTCTTTGGTATGTCTGTCTGATAGTCATAGAAGTTAACAATGGCACTCTGATAAACATCTTCTATATTTTCAAAATGAGCCTGTTTTATAAGGTGAGTCTTAGTACCTCTTATTTTTCCCTTTCTTACAACAATAATTGAAACACCAAGATAAGTTAGTTCTGCATGCACTGAAAAGATGTCTACATTTGAAGCAAACGTTACAACTGATTGCTCCTCCTTTAATAAATTCAATCTCTTTAAACGATCTCTTATTTCAGCAGCTTTTTCAAATTCTAATTTAGTAACGGCGACATCAATATCCTTTGTTAATCTTTGGATGGTTTTAGTATCAGAGGAAGAAATAAATGACTTTGCGCCAGTTATATCCTCAAAGTAATCGACCTTTTTTATATGATTTACACAAGGAGCAGAACACCTTTTCATTTGATATTCAATGCAAGGTCTTGTTCTGTTTGCAAAGGTGGTATCACTGCAATTTCTAACCTTATATATTTTTTGAATTTCTTTAATTGATTTTTTGACAGCTTCAGAGCTGACAAATGGTCCAAAATAATTTCTATCAACTGCTTTTTTGGTTCTCTTTAAATAAACACCTGGGAAATCATGATCAGAGGAGAAGTATATATAAGGATAAGTCTTATCATCTCTTAAAAGAATATTAAATTTTGGTTTATTTTCTTTAATAAGCATTTGCTCGAGTAATAATGCTTCAACCTCATTTTTTGTTGTAAAAGTTTCTACTTTATCAGTAAGAAATTTAATCTGTGAAGTCTTTCTGTCTTTATGAGATTTTCCAAAGTAAGATGAGACCCTTTTTTTCAAATTTTTTGCTTTACCAATATAAATAATTTCATGATTACTGAAAAATTTGTAAACTCCAGGCGTATTAGGTACTTTCTTTAAATTAACAGACATGGCGAAAAATATTTTTGCTTTTAATCTTTATCAGCTAAATATTTCTTAGTATAAATCTTGCCAGCATTTACACCAAACTGATCAAAGGGATTTATTTGCAACATTACTGAGGTTATAAAAACTCTATGTTCCCATGTTGCAATTAGGAATCCTAATTTTTTTGCATCAATACCATCAAAAATGAAAAGATTAACAGGAACATTGCCATTAATAGTTTCTTCATCTTTTAGAGGGATTGTTGCTCCCACTGATAGAAGTCTTGCTTGGGTTATTCCTTGAGAATAAGCTAAGGTATCATATTTATTTTGTGAATTTAAAATTATATCTGCGCAAATATTTTGAGTTCCTTGATGTAATAATTGAAAATATGAGTGTTGTGCTATTGGGCCATATCCTCCAAAAATAATCTGACCAGTTTTTTTGAATTCAGAATCTTTATTGGATCTTTTTCCTAGAGATTCCATCTCAAGTTGTTGAAAATAATTAGGCAGTGATCTAAGTTTCCAGTCATAGGATAAGATCGCTCTAGTATTTTTTTCTTTGACGTTATGAAACCAAATATCTGAAAAGGCTAACATCTTTACAAATTTTTGATAATCTTTATCGTCAGTAAGATAACTATCTGCAATTGAGCCACCTAGGCAGAAATTGTCAAAAGATTTTTCATGATTGGCTGGCATAGCAAAAAAAGCAGCAGCAAAAGATATTCTAGACCATATTGAATATCTTCCACCAATTTCTTTATCAAATTCAGTGATATGTTTGAAATTAAATTTTTGAGCTTCGTTCTTATTTGCTGTTATTGCAATAAATTTATTCATATCTCCTGACCAATTAATTGCATTTTTAAGGCTCTCAATTGTTTCATCTGTTTTAAATGATTTAGAAGAGACTATAAAGACAGTCTTTTTTGGATCAAGTTTCTTAAGTTTTTCACTCAACTCAATTTTATCTGAACCAGTTATAAAATAATGTTTATAAGAAGAAAGTACCTCACTATGACCGAGGCTTTCAATTAATAGTTTTGGTCCTTCATACGATCCACCAATCCCCAAAGAAACAATATTTTCAGAATTAGATTTTTCAACTTCATCTGCAAAGTTATATAATGCTTCATCTTTTAAACACTCTCTATTTGAAGCAACTTCAGTATTTGATTTTGTGAATTCATTAATAAAGCCTTTGTTTTTTCTATATTTAGGATGAAATGCGGCTTGACTTTCAGTTATATTTACAACTTTGCCACTTAATAAATCATTTATCTTTGAATTAAGACCAAGCTTCATTGCTTTNTGGTCAAAATCTTTATAAAGATCTTTTGAAAAGTCATTATTACAAAATTCATATCGCAACATGTTATTTTCATAAGTAAAATTTTCAGACATTTTTTTGCTCATGATATGTCTTGAAAAATCTCGTCTAAAGCCTCACCAATATTTTCAGCCCCTGTAATAGGTCTTCCGATTACAAGAAAATCTGCACCAAGATTTGTTGCCTCTTTTGGAGTCATAAATCTTTTTTGATCATCATTTGAATTTTGCAACCTTATTCCAGGAGTAATTGATAAAAGTGTGCTTCTTTTTTTAACAAGTTTGAGTTCGTGTGGCGAACATACAATACCATCAATACCTGCTGATTCAGCTAAATCAAGCATTGCATTTACTTGCTCTGAAGAAGTTCTTTGAAATATCTCATCTATTTCATCGTCACTGAGGCTTGTCAAAGCTGTAACACCAAAGACTTTTATTTGAGTATCTGAGGTTGCCTCCATTGCAGCCATCATCATATCTTTACCACCAGAGGTATGAATCGTNAGCATTTTTATTGGCAGTGNAGCCAGTCCTTGAATNGATTTTTTAACAGTATTAGGTATNTCATGAANCTTTAANTCNAGAAAAATTTTAAANCCATGGTCTGCTGCGTAATAGATTATTTCATGCCCAATGGAATTAAATGCAACACTACCAATCTTTACCATACATTTCTTAGGATCAAGTTTATTTATAAGCTCTGAGGCTTTTTTAAAATTATTTTCATCAATTGCCACTATAATCATTTTTTTACTAATGATTGTGAAGGCTTAAAATGCATTGTAGCTGTTTCACCTATATAAGAAATTTTTTTTGTTTTAGGATTTATAAATTTTCTAGGTCTAATATATTTTTTTGAAAAAGTTCCAAAACCTCTGATTTCTACTTTTTCATCTAAAGCAACTGCTTCAGTTATTGATTCAAATATAACATTTAGAGCCTCAGAAATTTCTGACTTGTTTAAATTTGGGAATTCTTTTTTTAGTGATAACTCTATATCGGATCTTGTAAAAGTTTCTTTATTTATTTTATTCACTCAGCTTTAATGAAATTCTCTCTCTTTCAGCATCTATGGCAAAAACAATGCATTTTAAATTTTGATCTTTTTTAAATTCGTCTAAAGCTTTCTTGTGATCCTCATCTTCAGTGATTTCAGAGAGGTGAATTAGACCATCTATATCTCCCTCTAGGCCAACAAATATTCCAAAATCGGTTATTGATTTGATCTTACCTTCAACACTATCTCCAATTCCATACTTATTTGCAAACTCAATCCAAGGGTTTGGTTTAGTCTGTTTTAGACCAAGAGAGATCCTTCTTTTATCATGATCAACTTCTAAAATCATAACTTTAATTTTTTCTTCCATTTCAACTACTTTTGAAGGGTGAATATTTTTACTAGTCCAATCAAGTTCAGATAAATGAATTAAGCCTTCAATGCCCTCTTCAAGCTGAGCAAAACACCCATAATCAGTTATGTTAGAGACAACTGCCTCATATATTCCACCAACGGAATAATTTGATTCAACATTCTCCCAAGGGTCATTATGAATTTGTTTCAATCCTAGGGACACTCTTAATTTTTCTTTATCAAAGCTTAAAACTTTTACATCAATCTCTTCACCAACATTCAAATAATCTGAAGGATTTGTAACTCTTGACCATGATATGTCTGTTATGTGTAGCAACCCGTCAAGGCCACCAAGATCTATGAATGCTCCATAATCGGTTATATTTTTCACAATACCTTTAACAATTTGACCTTCTTCAAGATTTTTTAATAGTTCTACCTTTACTTCTGAATTATTTTTTTCTAATACTGCTTTTCGGGATAAAACTACATTATTCCTTTTGTAATCAAGTTTAATTACTTTAAAATCTTGAATTGTATTTTCAATATCAGGTGCTTCTTTTACAGGCCTAACATCAACCAATGATCCTGGTAAAAAAGCTTTAACAACATCAATTTCTACTGCAAATCCACCCTTAACTCTATTATGAATTTTGCCTGTAACAAATTCACCAGTTTCAAGTGCTTCTTCGAGCATTTTCCATGTAGATATTTTTCTAGCTTTTTCTCTTGAAATTCTTGTTTCACCATAGCCATCTTCAACTGCCTCAAGGGCAACTTCGATCTCATCTCCAACATTTATTTGAACCTCACCATCATTGCTTCTAAATTCGTCAAGTGAAATCACACCTTCTGACTTAAGGCCAACATGAACCGTGACCCACTCCTTATCAACATCTAAAACAACTCCAGAGACTATTGATCCAGGTTGCATATCTAATGTATCTAAACTTTCATCTAGTAAAGCTGCAAAAGATTCTGGCATTTATATAAATTCCTTTTTTATTAATTTTTCAGTCAAGCTGAATACTTCTTCAAGCTTCATATTTGAAGAGTCAATTATATGAGCATCTTCGGCTGGCAAAAGAGGTGATAATTTTCTAGAACTATCTTTCTTATCTCTTCGTTCAATATCTGCTATCAGAGCGGGCATATTAACTTCTTGTCCAAGATTCTGCAACTCTATAAAGCGTCTTTTTGCCCTCTCTTCAGGTGAGGCTGTAAGAAANATTTTTAATTTTGCATCTTTAAATACAACTGTTCCCATATCCCGACCATCTGCTACTAAACCTTCTCCATCATAAAAATTTCTTTGAATATTAAATAAAGCCTCTCTAACCTCTTTTTTTGAACTATGTTCGGAGGCAGACTTTGCAATTATTTCTGACCTTAACTCAGAAGTGACATCATTGCTTTTATAACTTACTAAAAGTTTTTCTTTATTTTTTTTAAACTCCACATANCCTTCTATTTGATNTGCAATTTCATCTGGAGAGAAACTCATTTTAGATAAATAAGCATAGAGTCTGTATAAAACTCCACTATCAAGAATATTAAAATCAAATTTATTTGCTATTCCTCTGGCAAGCGCTCCCTTTCCAGATGCAGAGGGTCCATCTATAGTAATTACATTAATCTTCTTCATTAATTTTCATACCTATTGTATTCATTATACGTTTGAAATTAGGGAATGAAGTCTCAATATTTTTACAATTTGTTACTCGAATACAATTATCTGATCTAATGCCAGCTACTAAAAAACTCATTGCAATTCTATGGTCATCAAAAGAATCAATAGATTCATCACATTTAAGTTCTTTTGATGTTCCTATAATTGATATACCATCCTCAAAAATATCGTGTTCAATTTTTAACTTTATGAGTCCTTCTGAAATTGCATGCAATCTATCAGACTCTTTAACTCGCAACTCAGCAGCATTTTTAATTACTGTTTGTCCTTCTGCAAAACATGCAGCAATACTTAATATAGGGATTTCATCAATGATATTTGGAATAATTTTGTCCGGTACATCTATTCCTATTAGCTCTGAAGATCTTACATGAATGTCACCAACAATCTCATTTGAAGCTTTTTTCTTATTTTTAATTTGAAGATTTGCTCCCATTAATTGCAAAACATCTAATAATCCTTTTCTAGATTCATTTAACCCAACATTTTTTATAATAACTTCAGAGCCTTTAGAAATAATCGTTGCAATAATAATAAAAGCTGCAGATGAAAAATCGCCGGGAACATCAAATGAATTCTTTGCCTCTAGTTCAGAATACTTGAGCTGAATTGTTTTTGAATTTTGATTATTTTCATAAAGAATCTCTCCACCAAAGAACTCAATCATTCTCTCTGTATGATCTCTTGTTATTTTTGGTTCAGTTATTTTTATATTTTTCTGAGATGACAGTGCGGCCAGTAATAAACATGATTTTACTTGAGCACTGGCAATTGGCATTTTATATTCAAAATTATTAATAATTTTTGAACCTAATGTACTTATAGGAAGCATACCTGTATCACTACTTAACTTAGCTCCCATCATCTTAAGTGGTTCAATCACTCTTCTCATTGGTCTTTTTTTAAGCGATGAATCTCCCGTTATAGTTAATCTTAAGCCAAGACCAGAAATCAGTCCTAACATCAATCTTGCACCCGTACCTGAATTACCAAGATTTAATTCTTGTTCAGTATTTTTGAACATAACTTCTCTTCTCTTTAAATTCGCTTTGTTTTCATTTATTGATATTGAAGATCCAATAGAATTAAGTGCATTAACCGTTGAAATTGGATCTTGAGCATTTAAAAATCCATTAATATGCATATCACAATTTAGTAATGATCCAATAATTACAATTCTTTGAGATACTGATTTATCACCTGGACAAACAACTTCTCCATGCAAAGATTCTGTTTTGTATGAGGTTAAATTCAAAACTTATCTTCTTTGAAAGATTTAATTTCATCAAGTTCTTTGTTTAATAGTTCTAGATGAGAAAATACATCTGGAATTTGCTTAGTCTCAGTAATTAATTCCAAAAGATTGTTTAAGGAAACTTGCATTCCAGCAAGTGCTTTAATCAAATCAACTCTATTAAGCATGAAAATATCACGCCACATTTCTGNATTTGATCCACTNAGTCTTAGAAACTCTTTCAATCCTCCTCCNGCATTATCNTCTANGTCATGNTTAGATAATCTNATCGAATCAATTAATGCATATGAAACTAAGTGNGGNAGATGACTTGTCATTGCAAATATTANATCATGCTCAGNAACACTCATTGANGATGTNCTCATTTGTAGTGCNTTTTTCCAAAAATTNTCAACTTTTTCAANATGNCCTTTTTTACTNTTAAAAGGATCNCATAAAACATTTTTTTTATTTTTGAAAAGATCTCCATTAGCTGCAGAAATNCCTGATTGATCAGAGCCAGCAATTGGATGAGAAAGNANAATATTTGATGCATCATTCAATTTAATGTGATTTTTTACACTCGATGTATCAGTAATAGTCACATCCGTATTCCAAATATCCTTTAAGTCGTTTAAAACATCTAATGTTTGTTTAGGAGGGACAGCAACAATAATTAGGTCTACTTTTTTTACAAAATCTTTTGAATTTATATCTAAAATAGACTCAACTTTCGAGTCAATTATATTTTTTTCTAAAGCCTCTTTTGAGGAGTTATTTGATTTATCAAATCCATAAACTTTTATACCTTTAGATTTTGAAGCCANGGCAATTGACGAGCCAATCATACCAAGGCCAATTATTAGAATTTTTTCTACATTTAAATTCATATATATTCAGGATATGAACCAAAATTTCTNACNATAGCNCCAGTATCAATAATTTCTTTTANAGCTAGACGTANTTTTTGGTCTTTAATATGTCCTTCACAATCAACAAAGAAATCATGAGAATTTATNTTTCCTCTTGATGGGCGNGTCTCAATCTTACTTANATTGATTTTTCTTTTTTCAAAAGGTTTTAGAACTGACATTAANGAGCCAGGTCTATTTGGAGTTTGNATTAAAAAAGANCTNTTATCTTTGCCTGTTTTTTCAACTTTATTTTTACCTATTACTAGGAATCTAGTTTTATTTTCTGAGTAATCCTGAATATTTTTGTTNANTAACTTCAATTTATACTTGTTTAATGCCATTGAATTCACGATACATAAAATATTTTTATTCTCTTTTGCATATTGCGCAGCGACTGCTGAGCTTGGCATTTCAAGTCTTTTTATGTTTCCTAAATTTCTTTCAATCCATTTTGAGCATTGTCCTAATGCCTGAGGATGAGATGCAATAGCGAAAGCTTGTTCAATTTTAAATTTATTTCCTGCTGCTAATTGATGATCAATATTTAAATATATTTCTCCAATAATATTTATGTCTTTACTGTCTGCTAGACAGTTTAGAGTAGTATTTATGACTCCCTCCGATGAATTTTCTACTGGAACAACCCCTAAATTTACATCATCATTTATTACTTGATAAAACACATCATCAATAGTTGATGTAGGTATTCTTAGAGCCTGAGAGCCAAATTGATTATGAACAGCTGCCTCTGAATGAGTTGCCTCAGGTCCAAGATATGCAACTTTTAAAATTTCTTCAAGAGACAGACAGCCAGAAATTAATTCTTTATAAATGGCTCTAATCTTAGAATCTGGTAATAGTCCTTTTTTATTTGCATTTAAAATATTTCGTAAAATTTTTGTCTCTCTATCGGGTTTATAAAATGACTCTTTAGGACTTACTTTTGACTTAATCTTTCCAATAGCTACAGCATGTGAAGCTCTTTTTTGAATGAGAGCATAAATTTCTTTGTCTATTTTATCAATTTTGACTCTGTGACTTTTTAATTTCTTATCTGTCATTTTTGTTAACCATATTTTGACTCAAAGTATTTCATATACTTTATAAGTTCCTCAACCCCCTCTAGAGGCATTGCATTATATATGCTGGCTCTCATTCCTCCAACTGATCTATGTCCTTTTAAGTTTAAAAGGCCATTTTCTTCGGCATGTAATAAGAATGGAGAATCTAATTCATCATTTNCAAGAAAAAATGTAACATTCATAATTGATCTNTTTTCAATATCTATNTTATTTGAATAAAAATCTGAACTATCAATATATTCATATAATTTTGATGATTTTGAATAATTTTGCTGTTTAAAAAANTCAAGTCCTCCTTTCNTTTTTATCCATTTAAAAACTTTTCCAGCCATATACCATGCAAATGTAGGAGGTGTATTTAACATTGATTCTGCAATTGAATGTTCAGAATATTTCAGAATATTTGGAATTTTTTGATTTCCCAATTCCATGAAGTCTCTATCAATAATTACNATTGTTAAGCCAGCNGGTCCAATATTCTTTTGAGCACCTGCGTATATTAANGAGAATTTACTAACATCTAGAGGCTCACTCAAAATTACTGAAGATGCATCTGAAANAATAGGTTTATTTANATTAGGTGCTTCATGAATTGCTACTCCCTGAATCGTCTCATTTGGACAATAATGAACNTATGCAGATTTTTCTGATATNTTCCAAGTTTTTGGATCAGGNGCATAAGAGTAATTTTTAGCTTCAGATGATGCAATTGTATTCACTTTTATTATCTTTGATGCTTCAGAAATTGCTTTTTTTGACCANGAGCCCGACAAAATGTAATCTGCCTCACCTNAACTGTTNCCAAAATTATATGGAACCATTGAAAATTGATGTGTTGCACCTCCTTGGAGGAATAAAACATCATAATTTTTGGGTATATTTAAAATATCAATTAAGTCTTGTTTTGCCTCTGCAGCAACTGAGGAATATAACCTTGACCTGTGGCTTACTTCCATTATNGAAGTTCCAGAGTTGTTATATTCTAATAACTCAGATTTAACTTCTTCTAAAACCTCTTCAGAAATTACTGCAGGACCAGCACAGAAATTCCATTTTCTCATTACTATTTAATCTTGATCTTCTTCTTGAGGTATTGTTACACACTCAATAAGTTTTTCTTCTTCTTTTGGAGTAATGATTTTTACTCCTTGAGTATTTCTGCTTAATGTTGGAACTTGGGAAACATTCGTTCTAATCATAGTACCTTTATCACTTATCAACATTATTCCATCTTCTTCCTCAACTAATGCTGCCGCAACCATCATTCCGTTTCTCTCGCTTGTTTTTATAGAAATGACACCTTGTCCACCTCTGTTATGTGTTGGGAAATCTTCAAGTTCAGTCTTTTTGCCATAACCATTTTCTGACACACACAGAATAGTCTTTGTTGGATCAGCAACATTTAANGAAATTAGTCTTTGATCTTTTTTTAATTTCATGCCTTTCACACCTCTTGCGGTTCTTCCCATAGGCCTAACTTTAGACTCATTAAATCTNATNAATTTTCCTGCAGATGAGGCCAATAAAATTTCTTTTTTACCATCAGTTATTGCAGTCCCAATTAATCTATCATCATCATCAAGATTTATAGCCTTAATTCCTGATTTCCACTTTCTTGCAAAAAGGCTTAAGCTAGTTTTCTTTGTTATACCTTTTCTTGTTGCCATAAAAATAAATTTATCTTCAGAAAATTCTTCAACCGGCAAGATATCGCTCACCCTTTCATCATCATCTAAATTAAGCATGTTTACTAAAGGTCTTCCTTTTGANGTTCTAGATGCAACAGGTATCTCGTAAACTTTAAGCCAGAATACCTTTCCTTTTGTTGTGAAGCATAAAATTTGAACATGACTACTCAAAACATAAAGATTTTGAATTAAATCTTCTTCTTTTACAGATGCAGCCGCCTTGCCTTGTCCTCCTCTTCTTTGTTCTCTATATTCATCGAGAGGTTGGGTTTTAGCATAACCACTTCTTGAAACTGTAAGCACCCTTGTTTCTTCTGGAATAAGATCCTCATTTGTAATACCTCTTCTTGTGTCATTAATTAATGTCCTTCTTTCATCACCAAAATTTTCTTTAATTTCTTCAAGCTCTCCTATCATCAAATCGATCAGTGTTTGCTTATCATCGAGAATTTTTTGAAGACCAAGAATCTTTTCAACGATTTCTGAAAATTCTTTGCTTAAATTATCTTGCTCCAAACCAGTCAGCCTTCCAAGCCTTAGCTCGAGAATTGCTTTTGCCTGGTCTTCAGAAAGTTTATATTTTTTACCTTTGAGTCCAAGATCCTTACTTAATCCTTTTGGTTTACATGCGTCACTTCCAACCTTTTTAAGAATTGCTTCAACTGGACCAGATTTCCATACTTTTTTACAAAGTTCTTTGGCAGCTATCTTTGGATCTTTTGATTTTTTGATTATTGAAATTATTTGATCGATATTTGCAATTGCAACCATCAAGCCTTCAACAACATGACCCCTATCCTTGGCTTTTCGAAGATCATACTTAGTCCTTTTTGTAATAATATCTTTTCTATGCTTAACAAATGCTTGAAGCATTTCTTTCAAATTAACTTCTTTTGGCTGGCCTTCTGATAGAACAGTGAAGTTAATTCCAAAAGATTGTTCAAGTTGAGTTTGAGCAAAAAGGTTATTTTCTAGAACATCAACCGAATCACCTTTTCTAACTTCAATTACTACTCTTAATCCATCCTTATCTGACTCATCCCTAATTTCAGTTATCCCCTCTATTTTCTTTTCCTTAACTAACTCAGCAATTTTTTCTAACATCTTTGCTTTATTAACCATAAAAGGTATCTCATTTATGATTAAACTTTGTTTGCCAGATTTGTCCTCTTCAATAGAGGTATTAGACCTAATATGAATTATTCCTCTGCCTGTTTTATAAGCCTCATATATTCCAGCTTTTCCGTCTATAGTTCCACCTGTTGGAAAGTCTGGACCAGAAATATCCTTGATCAATTCATCAATTGAGATTTTTGGATTATTGATTAAATTGATACATCCATTTAAAACTTCGTTTAAATTATGTGGAGGAATATTTGTTGCCATGCCAACTGCAATTCCAGAAGAGCCGTTTACAAGTAAATTTGGAATTTTTGTTGGCAGGACGTCTGGAATATCTTCACTACCATCATAGTTTGGTGAAAAAGAAACAGTCTCCTTTTCTATATCACCTAACATTTGATCTGTAATTTTAGACATTCTTACTTCTGTATAACGCATTGCGGCAGGAGGATCGCCATCAATTGATCCAAAATTTCCTTGACCCTCAACTATCGGATATCTCATTGAAAAATCTTGAGCCATTCTGACCATTGCATCGTAAACAGCAGAGTCTCCATGTGGATGATATTTTCCAATGACATCTCCAACAACTCTTGCAGATTTTTTATAAGGTCTATTATAGAAATTTTTAAGATCATACATTGCGTATAAAATTCTTCTATGGACTGGTTTTAAGCCATCTCTTATGTCGGGAAGAGCCCTTCCATGAATAACGCTTAAAGCATAACTTAAGTAAGATTGCTTAAGTTCATCTTCAATATTTACAGATATAATTTCTTTAGCGAAATCATTCATTTTATAGCTCGGAAAACCCTTGTTTTATGCACAAATTTTATAACCCTAATAGGGTAATATTTTAACATATTTATAAGTGAAATTACTCTTTAAATTCAGTAACTAAGCCGCCAATTGACTCCTTTGCGTCACCAAATAACATTCTGGTATTTTCTTTGAAAAACAAAGGATTTTGCACACCTGCAAAACCAGATGACATTGATCTTTTTAGAACAAAAACTGTCCTTGCATTATGAACCTCGATTATAGGCATTCCGTAAATTGGACTTCCTGGTTCTTCTGTTGCAGATGGATTTACTACGTCATTTGCTCCAATTACTACAGCAACATCAACAGTATCCATAGATGGATTTACATCTTCTGGTTCAACTAAAACATCATAAGGTACGTTTGCTTCTGCAAGCAAAACATTCATATGACCTGGCATTCTTCCAGCAACTGGATGAATTCCATATCTTACTTCAGTACCATTTGCCTCAAGAAGCTCTCCTAGTTCTCTGACAACATGCTGAGCTTGCGCAACTGCCATACCATATCCTGGAATTACTAGAACAGAGCTCGCATTCTCTAATATTAAATATGCATCCGATACATTTATTGGTTTGACCTCACCAGTTTCTTCAGATTTTGAAGCAGAAGCTGATGAAGCGTAGCCAACAAATAAAATGTTGCCAATTGAGCGATTCATAGCCTTAGCCATGATGATAGTTAAAATTAAACCACTAGCTCCAACCAAAGATCCAGCAACAATAAGAACATTATTTAATAGTAACAATCCTGCAAATGCTGCAGCAATACCTGAGAATGAGTTTAATAATGAAATAACTACTGGCATATCACCGCCACCAATTGGAATTACGAATCCCACACCGCCTAGCAATGTTAAAATCAATAAAATTGTGTAGAAATCAAAGCCTGGACTGAAAATCTTTGTTATAAAAATTGAGTACAACAAATATATAATTGAAATGTAGAANAAAGTTGTGAACAATTTTGTAATTATCGAGGACTTTTCGACCTTTAGTGTCTCTGATAATTTGCCATAGGCAATAACACTNCCAGANAATGTGACGCCTCCNATNTAAGTTGTAATCATTACNAANAAATATTGAAAATTATTTGATGGNATNGANTTAAATTCAGACCATGCNATAAAGAATGTNGCNAAACCTCCAAATCCATTAAANAGTGCTACCATCTCNGGGATTGANGTCATTTTTACTTTNAGTGCAATAAGTGAACCTATAATTGCGCCNATNNCNATNCCAANTAAAACTAAAANNGGATTTANTACATTAATNAATGTNACAGAAACAGCNATNAACATTGCNANTGCNGATAAGAANTTACCNCTTACNGCNGTATCNTCTTTNCCNAGCATCTTGATNCCTGAAATAAATANTATNGANGAAAATATATAAATAATATTTTGNATNGAAGATATGTTTTCAAAAAANCTCATNNTTATTTCTTCTTNAACATTTTTAACATTCTGTTTGTAACAAGATANCCNCCAAANACNTTAATNGATGCAAACATNACNGCAAGGAAAGCTAANGCTTGTTGAAGNTGAGTATCNGANCCAAGAACTAAAGCNCCAACTAANGCAATNCCTGANATTGCATTAGCACCTGACATNAGAGGTGTNTGNAANGTACTTGGAACTTTNGAAATNAGCTCTAANCCAAGATAAATTGAAAGAATAAGNACAAATCCTANNAGAATATATATTTCCATTATTTCTTAAACCTCTCATTTTTAATTTCGCCATTNTGAACNAAAACACTNCTTGAAATAATTTCATCATCAAAGTCAAANNTAATGCTTAGATTTTCTTTATCAAAAAAATCTGAAATCCAATTATTNTAATTATTTGANAGTGCTAAAGAAGCATGATTAGANACNTTTGAAGCTAAATTTGATATGCCAATAATCTTAACTCCATTTCTTTCAANAACTTTATCTACTTCAGANCCTTCGACATTNCCACCTGATTCTACTGCCATATCAAAAATAACACTTCCAGGCATCATTCTATCAATTGTTTTATTATCAACTAATAAAGGTGCTGGCCTCCCAAATAACTGTGCTGTGGTTATAACAATATCAGATCTCTCACACACTTTTGACTGAAGTTCTTTTTGTTTTGTTATTTGTTCTTCTGTAAGTTCTTTTGCATATCCTTGATCAGTTTCTCCTGTTTCTCCTAAATCAATTTTTACAAACTTCGCTCCAAGAGAATTTACTTGTTCCTCAACAACATCTCTTGTATCAAATGCTTCAACTCTAGCTCCCAATCTTTTTGCAGTTGCAATAGCTTGAAGACCGGCAACTCCGACACCTATAACAAATACCTTTGCAGGTTTTAGAGTACCTGCTGCTGTCATCATCATTGGTAATGCTGTTGATAAATGTTTTGCGGATTCAATAACAGCAACATAACCAGCAAGGTTTGCTTGTGAACTTAAAACATCCATCTTTTGAGCTCTAGTTATTCTGGGAATAAATTCCATACTAACTAAATTAATTTTTAAGTTAGAGCATGATTCAATTAATGCTTGATTACTGAATGGATTTATCATGCCAAGTATAGTTGAATTTGGTTTAATTAATTTTAGTTCATCATCTCCTAATGGTTGATTAGTAATTATTAAATCGCCCTTTTTGAGACACTCTTCTCGTGAAGATTTCTTTAATCCACTTTGTTCAAAGATTTTATCGCTAACATTAATACCTATTCCAATATTTTCTTCAAAAAANACATCTGCCCCAAGATTTAACAAAGTACTGATAGTATCGATATGGATTGGTGATCTTGAATCAGTATCAACGGAAGACTTTAAAGCTGAAATAATCAAAATATGTGTATAAATAATTTTGTAGTGAAGTTAATCTTATCAGTTCTAATAAGTCAATTGAATCAAATATCTTATTTTTGTGCGCCTGTTAGATAAATTATCTTGTAGTAACGCTACATATTAATATTTTTATTTGTACTTAATTAAATTTTTAAGAGTTAAAATATGCGGATGACTAACATTGATCAACAAGAAGTTAAAAAGTTCTCTGATATTGCAGAAGAATGGTGGAACAAAGATGGTGATTTCAAACCTTTGCATGTGATAAATCCTTTGAGAGCTAATTACATAAAAGAAAAAATTGAGTTAAAAGATAAAAAAGTATTAGATGTAGGATGTGGNGGAGGACTTCTGTGTGAGTCTTTGTATGATTTTGGTGCTGAAGTTACTGGTATTGATGCAGCAGGTCCTGGAATCGAAGTAGCAAAAATACATGCACAAAAAAATAATAAAAATATCAAATATTTTGAAAAAACTGCTGAGGAATTAAATACAGAATATATTGAATATTATGATGTTGTTACTTGTTTGGAGGTTCTTGAACATGTTCCTGATCCAGAGTCACTTGTAAAAACATGTGTTCAATTACTTAAGCCAAGCGGCTTGTTATTTCTATCAACAATCAACAAAAATCCAAGATCATGGATTACTGCAATAGTCGGCGCAGAATATATATTCAATTTACTCCCAAAAGGCACTCATGAATTTGATAAATTTATAAAACCATCTTCGTTAGCTAAATATGTAAGAGATGCTGAAGCTGAATTACTTGAAACAAAAGGAATGTTCTATAACCCTCTTACACATAAGGCAAACCTGAATAATGATTTAGGTGTTAATTATCTAATGTATGCAAGAAAATCATAAAACAGAGCTTATTTTATTTGATCTAGATGGGACTCTAATAGATACGGCACCTGATTTTCATACTTCATTAAATACCATGCTAAAAAAATATAANATGANTGAAGTCAGTGAATTTGATATTCGGCCTCATATTTCTGAAGGAACATCAAAACTGATTAAAAAATTTTTTGCTATAGATGAAGATGATGCTGAATTTGAACCATTAAAGTCAGAATTTCTTTCTGAATACAATATGAATAAAACAAAAGGCTGTAAGCTTTTTGATGGCATGACATCATTAATTAATTTTATGGACAAAAATAATATTAAATACGGAGTCGTTACTAATAAATTTTTTAAATTTGCAAGTCCTATAATTGACTCATTCTCAGAATTAAAAAATATCAAAGTAATAGTTTGTCCTGATCATGTAAAAATATCTAAGCCTGATCCTGAGGGTATTTTGTTAGCTTGTAAAAAACTTGATATCAATCCATTAAATACAATTTATTTAGGAGATCATATTAATGATTTAAAAGCTGGATTAAGCGCGGGGGTCAGAGTCTTAGGGTGTCTTTATGGATATTCTCTAGATGAAAACAATCTTATTAAGCTTAATTATCCATACATAAGAGATATTTCAGAAATTTACTCACATATAAATATTTAACTACTAAGAATGACAAAAGATTTTTTATTGGATAAAAATATACTTATTACGGGTGCGACAAGTGGTATTGGCAAATCACTTACAAAATATCTTAGCGAGCATGGAGCAAATATCCTAATGCTCTCAAAAGATGAGTCTAAGCTTGATGTTTTATATGATGAAATTGTAAAAAAATATAATACTGATCCGTGTATATTTAAATGTGATTTGCAGAAACTTAACGAAGATAGTGCTATAGAAATAAATAAAATTATTAATGAAAATTACTCGGGTATAGATGCAGTAATCTTTAATGCTGCAGCTCTTGACAAGATGTCACATATAGAAAGTTATGATTTAGCTACATGGGAGAAAATTTTGAAAATAAACTTAACAAGTATTTTCCTCATTGCAAAAAATTTAATACCTATGCTTAAAGAATCCTCAAATCCAAGAATAATATTTACTACTTCGAGCGTTGGTAAAAAAGGAAAGGCCTTTTGGGGTGCTTATTCTGTTTCTAAAGCAGGTTTGAATGCTTTATCAGAAATAATTGCTGATGAGGTTGAATCAGTATCGAATATAAAAGTTTTTAACTTTGATCCAAAAGCTACCAGAACTAAAATGAGATCTCTCGCATATCCTGCTGAAAATCCTAACACCATTAAAGAGCCGCTAAAGCTTATGGATTATTATTTATGGATGCTTTCAGAGGATAGTTCTTCTTCAAATGAAATNCATATCGAATATAGANNTGATAAGTTCAGATAGTAACATTTTCATCTTCNAGCACTCTCCATAAAAAAAGACACATATANCTTCTATAAGGNCTAAAANTTTCNTAAAAAGACTCTTTATAGGAATCAATTTTAAACATCTTCAGGTGAGCATTTCTTAGGCCTAAATCTAAAATAGAAAAAACATCTGGATCACCAATAAAAAATATCCTAGACATTTCAATTGACCATGGTCCAATGCCTTTAATTTGAATTAAGAAATCAAAATACTCTGCTGCACTCATTCTATTAAGTTCTTTTTTTGAGATATTTATAAGGTCTTTATTAAAAATAATTCCATTTAGATATTCAATTTTTTGCCTTGATAAACCAGCATCTCTAAACTTTTGGTTAAGTTTTATATTTTCCTTTTTATACTTATTTTCTTTAAGGATTTTATCTGTCCTTTTCCATATTGCCGCCGCTGATTGAACAGAAAGCTGTTGACCAATAATTATTTTTGATAAATGGCTTACAAAATCCATCTTAGATACTTTGATTTTTAAAGGGCCAACTCTCTTAATATGATTTGCAAGTTGGATAAAGCCTTTTTCAATAGCTTTGTCATATAAAAATTTGTGTGCAAGTTTATATTCCATAGTTCTTTATTGAATCTATTTCTTTGCTAGATAATTCTATATAGCCACCTTTTTTTAATGAAGAAGGCAAAAAAATAGGTCCAAATCTTGTTCTTTTTAATCTGCTTATCTCTAACCCAACAGCATTAAATATTTTTCTTACTTCTCTGTTTTTTCCAGACATAAGACAAACAGAAAACCATTGATTAGATGATTGTTTTTCTCCTTCTACAATATCTGTAAATCTGTAAATATCATTGTCAATCTTAATTCCTGAGAGCATTTTTTCTTTCTTTTCTTTTGTAAAATCCCCTCTAGCCCTTACCAAATACTCTCTGTCAATACTTGATGAAGGATGCATGCAATAATTAGCGAATGTCCCATCATTTGTAAAAAGCATCAAACCTGACGAATTTATGTCTAACCTCCCAATTGAGATCCATCTGATTTTTGATTTACCTTCAGGCAAAAAATCAAAAACTATTGGTATGTTTTTTTCTTTTTTGTTTGAAGACAAAACCCCCTCAGGTTTATTTAGCATTAATAATCTAATTTCTGACTCAGTAAAAGAAATAATGTTGCCATCATATTCAACTTCATCATTTTTATTTACCGACGAACCTATTAAAGCTATTTGACCGTTAACCTTAATTTTTTTAGATTTAATTAATTCCTCACAATACCTTCTTGATCCGATACCAGATTTTGCTAAGAATTTTTGAAGTCTCTCTGCCATTAATTAATTATATGGCTTGAGACAATATGTCTTTCTCTTCGTTTTCCTCAATTTCAGGTAATTCTGGTAATTCAGAAATACTTTTAAGGTTCAAATCATTTAAGAAATCTTTTGTTGTTACGTATAAAGTTGGCCTTCCAGGAACATCTCTATAACCAGATACTTTTATCCAATTCCTTTCCAATAGAGATCTTATGATCCTTGTACTTACTGTAATACCTCTGATGTCTTCAATATCACCTCTAGTAACAGGTTGCTTATAAGCAATTATTGAGATAGTTTCCATTAATGCTTTTGAAACTCTTGGAGCTTTTTCATTCCAAAGTGCGCTAAGAATATGACCATGATCCTCTTTGATTTGAAGTCTATATCCAGATGCAACTTCTGTAACTTTAAGAGATGTCCCTTCATATCTCATCTCTAAATCATTAATTGCTCTTTTGATTTCACTTAGCTCAACACTTAATCCGGTGTTTTCAAGAATACTTTTTATTTCTGACAATCTTATAGGCCTTCCAGAACCAAAAAGAAGAGCTTCAACAGAATTAATAACCTTGTGTTCCAATTTATATACCCCTTACAGATTTAATAAACAATTCTTCACTCTTATTTTGAATTAACTCAATATAACCATCTTTAGCAAGTTCCAATGAGGCTAGAAGAGTTACTACGACTCCCTTTTTACCCTCTGGTTTTCTGAGTGTCTTTGAGAAACTGATAATGTTTTTATTGTTTAATATATCCAACAGAATCTGAATTCTCTCTTTGGTTGATAATTCTTCGAAATCTATTAAATGACTATTTTTATAGTTCGGTCTGTTCAATACTTCAACTACAGAAGTAAATAAGTCCGTAATATTTATTTCAGATTCTTCTTTTAATAATGATTCTTGTAATTTTGGTACCTTAGCACTTGCTATAAAAAAATCTCTATCAACCCTTGGTAAAATTGCTATTTTTTCAGAAACTGTCTTAAATCTTTTGTACTCCTGCAATCTTTTTATAAGAGCTGCTCTTGGATCTTCTTCCTCATCTTCAAAAGATTCTTTTGGTAACATTAATCTTGATTTTATCTCAGCAAGAGTTGCCGCCATGACAAGATAATCAGCTGCTAATTCAAATTTTAAAGAATCCATTAATTCTATGTACTCTAAATATTGGTCGGTTATCTTTGATATATCTAAATCAAGAATATCAATATCATCCTTTCTTATAAGATATAAAAGAAGGTCCAGGGGCCCAGAAAATGTCTCAAGAAAAATCTCTAGAGCGTTTGGAGGAATGAAAAGATCGTCTGGCAACTCTTCCAGGTGATTTCCCATCACTACAGGAATTTCAAGCTGCGCAAGACTATTATGTTGCATATTTAAACACTATATAGTGTAAGTTTTAGCTATTTTAATACAATATGTTGTGTATTTCCTTAAAAAATGCATATTTATAACAAATTTTTTATTTTCAATTACTTCATAAAAATGGTTTTAATCAGTGAATATTAATTTAATAATATGAAACCATTTCTCTAAATAGAGTTATAAAATATAAAAAATATGAATTATTCAACTGATAACACAAGAATTATTGATAGAAAGAAAGTTCCTGCTCCCTATGAGTTAGTAAATAAGTACCCTATTAATGATGAAATTTCAAAACTTGTATACGGTACAAGAAATGAAATTAGCCAAATTCTTCATGATAAAGATGATCGAATATTTGTAGTGGTTGGGCCATGTTCAATACATGATCCACAAAGTGCAATTGAATACGCAAAAAAGTTATCTAATGAAAATAAAAATTTTAGTGAAAATCTCTTAGTAATAATGAGAGTTTATTTTGAAAAGCCAAGAACTACAGTTGGATGGAAAGGATTGATAAATGATCCCGATATTAATGAAACCTATAACATTGCCAAAGGTGTTGAGATGGCTAGAAAATTGCTTATTGAAATTGCTGAATTGGGATTGCCTGCAGGAACAGAATTTTTAGATCCAATTTCACCTCAATATGTAACTGATATTATTTCGTGGGGAGCAATTGGTGCAAGAACAGCAGAAAGCCAAATTCATCGAGAGCTCGCATCTGGTCTTTCATGTCCTATTGGCATAAAGAACGGTACAGATGGTGGTTTAAAAGCTGCAATTGATGGAATACAAGCAGCAAATCATTCCCATGTTTTTCTTGGTGCAACAAAAGAAGCTGATATTGCTATGCTTAAAACAGCTGGCAATAATGATACCCACATTATTTTAAGAGGTGGTAAAGTGCCAAATTTTGACAAAGAATCAGTAGAAAGCACTTTGACTGCTCTTAAAGAAGCTGAAGTTAATGAATCCATAATGATTGATGCCAGTCATGGAAATAGTCAAAAGAAATTTAAACAACAAATCCCTGTTATTGATTCGATATGCGAACAGATTTCAGATGGTAACAAAAATATAAAAGGTGTAATGATTGAAAGCCACTTAAATGAGGGTAACCAAAAAATTACTGAAAAACTTAACTATGGTCAAAGTATTACAGATGCATGTATGGGTTGGGAAGATACTGTAATGTGCCTTAGCAAATTAAATGATGCAATAAATCTAAAAAGAGGTAAATAATCTAATTGAGCAGTGAGAAAAATTTATCTTTTTCAAGTGAGGTAGCAGAAACACTTGGCGTTGAGTGTGCAATCATCCTGAATCAATATAATGAAAACTTGTTAGAAGATATCACTTCATTAGATAGCCTAATAAAGTCAACAAAAAAAAATATAAGTTTTCTTGATGAAGAAAAAATTAAAGAATCTATAAACACGCTAATAAAATATCAATTAATTGATATCAATAAAAAGACTTATAGACTTAAAACTCCAAACAAAACTTCAGATTCATGCCAGCTTGATATTGAGTGGATCCCATCACCTGAAGTAGATGAAGTCTTAAATATGACTGAAATTACTGACGATTTCTATAACCTTAAACTTAAAGAATTTAAAATTTATTGGATGGAAAGAGGTCAAAAGAAGAATAACTGGAATTCAACATTTATTGATTTTATAAGACGTGAATGGGCAAAAGAAACTAATTCAAAAAAGACTATCCCTCATATTATTGATGAAAACTGGTATCCTGATGATGATGTGTTTGATATTCTTAATCTGTCAGAAATAAATAAAGATTCTGCGTTAAGATATCTTAGAGAATTTATCTTATATTGGAAGGATAAAGGCTCTGCATTTACAACATGGAATTCTAAATTCATTGAGCATGTTAAAAGACGTCATATGATGAGTAATGAAATAGGTAGTGATGAAGAAAATAAAAAATATTCTGAGCCAGGAAAATATAAAAAAGACTTCAAAACAAGAAAAAATGACAACACTTGGGCAAAAGAAATCAATCTCGACTAAAGAGGATTTTATAAAATCCATTGATGCTATGTTCCTTAAGCTTGAGTTAGCCTATCACTATCAATTTTATAAAGTGTTTGGCACTGACGAAAAACTTAAAGAAGGTAAAAAACTTTGGGCTATTACATTAAAAAATGAATCTCCAGAAACAATTCTTGCCGCTGTCGAGAAAGTAGTAGCGTCTCAATCATATTTACCTACACTGACTGATCTCATCAAAGCATGCAAAGAAATTAACAAAATGGATGGCTTCCCCTCTGCAGAAGAAGCATATATAGAAGCAAGAAAGTCATTCCAGCCAAGAGCTGAATTTAATTGGTCTCATCCTATTATTTATTTCACTGGAAAGAAGATTGGTTGGAATAATCTAATGGAAAAAGATTCAAAAGAAAATTTTAATTTATTTAAAAAAATATTTAATAATTTAAAAAATGAAGTTATTAATGGAAAAATTTTTGAAATAAAAGATAATACAGACCTTGAAACTAGAAAACCTCTTAATAAAGATTTATTCGAAAAATTAAGAAAGGAACATAAAGTTTAAAACTATTAATTTTTATTTCAGTAGTTTGATTCTAATAATATGAACTTAACTAAAAATATAAGAATATCATTGTACATACTTGTCCCAATTCTTTTGTGGATGATTTCAGGTTTTTTTAAAAATGATTCAATTCAAGAACCTATTCAATCATCCGAATTATTTAATGTTCAAACAGTTTTAAGTATTGCCGAGGAATATCAACCTTATATAAAACTTAAAGCTACAACGAAATCTGAAAAAAGAATTAATGTAAAAGCAAAAACATCAGGTGAAGTAGTAAAAATAGGTGCTGTTCAAGGACAATATGTTCAAAAAGATACTGTCCTATGTAGCTTAGGAGTAGTAGAACTTAATAGAACAGAAGTTAAAGCGCCCTTTTCTGGTTATATAGAGCAAATTGTAAAGCCTGGAAATTTTCTTGAAAGAGGTCAGGTGTGTGCAACAATTATACAATTAGATCCAATATCACTTGTTGCTGGAGTTCCAGAATATGACATTAACAAAGTAAGAATAAATCAAAATGTTTATGTTGATTTAGTAACTGGGCAAGCCATTGAAGGAAAACTTACATTTGTTTCTAAAAGTGCCTCTCCAGATACAAGAACCTTTAATGTAGAATCACAAATTAATAATCCTAATGGCATAATCAAAGATGGTCTTACAGCAGAAATAAGCATTGAAATTGATAGAGTTAAGGCACATAAAATTTCACCTTCAATTCTTCTTTTAAATGATGAGGGAAAATTAGGAATTAGAGTAGTAAATCTAGGCAATCTTGCACAATTTATTGAAATTGAAATCTTAGAGGATTCTGAAGAAGGACTTTGGGTTACTGGCATTCCTGAGGAAGTTGAAATAATAATACAAGGTCAAGGTTTCGTTGAAGACGGTCAAGAAGTTATAACTAATCGTATATGATTAAAATAATTGACTTTGCGATAAAAAAAGCAAAAACAACTCTTTTAATTGCATTTATGGTAATAATTGCAGGATCATATGCAAGACAAGAAATACCAATTGCTGCTTCACCGAATGTACAACTCCCTTTTATAACCGTATCAGTTTTCCTTGATGGTGCATCTCCAAGCGATACTTCAAGACTGATTGCAAGACCCTTAGAGAACAGATTAAAAACAGTTACTGGTGTTGAGAGTATTAGATCAACCAGCTACTTGAGCTATGCAAGAGTATTTCTAGAATTTGAAGTAGGTTTTGATATTGATAAAGCTTTGGTTGATGTAAAACAAGGAGTTGAAGAAATTAAATATCAGTTGCCACTTGAAGCAGAAGATCCTCAGATTCAAGAGTATAGCGAAGCTAGTTTTCCTGTAATGAATATAAGTATTGTTGGTGGCAGTTCTGTAAGGCAAAAAGTCTTTTACGCAAGAGAACTTAAGGATCTGATTGAACCTATTGAACAGATTTTAGAAGTTAGAATGACAGGAGCTCCTGAGGAAGTTCTTGAAGGCGTTATTGATAAAGCAAAAATGGAGTCTTACGGGGTAACATTGTCTGATATCTATTATTCTGTTTCTAATAATAACTTAATAATTCCTGGTGGTAAGCAAGATACTGGAAGAGGAAGTTTTAATATTGAAGTTCCAAGTATTATTGAATCTGCAAAAGATGTATATGCAATTCCGGTAAAAGTTACGAAAGATGCAATAGTAACTCTAGGTGATATTGCAATAATTAAAAGAACATTTAAAGATTTCACCTCTTATGCACGAGTAAATGGAGAGGATGCAGTCACATTAGAAATTTCTTTAAGAGAAAGTGCTAACGCAATAGATGCCTCAACTGCCATCAGAGAAATACTTACTAGCTTCGAGAAAACACTTCCAAATAATCTTGATATTGTTGTTTCTAATGACGATACGATATATGCAAGTCTCATGGTAAAAGAGCTCAATGGGAATATCATAGCTGCAGTAATGTTAATTATGGTGCTAGTAATAGCAAGTATGGGGACTAGAGTGTCAATGTTGGTTGGTCTTTCGATTCCTTTTTGTTTTTTAATGACATATTTAATTTTGTATGCTTTAGATATGGAAGTAAATTTTCTTGTAATGATGGGTTTGCTCCTCGGTATGGGAATGTTAATTGATGGTTCCATTGTTATTACAGAATATGCGGATAAGAAAATAGCTGAAGGTCTCTCTCGAGTTGAAGGATATACTCTAGCTTCAAAAAGAATGTTTTATCCAATTATTGCATCAACTGGAACAACACTTGCTGCTTTCATACCAATGATGTTTTGGCCAGGCTTCACAGGCCAATTCATGAAATATTTGCCCATTACAATTTTCTTTGTTTTATCAGCATCTTTATTTTATTCACTTATTGTAATACCTGTTCTTGGTGCATACTTTGGACAAAAAGAATCTGCTCTAAATAATGATGATGGCCATACTTCAATTTTTGTAAAGCTGACTGATTGGTATGGAAAATATATTAAAAGATTTGTAAGAAATCCCATTGAAACTGTAACTGCAGTTGTGTCTGTGCTGTTAATAATAATTATGAGTTACTCTATTTCTGGCATGGGCACAATTTATTTTGCAATTGTTGATCCAATACAGGCAAATGTAACCATCAAGGCTCGAGGTAATTTTTCTGCACTTGAAACAAAGGAAATCATTGAACAAGTTGAAGAAAGATTTATGGAAGTTGAAGGTATAAAGAATGTGTATCTAAGATCTGGTTCAAATTGGTGGGAATCAGGCTCGGACAGAGTTGGTGGTGGTTTTATAGAAACATTGGAACCTTCACAAACAAAAATTTCTGGTTTCGAGATTATGGATCGCTTAAAAGAGTCAACCAATGATTTACCAGGAATAACAGTTGAAATTGAGGCAGACGAAGGTGGACCATCATTTGACTCCCCTATTGAATTAGATATTTTTGGTGATACAGAAGAACAAGTGAATGAGGCAGTTACTAAAATTGAAAATTATATGCGTAATAGCATGATAGGTTTAAATAATATCTTCTCTTCCAAAGCATATCCATCTGTTGAATGGAGTGTTGAAGTTGATAAGCAAAAGGCTGCTCAATTGGGTGTTAGCGTAAGCGATGTTGGCGCTTTAGTGCAAATGTTAACGTCTGGATTTAAAGTAGGAGAATATAGGCCAGATGATGCTAAAGACGAAGTCGAAATAAGAGCACGGTTTCCTGACTCTGATAGGACTATTACTGGAATAAGAGACTTAAATGTAGTTACCAGACAAGGTACTGTGCCAGTGAGTTCTTTTGTACAAGTTGTGCCAAAAGAAAATCGTCAAACAGTTAACAGAAAAAATGGTAAATATTTTCAGGAAATTGGGGCTGGAACTGAAGATGAGTCCAAGGTTTCTGAAAAAATTAATCAGTTGAGTGACTGGTTAGAGACTGCTAATCTTGGGCCTTATATTAGTTATAAATTCAGCGGTATGGCTGAAGAAACAGAGGATGTTAATAGATTTATAATTATAGCTGGAGTAACAGCTGTATTTATGATGCTCTTAATGCTCATCACCCAATTTAATAGCTTTTACCAATCTTTTATCATCCTATCAGCGGTAACGATCTCATTTGTTGGGGTGCTTTTGGGCCTTCTTATAACAGGTAAGTCTTTTAGTACTACAATGACTGGTATATCCATAGTCACACTAGCAGGTATCGTTGTGAACAATAATATTGTACTGATTGATACTTTTAATAAAATGAGAGATGAATCACCTCAAGTAGACCAATCAATTCATATCATTAATGCATGTAAGCAAAGGTTGCGGCCGATTATATTAACATCACTAACAACAATTTTTGGTTTATTGCCTCTAGCAATGGGTACAAGTGTAGACATAATTTCAAGAGATATTGTCATTGGAAGTAGAGTTGTAGATTGGTGGTCAAACCTTGCCGTTTCAATTGTATGGGGTCTTGGTTTTAGTACTTTTATGACACTAATATTAACTCCTGCGGTTTTATCACTACCTTATGCATTAAAAAATGAGTATAAAAAATTCTTTAAAACAGAAGCTAATGGCATACAATAAATCATGGCTAAAGAAGATAAAAAAATAGATTTTGAATCATCTCTTAAAGAGCTAGAAAATATAGTTGCTAAATTAGAAGATGAAAACATTAATTTAGAAGATTCAGTTAAGTCATTTGAAAAAGGTGTAAATCTTGTTAAAGAATGTCAAAAACAACTTCAAACAGCAGAACTAAAAATAAAAAAACTTCTTGATGATGGTTCTGCTTCCGAAATTGATAACGAATAAATAAAGTGTTAGAAAATTTCCTGTCTCAAACTAGGGATCAAGTTTCTCAAAATATTAAAAAATCAATTGGTAATTCCAATTTAATTGAAGAAGCTATGTCTTATTCAGCATTGGCCGATAGTAAGATGATTAGAGCGGCTTTAATTAATGCATCTGGAAAGATAAATAAAAAAATATCAGATTCAAGTCTTTTAACACTCGCAACAGGAGTAGAGCTTATTCATACTTACTCATTGATTCATGACGATCTTCCATCCATGGATGATGATGATTTAAGAAGAGGAAAGGATTCGAGTCATATTAAATTTGGCGAAGCTAATGCAATTCTAGCTGGAGATGCACTTCAATCTCTTGCCTACGAAATTATTTGTAATGAAAGCTCACTTGAGGATAAACATAAAATTGAAGCTATCAGAAAAATAAGTAAGGCATGTGGAAAAAATGGAATGGTTTATGGCCAACATTTAGATATAAATGCAGAAACAAAGAAAATAAATGAACAATTAATTGAAAATATTCATACTTTAAAAACTGGCAAGCTTATAGAGTGTTCTGTGATGTTAGGTCAAATTGGAAATGATAATTTTGAAGAAAAAGATTTTATAAAAAGTTTTGGCAATAAAATTGGTTTAGCATTTCAAATAACAGATGATATTCTTGAGGTGATCTCAAACGAGGAAGCTTTAGGAAAAAATATTAATTCTGATAAAAAAAATTCTAAGGCTACATATGTAAATATTCTTGGCCTAGATGAATCTATTAAAAAGTCAAAAGATCTTTGTGAGTCAGCAATTAATGAAATAAAAAACATTAAATCCGGTGAAATTGATTTACTGATAGAATTAGCAAAATACATTTGCTACAGAGAAAAATAAATTGAAAATTTTTAAAGAAATACCAACTGAGTTACCAAATACGCCATTATTAGATTCAGTTGATTATCCTTCAGATTTAAGATCATTTTCCATAAATGAACTTGAGACTCTCGCAAGTGAGTTGAGAGAATTTTTGCTGTATTCTGTGGGCCAAAGTGGTGGTCATTTAGGGGGCGGACTTGGTGTTATAGAGCTTACAATAATACTTCATCATCTTTATAACACTCCATATGACAATCTAGTGTGGGATGTTGGACATCAGGCTTATCCTCATAAAATTCTTACTGGAAGAAAAGATAAAATTATGTCTATTAGAAAGAAGGATGGTTTAGCGCCCTTTCCTTCAAGATCAGAAAGTGAATATGATACATTTGGGGTTGGTCATTCAAGCACATCTTTAAGTGCACTTGTTGGAATGGCGGAGGCTACAAAAAATTCAAATCCAGATAAAAAACATGTTGCTGTAATAGGTGATGGAGCAATGACTGCAGGCATGGCTTTCGAAGCACTGAGTCATATAGGACATTTAAAACCGAATTTATTAGTAATATTAAATGATAATGATATGTCTATATCTGAAAATGTTGGCGGTTTATCAAATTACTTTTCAAGAATATGGGCATCAAAAACTTACAAGGGTATTAAAAAAAGTGGTTCTAGTTTCTTGAAACCTTTACCTCAGGCATATCATTTAGCTAGAAAAGTAGAAACGCAAATGAAAGCAATGGTTGCACCAGGAACTATTTTTGAGGAACTAGGCTTAAATTATATTGGTCCTATAGACGGTCATAATTTAAAAGAGCTTAAAGATGTCATTTCAAATTTAAAAGAATTTGAAGGTCCTCAATTTCTTCACGTTATAACAAAAAAAGGTGCGGGTCTAGATTCAGCAGAAGCCGACAGAATAGGTTTTCATGCTATAGGAAAGATAAACGCAATAAAAGATAAAAAAATTAAGCAAAAAAAATATCAAGATATATTTGGCGAATGGATTATAGATATGGCTCAAATAAGTGATGATCTTATTGGCATTACACCAGCGATGAGAGAGGGATCAGGACTTGTTGAGTTCAGTAAAAAATTTCCAGATAGATACTTTGACGTTGCAATAGCTGAGCAACATTCCGTAACATTTGCAGCTGGTTTATCAGTTGAAAAAAAGAAGCCAGTAGTAGCAATATACTCAACTTTTTTACAAAGAGCGTATGATCAATTAATTCATGATGTTGCAGTTCAAAATCTTGATGTAACATTTGCGTTAGATAGATCCGGTCTTGTTGGTGAAGATGGTCCCACTCACTCAGGAAATTATGATATTGCTTACTTAAGATGCATTCCAAATATGGTGATTTGTACTCCTTCAGATGAAAATGAAACAAGAAAATTATTAACGACAGCATACTTACATAATGGGCCAGCCTCTGTGAGATATCCAAGAGGTACTGGGCCAAATAGTAATGTTGATAAAGATCTAAAGCCTTTAAAGATTGGAGAAGCAAATATAATCAATGAAGAAAGTTCAGAAATAGTAATTTTGAACTTTGGAACTCTTTTAAATGAAGCAAATCAAATCTCAAAAGAACTAAAGGCCACTCTAGTGGATATGCGTTTTGTAAAACCTTTAGACGAAAAGCTTTTAAGAAAACTTTTTAAAAAGGCAAAGGTTTTCATTTCTATTGAGGATGGTTCAATTATGGGTGGTGCTGGAAGTGCTGTTCAAGAATTTGCATCAAAAGAGAATTTAAATGTTAGATCAATCCTTTTTGGTATTCCTGATAAATTTATTGAGCATGCCTCTAGAGAAGAAATGTTAGTTGAAGCTGGTTTAGACGTAGAAAATATTAAATCTAAATTAAGTAAACTGTTGTAAGTGAAGCAAATATTGCTGCAAAAATTGCAGCAATAAGATCGTCAAGAACAACTCCAAATCCATTTTTAAAATTTTTGTCTATGTACGAAATTGGAAAAGGTTTTGAAATATCAAATATTCTAAACATTGTTAGTGCAAGCAATGCATATATTGATCTTTCATATTGTGATGAAGCAATAAAAATTACAGGAATCATTGCTAACCATATGCCAGCCAATTCATCAATTACAATAGATTTATGATCTTTTTCGATAAGGTCCTTGGTTACAATGCTAGATATAAAAACTGAAAATATAATTATAAAAGTTGTCAAAATAACTAGAGCAATTGCACTAATAAAATGAGACAAAACTATAAAAATGAACCAACCAAATATACTTCCAACAGTACCCGGCCCGATAGGAGAAAGTCCAAGACCACCTAAGGTTGCTAAAAAATGATATGGATCTTTTAAATTTGGGAATTTCTGCATCTCAAATCATTGTAACAATTTTTCTAGCAATGGTAGGCGATGTTGTCCATTTGCCACCAAATATAGTTAAGAGTGAGTCATTTTCTTGAATAAAGAAATCTCTTGAGGATTTATGAAAATTCTCTTTTGATTTTATTAAGGGTCTTACTCCAGAATACGCACTGATTATTTCATTTTTAGAGATAGGTTTTCTTAAAATTTGATTAAAACTATCAATAAGATATTTCATTTCATCTTTACTTATCTCTGGAAACTCAGGATGAGAGACTTTTTCTTCTGTTGTTCCTAGCAAGGTATGGTCTTTATAAGGTAAGGCAAAAATATATCTAGACTTACATATGCCTGAGAACATCAAACCAGATTCTAACCTTCTATTAATTATCAAATGACTACCTTTTATATAATCGATGTCTTTTTGACTCTTAATTTTATTTTGTTCGAGTAACATTTTTGACCATGGGCCTACTGCTAAAATTATTTTGTCAAAATGACGTTTATTAACAGTGCCTTGAGTATCAAAGTTTTTGACTTCATTAAATTCAAGTATTTCTATATTAAGTTCTTTCGCTAATGAAATTAATTCTCTTCCAAGAGATTCATCATCCATACTTCCATCAAAAAATGACAAATATGTTTTATAGTTATCTTTTAGAACAAAATGATCACTCTTGATTTGCTTTGATATTGAGCTTTTACCTAAATTTTTTGAGCCTGCTAAAAATTCATATAACTTAATTCCAAAAAAAGATTTAATTAATGTTATAGAGAATATATTGTTAAATGGAATAAGTATCTTCAATTTTCTTGTATGATTTGGGAAATTTTCTAGCCACCACGATCTATCATTTAGGCCATTTTTCACTTCATTAAAGTGAAAATTCTCAAGATATCTCAATCCTCCATGTAAAAGTTTTGTCGTTTTTGAGCTTGTCTCACTTAGTAAAGTATTTTTTTCAAAAATTGATACCTTATGTCCCTCTTTTGCTAAAAAAATACCAACTATAAGGCCAGTAATTCCACCGCCAATTATTCCAATTCTTTTATTCAAAAGAATCCCATCCATGTTTTTTAAAATTAATTGATGAATTACCTTTATTTAAAATGATTTCGGTATCTGACTTTATTTCACCAATGCAAAAGTCTTGTGATATAAATTCGTTATCTCTAAATTCCGGTGAACATGTGTAACACAATTTATAGTCGTCGCCATAAGACAGATCATCGATATCATTTGTTATGGGTATATTTTCATAGATTATCTCAGCGCCTACTTCCGAAGATTTGCATATTCTAGATAGGTCTTTCATTAATCCATCTGAAATATCAATACAACTATTGGCATATTTAGAAATATATTTACTTTTATCAAAATCCACTTTAGGTTTAAAAAACTTTTTGATGTATTTTGTTTGTTGATTATTTTTCCAATCTTCTAATCCCTTTCTTCCTTCTCCAAGTGGACCAGTTATATATATTAAATCGCCAACTTTTGCAGTTGATCTTAAGATATTCTTCTCATATGCATAACCAAAAACATTTACACATACACTAATTTCACCATTTGTTATATCTCCTCCAATCAACTTTAGTTGATACTCATTCAGTATTTCCTCTACTCCGCGAGTAAATTGTTTATACCATTTCAAATCAGTAATATTTGATGTCAGGCCAATTGATATAAATGCTGGAAATGCTCCCATGGCAGCTAAATCACTCAAAGCAACTGCAATAGATCTGTATGCGATGTCCTGAGGCATGGAATCTTCAGGAAAATGAGAATTAATTTTTGAAATATCAACAGAATGGACAAGATCTTTCTCTTGAGATTTTATTACAGCAGCATCGTCTCCAGATCCAACTATTACAATATCATCTTTATTAAGATCAACTAAATGTTGAAAGCAATTTAAAATTGCTGATTCTGATATCAAGAAGGATATCTTTCAAACAATCCGCTGGCTCCCATTCCACCGCCAACACACATTGTCACAACACCAAACTGTTTATCCAAATTTTGAAGCTGTCTTGCAAGGTGTCCAACTTGTCTAGAACCAGTCATTCCAAAAGGATGTCCAATTGAGATCGAACCACCATCTAAATTAAGCTTATCCATAGGTATGCCAAGCTTATCTCTACAATATACNACTTGAACTGCAAAGGCTTCATTAAGCTCCCAGACATCAATGTCATCTACAGAAAGATTGTAATTTTTTAATAATTTTGGAACAGAATAAATTGGCCCAATTCCCATCTCGTCTGGCTCACAACCCATTGTAGTAAAACCTCTAAAATAAGCTAAAGGTTTTAAATTTAGTTCCTTAGCTTTGTCTTCTGACATAACCAAAGTTACTGATGCTCCGTCAGATAATTGTGAAGAGTTTCCTGCGGTAACAGAACCATTTTCAGGATCAAAAACTGGTTTTAAAGATGCTAAGCCTTCGAGAGTAGTTTCTGGTCTGTTACATTCGTCTTTATCAACTGTATAGTCAATTTCTTTTGATTCACCTGTTTCTTTATTAGTTAGAAGCATTTTAGTATCCATTGGTATGATTTCATCATCATAACCGCCAGATTGCTGAGCTGCAGCAGTCCTCATTTGACTCTCAAAAGCATATTCATCCTGAGCTTCTCTTGAAACCTCGTATCGTTTTGCAACAACTTCTGCTGTCATTCCCATTGGAAAATAGATTCCTGGAACTTCCTCAGCCAATCTCTCATTAACAAAGTTATCCATATTCATATTCATCATAGATATAGTTTCTGCTCCGCCAGCAATAACTGTGTCATATGAACCAGCCATTATTTGGCCTGCCGCCATTGATATTGACTGAAGCCCAGAGGAGCAGTATCTATTTATAGTTGTTCCACCAGTTGTTATTGGTAATTTAGATAATACTGCTGCATTTCTTCCAACATTATGACCTTGAGCACCTTCAGGATTTCCACAACCCATAATAATATCTTCAACCTCTTCAGGAGGTAAATTAGGATTTCTATCCAACATTGCATCTATAATATGTGCAAGCATTTCATCAGGCCTGGTCATATTAAAACCGCCTCGATGTGATTTTGCTAATCCAGTTCTAACACTGTCTACAATTACTACATTTTTCATAATTACTCCAATTAAAGCTTAACTATTCTAGTCTATCTTTATCTTTACTTAAAGCCTTATACCATTCGGGTATAAGGTCTATATCATGCTCTTTAGCTTTTTTAAGTACATACGGAATTGAAATTGGACTAAATGGAAGAATAACCAAAATACCAAGACCTAAGCTTTTAAAAATTTGCTTTAACTGTTTATTTGCATTTTCAATATCTTCGTCAGAAGCATTGCCTTCAATATAATTTATATAAATATCTAGCATTTTTTTGTTTTCTTCAGTTTCTTCCAAAAAAGAATCTTTTAGTTTTAATAAATTTTGCTTAATTTGATTTGTATCCATATTTTTAAAATTATTATGCTACATTTATTAGCATGATTAAATCCGAAAGAGCTTTCATAATAAAAAAAATTTTGGATGACACGTATCCAAGAACACCAGTACCTTTAGACCATAAAGATACATACACTTTGCTTATAGCTGTTTTATTATCTGCTCAGTGTACTGACGAAAGAGTTAATCAAATAACTCCTGCTTTATTTAAACTTGCACCTAATCCTAAAAAAATGTCTCAAATGTCTGTAGAGAAAATATATGAAATTATAAAACCTTGCGGACTGGGCCCTCAAAAATCAAAAGCTATCTTGCAGCTATCAAAAATGTTAATAAAAAAATATAAAGGAAAAGTTCCAAATAATTTTTCTGATCTAGAAAAATTACCTGGAGTTGGGCACAAAACTGCTTCTGTAGTTATGAGCCAAGGTTTTGGAATACCTGCATTTGCAGTTGATACTCATATCCACAGGTTAGCGCAAAGATGGGGTCTTACAAACGGTAAAAGCGTTAAAAAAACTGAAGAAGATTTAAAAAAAATATTTCCAAAAGAATCTTGGAATAAACTCCATTTACAAATTATTTTTTGGGGAAGAGAATACTGTATGGCGAGAGCTTGTCATGGAATTGAATGTAAAATTTGTAAATCATGTTATCCAAAAAGAAAAAGACCTTTTGTGCACAAAAGACCATAGATAATATAAAATTACTATAAATCCTGTTTTTAAAATTAAATTAAATTAAATAATTATGAAATCATCAAGAAGCGATAGTATTTTTTCGAATAATAACACCATAAAAGATTATGACAATGAATTGTGGGCATCCTTTCAACATGAAGCTGAAAGACAAGAAGATCATATTGAATTAATAGCCTCAGAAAATTATGCATCAAAACGAATCCTTGAAGCTCAAGGTTCTCTTTTGACTAATAAATATGCTGAGGGATATCCCTCAAAGCGTTACTATGGTGGTTGTGAAAATGTTGATATTGCAGAGAATCTTGCAATAGATAGAGCAAAAGAACTTTTTAAAGCAGATTATGCAAATGTTCAACCTCATTCAGGATCATCAGCTAATGCAGCAGCCTACTTAGCTCTTTTGCAACCAAACGATACTATTCTTGGTATGAGTTTAGATCATGGTGGTCATTTAACACACGGTTCAAAGGTAAATTTTTCTGGTAGAAATTATAAAAGTATTCAATATGGGCTACATCCCGAAACTCATGATATAGATTATGATCAGGTAAGATCACTTGCAATAGAACATAAACCTAAATTAATAATCGCAGGTTTTTCCGCTTTTACAGGAATAATCGATTGGAAAAAATTTAGAGAAATTGCCGATGAGACCGGAGCCTATTTTCTTGTTGATATGGCTCACGTTTCTGGCCTAGTTGCTGCTGATCTATATCCATCTCCAGTTCCATATGCAGATGTTGTTACGTCAACTACACATAAAACATTACGAGGTCCTAGGTCAGGAATTATTCTTGCAAAGGCAAATGAAGAAATTGAAAAAAAACTTAACTCTGCTGTATTTCCAGGTTCACAAGGTGGTCCTCTTATGCACGTGGTTGCTGCGAAAGCACTATGCTTTAAAGAAGCCTTAGATCCTGAATTTAAAATTTATATAAAACAGGTCATGGATAATGCAAAAACAATGGCTGAAACAATAATGTCAAATGGAATAGACATTGTGTCTAATGGAACCGAGAATCACATAATATTAGTTGATCTTAGAAGTAAAGGAATTACTGGAAAAGATCTTGAAAGAGTTCTTGGCTCAGTCAACATAACAGTAAATAAGAATTCAGTACCAAATGATCCGGCATCACCATTTGTGACTTCAGGAATAAGAATTGGTACGCCAGCAGCTACAACTAGAGGGTTTAAAGAAGAAGAAATTATTCAAGTAGCCAATTGGATATCAGATATTATTAATAATTTTGATAATGAAGAATTACAAAAGACCATCAAGGAAGAAGTCCACAAACTTACAAGTAATTTTCCAGTATATAATCTATAGATGTACTGTCCTTTTTGCCAAGCAGAAGATACTAAAGTAATTGATTCAAGATTAGTAGCAGATGGTTCTCAAATTAGAAGAAGAAGAGAATGTGAAGTATGTCACTCAAGATTTACTACATTTGAAACCCCAGATCTAGCCTTACCTAGGGTTATTAAGAGTAATGGGGAAAGACAGCCATTTAATGGATCAAAATTAAAGAAAGGAATGTTAAGGGCTCTTGAAAAAAGGCCACTATCAATTGAAGAAATCGATATTGTATTTGGGAAAATATTAAAAGAAATAAGAATAAGAGGTGTGCGTGAAATTAAGTCTATTGAGATTGGAGAAATAATGATGAATGCTCTTAAAGAAGTTGATACAGTTGCTTACGTTAGATTTGCTTCTGTGTACAGAGACTTTCAAGATATTCAAGATTTTTCAGAAGAAATAAGTTCTTTAGCAAAAGAAAAACCAAAGAAAAAGAAATCAAAAAAATGAATTTCGAAGAACTTATGCTTCGTGCTGTTACCAATGCGGAGACTTTTAAATATACTGCAAAACCAAATCCTGTTGTTGGGGCAATTTTATGCAATGATAATGAAATTATCTCAGAAGGTTATCATGAGATTTATGGTAGCAATCATGCTGAAATAAATGCAATTTCTAATGCTAGAAAGCATCAAGGGAAAAAATTTAATAACTTTTCTGAGTTGGCATTAGTATGCACTCTTGAGCCATGTAGCCATGTTGGTAAAACTGGATCATGTGCTGAACAGATTGTTGAAACAGGAATTAAAAAAGTTGTGATTGGTTCTATTGATCCTAATCCAAAGGTTGCCGGTAAAGGTATCGAAATTCTTAAAAAAAACGGTATTGACGTCACTGTTGGCATTCATGAAGATATTGTCAAAAATCAGAATAAATACTTTTTCTTTAAGCATACTAACAACAAACCTTATATTATTTTGAAAATTGCATCTTCTTTAGATGGAAAATCGCATATCGAAAGTGAAGAAAGAACAATTATTACTTCAAAGTCTTCAAGGGATGATGTGCAAATATTAAGAGCTTCGTGTGATGCAATTCTCACAGGGGGAAGTACTTTAAGAAATGATAATCCAAGAATGAATGCACGAGTAAATTTTCCAACCAATCAACCTAAGAAAATATTATTAACAAGTAAAGATTGTGATAAGGAGCTAAATTTTTTTAAAGATAACGATGTCCAAATATATAAAAATAAAGATCTTGCACAGATAATAAAATCATTTAAAGATCAAGATTTTTGCTCGGTATTAATTGAAGCTGGTCCTAAGTTAGCTAATTCTTTTTTACAGTTAGGCCTTGTAGATGAAATTATTTCATATACCTCAAATAATGAACTTGGTGATAAAGCTGTAAGCTGGTTTAAAGAAAATAATGCTATTGAAAATTATGGTTTTAAATTAGAATCCTCCTATAAAATTGATAGCGATATAAAAGAAGTATTTAAAAAAAATGGATAAAAGTAACATTCTTGAAATAATTGATGATATTAAATCAGGAAAAATGGTAATTATTGTTGACGACGAATCGCGAGAAAACGAAGGAGATCTTGTCTGTGCTGCTGATTTAGTAACACCTGAGATAATTAATTTTATGGCCTCAAAAGGCAAAGGATTGATATGCCTTCCGATGAGTAAGAAACTTTGTGATAAATATAATCTACAAATGATGACTAATAATAATAGAGCCGCTAACAAAACAGCGTTCACAGTATCAATTGAGGCTGCTGAGGGAATAACAACAGGTATTTCAGCTGCAGATAGAGCACATACAATAAAAACAGCAGTTGATAAAAACTCAAGTTCATCAGACATTGTTCAACCTGGTCATATTTTTCCATTAAAAGCTATGAAGGGAGGTGTTTTAAGTAGAGCTGGGCATACCGAAGCAGCATGTGACCTAGCTAAGCTAGCAGGCCTTCAGTCTGCTGGAGTTATCTGTGAAATTATGAATGACGACGGAACAATGGCTAGACGAGATGATCTAATAAAATTTGGCAAAGAAAATAAAATTAAAGTTGGAACAATTGCAGATTTAATTGATTACAGACTTTCAATGGAAGCGACAATAGAGTCTATTTTAGATAAAGATGTTGAAAATGAGTTTGGTAAATTTAAACTTAATGTATGGAGAGATAAAATCTATGATGAATACCACTTCTCTCTTTCAATGGGTGATCTTAATGCTAAGGAATCGCCCTTAGTAAGGGTGCAAACTCAAAGCATACTGCAAGATTTATTAGGAATTGATGATCTTGGTAAAAATTGGTCAATAAGAAGATCATTGAAGAGAATTGCTGAAGAAGGTACTGGATTGCTCGTTCTGATAAATCATAGAGATGCAAAAAGTTATTGGCTTAATAAGCTTGAAGAGAAGGAAATAGAACCAAAAAGTAATAGACGAGTTATTGGAGTTGGATCTCAGATTCTAAGAGCATTAAATCTAAAGCAAATAACCGTTTTAGGCACTCCAACAAAATATAATGCTGTATCTGGTTTTGACATTGAAATCACAGGATTTATAAATGAATAATGTATTGATAGTTCATACTTCATGGTATGAAAACTACATCTCACAAATGATAAAAGTTTCATCTGAAATCTTAAACAATGATTTCAAGTGCTCTATAGCAAGAGCACCAGGTGCAATTGAGCTTGCTGCTCTTGCAAAAAATAAACTAAACAAAAATGACTTTGTTGGTGTTATTTTTATGGGGATTATTATTAGGGGTGAAACAAGTCATTATGATTTAGTAACTCACGAAACTTTTAGATCTATTGGCTCACTAGCTGAAAATTATTGTGACATTGCAATAATTAATAATGTTATTTGTGTTGAAAATGAAAACCAGCTTATTGAAAGACTAGAAAAAAATACAAAAAATAATACTAATGCATTAATAAGTCTTATTGATGAAAAATCTGTCTAATTTCAAGATAAAAATTAAAACAAGGGAATATTTAATTCAAGCTATTTATCAAATGTTATTTAGTAATGATGATGTTCAAAAAATAATAACTCAATTTAAAGAAGAGCATAAGAATAAGAAAGTTAATTTCAATGAATTTGCTGACTCACTAAAATCTATTGATAAAAATAAAAAAGATATTGAATCAGTAATTAAATCAGCAAAAATTTCGAGTTCTAGTATTGAATTGATTGATAAATCTATTCTAATTTTTGCTATCAACGAAATGTTTTATGGCACCTTGGACAAACCTATAATTATTGATGAATCTATTAGGTTAGCAAAGAAGTTTTCAAGCCCTGACTCCTATAAATTTTTAAATGCAACATTGGATAAAATTTTAAAAAAAGGTATTTAAAAATTATTTAAAAATTGTTTGATCTCTAGATGGTCCGGTTGAAATAATTGAAGCTTTGCACTTAACAAAATCTTCAATATATTTTATGTAGATTTTTGCATTTTTAGGGAGACTATCGTATTTAGTAATGCCTTCGGTTGAGGATAACCAACCTTCAAAATCTTTGTATACTGGCAGATCATTTTCATAATCAATACATACATTAATCTTTTTCATTTCATCTAAAACATCAAGCTTTGTAATGCAAAGGTCTGTAACAGAATTTGTAAAAATAGCTTTTTTTAATGCAACTAGATCAAGCCAACCACACCTTCTTGGTCTTCCAGTTGTTGCTCCAAACTCGTTTCCTCTTTCAGCAAGCATTTTGCCATTATCATCAAAAAGTTCTGTAATAAAAGGCCCCTCACCAACCCTAGTCGTATATGCCTTTGATATCCCAATTATTTTATCAATATACTTTGGGCCTATTCCTAAACCAGTAGAGACACCTCCTGCAGTTGTACTAGAAGACGTTACATAAGGATAAGTACCATGATCAATATCTAAAAGAGTTCCCTGAGCTCCTTCAAATAATATAGATCTGTTTTCTTCAACCCATTTCTGCATCAACTTTTGAGAGTCAACGCAATAATTTTTATACAATTCTTCGTATCTAATTACTTCTTCATATACCTCATTAATGTCATGTGGTTTTTGGTGATATAAATCTAATAACCTATTATGGTATTCAACTAGAGAGCTAATTTTTTCTTTCAGATTTGTCTTGTCGCCAAGGTCTCCGAACCTTAGGGCTCTTCTTCCAATTTTATCTTCGTAAGCAGGACCTATCCCCCTTCCAGTTGTACCAATTGATTCTGTTTTATCTCTAGCTTTATCAATTGATATGTGACTGGGTAAAATTAAAGTACAAGCTGAACTTACAAAAAATCTATCATTAAAAGTTATATTTCTTTTTTTTAGATTTTTAATTTCTTTATCAAGTGCGTCTAAGGCTAGAACCACACCATTGCCAATTAAACATTTAGAACGTTCATGAAGTATTCCTGATGGGATTAAGTGAAGTACGGTTTTCTCTCCATCAACTTTAATTGTATGACCTGCATTATGCCCACCTTGGAATCGGCAGACAACATCTATATCTTCACTAAGGTTATCAACAATCTTTCCCTTTCCCTCGTCTCCCCACTGAAGACCTAGGATTAAAGTATTGTTAGACACTTGTAAGCCTAATTTTGATCTTTTTTATCGTTAAGATATTTAAAAAATTCTGAATCTGAATCAATTAGCATAACATCTGATTTGTTTTCAAATGTTTCTACATAAGCTTTCATACTTCTTGTAAATTCATAGAACTCTGGATCTTGTGAAAACGATTCTGCATATATACCTGCAGCATCAGCATCACCCTCACCTCTCAATTCTTCAGCTTTTTTATAGGCCTCAGCTAATATGACAACTTTATCTTTATCAGCAATTGCTCTGATTTCTCTGGCAATTTCCTTTCCTTCTGATCGAAGTTCCTCAGCAAGTCTCTGTCTTTCAGTTCTCATTCTTTCGTAAACGGAATTACTTAAATTTGAGGGAAGATCAATTCTTTTGACTCTAAAGTCAATTATTTCAACACCCAAATCTTTAACAGATTCATTTAAAGAGCTAAGCATAATGCTCATTAATTCATCTCTTTCACCAGAAACAACTTCTTTAACTGTTCTTTTACCAAAATTATTTTTTAAAACAAATTCAGACCTTTGTCCAAGCAAACTGTTAAGACTATTAAAACTTCCATTGTTGGCTTTGTAAAATGTTAGTACATCAGTAATTCTATATTTAATAAACGAGTCAACCAGCAAATATTTACTTTCAACAGTTAAGATACGATCTGGCTCTTCATCAAGCGTTTGAATTCTTGCGTCATATTTTTTTACATCTTGAATAATTGGTAATTTAAAATGAAATCCTACAGGAATATCAGGCCTAACTGCTTCACCAAATTGAAAAACGATTGCNCTTTCTTTTTCGTTTACTACAAAAAAACTATTAATTANTAGGCCAAAAGTTAATGCAGCAAAAATTATGTAAAAAGTATTTCTATTCATCATCATCACCTTTCTTTTTATTTTCTTCCATTATTTTATCTAGAGGTAAATATAAAAGATTGTTACCGCCCTCAACGTCAACCATAATTTTGGTTGAATTAGAAAGAACTGACTGTAATGCATCTAAATACAATCTATCTCTTGTAACCTCAGGTGCTTTTGCATATTCCTCGAGGAGTTGATTAAATCTCTCAACTTCACCTTCAGCTTTTGCAACAACCTCTTCTTTGTAAGCCTCAGCACCTCTGATCCTTGCCTGAGCTTGTCCTCTAGCCTCAGGGACAATAGATAATGCATATCTTTCGGCTTCATTTTGTAATCTTTCCTTATCCTCCCTAGCAGCAACAACATCGTCAAAAGCATTCTTTACTGCAGCAGGAGGATCAGTTTTTTCTATATTAACCTGTTGAACAATCAAGCCTGTTTGATAAATATCTAAATAAGACTGAAGTCTAGTTTGAACTTCTTGAGCGATATTTTCTCTTCCAACAGTTAGCGTCTGATCTAATGTATTGTCTCCAACGACATGCCTTAATGCACTTTCAATAGCATTCCTTAAACTGCCTTCAGGATCCTTAACGTTAAGGACAAAATCTTTTAAATTTGCGATTCTATATTGAGCTGAAACTGTAACATCAACTATGTTCTCATCTTTTGTAAGCATGCTATTAGTTTGAGTGTATCGTCTTGTTAGTGATACATTCTCAATATATCTATCATCAATACCAGCTAGTCTAAAGTTAAGACCTTCTTCCTGTTCTTCATAAAACTTTCCGAGTCTCAGTATTACTGCTCTTTCAGAAGCATCTAATTGATATATACATTGAGATGCATATACGATTGAGAATCCAAATAAAGCGTACATTAGCATTCTAGAAGATGGAAACTTAAATCCACCACTATTTCCGCTTCCACCAGATCCGTTACTTGAAGATTTTTTACCTCCAAGAATGGATGAAAATTTCTTCATTAATTCATCAAAGTCAGGAGCATCATTTTTATTGCCCCATGGATCTTTATTATTTTGATTTTCCCAGTTCACTTTTATGTATTACCTCGTTTGAAATTGTATTATAAACTTATGTTGGGACTTATTATTACATTTAAAGTGCTGTAATTAACTTTTTAACGTCATTTTCTAGCACCTTAGGTTCCATTAAATCGATTTCTTTAAATTTATCCCAACTTCTTATCCATGTAGTTTGTCTTTTTGCAAGTTGTCTTGTTGCAAATAACGCTTTATCAAAAAAAGTTTCATGATCATGTTTTTTTTCTATGAACTCAAAAGCCTGTTTATAGTTAACTGATTTTCTAAGGGGGTGGTTAAGATCAAGATCATACTTGTTAAGTAAATTCTTCGCCTCATCAACCAAACCTTGTTTTATAATTTTTTTTAATCTAGTTTTAATTCTTTCATGAAGAATATTTCTGTCGATTGAAATACAAAATTGAGAAACATCAAATTTATTTGATAAACAATCTTTATTATTATCTAANAAGACTTCACTCATTCTTTTTCCACTTTTTTCAAATACTTCTAAAGCTCTAATTATCCTTATTTCGTCATTTTTATTTATTTTCTTAGCATACTCAGGATCAATTTGATTCAGTTTTTCATGAAGAAAGAAATCTTTGTTACTAGTTTTAAGTTTTTTGAGGCTATCTCTAAATTTTTGATCTCTTTCAGGCAAATCATTTATACCAGTATATAAAGATTTAAAATACATCATTGAGCCGCCAACAAAAATTGGAAGTTTATTTTTATTATGAGTAATTTCAATAATTTCCATTGAACGTCTATAAAAATCTGCAACAGTGAAAACTTCATTTGGACAAATAATATCTACCAAATGGTGAGGATATTTTGCAAGAACATTTTTGTTAGGTTTTGCTGAACCAATATCGCAATCTTTATAAACCATAACTGAGTCAACGCTAATCAACTCAACAGGAAATTTTTTTGCTAAATTTATAGCGAGATCTGTTTTCCCAGATGCGGTAGGTCCAAAAAGAAAAACTATTGGTTTGTCTAATTTATTTATTAGAGAGCATCCTCATTAGTTTCACCAGTTCTAATTCTAACAACCTCATCGATTGGTGAAATAAATATCTTTCCATCTCCAATTTTTCCAGAAGCAGATGACTTTATTATTGCAGCTTTAACTTGTTCTACCATTTCATCAGTTACTGCTATCTCAATTTTTATCTTAGGGAGAAAATCAATGGTATATTCTGCTCCTCTATATAGTTCTGTATGGCCTTTTTGCCTTCCAAAACCCTTAACCTCAGTCATTGTCATTCCAGAAACTCCAATTTCATCTAATGAAGTTCTTACCTCTTCAACCTTAAAAGGTTTAATTATTGCTGTTACTAATTTCATAATTAATTAAGTCATTTATATATTTAAATTGTTTATCTGATGAGCCCCTATTATTGGCCACCACCTCAGTAGCATTATCTATCATATTAATTCTTAATTCATTATTATTTAGCAATTCTTTGTAAGCATTTGTTAATTCAGATTTAGACTCAATTTGAATGCAAGCATTTTCATTTTTAAATAAATTTAAAATATCTTCAAAATTCTTCATGTATGGTCCAACAATGATTGCACATTTATTCTTTGCAGCCTCAATGAGATTGTGTCCTCCATATTTTTTAAATAGGCTGCCGCCGATAAAAGCTATTTCAGCAAAATCATATAAAGAGTCCAATTTTCCAGTTGCATTAATAATAATTGCATTTGAATTTTCTCTTTCAAGATTAAGATCTGATTTTATAACTGCATTAATTTTCTGATTTTTAAAAATTTCAAATACTGAATTAGCTCTTTCAGGATGTCTTGGCACTATTATTAATTTTAGATTTGGAAAATCTCCTAATAATTTATGGTATGAATCTATAATAATCTCCTCTTCTCCCTCATGAGTGCTAGCTGCAAGAAAAAACTTATCATTTGAAATTACCTTATTGAATCCAATATTGTTTTGTACTTCAGCATCAAATTTGATTGAGCCAACTTTTTTGATTTTCTCATTTTGGGCACCAATTTGAACAAATCTTTCAACATGTTTCTCGCTTTGAGCCAAAACTAAGGATATTTTTTTAATTATAAATTTTGAAAATGATTTAAATAATAGATATCTATTAAGAGAGGATTCTGACAATCTTGCATTTGATAAAGCTATTGGAATCTTTCTTTTAGATGTTAGATATATCATTGATGGCCATATCTCTGTTTCGAATAAAATAAGGCAAGAAGGACTAAATTTTTTTATAAATACGTTTACAAATAAAAAGAAGTCCCAAGGTGCGTATACAACAATAACATCGTTCCCATATATTTTACGAGCATGTCTTAAACCAGTGGGAGTTGATACTGTGAGTATTACGTTTTTATCATTAACAAATTTTCTTACAAGTTGCTCTGAACCAATTACCTCACCCAAGCTAACGGCATGAAACCATATGAGATTTTCTCTGGAAGCCTCCCTATATAATCCAAATCTATTTAAGAAATTAGATAAATAATCTCTATCTTTTAAGCCCTTAATTATAATTCTTGTTACCATAAGAGGTAATAAAATTAATAAAACTAAGTTATAGATAAATAACATCATAAAATATCTAATGATTCACATTGTAATGATACATCGTAATTTCAAATGAAAAATGCTTTATTGGTAATTCTAATTATTTTTTGGAAAATATTAGTTTTTTTTCCAAGAAGATTTCAAAATTTCATTGCTACAGTTTTGGGTCATTTTATTAATTGGTTACCGCTAAAAAGAAACCGTATAAGTAAAGTAAATATTGACCTATGCTTTAAAGATCTTAGTCAAAAAGATAGAGATAATATCCATAAAAAAAATACAATCGAATTTGCCAAAGTTATATTTGATACAGGTATTTCATGGTTTTGGTCTGATAATAGAATAAAAAAAAATATTCCATATAAAATTAATGGTCTCCAAGCAATATTAAATAATCAAAATGACAAGAATGGTATTCTGTTGTTATTTAAACATTCCCTTCATCTTGAGCTTGATTCAAGAATTCTAGCAATGCATTCAGAAATTTATGGTATTGAAAGAGAACATAATTCAAAAATGTTTGAAAATATTCAAAGATCAGGAAGACTTAAAAGCATGAAAGGAATTACAGATAGGGATAACACTCTAACTTTTATGAGATGGCTCAAGAAAGGTAAGACTGTTTTATACGCACCAGATCAAGATTATGGAATCAAAAAATCTATAAAGGTAAATTTTTTTGGAATTCCAGCTGCAACAGTTACAGCACCATTAAAAATTATTGAAAAAACTGGATGTAAAGTTTTTTTTATAAACTCCTATTTTAATAATGGAAAACTCATATTGGATCTTGAAGAGATTAATATAGATCAATCATCTGTTGAAAACTTTTCTAGGCAATTAAATTTAATTATTGAAAATAAGATTAGGCTTCATCCGCATGAATATCTTTGGCAACATAGAAGGTTTAAATCAACACTCGGAAAGAAAAAAATATATCAATGAATTTTCAACAAATAAAAAATCTAAAAGGATTTATGCCTGATCATGAAGGTATGGCTCTTTTTAAATGGGCGAAGAAATTTTCAGCACTTGGGCCCATTTTAGAAATTGGAACATATTGTGGTAAATCATCAATGTATCTCTCATTGGGTGCTAAAAAAAATGATCAATATGTTTTTACAATTGATCATCACCTTGGTTCCGAGGAACATCAAATTAATGAGGAGTATTTTGATGATGAGACATATGATCACAATAATAAAAGAGTAAACACACTTCCTTTGTTAATTGAGAATATAAATCAATGCAAAGCAAAGAATATTGTCCCAATAGTTGCTGATTCCAAAGAAATATCCTCTAATTGGATATCAAATATAGGTATGCTATTCATTGATGGAGGACATTCATATGAATCAGCTAACAATGACTATAAATACTGGGAATCAAAAATAATAAAAGGCGGTTGTTTGGTAATACATGATATCTATGAAAATCCTGATGAAGGTGGTCAAGCACCATACGAAATATTTCAAAAAGCACTAAAAAATAACTATAAAATTTATGAGCGTGTTGACACTGTAGTGTGCTTAATAAAGAGCTGATTGATCTTTTAAAAATAAATCAGAAGCATCTGTAAAATTTAATACAGAATCTGCAGCAATTATCAGAGCTGCCGCTGTCCAGCTCGGTTTTTCATTTGGCCAAAAAATATTTTCCTCATACTGCCATCCCATGTATGGAATTTTATTCTCATCAGAAATATTTATTACATCTAATAGAAGTTCCTTAGACTTTTTCACATTTCCTTGAATCACAAGTGATATTATAAATTCTGATGTTTCAGCTACAGTAATCCATGGTTCTTCTTTAACACACTTTATACCAATGCCATCAACATAAAAATCTGAAAAAGTTTTATCTATATACGATTTTATTTCTTTTTCATTAAGGCATCCTGACAAAATTGGATAATAAGAGTCCATAGAAAACCTCTTTCTATCCTTTAAGATATCAAATTTTCCATTTGGGTTTTTTAAGGCCTTGGATAATAAATTATATGATTTTGTCCACCTTTCAGTATTGTTATCTTTCTTTAAAATATAAGAAATTGCTAATCCACACTCAATACTCTTTAATATAGAAGAAGATCCTGTTAATAAAAAATCATTCTCTATTTCCCCATGTTCATTTATTGACCATGGAATTGTTCCGTTCTTAATTTGAAGATTTAAAGAAAAATTAATTGCCGACTCAATCGCATGCCACAATTTTTCTAAAAAATTTTTATCATTAAAAATTTTATAATAATGTAAAGCTGCAACAGATATATATGGCCCAAAATGTGTTGGCTTGTTTTTTTCAACCGGGATATTTTCTTTGTATTTTGCGAACCAACTTCCGTCTTCATTTTGATTTTTTACTAGCCAATTAAAAGCTCTCTTTGAGGCTTCATTTTCTTTAACAAAATTTAATCCCATTATTGACTCGATATGATCCCATGGATCATGCGAGCCATCTTCGTTAGAAGGTATTGCTCCAGATTTTTGTTGAATTATGCTTATATATTTTCCAAGATTTTCAAAAAAAGTAATATCTAAGTCTTTTGAAGAATAGAGTCTTTTAGGATGATGCATCTTTACGTCTTTTCAAAATACATTGAAAAACTCTTACCCATTATCGGATTCATTAATTTATCAATAATATCTATCAATACAGGTTTTTTAAGAATATGTCTTTCAAGGATCTTCTTATATGCATTAACAAGTATATTTTTGTCCTGAGAATTCCAAAAGAGGCATCTTAACCACCAATATGGACTATGAATAGAATGAAATTTTTCAGATGACAAAAATTTAAAACCACAATCTTCAATTTCACGAATAAGTTTTCTTTGATTGAATATTCTCAGATGTCCTCCTGGCTGATTTTGATAATCCTTAGATAGATACCAACAAACCTTTTCAGGCCAAGATGCAGGTACACTTGCAAAAAATTTTCCACCAGGTTTTAAAACCCTATTTATTTCAACAACTGCATTATTATATTCATGTAAATGCTCTAAAACTTCGGAACATACTATTAAATCAAACGTATCATCTGAGAAAGGTAATGAATATGCTGATCCTTTCATAAATTCTGCTCCAGCATCAGATATTGATTCAAAATATTCGTAACCCTCCTCAGCCTTCTTAAGAGAATCATTGTCCATATCAAGCCCTACACATTTCATCTTTGGAAATTCTTGCATTACACCAAATATATGTCTGCCCTCTCCACATCCAACATCAAGCATTGAACCCTCTTTATTTAGTTCATATTTTTTAAAATTAAAAGTTAGCATTGTTATATTCTTCTATTGTTTTTGAGATAACTTTCTCATATTCTTCTGTGATTTTAATCCAATTGAAATTTTGAATTACATGTTGCCTGCCCTGCTTAGCAATATCAATATATTTAGAATAATCTAAAAATATTTCTTTAACACTATTTGATATCATTTCCTCATTTCTTGGTTTGATTAATTTAGCATAATCTGAAACTAGCTCAGGAATTGAAGAAATATTTGTTGCAATTAATGGTATTTCGCAGCTCATTGCCTCAATAACTGGATAACCAAAGCCCTCATATAATGAGCTAACAATGGCAATCGAACTTGATGCATAAAGCTCTCTAATTCGTTCTTTACTTAAATTAGATTTAAAAATTACATTATTTTTAAGTCTTAATTTTTTTATTAATCTTTCTGTATGTCCATTCTTTTTCATATTACCAATAACTATTAAGTGAATATTTGGAAAATCTTTTTTAAGAATTTTTAAAGCCCTTAGTGAATAATCTAAGCCTTTTAAAGGAACATCAGCACTTGCAGTAGTAATGAGTCTAAATTCATTTCTCGTTGAATTTTCTATTGGAGCAAATTCATTAGTATCTAGGCCATTATTTATGACATTTATAGACTCCTTTTTACATTTAAATTCCTGAATTATTCCTTTTTTTGAGCTTTTTGAAGGCGTGATTATATTTTTAATTCTTGGTGCAACTCTTTTTTGCATTCTTAAAAATGAATACCATCTATGTCTTGAAATCCTGTATTTAAACTTCTTAGATGACTCTAATTCATGTTTATAATCAATTGATATTGGGTGATGAATGATTTCTATAAATGGAAATCTTTTTTGAATTTCAAGCATTCCATCACTTATAGATTGATTATCAATAATTAAGTCATAATTTTTGTTATCTTTTAAAAAAGTATTTGCTCTGATACCAAATGTCTTTGGCTCTGGAAAACCACCAAATAAAACTGAAAAAAATTCAAAATAATCATAAAAACTTTTAGACTTTTTTTTAAAAAATTTTTTTAATCTATCTTTAAAAGAAAAGGTTTCAAATAAATTAAGGCCGGGTAATCTTATCAAATTAATTTCAGGATGAAGGTTGGGATATGGTGGTCCAGATATAACATCAACATTGTGTCCCATCAAATATAGTGCATATGAAATATCTCTCACATAAACACCTTGACCACCACCAAACTGAGCACTTCGATAACTTAGAATTGCTATATTTAATTTTTGCAAAAGAATTTTAGTTTGTATATGTTAGCCAGCTTTCGTAAGAAGAATCCTCGCCAGAAATTATTTGCTGAAATTTATCTTGAAGTTCTTTGGTTATGTTGCCTCTTTTTCCATTATTAACAGGTTTGTTGTCAACAATTGTTATTGGAGTTATCTCAACAGCAGTACCTGTAAAAAAAGCTTCATCTGCATTTAATAAATCATCATAATCTATATTTTTTTCATATATTTGCATTTTTAAATCTTTTGCAATTTGTATTACAGACTGACGGGTAATCCCATTCAAGCAATTCTCTGGAGTGGGTGTAAAGATCGATTGATTTTTTACAATAAAAACATTTTCACCACTTCCTTCTGAAATATAACCGTTTTTATCCAACATTATTGCTTCGTCTGCACCATTATCAAGGGCTTCATGAAGGGCCATTGTGTTACTAAAATATGTACCAATTATTTTATTACCTGAATGAAGAGGATTTTCATATTGTTTGTGAGATGACTTTATTACTGATATTCCATTTTTTTTTGCTTCAGGATCCATATATGATGGCCATTCCCAGGCAGCAATCGCAACATTAACACTTAAATCTTTTGCTCTTAAACCTAGGCCCTCGTTTCCGAGATAAACAATTGGCCTTAGATATCCCTCTTTAAGGTCATTTTTATTTAATGTATCGCATTGTGCTTTATTTAATTCATTCTCAGAAAATGGGATTTTTAAGCTTATTTTAGAAGCTGCACCGAATAATCTTTTTGTATGATCATGGAGTCTGAATATGGCGGGCCCTTTATTAGTCATATAAGCACGAACGCCTTCGAAAACTCCAGTTCCATAATGTAATGTATGAGATAGTATATGAATATTTGTGTCATCCCACTTATGAAATGACGAATTTTTCCAAATATATTTTTTTTCAGTATTTACAAACACGTTTCAAGATATAATTATGAGTGGATATTATTGCAAAATCATAACTATAACAAAAGCAAAATAGTGGAAATAACAAATTCAATTTTCAGAGAATATGACATCAGAGGCATTTACCCTGAAGAAATAAACGAAGAAGCTGTTTGTTACATTGCTAAAGCTATATCAATAAAATGTGAGCAAGAGAATATTAAAGAGATATGTGTTGGTAGAGATGGTCGAGTTTCTGGTGTCAGCCTCCTCAATGCATTATCAGATTCATTATCAAAATATGGTATAAAAGTTGAGAATATTGGTCTAGTTACAACTCCTCTTCTATACTTTGCTGCAAAAAAGAGTGATCATAAAAGCGGGATAATGATCACAGGTAGCCATAATCCTAAAAACTATAATGGCATTAAATTAGTCATAAATGATAAGCCTGTTTCAGGAAGTGAAATTTTAAAACTAATCACTTCAAAAAAAGAAATTTCAATAAATCCAGAAGAGATTGTACATAAAGATATCAAAGATGATTACATATCAGAAGTTGTTGAAAACATTAAAATTAATTCCAATAGAAAAATTAAGATTGTTATTGATTGCGGTAATGGTGCTGCTGGCTGTATTGCACCTGCTTTATATAAAAAATTAGGCTGTGAAGTCATTGAGTTATTTAGTGAAATTGATGGCAATTTTCCAAATCATCATCCAGATCCAGGTAAATTAGAAAATCTTAAAGACTTGATAGCAGCTGTAATATCATCGAATGCTGATCTGGGCCTAGCATTTGATGGAGATGGCGATAGGGTTGGATTAGTAACAAATAAAGGAGAAGTTGTTTTTCCCGACAAGATTTTAATGATGCTTAGTCAAGACATCCTTCAAAACAAAAAAGGCTCTATCATTTTTGATGTCAAATGTTCAAATACACTTCCTGAGCTAATTAAAGAATTAAATGGAACACCAATAATGTCTCCAACAGGACACTTTCATATTAAAAATGGTATTAAAGAACATAACCCCCTTCTGGCAGGTGAAATGAGTGGGCATATTTTTTTCAATGATAAATGGTATGGTTTTGATGATGGTCATTATTCAGGCGCAAGAATTGTGGAGCTAATATCAAAACAAAATTGTGATATCTCTTCAATTAACGAAAATTTGCCAAAGTTATATTCAACACCTGAATTAAATATAAATGTTAGTGATGATAATAAATTTAAAATAATCGAAGAATTTTCTCAAAATTGCAATTTAGAAGGAGAAAAAATTACGATTGATGGCTTAAGAATTAATTTCAAAAATGGATGGGGTTTGATTAGAGCATCTAATACAACTCCTAAATTGGTGTTAAGATTTGAAGGTAATTCAGAAAATGATTTAAAAATGATACAAAGTAATTTTATAAATGAACTATCTCGCATTTGTCCCTATATTGATATAAATTTAGACTAGCATATGAAGAAAAATAGAAAGAATATAATACTACAATCTCTTGCTAGCATGCTTGAAGAAAAAAATTTATCTAAAATAACTACTGCATCTCTTGCAGAAAAATCAAAAATTACTGAAGCTGCCTTATATAGACATTTTCCAAGTAAAAGATCTATATACGCTGAATTATTTTCATTTTGTGACGATACAATATTTTCAAAATGCAATGAATTAAAAAAAGAAAAAATATCTGCTCAAGAAAAAGTAAAGAAAATATTCATTTTCTTCATTTTGTTCATAGAAAAAAATAAAGGTTTTGCAAGACTTCTCTCAAGAGAAGCTCTCTCATCTGCTGAACAAAATGTAAGTGACAATGTTAATCAGTTCTATGAGAGATTTGAGCTTGTTTTAAGACAGATGCTCAAAGAAGACGAAAAGAATCTAACTACTCAAGCAGGTATTTCAGCTCAATTAATAATTACTGTATTAGAGGGAAATATAGGCAGATATATAAGATCTAAATTCAAAGATTCACCGTCAACTTATATAGAAAATATTTGGACACTTTTGTCATTAAGTATATTTAAAAATTAATTTATATTTTCGTCTAAAAATAATTCAAAGTAGGTATTTTCAGTCGCTTCTGAGTCTATCTCTCCAGTATTTTTATTAACTCTTACAAATGAAATATTTTCAGGAATATCTTCTTTTGATATCTCTAAACTTTGAAGTTTGAAGTCCATATAATTTAACCAAATAGGCAATGCAATTGTTGAACCATATTCATCTTCTCCTAACGAAGTAAAATCATCTGTGCCCACCCAAACTGTTGTAACCAAATCTTTATGAAATCCTGAAAACCATGTGCTAACCGAATCATTGGTCGTTCCAGTTTTGCCACCAATATCATTTCTTCTAAGAAACTCAGATTTCCTTCCAGCAACACCGCTTTTCATAAAACTTTTCAAGGTATCTGCCATCAAAAATGAGACCCTTTCGTCGATAACTCTCTCATTTTTGTTTAAAGGTTTCAAAATAAAGTATGGTCTATTAATATTCATCTCGATAGTATCAAGCCAAGGAAATGCTGAAATATTTTGGTTATTGAATTGATCGTTATATTCATTATGAGAGAAAATATTATTGCCATCTCTATCTTTAATAGTATCTATAAAGTGTATGTCTGGTATAAAACCACCATTTGCAATAACACTATAAGCTCTAACCATTTCAGCAGCAGAAAAATTACCTGAGCCTAAAGCTAGAGATAAATCATTGGGCAGTCTTGATTTTGTAAAGCCAAAGTTATTCAAATATGAGTGAGAATTTTCAATTCCAAGTTCTCTTAAAAGTTTAATCGAAACAATATTGACTGATTTTACCAGAGCATCTCTTATTGATATTGGTCCATAGAATTCTCCAGTATAATTTTGTGGCCTCCATTCGCTCTCAAGATTTTCATCTTCAAAAACTATTGGAGCATCATTAATTAAAGTTGATAAATTATACCCGCTTGCCAAGCTTGAAGAATATATGAACGGTTTGAAGCTCGATCCAGATTGAGGGAATGATAATCTTACGCGGTCAAAATTACTCTCATTAAAGTTTTTTCCTCCAATATAAGCTACAACATCTCCAGAATTTGGATTAATTGAGATCAAAGATGACTCAATATTTGGTATCTGGTCAAAAGTAAATGAATCATCATTTACTTTCAGATAGATAAAGTCGCCAAAACTTAAAATCTGATTAAATGAGCTAGGCTTTGGACCTAGTTCATTTATAGATATTTNTTCTCTCGCCCAATCATACTCTTCTCTCCATGAGATACTTCCTATATCAAAATCTTCATTTATGTAAGTTATTTTTTCACTTGTTACATTTATTACTAACGCTTTCATATGTGTTTTGTAAAAGGCATATGAATCAAAAATCTTACTAATTTTATTTGGAAGATTGTCTTCATCAAGATCAATATCTTTAAAATAATAGCTATCAAAAAGAAAACTAATATCAGATTTTTCTAAAAGTCTTTTCTGTTCCCTGCTAAAAAGATTTCCATAATTATCTGGTTTTCTCCAACCATGTCTTTTGTCGTACAAGAATAATTCTTTTAAAACACTTGCTACTGATGAATTTTGTGACTGTGAGTCAATAGTTGTATAAACAGACCAGCCCTCTTTGTATGCTCTAAGGCCATATCTACTTATAACTTCTTGCCTNACATGCTCTGCTAAATGTTTGGCATCGACATCATATAAATTTATGTTCTTGGCAATTTCTATATCATCTGAGATAGCCTCTAAATATTCTTCTTCAGTAATGTAATCTAGCAAAAACATTCTTGATAATATCCAATCTCTTCTTTGAAGGGTTCTTCTGAGATTCTTTACAGGATTAACTCTTGAGGGAAGTTGTGCAACTGCTGCTATGGTTGCTGATTCGCTAATACTTAATTCCAATAAGTTTTTATTAAAATATGTATTAGCTGCTGCTTCAATCCCGTAAGAACGATTTCCTAAAAAAATTCTATTTACGTAAAGCTCAAATATTTCTTCCTTTTCAACTTTACCTTCAAGTTCAAGTGCTAAGAAGATTTCTTTAATTTTTCTTACTACTGTTTGTTCAGGTGTTAAAAGATATCCTCTTACTACTTGCATAGTTATAGTACCGCCACCACCTTGACATCCAGAAGGCCCTATACATCTCACAAAAGATCTAATTAATCCTGCGTAGCTTATGCCTTGATGATTAAAAAAATTATCGTCTTCTGCTGATAAAAAAGCATTCTTAATATTTTTCGGAATATCATCAAAACTAGTTGCCCTTCTTTTTATCTCGCCAAACTCACCTATCAAAAATCCATCTTTAGTATAAACCTTGAGTGGCATTTGAAGTTCAGACTCATCTACATACTTAATTTCGGGAAGATTTGGTTTAATTGCCAAGTATGTTCCTATAATTAAAAAAATTGAAAGAAGACAAATAAAAATGCTAGTAATAAATAGGTTTTTTATGACTTTTTGCATATCTTATTTTAAATCCTAAATTATGCAGAATAAATATTTTTAATATTTAAAAGTGTAATTTTTAATCTAAATGTTAAAATCTCGGCTAAAAAATTATTTACTATGAATATTTTTATTGTTGGTCCAATGGGTTCCGGTAAATCTACCGTTGGGAAAATTATATCTGATGAATTATTTTTGAATTTTTTCGACACTGATGATGAAATCGAAGCAAAAACAGGTGCATCAATCGATTGGATATTTGATTTAGAAGGCGAGGAAGGTTTTCGCAAAAGAGAAAGTGAAATGCTTGAAGAAATGGTTAAAAAAAATTCAATTGTTTTGTCTACTGGCGGCGGAATAATTTTATCAAAATTAAATAGAGAATTACTATCGTCAAGAGGGACAGTATTCTACCTATCTACCCCTATCTCAACTCAGGTAGACAGAACTTCTAAAGATAAGGATCGGCCTTTATTAAAAAATGGAGATGCAGGGGAAATACTTGCAAAGCTTCATAATGAAAGAAAAGAATTATATGAAGCAGTATCAGATCACATTATTGATACAGAAAATAAATCAAGTCAAGAAGTTGCGTCTGAGATAATAAAGGTAGTTAAAATTTAATTATGGCTGTTTTAAGTGCTGGAAAAGGCGANTCAAAATATAATATTCANATCTCTAATAAGAAAATTCCAAAAAATNTTCTTAATAAAATCCTTTCAACAAAAAATAAAGTATTAATTGTTACTGATAGTGGAGTGCCTAAGAAATATTTAAAAAGTCTTANAAANGATATTAATACAAAAAANCAATATTCTTTNATTTTAGCNAAAGGTGAAATATCTAAATCNTTTAAGTCCTTTCAAAAAATTCTTAACAAGCTTGTTGAATTAANATTTGACCGTTCAGATNATCTNATAGCTTTAGGTGGTGGCGTCATTGGTGATGTNACAGGTTTTGCAGCATCGAGNTATCTNAGAGGNATAGGTTATATTCAAATTCCCACAACACTATTGTCACAAGTAGACTCCTCNGTTGGAGGCAAAACGGCTATTAANCTTTCNCAGGGNAAAAACCTTGTTGGCGCTTTTTATAATCCTAGATTAGTTTTAATTTCTACATCTTTTTTAAAAACGTTATCAGACGAAGAATACAAATCAGGCCTTGGTGAAATAGTAAAATACTCTTTAATTGGTAATANAAAATTGAAGAAAATAATTGAAGATNATTCTCAGTTAATAGTCGAAAAAGATGAGTTNATTTTAAAAAAAATTATAGAAGANTCTATAAAAACAAAATCAAAAATTGTTACAAAGGATGAAAAAGAGTCGGGTATAAGAGCCATATTAAATTTTGGACATACATTTGGTCACGCAATAGAAGCGTATAACAATTATAAAAATATAACTCATGGAGCAGCAATTACCCTAGGCATGGTTATTGCTTCAAAGTTATCATTTTATGAGGGACATATTAAAGATTATCAGCTAGACAATATCATAAACATGATTCAATCCCTTGGACTAAATACAGATCATAGCAAATACAGTTACTCTAAATTAAAAAAATATATGGCATCAGATAAAAAAGTTATGGATGGCAAACTTAATTTAATTTTGATAGATAAAAAATTTAATGCCTTTAAAACTTCAAAATATAATATCAAAAATATCACAAGTGCCCTGGATTAAGCAGCGCTTGCAGTTGTTGCTTTTAATAAATCCTGAATATTCGTAGCTGCCGGTACCACAAGCCAAAAATGACTTTCAAATTTGTCAAAGTCATCTATTATTTCCTTTGCCTTTTTACTNTTAGTNTATTTATAGTGATTACTTAGAATTTCTTTTAAATGCTTTCTATGAGGCTGCATTTCTTCAGTNGTTATCCTTTCTAATCCAACTAATCCTCTATTACATTTATCGAAGAATGTCCTATTTTCGTCAAGTACATATGCAAAACCTCCTGTCATGCCTGCTGCAAAATTTAATCCAACATNACCAAGAATAGTTACATGACCACCAGTCATATACTCACAGCAATGATCGCCAGCACCTTCAATAACTGCTTTAGCTCCTGAATTTCTTACCGCAAACCTTTCTCCAACTGAACCAGATATATAAACTTCCCCACCAGTTGCTCCATAAAGACATGTATTACCAGCAAGAATGGTTTTTTCATCATTGATAGCAAAATCAGCATCATTTTTGATAATTATTTTTCCCCCATTCATACCTTTTCCAACATAATCGTTAGCATCACCATTAAGAGTNATATTTAATCCGTTAGCATTCCAACATCCAAAACTTTGTCCAGCAGAACCCATAAAGTTAAGATTTAATCTGCCTGATAGTCCATCTTCACCATATCTAGATGCGATTTCTCCTGAAATATTTGCACCGACAGATCGGTCTGTATTAGAAATGTTATAGCTAAAACTTCCTTTTTTATCTTTAAAAATAATATCTTTCACATCAGACAATATTTTTCTAGATAAATCTGCTTTATCCCAAGGATTATTTTTTAATACTTTGCAAAAATTAGATTCTTTATTGTTTAAATCTGAATATAAAATTGGAGATAGATCAATATTTTTTAGATAGTCTTCAATTTCGTCCAATTGATATAGATAGTGTGTCTTACCAATAATATCTTCAAGTTGTTTTACACCTAACTCAGCCAAATATTTTCTTACATCATTGGCAATGAAGTTAAAGTAATTTATTACTCTCTCTTTTTCGCCAATAAAATGTTGATTAATTAAGTCTTTTCTTTGTGTGGCTACTCCAGTTGCACAATTATTTAAATGGCAGATTCTTAGATACTTACATCCCATTGCTATCATTGGTCCTGTTCCAAAACCAAATGATTCTGCACCAAGCATTGCCGCTTTAATAACATCAAGACCAGTTTTCATTCCACCGTCAGCTTGCAGCCTAATTTTGTGACGAAGTCCACTGTCTCTTAGACTTTGATGAGCCTCTGCCAAACCGAGCTCCCAAGGTGATCCTGCATATCTTATTGAAGTAAGTGGGCTCGCACCTGTTCCACCATCATGACCAGAAATAGTTATTAAGTCAGCGTATGCTTTTGCTACGCCTGATGCAATGGTTCCAACACCTGGTTCTGAGACAAGCTTTACAGATACAAGTGCCTTTGAATTAACTTGCTTAAGGTCGAAAATCAATTGTGCTAAGTCCTCAATCGAGTAAATATCATGATGTGGAGGTGGAGAAATTAGGGTAACTCCAGGAGTTGAATATCTCAATTTAGCAATCAAGCTATCAACTTTTCCTCCGGGTAATTGACCTCCCTCACCGGGTTTTGCTCCTTGTGCAATTTTAATTTGTAATACTTCAGCATTAACTAAATAATGTGGTGTTACTCCAAATCTTCCAGAAGCGACTTGTTTAATTTTCGACATTTTTAATGTGTCATATCTTTCTTTCGCTTCACCTCCTTCACCAGAATTTGATCTCGATCCAAGCGAATTCATTGCCTCTGCTAATGTTTCATGGGCTTTTGGAGATAACGCACCTAGACTCATTCCAGCAGAATCAAATCTCTTTAATATTTTTTTATTAGCTTCAACCTTTTTTATATCAATACTTTTTTTAGATTTTTTAATTCCAAGGATATCCCTCAACATTGCCGGGGGTCTTTTATCAACTAGATCTGCATATTCCTGATATTTTTGGTCTGATCCAGTTGAAACAGCCTCCTGAAGTTTTTTTACAATCTCTGGATTGTAAGTATGATATTCACCACCATGAACATATTTTAATAGCCCTCCTACACTAATATCAGATAAATTAGATGTAGCGTATTCACTTAATTTTTTATTTTCATTGTCTAGATCATCAAAATTTTTACCTGCAATTCTACTTATAGAGTTTGTAAAACATAAATCAATAACATCATTGTTAAGTCCAACTATTTCAAATAACTGTGAGCCTCTATAACTAGAAATTGATGATATACCCATCTTTGAAATTATTTTTAATAAACCTTTATTAACTCCTTTTCTATATCTAGCACAATTTTCATGTGGCATTCCTTTAATCTCATTTCTATCGGAAAGATCGAGAATTGTTTGATACGCAAGTGATGGATATACAGCAGTTGCACCAAAACCTATAAGACATGCAATTTGATGTGTATCTCTAGCAGATGATGTTGATATAACTATGTTTGCATCAGATCTTAANCCAAGACTTACAAGCTTTTGATGAACACAGCCTACAGCAAGCAATGCGTTGATCGGNAAATAATCTTTGCTTGGTACTTTTTCAACNAGATGAATTATAACTTTTCCATTTTTAACNTCTTTTACAACATTTTCTTGGAGTTTCTTTAGAGCTTTTTCTAAGCTGGAACTTTTTGCATACTCAAGATTAATNTCTATATTGCTGAAATGTTTATTGTTAATAATCGACTGTAGTTTTTTAAATGATANTACNGGTGATGTAGTTACTAATCTTTTGGCATGATCAGGCGTTTCATCAAATACATTAAGTTCTGGTCCNTAACAAGTTTCTAGAGACATNACACTAGCNTCTCTCAAAGAATCAATAGGNGGATTTGTTACTTGTGCAAATTGTTGTCTAAAGTAATCATATATTTGTCTGTGCATTTTACTCATTACAGCTAAGGCTGTATCGTCTCCCATTGAGCCGGTTCCCTCATTGGATTCAACTGCAAGAGGCTTAATTACAGAGGTTCTTTCTTCTTTATGAAGTAAAAACATTTTAGATGCTATAGATAATTCACTTCCAGAAATTTTTTTTAAGCCCGGCCCTTCATACTTATCTAAGCTAGATTCAATATAAACTGTTTGCTGTTTTAACCATTCCCTGTAAGGCAACTTATCTTTAAGAGAATTATCTATCTGTTTTTCGTCTAGAATCTCGCCTGTAAATGTATTAACAGCAAGAATACCGCCAGGTGAAACTCTTCCTTTTTTTATTATATTTTCGTTATTCTTTGGATTTACACCAGTTTCAGAGGCAATGGTAATGATATTGTCTTTGTCAATTTGATATCTTGCAGGCCTTAAGCCGTTCCTATCAAGCATNCAAACTGCCCATTTCCCNTCAGACATCACTATTCCAGCTGGGCCATCCCATGGTTCCATATGCATTGAATTATATTCATGGAAGCTCCTTATATCAGGATCAAGCAAATATGCATTTTGCCATGCTGGTGGCATAACCATTCTTATTGCCCTAAATAATTTCACTCCTCCATTTAAAAGAATTTCTATCATATTATCTAAAGCAGAAGAATCAGACCCTGTTTCATTTACCAGTTGTTTAAATTCTTGGATTTTTGGTAGTCTTGGACTTTTAAACTTTGATGAACGAGCTTTGACCCAATTTCTATTGCCTCTTATTGCATTAATTTCACCATTATGCGCTAACAGTCTAAATGGCTGTGCTAAGTGCCATCGTGGGTGAGTATTTGTTGAAAACCTTTGATGAAAAACACAAATAGATGACTCAAATTTAGAAGATTTAAGATCTAAATAAAAATCTTGAATTGCATCAGGAAGCATTAAACCTTTATAAATAATTGTTTTTGAAGACAAGCTACAAAAATATAATTGCTCATCATCAAGATATATCTCTTCAATTAATTTCCTTGCCTGATAAAGATTGGTTTCAAATTTTTCTTCATAAAAGACTTTGTCTGTAGATTGAATATATAGTTGATAAATATTTGGCAAGCAACTTGAAGCTATTGTGCCAAGAATATCTTTATTCACTGGTACAGGACGAACAGCCTTTAGAATAAGGTTTTCACTTTTGAGAATTTTTTCAATTTTAGAAAGATCAGATTCAATTTTATTATTAGTAAATAATTGTCCTATTGCAAATTCATTTGAAATTTCTACCCCTTGTTCTTCAGAAATAGCATTTTTGAAAAAATCTTTATCTAAATTTAATAGAAGCCCACATCCGTCGCCTGTTTTTCCATCAGCGCCTATTGCTCCACGATGAGTCATACTTCTTAGGGCATTAATCGATTTATTGATAATTTTGTGAGATTTTATGCCGTTAATATCAGCTATTAAGCCAAATCCACAGTTATCTCTAAAGTCATCTTTTGAAAATAATTTTGACATATTGTTAAAGTGTGAAGACAAACTATATCATACAATGCTATGAATTATCAAAGAAAAGTGTCATACTATGTCATACACTAATTAAAAAATGGCCAATAAAAATAAGCAATATAGAATTGAGAAAGGTCTTTTGCTGTTTACTCAGCCAAGGTCCCCCTACTACTATGGAAAGATTAGNTTAAAAGGTAAATANCATACNAAATCTTTTTCACCTATCTCAGACTTTAATAAAGCTAAAGAGAAACTTTATGAGTGGAGAAATGAACTCATTAACAATCCAATTGATGTATCTTCTCAAAATCTAGANAGAAATGAATATACAGATTTCAAAGAACTAAATAATAATTTTCAATTCCTAGATGTTGGCAGATATGATCCTGCAAAAAAATCAGTNGATGAAAGAAAGATTAATTTTGTAGAAATATATGGTGAATACAACCAATCCCAAGCATCTAATCAGGCTCATAGATGTCTTGATTGTGGAAATCCATACTGTGAATGGAAGTGTCCTGTCCATAACTACATACCAGATTGGTTAAAGCTTGTTAATGAAGGCAATATTTTAGAAGCTGCAGATCTATGTCACTCAACAAATAGTCTTCCTGANGTTTGTGGGAGAGTATGTCCACAAGACAGATTATGTGAGGGTGCGTGTACATTGAACGACGGATTTGGGGCAGTCACTATAGGGTCTATAGAAAAATATATTACTGAAAAAGCATTTGAAATGGGATGGAAACCAGATTTATCAAACAGACAATGGACAAATAAAAAAGTTGCAATAGTTGGTTCAGGTCCTGCAGGTATAGCNTGTGCAGATATTCTGACTAGATCTGGTATTCACAGTCACGTATATGACAAAAATGANGAAATTGGAGGACTGCTTACNTATGGAATTCCTGAATTTAAGCTAGAAAAATCAGTTGTTAAAAGGCGAAGAAAAGTTCTAGAGGAAATGGGTATTAAATTTCATATGGGAATCGAGATTGGTAAAGATATTAAATTTAAGAAGCTATATGAAAAATATGATGCAGTATTTTTAGGTATGGGAACTTATACATCTCTCGAAGGNGGCTTNAAAGGTGAGAAACTTCCAGGTGTATACAAAGCAATTGATTATTTAATATCCAATACAAAAAAATTACTAAATATGGATTCTGGTAAAGCTGAGTTTATAAATTTTAAAGGTAAAAAAGTTGTTATTTTAGGCGGAGGAGATACCGCAATGGATTGCAATAGAACAGCAATAAGACAAGGAGCTAAATCAGTTACATGTCTATATAGAAGAGATGAAAAAAACATGCCAGGTTCTAGACGAGAAGTTCAAAATGCAAAAGAAGAAGGTGTAGTATTTGATTTTAATATTCAGCCTATTGATATTCTTGGAAACGAAAAAGTTGAAGGTGTTAAAGTTGTTCAGACAGAATTAGGAGAACCAGATCAAAATGGAAGAAGAGTTCCAATCCCTATAAAGGGCTCTGAAAAAATTTATGATGCAGATGTAGTTATTGTTGCATTTGGTTTTAGAGCCAGTCCTGCCGAGTGGTTTAATGACTTTGATATTCAAACAAGGAAAAATGGCTTAGTTATAGCTGAAGAAGATCAAAAATATAAATTTCAAACCTCTAACGAAAAAGTATTTTCAGGTGGTGATATGGTTAGAGGCTCAGATTTAGTTGTAACAGCAATCTGGGAAGGAAGAGAAGCAGCTAAAAGTATTATAAAATATGTCTCATAATGAACTCAGATTCGTCATTTCTAAAAGCATTAAATAAAGAAAGTCTCCCAACACCTCCCATATGGTATATGCGTCAAGCAGGACGATACATGCCAGAGTACCAAAATGTTAGAAAAAAATTTAAAAATTTTTTAGATATGTGTAAAGAGCCAGATATATGTTGTGAGCTTGCATTACAGCCTATTAATGCATTTGAATTGGATGCTGCAATCCTATTCTCAGATATCTTAACAATCCCTGACTCTTTTGGGCTTGGTGTGGAATTTATAGAAAATGAGGGTCCTGTTTTTAAAAATCCTATTAGTAACAGTACAGATATTAAAAATCTCAATCACTTTGATCCTGAAAGTTTAGATTATGTCTACAAGGCAGTGAATAATATTAAAAGCTCTTTGCCAGAAGAAATACCATTAATTGGATTCTGTGGAAGCCCTTGGACTTTAGCTGCATATTCAATAGAGGGAAGATCATCAAAAGACTTTGAGAAGACATTAGGCTTTTTAGAATCAAATCAAAAAGATGTTCATGATTTATTAACAAAATATACAGACGCATGNTTTTTGTACTTAAGAAAGCAAGTGCAGTCAGGCGCTGATGTGATTCAGATATTTGATTCTTGGGCAAATCTACTAACAAAGGAAGATCTTATTGAATTTTCTTTTAATTATATAAATTCTTTGATCTCAGCTTTAAAGCTTGATCCTATAACAAAAAATATTCCAGTTATTATTTTTGCTCGAAATCCAAAATGTAACATCGAAGAATTAATTAATACTTCTGCTGACTGCATAAGTCTGTTCTGGTCAATGAATGATTTGAATTTTGAGGTAGCTAAAAATAAGGTTGCTATCCAGGGGAACCTTGATCCAAAAATTCTACTTGAAAGTGATGAAACAATAAAAAGGGAGACCTATAAAATTCTTGAAAGATTTAAAGAATATCCTGGTTATATTTTTAATTTGGGACATGGAATAACTCCAGATATTAGTCCCGATAAAATTAAATATTTAACAAATATTGTCAGAGAGTATTAGTTTTCCCACAATCTTATTAAACCCTCTTGAGTGCATGATGCAATAAGCTTCCCATCTCTTGAAAAAATAGAACCTCTTGAGAATCCTCTTGCATTTCTAGTTACAGGACTGTCTATAGAATATAAAAACCATCCATCTAAATCTAATTTTCTGTGGAACCACATCGCGTGATCCAAGCTAGCGTTTTGAAGATTTTTAGTTAGAAAGTTTACACCGACAGAATTGTTGGCTGCGCCTAAAAGTCCCATATCAGATATATACAAAAGAAAGGCTTGTTGAATTACTTGATCCTTAGGGAGAGAGCCATCTGTTTTAATCCAAGTATTTTTATATGGTGGCATTCTCTCTGGTTTAAAGTAGTTTTGTGGCTCAACTGGCCGCATCTCAATTTCCCTTTGTTTTATAAACATTGGCATATCTTCTTTTTTCATATTAAGTTCTTTAAGGATTTCTTCTCTGATTTCTTGCTCGCTTTTAAGTGATTCTGGCTCAGGAACATCTGGCATTTCAATTTGATGCTCAAGTCCTTTTTCTCTTTTTTGAAATGATATAGAGCAATTAAATATGACTTCACCTTCTTGAATAGCTTTAACNCTTCTAGTAGTGAAGCTTTTTCCATCTCTTATTCGGTCAACCGTAAAAGTAATGGATTTATCCATATCTCCAGGTCTTAAAAAATAAGAATGATATGAATGAGCAAAATGCTCTACNTCAATAGTTTTATATGCTGCTATTAAAGTCTGTGCCATTACTTGGCCACCAAATATTCTCTTGTAACCTACATTTTTTCCATTCCAAGAAAATATATCCCTATCTATTTTTTCAAGCTCAAATAACTCTAAAGATTTTTTCAGTACTGATTTTTTATTCATAAGATTTAGGTTGCGCTCAGACCTCCATCTATTAACAATTCCGTCCCTGTTATAAAAGATGATTCATCAGATGCAAGAAAAACGGCTGCATTAGCAATGTCTTTAGGTTCAGCAAGTTTTCTTATTGGAATCTGCTGGATAAGCTTCTGTTCAATGTTTCTCTCAGGAGCAGCATCAATCATGGTTTGCACCATTGCAGTTCTAGTAAATACTGGATGGATGGAATTACATCTAACTAGATTAGTAGTTTTAGCACAGTGAAGTGCTATTGATTTTGATAAATGTCTAACTGCAGCTTTAGAGGAGTTATATGCAGATGTATTATGTGAGGCAACAATACCAGACATTGAGGAAATATTTATAATTGAGCCATCTCCAGAGTCTCTCATTAGTTCAATGGCATGTTTGCAACCAAGAAATACTGAATCTAAATTTACACTATGCACTAATTTCCATGTTTCGATATCGGTAGATTCAATATCACCACCATTACCAATACCTGCATTATTAACTAATATGTTTAGAGATCCGGCTTCATTTTTAATAAATTCAATTGCAGATATCCAGTCTTCAGACTTGGTCACATCCAAATTAATGCCTTGGCAAGATAGTTCGTTACATGTTTTTTTTAATTCGCTCTCATTAATATCACTAATAAATACAACTGCACCCTCTTCAATCATTGAATTAGCCATTTCTTTACCCAAACCCTGGGCTGCACCTGTAATGAGTGCTACTTTTCCTTTAAGTCTTTCTGTCATAATAAATATATAATCAATTTAAGGTCACATCTTACATTGTTTGTAAAAAAACTAGAACTTTAATCTATCAAAAGGTAGGATATGCAGTCCTGAACGTATTAAAAAAAGAAATGACAATAAACAAAGAAATTGATTTACCAAATAAACCTGATAATAAAATCAGTGTTGCTGATGTTTTTAATATTGATTCAAAGCTCACAGTTAAAGGTTTTGCAAAAAAAACAGCGTGGGTTCCAGAGATTGATAGCTCCTATGTATTTGATAAAGAGACAACTCTATCTATTTTGGCTGGATTTGAGCATAACAGAAGAGTAATGATTCAAGGCTTTCATGGAACAGGCAAATCTACACATATTGAACAAATTGCAGCCAGATTAAATTGGCCATGCGTTCGAATAAATTTAGACAGTCACATCAGCAGAATTGATTTACTTGGAAAGGATGCTATTAAACTAAATGATGGAAAACAAATCACTGAATTTCAAGAAGGTCTTCTTCCTTGGTCAATTCAAAATCCTGTTGCTCTTGTTTTTGATGAATATGATGCTGGTCGTCCAGATGTTATGTTTGTTATTCAAAGGATACTTGAAGTTGAGGGCAAACTTACTCTACTAGATCAAAATAAAATTATAAATCCTCATTCATCATTTAGACTTTTTGCAACAACGAATACTGTGGGCCTAGGAGATATGACTGGTCTATACCATGGAACACAACAGATAAATCAAGGTCAAATGGATCGTTGGCATATTCTTTCAACATTAAATTATCTAGATCCCTCTCAGGAACTGAAGGTTGTGATGTCAAAACTTAATAACCTTAAAGGAGAAAAGAATAAAGAAATCATAAAAAACATGATTAAGCTTGCAAATCTAACAAGAGTTGGGTTTGCCAATGGCGATATTTCAACATTAATGTCCCCGAGAACAGTTATATCATGGGGACAAAATTTTAAAATTTTTAAGGACCTTGTTACATCATTTAATCTTACTTTTTTAAATAAATGCGATGATATTGAAAAGTCCATTATTTCTGAATACTTTCAAAGATGTTTTGATATTGAAATTGATAATGGAGAATCAGGCTCGGCTTCTTAATGAGTTGGACTAAAAAAAGAGAAAGATTGCATGAAGCAGCTGTATCTACAATTAGAGCTATTTCAAACAATAAAAAAATATCTTCCAATACAGGATTATCTCAAAGACCACCAACAAGCGATCATGTAGCTTTGCCTAATGTTCCAAGATCTTTTAAAGATTTAAATAAATGGCGAGGAGAATCTGATTTTCAAGCGTTTTGGCATTTATTCCATAAGAAAAGTAAAGATTTTCAACTTACTCTCCCTGCAAGAATGATTTTTAATGAATTAGAAATTGCTAGAGTTGAGTTATTAGGTTCTTCAAAATATCTTGGTTCTGAAAGAAATATATCAGAATATACAAATTCTAGAAGCAATGAACTAGAAGACGAAAAATCTCTAAATTTTTTATCTTATGGAGCAAATTTGTGGCTTAAAGAATTTATGAATTTTGATTTAAGTGAAAATTCAAAAAATATAATTTCGAAATTTATCAAAAAATATAAGATTGATGCGTCTGCAAACAAAATTCGAGAAAATCTAATAAAAAATCTTGATGATCAAGTCAGCTTTGAAAAAAATGCTATTCAATTTCTTCAAAAATTAGATCTAGTTAAAGAAAATGTTGAAGATGAAGAAAACAATTTTGAAGAAGCTCCTGGGTCAACAGATGATATTGTTAATGAAGAAGAAACTACTCAAGAAGATTCAGGAATTGAAGAAAAAATAGACTTAAAAGATTTTGATGGTGACTTAAATGTTGACATTCAAGATGCAATTGAAAACATTGATGATACCTCAATCGAAGATGAGATTGAGTCACTTACTTATCCTAATAATGATTTCCAAACTTCATATATAGACGACTATTCTATTTATACATCAAATTTTGATGAGATCATTGATGCCAAAGATCTAGTTACAAATGAAGAATCAATGCGTTTAAGAAATCAATTAGATAATTTAATTAAACCGCACATATCAACCATTGGAAAATTAGCAAACAGACTACAAAGATTGCTTTTGGCTAAACAGAATACAAGTTGGAATTTTAATCTTGAAGAGGGAATTCTTGATAACTCAAGGTTACACAGAGTTATTGCTAGTCCTGGATACCCTCTTAGCTTCAAACAAGAAACTGANAATGATTTTAAAGATACCATTGTTACTTTATTAATTGACAACTCTGGATCAATGCGAGGAAGGTCTATAAGCTTGGCAGCTATATGCGCTGATATCATAGGAAGTACTCTAGAAAGATGTCAGGTAAAGACTGAAATATTAGGTTTTACAACTAAACATTGGAAAGGCGGCGACTCCAAAAAATTATGGATAATAAATGGAAGTCGATCTAATCCAGGCAGATTGAACGATATCAGACACATAATCTATAAGAGTGCTGATAATAGTTGGAGAAGATCAAGAAAATATTTTGGTGCAATGTTAAGGGAAGGTTTATTAAAGGAAAATGTTGATGGGGAAGCACTTGCATGGTCACATGATAGACTTCTTAAAAGAAATGAAGAACGAAAAATATTAATTGTAATTTCCGATGGCGCGCCTGTTGACGACAGTACATTGTCTGCAAATCGTGAGGACTTCTTAGACAATCATCTTAGAGAAATTATTTCAAAAATTGAAAAAGATAGTCCTGTTGAACTTCAAGCAATTGGAATTGGGCATGACGTAACAAAATATTACAAAAATGCACTAACTATAAATAGAGCTGAAGAGCTTGGCGAAGTACTTTTGGAGGAATTAACAAAGCTTTTCAAGGATTAAACATTGCTATAAAATACTACTCTAACAGGGGATTTTAAATAATTTTATAGGTAATTATCATTATGAAAATTCGTAACCAAGATGGACCACCAGAGGATTTACTTTACTTCGACGAAGACTTAGATCTGTCCCAAAAACAAGTTGAAGATGTTGTTGAGATATTTAAGACTCCTCTTACTGGAGCATATAACTGGGATTACACAATTGCAGACAACAGAATTAAAAAACTTTATGAATTAGGTAAGGAGCTTAATTGGAATGGCTCGATTGATTTGAACTGGGACTATACTCACCCTGCTGATGAAAAACTAGTTGAACCTGATGAAGAGTTACCTCATGAGGCGCTAGAAGCTTATCAAGCTCTCTCAGAAGAAGAAAAAATACTTTTTGATAGACATAATACTGCGGAATTAATGAGTCAATTTCTTCATGGAGAACAAGGAGCCTTACTTGTAGCATCTCAATTAGCTAGCTGCGCTCCAACTTATAATGCAAAACTTTATGCTGCCTCTCAAACATTTGATGAAGCAAGACACGTTGAAGTATTCAATAGATATCTTCAGGATAAAATTGGTATTCACTACCCGATTAATCCATCTTTAAAATTATTACTTGATAAGATTCTCACTGATGAAAGATGGGACTTAAAGTTTATTGGGATGCAGATAATCATTGAAGGTTTGGCTCTTGCGGCATTTCAAATGCTTAAAGCTATTACAAAAGACCCACTGTTAAAACAATTACTTCACTATGTTGTTCGTGATGAAGCACGTCACGTAACATTTGGAATAAATTATCTTGAAGACTACTTAACAACATTATCAAAAGAAGAAATAAATGAAAGAGCTCAGTTTGCTTATGAAGCATGTGTTATTTCTAGAGATAGACTTGTAAATACTCAGGCTGAACAGAGATTCCTAAAGATGACTGCTGAAGAAGCTAGAGAATTTCAATTAAGTACTGGTACTTTTGAAATGTTTAGAAACTTCTTATTTTCAAGAGTAATGCCAAACCTAAAGAGAATAGGTCTATTAACAGATGAGGTTAGGCCAAAATTTGAGGCACTTGGGTTGCTAGAGTATGAGCATGCGCCAGATGATTTTGAATGTGATTGGGCAGAAATGAAAAAGCCTCTTGAAAAATTTGGACAAATTCCAACCAATCTATAACTTTAAATNTAAATATATGGCCATACTTAAAGAGTATGGTATGAAATACGGAGATTATTAATGTCTAAACATGCAGCTCTCGATACTTTNGGAAGATCTGGAAANCCAGTTATAAGATCTTCTGCATTTGANTCACGAGCATCGTCAGATTCTGAAAGAATGACTTTAGACGGTGCAGTAAATAAGACAGCTATAATGCTAGCAATTCTTATATCTACAGCAGCGATTTCATGGAACTTTCCAAGCCCTTTCATTGTCATGCTCTCATATATTGGCATATTTGCGGCAGCAATAGCGAGTGTTGTTACTTTTGGTTTTTGGATGCCTTTTATTGGTTTCATAATTAATCCAAGGCCCTACTTAGCCCCAAAGACCTGGTTAGTATTTGCTTTTGGAGAAGGATTTTTTATAGGCTTGATCTCTTTGTCATTTGAAACAATGTTTCCTGGTATAGTTCTTGAGGCGGTATCTTTAACATTTTGTGTTGCTGCGACGTTATTATTCTTATATAAATCTGGNATTGTTAAACCAAGTCAAAACTTCGTTTTAATGGTCTGCTCTGCNGTTTTTGGTATCTTNTTATTTTANATAGGAACGCTTATATACTCTTTAGTTACTGGCGTATCTCCAGAAATATTTTCAGGCAGTAGTAATGCGTCTATTGGATTATCTCTATTCATAGTAGCTATGGCNGCATTTAGTCTAGTACTTGATTTTGACATCATTGAACAATCTGCTGAATATGGTTCTCCAAAGTATATGGAATATTTTGGTGCAATGGCTTTAGTTACTACTTTAATTTGGCTTTATATAGAAATACTGAGGCTTTTAGCGAAGTTCAGATCTAGATAGTGTTTTCTTCAAATCCCTTGATTCTATTTCTTGGATTAGTTTCCTTTGGAATATTCTTCTATTTATTAAGAATACGAGCATCTAAAAATCAAATAGAGTCTTTTGAAAACAAAAAAAGAATGAATTGGTCTTGGTTATGGTTAAGATATGGAAAAGATAAATCAAAATCAAATGTTATTGAAGGTGAAGCAAAAGAGGTTAATCATGAAGAAGAGAAATAATGCGTTAATAAAAAATCTTAAATTAATATTTTTTACTACATTAACACTGCACATTGTGGGTTCTGAGTTGAATCAAGATCCTCAAATAATTCAACCAGGCGCACCAGGTAATCCGTCAAAAGTAATTGATGCAAAAGAAGCAACAGATATTGCTAATACTTCATATATAAAAGCTGATGTTGATTTTCTTCAAGGAATGATTGTTCATCATGAACAAGCTATTGTGATGTCTGAAATGGCAGATGAAAGAACAAATAATAAATCAATTTTAGATCTTGCAAAAAGAATTGATGCATCTCAAAAAGATGAGATTAACTTTATGGAATCTTGGTTAAAAGATAGAGATGAATTTAAAAAAGTAGTAGATGAACATCATCATAATCATCACGATCACAACATCCATAACCATATAGATATGGTTGGGATGGCTACTCCTAAACAACTTAACGATTTAAGCAATTCTGAAAGTACTAGTTTTGATAGATTATTCCTTAAATTAATGATAAATCATCACGATGGTGCATTAGAAATGGTTGAGGAGTTAAAAAAATATCCTGGAAATACCTATGATCCAATATTAAATGAATTTGTTTCAGATTTAATTAATGATCAAGGTGTTGAAATTGAAAGGATGAACACCCTACTAACTAGTTTATCTGATGATCCTAGAGCCGGTTTGGCTGGAGGACTATTCATTGCCGAAGAAGCTATTTTGAATATGGAGCTAATAACATCATTAAAAAAACCAACTGGTTTTTTTGATCCTGAAAATCCTGCTGCAAAAGGCTCGGAGGATTTAACTGAGGATAATGAAGATAAAACTACTGCCGAAATTTCTAGATCTTTAAGATCACCAATGTTGTCTTTTGCAAATACTGATATGGCTTTTAAAGATAATATTCTTGTTGCTGGAAGTTATCATGGATTTAATATCTATGANCTNGGGAATGATGGCATTCCAAGTCTAATTTCATCAGTTGTATGTCCTGGTGGTCAAGGAGATGTTTCAATTGTTGGAAATCTTTTGATTATGTCTGTAGAAGAAAATAGAAGCAGAATAGATTGTGGACTTGAGGGTGTAAATAGTGATTCAAGTCCTGAAAGGTTTAGAGGTATTAGAATCTTTGATATATCNAATTTATATAAGCCAAAACAAGTTGGAGCTGTCCAAACCTGCAGAGGTTCACACACTCACTCTGTGGTATCTAGTGATAGAAAAAAAATTATAGTTTATAACTCTGGAACTGGGAGAGTTAGAGATACAGAAGAAAAAGAAGAATGTTTTGGCTGGGATGGTGGAGGCTCGTCCTATTTTTCAATTGATATAATTGAAATACCAATTAAAAATCCTTCGAGATCTAAAATTGTTAAAAGCCCTAGGGTCTTTATGGACCTAGAAACTGGCAATGTTGCAGGATTATGGCGAGGTGGTGACCATGGTGATGATACCCAAGATACAAACTCAACCAATCAATGTCATGATATTACGGTTTTCCCATCTGCAAATATTGCTGCTGGTGCGTGTTCTGGTAATGGAATCTTATTTGATATAACAGATCCCTATAACCCTGAAAGACTTGATGTTGTAACTGATATTGGTTTTGCTTATTGGCATTCTGCAACATTTAATAATGATGGTACAAAAGTAATTTTTACTGACGAATGGGGTGGCGGTGGTCGAGCAAGATGTCGTGCATGGGATCCTCTAGACTGGGGAGCGGACGCTATTTATGATATTGTTGATAAAAAGTTGATCTTCAAAAGTCATTACAAAATGCCAGCACCTCAGTTAGAAACTGAAAACTGTGTTGCTCACAACGGATCAATTATACCTATACCTAATAGAGATATATTTGTCCAAGCATGGTATCAAGGTGGTATTTCTATAATGGATTTTACCGACTCTTCTATGCCAAAAGAAATTGCTTATTTTGACAGAGGTCCCATCCTTGAGGACATATTGATTACTGGGGGGTATTGGTCAACATATTATTACGATGGCTTTATTTATGGTACTGAAATAACTAGAGGTCTTGATGTTTTCAGGTTAACTCCAAGTGAATATATTAGTGAAAAAGAAATAGAGGCTGCCTCAAAAGCATTTCCAGCAGTTGGCGATAGTGTATTCAATCCACAACAACAGTTCCCAATGGCCTGGCCTGCAACTTTTTTAGAATAAATTTTTAAAAATGTTTGTTGCGATTGATTTTGGAATAACAAACACAGATGTTGCGGTTAATCAAAATGGTGATGATATTTTCTATTCATTTCCATCAAGATCGATAACAAATGAATTTATTGATTATATCTTTAATGAAATTGATTTAGATTTTGATAATTTGCGTAAAATTGGAGTAACAGGCGGCAAATCTAGTAATTTAAGTAATACATATAAAGATGTACCTATTAGTAAGATTAATGAAGAAGAAGCAATAGGCCGTGGCGCGATGGCTTTATATGATATTTATGACGAGTCTTTTGTAGCAGTTAGCACTGGAACCGGGACTGCATGTATACATCATAGTAATAGTAAATTTAACTACTTAGGAGGAATATCAGTCGGAGGTGGAACATTACAGGGCTTATCAAAATATTTAATAAATACTGAAAATGCAAAAGATATTGAGGAATTGGCTAAAAAAGGAGATAGAAAAGAGTTAGATTTTTTGATTGGAGATGTAGTAAATGAAGTTGGTTCTTTAAATCAAGATATTACTGCATCAAATTTTGGCAAAGCAAAAAATAATGAAAATACCTCCAAAGAAGACACTGCTGCTTCTCTTTCAAATATGATTGGTGAAATCATTGGAACAATATCTTATCTAAATGCTCTTTTGTGTAATGAAAATAAAGTTTATTTCTTAGGGAGAACATCATTAAATAAAGTTATAAAAACTGCTATTGAAGATAGGTTAAAACTTGCTAATATTAGTGGTGTATTTAAAGAAAGCAGAGAATATGGTAATGTACTTGGTGCATTAAGATCTATTCAATCAGATTAGAAGAATTTTTAAATAAAATGGAAGTATTAACAGATAAATCAATAATTATTACTTTGGCTGTCCCAGCTTTTTTTGTGTTAATAATAATAGAGTATTTTTACGGCTTATTTATTGGTAAAAATACTTATCGTTTGAATGATACATTAACGAGTATTTCTTTAGGAATGATAAGTAGATTTCCTGTTATGTTAAATTTTGGAGTTCAGAGTGCAATATTTATATATATTAGTCAGTATCTTAACCTAGGACTTTTATCTGTTAAGAATCCTTTTACCTGGATAGCCGCCTTTCTTTTATATGACTTGTCATATTACTGGATGCATAGAATGCATCATGAGATAAAAATTTTATGGGCAACTCATAGCGTCCATCATCATGGAGAAGATTACAATTTAGCAACTGCTTTGAGACAAACTAGCACAGGATGGCTTTGGAAATGGATCTTTTATACACCAATGATGCTAATTGGAGTGCCTGGTGAAGTATTCGTTACTGTAGCAGGTATTAATTTAGTTTATCAATTTTGGGTTCACACAGAACATATAGGGCACCTAGGTTTTCTTGAGAAAATATTTATTACGCCTATGAATCATCGAATTCATCACGCAAAAAATAAAGAATACATAGATGCAAATTATGGAGGTGTTTTCATAATTTGGGACAGGATGTTTGGAACTTATACTCCACAAAGAGATGAACTCGATCCTGTTTATGGGACTGCAACGCCATTGAATAGTTGGAACCCTATATGGGCTAATTTCCAAGTTTTTTCAATAATGGTAAAAGACACTATCAAAACTAAGTTATGGAAAGATAAGATTAAAGTATGGTTTGCAGAAACATATTGGAGACCTGAGGATTGTATTGAGGAAAAAGATCCAAAAGACTTTTACAAAAAATTTAATCCTATAATAGGTACTGACATTAAAATTTTTAGTGTCACACAAATATTATTTACAACTACAGTATTCAATCTTGTTTTTATAAATGCGCCTTTACTTTCGTACTTTGAAATTTGTTTGTTTGGAGTATCCTTAGTTACTCTAGCATCTTTAACTGGGTATTTGATGCATGGAAAGAGAATTGCCTATCAGCTTATTTTGTTATTTTCGATATTAAGCATTCTAATAATTTTTATATATGATCCAATAAACATGAGCTTAATTTCCTCAAAATTACTTTTAGCTCAGCTTAGTTGTAATGTTATAACAGTAACTGGAATACTTTTTTTCCAGTCACTGTTAAATATGAGAACTTTAAAGACTTNATTTACTGAACATCAAATCTGTCAGCATTCATAACTTTATTCCAGGCACATATAAAGTCTTTTGCGAACTTATCTGAAGAATCGTCCTCAGCATATACTTCAACAATTGCTCTTAATTGAGAGTTTGAACCGAAAACAAGATCAGATCTTGATGCAGTTCTGACCTTTTCTCCAGATTTTCTATCAAATGCCTCATAAGAATTACCTGTTCCATTAGGTTTCCATTGAACAGACATATCCAGCAAAGTTTTAAAGTAGTCATTGCTTAATTTATTTGGATCCTCAGTAAATAATCCATATCCATTTGAACTTATGCCTAGAGATCTCAAACCACCAACAAGCACTGTCATTTCTGGTGCCGTAAGGCCAAGTAATTGAGCTTTATCAAGCATAATTTCCTCAGGAGATGTATTTACACCTTTTGCATGATAATTCCTGAAGGCATCTGACTTAGGTTCTAGAACCTCAAATGATTCTATATCAGTTTGCTCTTGAGATGCATCACCTCTTCCAGGGGTAAATGGAACTTCTACACCTGAAGCCTTCTCTATAGCAAGATTACCAGCCAATACTACAACATCAGCAACTGAGGCTCCTGTTTCATTTGAAATTGATTCGTATATGTCCAAGACTTTACTAAGTTGACTCGGATTATTGGCTTCCCAATCTTTTTGCGGAGCTAATCTAATTCTTGAACCATTAGCTCCTCCTCGCATGTCAGAGCCTCTGTATGTAGATGCGCTTGCCCAAGCAGTCTCCACCATTTCCTGAATTGACAAACCTGATTCACTAATCATTTCTTTTACTTTTTCAATATCGTAATCAGAATTACCTAAAGGAACTGGATCCTGCCATATTAATTCCTCACCAGGAACTTCTGGACCCATGTATCTCGACTTTGGACCCATATCTCTGTGAAGAAGTTTAAACCATGCCCTTGCAAAAGCATCTGCAAATTCATCAGGATTTTCATGAAATCTTTTTGAAATTTTTTTATAACTTGGATCTTCTCTTAAAGCCATATCAGCAGTTGTCATCATTGTTGGGACTTTCTTTGAAGCATCTTCAGCATCCGGAGCCATATCTTCTTCAGTTTGACCAACAGCATGCCAAATATGAGCTCCTGCAGGACTTTTNGTTAATTCCCATTCATAACCAAACAATAANTCAAAATATCCATTGTCCCACTGAGTAGGATTTGCAGTCCACGCTCCTTCAATACCACTAGTTATTGTGTCGCTACCTACTCCAGATGCGTATGTGCTTGTCCAACCAAATCCCATTTCCTCTAATGGAGCTCCTTCTGGTTCTGATTGAACATGATCTTCTGCTCCAGCTCCATGTGCTTTTCCGAAAGTATGACCTCCAGCCACAAGCGCAACAGTTTCTTCATCATTCATTGCCATTCTTCCAAATGTCTCTCTGATGTCATGAGCACTTGCAAGAGGGTCTGGATTTCCATCTGGCCCTTGCGGGTTAACATATATTAATCCCATTTGAACAGCTGCAAGGGGGTTATCTAATTCTCTTTCACCCTTATATCTTTTATTTTCAAGCCATTCAGATTCAACGCCCCAATGAATATCCTCTTCNGGACCCCAAATATCTGCTCTTCCACCACTAAATCCAAAAGTAGTTCCACCCATGGATTCAATTGCTACATTTCCAGCTAGTATTAATAGATCTGCCCAACTAATTTGTTTCCCATATTTTTGTTTAATTGGCCACAACAACCTTCTAGCTTTATCTAAATTACCATTATCAGGCCAACTATTTAGTGGAGCAAAACGCTGTGCGCCAGTACCACCACCACCTCGGCCATCTGTGTTTCTATAGGTTCCAGCAGCATGCCAGGTCATTCTAATGAAAAATGGTCCATAGTGACCATAGTCCGCAGGCCACCAATCTTGTGAATCTGTCATTAATTCATTTAAATCCTTCTTAAGAGCTTCATAATCTATTTTTTTAAACTCTTCTCTATAATCAAAATCTTCATCCATAGGATT
>FUFK010037862.1_pt1 | contig 79918 bp, 71 predicted proteins | sample 1021851 | NCBI WGS metagenome assembly FUFK01 (sample SAMEA51879418, study PRJEB19060) | metagenome
TATTAGGATCAAATCAATTATTTATAACAGGAAACAATCCTGATCAAACACAGGGTTTTATTAAAAANTTTTTAATGACTAAATCTTTTAATATTAATGATTTATCTAGACAAATTAATGTTTATAAAAATGAAGGAGATTTTTATGAATTTTAAATTACTTCTGCAAGAGAATTTAAACAATAATCAATATTCTTCTTATTGGATGATTGTCCCATAAGTCCAATTCGCCATACTTTTCCTGCAAGCACTCCAAGACCAGCTCCGATTTCGAGATTATATTCATTTAAAAGTTTTTGTCTTGATTCAAGATCATTAACACCATCAGGAATATAGATAGCATTTAATTGAGGTAATCTATCCTCTTCTTTAACTAAAAATTCTATATTTAATTTTTCTAGGCCTTCTCTGAGTTGCATATGATTTTCTTTATGTCTTTTCCATGAATTTTCCAGACCTTCTTCGCTTAACATTACCAAAGCTTCATGTAATCCATATAATGCATTTATAGGAGCTGTATGATGATATGATCTGCCTCCTTCTCCCTCCCAATAAGACATGATTAAGTTTAAATCAAGAAACCAACTTTTCACTTTTGATTTTCTATTCTTGATCTTTTCCTTTGCAGCATTACTAAAACTAATCGGCGATAAACCAGGGGATGCTGACAAACACTTTTGTGTACCTGAATAAATTGCATCAATTCCCCACTCATCTACTTTTAAAGGAACTCCAACCAAACCAGTTACTGTATCTACAATTGATAAACATCCGTGATCATGTGCTAATTTTGTAATTGATTCTGGATCCGTAAGAGCTCCAGTAGAGGTTTCAGCATGAACAGAGGCAACAATTTTTGCATCCTTGTGTTCATTTAAAGCTGATTCAATTTTATTTAAATCTACTTTTGTTCCCCATTCATCATCAATAACTATTGGTATTCCACCAAATCGCTCTACATTCTCTTTCATTCTTTCACCAAAGAAGCCGTTTTTAGCAATGATTACCTTATCGTCAGGCTCAACAAGATTTGCGAAGCAACATTCCATACCTGCCATACCAGGAGCCGATACAGCAAAAGTTAGCTCATTCTGTGTTTGAAATGCATATTGAAGTAACTGTTTTGTTTCGTCCATCATTTTNATAAAAATAGGATCAAGATGGCCAATAGTTGGTCTNGCCATGGCCTCTAAAACTCTATCACAAACATCAGANGGNCCNGGNCCCATTAAAATCCTATTTGGTGGTATAAATGAATTTGCTTTCATGNCGATATGATACTAGATAAACATCTTTTAATTAATACCCTGATGCATGACCATCTTTTCTGCTTTCTGATGCTCCATACAATACGCCTTCTTTGATCATTATTGCTTGATAGCCTCCAAATGCTCCTTTCATATAATCATCTTCATTTTGATTGACAACTCTATGACCAATTTCTTTAATTTTAGAAATTTCATTTTGATCAAAACCATTTTCAAAAATTAAGAATCCTCCATCTGTCATTTTCTCACCAGTTGGCTGAGATGATCCTACATGCCTAAACCTGGGTGCATCACCTGCTTCCTGAAGATTCATATCAAAATCAATCAAATTTATTACTATTTGTGCATGTCCTAAAGGCTGCATAGCTCCTCCCATAACACCAAAACTTACAAATGGATCACCATTTTTTGTTATAAAGGCTGGAATAATTGTATGAAATGGTCTTTTACCTCCCACTAAGGAGTTTCTATGAGTTGGATCAAGATTAAACATCTCGCCCCTATCTTGTAGCATAAATCCAGAATCATTTGGAATTACTCCTGATCCCATACCTCTATAATTACTTTGAATAAGTGAAACCATATTCCCAAATTTATCCGCCACAGTTAAATAAATTGTATCGCCATCCTCAAGATTGTTTGAATCAATAGATTTTAAAACCTTATCAAAACTAATGAGGTTATTTCTCTTCTTTGCATATCCTTTTGATATCAAATAGTCGACCGGCACTTTAGAAAAACTCATATCTGCGTAATATTTAGCTCTGTCTTCAAAAGCTAATTTTTTAGCTTCGGTAAAAAGATGGATATATTCTGCGCTATTAAAGCCTAATTTTTTAATATCATAATTTTCTAATATATTTAATATTTGTAATGCAGCAATTCCTTGTCCATTGGGTGGGAGCTCCCATACATCATATCCTCTATAGTTTGAAGAAACAGGATTTATCCATTCAGGTTTATATTCTGAAAGGTCTTTTAAAGTGAAATATCCACCTTCTGAATTAACTGACTCTACAATATTTTTTGCTATCGTACCCTGATAAAAATCTTTACCATAAGAGCTCGCTATAAGTCTGTAATCATTTGCTAATAATTTATTTTTAAAGATCTCTCCTTTTGAAGGAGTTTTACCATTTGGCATCCATATAGTCTTAAAATTTGGATAATCTTTAAATACTTCTGAAGATCTATTTAAGTAATAAGCAATCAATTCAGAAACTGGGAATCCATTTTCAGCATATCTAATTGCATCATCGAATAATAATTCAAAATCTAAACTTCCAAATTTTGAATGAAGAGCATTCCATCCAGCAACAGCTCCAGGAACAGTTACAGGAAGAGCTCCATAGGGAGGTATTTTATTAATACCTTCATCTCTTAACTTTTCAATAGATATATTCTTTGGTGCGGGACCGGAAGAATTTAAACCATAAAGCTTTTTATCTTCCGCACTCCACACTATTGCAAATAAATCTCCTCCAATACCGCATCCGGTTGGCTCTACCAGTCCTAAGACAGCATTTGCTGCAATTGCAGCATCAATCGCATTTCCTCCAGCTTTAAGTATTGAAATGGCCGTTTGTGTTGCAAGCGGATGACTTGTTGCTGCCATTCCATTAGTTGCAATTACTTCTGATCGGCTGGCAAATTCAAGACCAGTTATCCTGTCATATCCATTTATAGGATTTGTGATTATTAATATGATTAAGATATATAAGAATTTCATTATTTATTAATATATACTCATGTCATGAAGATGTTAATAGCTTTTTTTGTTATGTTTTTCAGCTTTAATCTTTCAGCTGAATTTGATAATAAATGTTCTGTTCTAATTACATTGAGATTCCAAAATAATGAAAATGCTTATGCTGATGCATTAGATAAAATTAACCAGTGTAATAAGTATGATATTTTATCAGTCACAAGTTTTTTGGAACTATCAGTAAGTAAAGTTTATATTACAGACATTATTCAAACATATTGCATGTTTAATCATGAAATAGTTACACTTTTAGATAACAAAACCTCCAATTTAAGTTGCGTACATAGAGGTGAAGCACGAACAGAAAGAAAATTAAGCTAATTAACTAACGTATAAATTTAATCCCATCATTACTAAAACTACAATAGATGGTAACCATATAATTGGTCTTATTAAGGGAAATCTATATAAATCTATAATGTGACCAAACAAATATACAATTCTCAAGCCAAACCAAATTTTACCTAACAATAGGTTATCAACACTTAATACAACAGACATCATTGCAAAAGGAATAAAAATTAGCATTGACTGTCTTAAATTCTCAGTCGCTACCATCATTCTCTTGGATAAATCAGTTAACCCAGAATCATCACCACCTTTATAAGTAAACTCAATAAACGGTACTTTATGTAAAGAAAATGACATTCTTAAAAAGAGATGAAGAGCATAAAAAAATGTTACGCAAATTATTAAATTAACCATATATACCTCAACTATTTATATTTCTAAGAATACCATATTCTAAGATTTAATTAATGCAATATCCTCTGGTTTCAAAAGATTATTATCTAAACTATCGACTAATGATCCGAGATTTTTGGCATAAGGTTTCCAACGACCCTGCCCTGATTTATTTACTGGCTTTCTTACTTGCTCAGAACTAGCAGTTCTTACAGATCTATCTGTTTCATAAAATGTTATACAAGATTCTTCAAATGGTAGTTCAAGGTAATCTAACACTCTTTTAACTTGACCTTCTAGATCATCAATTACGTCTTCATTATTAACTCTTAAAATTTTATTTGGAAGTACTTTGTCCCAATGATCCATTAGTTTTACGTAACTGTTATAGTAATGTCCAGCTTCTTCAAGGCCATAAGTAAATTCTTGTCCTTGAGCAAATAATTGCTTAAACATACTAAAACAACAATCCAATGGGTATCTTCTCGCATCAATAATTTTTGCATTTGGAAGAATTAAATGGATAAGTCCAATATGACGAAAGTTATTAGGCATCTTATCAGTAAATCTTGGAGCATCTTTTCTATGCATTCTTGTATCATCAATAAAACTTTTACCTAGTTCTTCTCTCTTTTCTTGAGTTAAAGATGTCATACTTTTAGGGTAATTGCCTAATTTACCGTATATATCGTCGCCTCTTAAACTTTGTGCCATTGAAAGTATATTTGGCAATTCAAGTGTTCCATCAACCATTGAGTGAGATGCAAGAATTTGTTCAATTAATGTTGATCCTGCTCTTGGAAGACCTAAAATAAAAATTGGATCATTAGAGTTATGTCCACCCCCACCAAGCTTATTAAAAAAATTTTTATTGCATACATCTATCTGTGCCTGAAGTTCATTGTCCATTCTTTCAATAGAATATTTACTTTGTTCATTTTTAATTAAATTTCCTTTATTCAAGTTTTCAAATGCTTCATCATACTCACCAATAGCTTCACAACCTTGTGCAAGAGCAAAATGAAAATAGGCTTTATCTTTTAAAGTCAAATCAACTCTTTTTAACTGATTTCTCATTTGATCTAACTCACTTTTAGAAAATTTATATGTTTTCAAATTAGATAAAGAAAAATATGCCTCTCCATGATCTTGTTTTATTTTGTATGCTGATTTATAACTTTCAATAGCGTCATCAGTCTTACCAAGTGTTTTTTCTGCATGACCTTTAGAAGTTAAAGCACTGAAATTAAACTTATTCTTTTCAATAATAGATTCAAATAATTCTATAGCCAGACCATGATCTCCATTTTGCATTACTTCACTGGCTTTTTGAGCTTGATATGAAAGATTTTCAGGGAATTGTTCACATAAAATATTTACTTGTTCCATTGTTTTGGCGAATTTTTGTTTTTTTCTAAGAATCATTGCATATTTCATTCTTAGCTCACCATCATTTGGACTAAATTTAACGGCATTCTCAAGTAATATCTCTGCATCATCAAAATAACCTAATCTGTTAGCTATTTCAGCTAACAGTGACATGGCATAAACGTCTGTAGGATTCTTTTTTAAGTATTCCCTACATTGCTTTTCAGCAATTCCTAATCTACCTTCGTTAAGGATTTGGTTTATATATAAGAGAACACTGGGAATTGATTCAAGTTTTTTAATCTGCTCGTATGCGTGTTCTGCAGCAGGTTTATTTTTCATTTTTGTAAAATAATTAAATAAAGACTTCCATGATGAAATGAGAGCAGGATTAAGTTCACAAGCTTGTCTATAATGTGAAGCAGCATTTTCGTCATTTCCAATAGCTTTACTAAGATGTCCTAACTCTTGATATGCTCTTCCCATATCTGGCGCTTTTGTTAGAAGGTTTTCTAAATATTTTTGTGAGTCTTTATAATTTTTGAGATATCTTGAACATACTGCTGCAAAATATAAACTCTCAAGATGATCTGGGTCTTTTGCTAAATTAGATTCGAGCATACTCAGAGCCTCAACAAACCTACTATCCCTAATAGCTTTAGATGCTCTTGAAATATCTATTTTAGTTTCAGACATGTAAATATTATAAGTAATCTTTAGCTAATATTAAAAAAGGGAGCCTAAGCTCCCTTCTTGATAATTTATTAAAAGTTAAAAATTTTTCTTAACTCTAATACCTATGGTTGTAGGTCTGATATACGCAATACGTTGTCTATCAAAAACGAATGTATTACTAATTTCAGCTCTCTCATCAGTTACGTTATCAACATAAAGCTCAGCAGTAAGTTCATCGTTACTAATACCGGCTCTAAGGTCGATGTAACTATAGCTATCTTGTTTTGCTTTATTTGGTTCCATAATATCTGAATAACTTTTATCAGAGAAAGTGTACTGAACCTGAATATGTCCAACATTACCTCCAGCCATTCCAGTTTCTTTTCTAATTCTAATATTACCCTGATGTCCAGGAGCAAAAGCTAATTCTGATCCAACTACAACATCATCAGTAGGCACAAGTTTGTCATCAATATTAGAATTTAATAGTGAAAAAGCACCTGCGACAGATAAGCCTTCAATATTTGTATAGTATGTGAAATCACCCTCTACACCTCTAATGGTTGCATTAGCAGCATTATCAGAGAAGAATAAATTAACAATACTTGGATCAAAAATTGTACTTTGCAATCCAGAAACATCTACATTGAAAGCACTACCATTGAATCTCATCTGACCATCCAATAGTACAGTTTTCCAACCAAATTCGACATTGGTAATTTCATCAGATTCTACTTCAGGCTTCACAGTATATGAACCATCTGCATTTGATGCCCCTACTGGTCTATTTAATAAACCAGGTCTAAAGCCTTCAGACCATGTTACGTAATACATAATATCATCTGATGGATTCCATGAATAAGTTACTTTTCCAATAACACCATCAGATTTAGCAACATCTGGATATCCATTTGGGTTACCAGGAGCGTATTGGACAGATAAGTTAGATCCAAATCTTTGCTCATCAGGATTGCCAAAACCATTACCAAAGGATGAGTTAGCACTACCTTCAAAGTCAACTTCAATATCGTACCAACGAGCACCAACTGTAAGTTCTGAAGTGTCAGTTAAAGCAATATTGAGCTCACCAAATACACCTTTTTGCTCATCAGTTCTTCTTATGTCATTAAAGAAGATTACTGGTTCAGAGAAAGGTCCAGCTGAGAACCAACCTGCACCAGCTCTAACCGCTGACTTTCCACTATCTGAACGATCTCCAGTGACAGATATATCTGTTAATGCGTAGTTTGCAGCATATGTAATATCATTTGCTAGTGAACCTGGGTATGTAAACAGATTTAATTCCATGAGTTCAGTATCACTTAAGAAAACACCAGCTGTTAAAGACATAGTGTCATTAATTGGAGCATTTACTCTAAATTCGTGACTCTCTACACTTGTATGAGTTGTTGAGTCAACAAATAAGTCCGCAGTTCCACAACTTCCAAATGGAGCTCCAGTTGGTGAGAATGATGTGTAAGTTACATAGTAATCACAAATGTAATATGGGAGATATTGACCAACAAATAAATAATCAGTGTAATCAACTATTTGATTTGTTTCTCTATCAGTATATGCACCAGCATAAACTGCTTCTAGTTCTCCAATTGAGCCTTCTAAAGTAAGACTCATATTTTCATATTCATCTGAGATATGATCATCACTGAATCTTTGAATTTCCAAATCGCCTAAATTAGGATCAGCGAAGAAAACTCCATCTGATTCAATAGTTTGTTCTGCATATACTAATGTGGCATTCCAGTTATCACCAAGCTCCCTAGCAAGAGTTGATCTGAAACCTTCATACTCAGTTCCATTAACATTATCTTCTTCAAGAGCAGGAGTATTAGCAAATGTCACGCCTGAAAGATCAGCTCCAGCTTGGAAGCCACCTCTCTGTGAAGATACAGGTAATCCATTTTCTCTTACTGTGCCTGCAGTTCTGAAACGAGCTGACATACTAGGATCAACATTTCCAGCTACTTGATCGATATATCCACCTCTTCTATCACTATATCCAACAAATCTCCATGTTGTTTTATCTGATATAGGAACGTTTGTCATGAACTCTAGCTTAGTACCAGTATCTCCTTCTGGCATAAATCTTGTTTCAACTTCTACATTACTTTCAGTAACGCCTGGTTTTGGTTTGTTAGTAATCATTCTAACAACACCAGCTTGCGAGCTAGCACCAAATAGAGTTCCTTGAGGTCCTGATAGTACCTCAATACGTGCAACGTCAGCTGCATAAACATCTAAGTTTCTACCAGGTTGAGCTAATGGTTGCTCATCTAAATAGAAAGATACATTTGGAGCCAAACCAGCCACACCAGCAGTAGTTAAGTTTGGTGTCGTTGAAGCAAGACCTCTAATATAGATAGTGCTTTGGCCAGGACCGGAGCCACCAGCTGTTACACCAGGTAATTGAGTGAGATAGTCTTCAAATACATTGATTCCTCTCTCCTCTAAGGTTTCTTCGTTTAATGCATTAACAGAAAGCGGTACATCTTGTAGACTCTCAGATTTCTTTCGAGCAGTAACTACAACTTCTTCAATCGTCGCATTTTGTGCAGCAATATAGCCACTGAAAACTGATGCATTAATTACTGCAAAAGTTGATAGCGATGGCAATATCGCAGGAATTAATGAAGGCGTAATTTCCTTCCGTATTTTGTTTAATTTTTTTAACATAGTTTCCCCTAATTAAGAAATTAATAGATAAAGGTTAACAAATAACTAAAAAGTATACAAATTTAGTTAAGTAAATATACCTATTTATCACACACAAGTACCTTCAAAGTGGAAATTTAGCATTAATTATGTTTCACTTAAGGCTAATTTAAGGCTCTATGAACAATTTAAGCAAACCAAGGTTTTTAATCTCAATTATTCTTTTGTCATTAATAACTGCAATAGTTTCTCTAAATTCTGACATCTCAGAGTCATTTTTTCTTAATTTACAAGCTTTTTTATCAAAGTATCTAGGGTGGATGATTATATTAATAGCAAATGGATTTGTTATTTTTGCTTTTTTTCTTATTTTCACAAAATATAAAGATATTAGACTGGGTGGAGTTGATGCAAAACCAACATACTCTTATGTAAATTGGATTGCCATGCTATTTAGTGCAGGACTAGGTATTGGATTACTCTTTTATGGAGTAGCTGAGCCAATAATGCATCTTAACTCATATCCAGGAATGATTGAGGGAAATACATCATTCAATGCTGGTAAAGCAATTGGTTTGGCAAATCTTCATTGGGGTTTGCATGGTTGGGCTATTTATTCACTTTTAGGGCTTTGCTTTGCATTTGCTTCATATAACAAAAGACTTCCGTTTAGAGTTAGTTCTTTATTAGGGCCTAAAATCTCTAATAATAAACCACTAGCAATATCAATAGATATTATTGCAATACTTACAACAGTGCTTGGTGTAACAACTTCTTTGGGATTAGGTACTATTCAAATTAGTTCAGGATTAGAGTATGTTTTTTCAATACCTGAAAGCTTTTCTAATCAAATAATTATTATTTCTTTGATTACTTTAATAGGTTTAACAAGTGTTTGTTTAGGACTAGATAAAGGTATTAAAAGGCTATCTCAGATAAATATGATTCTTGCCTCCTCATTAATGGCTTTTATATTTATATTTGGGCCAACCGTTTTTATATTAAATGCATTAATTCAAAATTTTGGTTCTTATGTAAACACCCTTATAGAGTCAGCAACATGGACAGAAGTATATTCTTCTTCATCATGGCAAAATGGATGGACTTTGTTCTTTTACACATGGTGGTTTGCATGGGCACCATTTGTTTCTTTATTTATTGCAAGAATATCGTATGGAAGATCAATTAAAGAGTTTATTATTGGGGTACTTTTTGTTCCATCATTAATTGTTTTCTTGTGGATGGGAATTTTTGGTAATGCAGGTATATATCAGGTAATAAATGAAACAAGTCAATTAAATGAGATCGTTAATAATAACTATACTGTAGCTTTATTTGCTCTATTTGATGTTTATCCAATACCTACATTAATTTCAATTTTAGCTTTAACTATAATTGTGACATTTTTTGTTACTTCATCTGATTCAGGCGCCCTTGTAGCATCAATGCTCTCATCAAAAAGTCATGTAGGCATTCATGATGATTCCCCTATTCTGTCAAGGGTAACATGGGCAATATTACTAGGTATTATTGCTGCAGTACTTTTATATAAAGGTGGTCTTACTGCACTTCAAACTTCGGTAGTTATATGCGGAGTCCCGTTCTCGATTATTGTTGTATTTGCTATAAGACATTTTTACAACTCTCTTGAGTCAGAGTTAGATAAGAATTAGTTTATCTCGTCATCTAATTTCTTAAGCTCATCTTCTTCCATCTCGTCTTCATAAATTAAATCGTTATTTTGATTGAATCTTTTAGAAACAATTATCGCTGAAACGATAATGATTAGTATGATTCCTATTTGATATAACATTGATTGAATTATTATAATTAAGACTTACCTATATAGTAAGTCAAAAAGATATAAATTAATGGATGCACTTGAAAATATTTTAAATCGAGTCTCTGCTAGAACTCTTGCAGAACCTTTTCCTTCAAAAGACGAAATGGACACAGTTTATAAGGCTGCATTAAGAGCGCCTGATCATGCATGGCTAAGAACAAGCAGTTTCATTGAGGTCAAAGGTAAAGGTTTAGACAAATTATCAGATATATTTGTAAATTATGGTAAATCTATTCCAGACATATCAAATGAAGTTTTAGATAAATATAAAAATGCTCCTTATAGAGCTCCAATGATTATAATTTTAGTTAACTCATATAAAGAACATCCTAAAGTACCTGCAATAGAGCAAAAATTATCTACAGCAACGGCTGCACAAAATATTATGCTAGCTTTAAATGCAATGGAATATTCTTGTATATGGAGAACTGGAAAAATGGCATTCAATGAGGTTATTCAAACAGAACTTGGCCTAGAAAAAAATCAAGAAATACTGGGTTATCTTTACATCGGAACCGAGGTTGGAAAAAAGAAAGAAATTCCAAATTTAGATATAGATAACTTTGTAAGTTATCTATAAATTATTTTTATATCTAAAAGCTGCTGTAAATGCTATTGAAGCAAACACAATTTCTGCAATTAAAGATGAAAGACCCAAAGGAGCATCATGACTAATACTTGCTAGGATATTAAAAGTTCCTGCTAACAAGTAAATCAATCCACAACAAAATATAAATTCATACTTCTTTGATGATAATGATAGAAAACACATAATAGATGAGGCCAAAAAGAAAGCAGTAAAGTCTCTTATCTGTGTATTTCTTCCATCACCTTCAAGGTATAACATGCCGAGTGATTCAGCCGCAGATGCTGGCATAAAAATCCATTGCAGTGCTATCAATAGTAAAACTACTCCAAGAACTGATGATAATGTATTTGCTATTTTCATAATTGTATTAATTCTGTATTTTCGATTTCGTTATTAAGTATTATAGAGTCTTTTTTATTTACTAAAAAACAATTTTTATTATCGCCGAAACTAACAGAGTACTTTGGTATATCGTTAACTAAATGTAATGCACAGAAACCTTCAACAGCTATACACTCTGATATAAGATCGTCAGTAAGAATTTGATTTACAAAAGGTATCCTCTCGGGTTCCTCATCATAGTGAGGACAACATATACCCTTAACGAAACCAAGACATGGAAGAACAGCTTGGCGATCTTTCCATGAATCAGTAATTCCTTTCTCAAACCAACAGATAGCACCAGCACTAACGCCACTCATGATAGTGCCTTTAGTGTAAGCTTTGTGTAATATTTCATCTAACTTCCATTCTCTCCAAACTGCTAACATGCTTTTTGTATTACCGCCCCCAACAAAAATTATGTCTTGTTCATCAATATGCTTTTCAATATCTATGGTTCTTTTAAAAAAATCTATATGAGATGTTTTGCACCCAAGAGAATCAAAAGCTTTATAAAAATTTTCTATATATTGCGAATCATCTCCTGTAGCTGTAGGAATAAAGCATATTGAGGGATTTTTATTGCTAGACTGATCAATAATATATTTTTCTATCTTTAATTCTTTGATTTCTCTACCGAAGCCCCCGCCTCCAATTGCAATTATTTGTTTCATTTAATTATTTCCTAACTGTAATGTTTTTGTGAGATCTCCAAGCCATGGTTCATAATTTTTCCATTGACCAATACCCTTTTTATAAATTGGTTGTCGAACCTGCTCAGAACTAGGAGTTCTAACCGTTCTTTTAGTCTTATAAAAATCAATACAACCTTGTTCAAATTTAAGATCACAAAATTTAAGAAGTTTTTTAATCTCATTTTCAGTATCTTCAATCATATCTTCATATATGACTCTGTGAACTTTTCCCGGAAGCACCTTATCCCAATGTTCCATAATTCTTAAATAATCTAAATAATAGTTGCCAATTCTATTTTGTGAGTATGTAAAACCTTGACCAGATCCAAAAAGTTGTTTGTAACAGCTAAAACAACAGTCCATAGGATTTCTGCGAGCATCAATTATTTTTGCATTTGGTAATATCAAATGTATTAACCCTATATGAACAAAATTATTGGGCATCTTATCTATAAAATATGGTTTATCAGTAACTCTCTGATCTAAAGTATTTTTAATATACGCAGCTCCCATTTTTTGAAATTCTTCTTTATCAGTTTTTGCTAGTGATGATGGATATTCAGATTTACTTTGAGAATTTTTTTTATTTGCAATTTTTCTTGATAACGCAATAATATTTTGTAGTTCTGTTGTCCCCTCCACTAATGAATGTGACGATAAGATTTGTTCCAATAAAGTAGAACCTGATCTTGGTAATCCAACTATAAAAATAGGATCTGTATTTAAATCTCCGGTATTTAAATTATTGCTTAAAAAGTCTTCAGTAAAAAAATCTATCAACTCATCGCATTCTTTAGTAAATTTCCTTGAGTCCCAAGGCACTTGTTTACTTTTAAGAGTGTTACCTTTGATATAGGCTGCAATAGATTCTTCATATTGGTTGTTATCTTCTTGAGCCTTTCCAAGAGCAAATAGTAAATGATAGTAATCTTCGATTTTCAAATCCTCGTTCTTTAATAAGGATTTGATATCTTCAATGTCTTTGTCTGTAAATTTATATGTTTTAAGATTTGCTAAACTCCAATAAGCTTCTCCAAAGCCAGTTTTTGTTGTGATCGCTTTTTTATATGATGCTATGGCTTTGTCTAGATTACCAACTGCTCTTAAAGTATGGCCATAACTTAAATGCAGTTGATTATTTTTAATGTTTTTATCATTGATGATTATTTCAAATATTTTTAGAGCTTCATCATGCTGATTGGCAAGCGCTAAGTTAACAGCCTTCAAAGTTAAATATTGTGCATTGTCTTTATCTTTATCTAAAAGAATTTGAATTTGTTCCAATGCTTGAAAAGGTAACTGCCTCTTATAAAGAAGATTTGCATAGCTTAATCGTGCTTCATCATAATCTGGCGACAGATCTAAAGCTCTTGAAAAAAGGTATCCAGCATCTTTATATGCTCTAAATTTAACGCCTATATCACCAAGCAGTTTCATTGCGTTTACATCTAGCGGATAATCTTTAAGATAATCTCTTAAGATTGGTTCAGCTTTTTTTAATTTATCCTCTGATATAAATCTTGCTGCTTTAATTAGCTCCTTAGGAATATTGTCTTTTGTATAGCTCACTTTTTAAATAAAAAAGGCTGCATCAAAGATACAGCCTTATATAAGTTTTTATAAAATTACTTATTCATTTTCCAACTATATTTAATTCCAAATGTTCTTGGTCTATTTACAGTTGTTAATTTTTCTATATCTTCACTATTTATGTAAAGCTCAGCAACTTCATCAAATACATTATCAAAATATACTTGAATTGATGCCTGATCACTTACATCCATGGTGTATGACAAGCTGCCAATTCCATAGGAATCTTGCATCTCTCTGTCATCATAGAAAAGATCATTCCACATTTTATCAACAAATGCGTAATTGAAATCAATTCTAGATTTATCAGATAGCTCAGCTGTTAAACCAAAATTACCTTTTTTATCTGGGGTAAAAGGTAGATCTTGGTTTTCTCTAGCTTCAACTGCTCCTCTTAATTCATAATCTTCTGTTAAGATTGCATCATTTTTTGCAAAGGCAAAAGTTGCAGATACTCTATCAGATAAGATAATTTTTGAATCAATTTCAAAACCAATACTTGAAGCTTCACCAACGTTGTCTACTAAACCTAATAATGAAATATCAGGATCGAACCAACCTAGTTGTATGTCATCCCATTTCATAGAGTAAACCGCTCCATTTAGTCTCAATCTTCCATCCATTAATATTGTTTTAAAACCAAATTCATAATTGGTTAAGAAGTCAGCATCATATGTAGCGCCAAGCTGAGTTGTTCTGTTAGTTCCACCTGGTCTATATCCTTCAGAAACAGTTGCATAAATCATTGCATCATCGTTTACTTGATAAGATATATTGGCTTTAGAAATGCTATCACTTCCATCATANAGTGAATCAACATTATCNGGTCTAGTTGAACTATACAAAATGTAATTAGGCCACCAGACAGTTCCAACAAAACCTTTAAGAGTTGTCTCATTGTCAAAATTTCTGTGTCCTAATGTAAGTTCAGTTTTATCATTCAATTGAAGATAAACTTCACCAAAAACAGCAGATTCTTCTTCATATCTAACTTGATCAGTTTGATAATATAAATCATCTGAACCAGGAACGGCCGCATCTGGATTGATTGCAGGTACATGCCATTGAGAATCATAAGCTGTTTCATTTTCAGTCATGAAAGCACCAACAATCCAATTAAATCTTCCATCTGAGTTAGAAGCTAATCTTATTTCAGTTGTGTCATATTCTTGGTGAGTGTCATTTTCAAATTGAATACTTGGATCTACACAAGGTCCAAAATAGTATTCATAACATGTGTAATAACCTTCAACAAATCCATCAATAGAATAATGTGAATAGTCACTTAATACCTCAAAATCTCTTTCAAGTGATGATGTAGTAAATGTTAAGTCAGCAAAACCTAGATCTCCAGAAACAGTCAATGAAAATCTATCCCATTCGTCATGAGTAGTATCATCATAGAACCTGCTCACATTATATCTGCCTAATTTATCTGGATTATGGTCCCAAACACCATCTGTCTCTGTTTCCTGACCCATAAAGTTTGCATCAATTTTCCAACTGTCATTTAGATCAACTCTTAATGCAGCTCTATAGCCTTCTTTAACTGCGTCATTAAAATTATCCTCAATGAACATTTCATTAGTTCTTGTAATACCGCTTACTGGGAATGTTATAGAGTCACTAACTGAGTCAATATAACCTCCATCGTCATCATTAAAACCAACGAAACGCATAGCAACATTTTCTGATAAAGGAATATTCACAAAGCCCTCTACCATAGTACTATCATCACCTCCCGAAGTTGATTCGACAGAAACATTTACTCCTGAGTCAAACTCACCTGATGGCTTATTAGTAATTATTTTAAGATTACCTGCCTGTGAGGCTGCTCCATACAAAGTACCTTGTGGTCCTGACAGAGCTTCAACCCTTTCGATGTCATAGACATGAACGTCTAAATTATCTCCAATCATAGTTACAGGAGATTCATCTAAATAAATTGCAACCGCAGGTCCCTGAAGCGACTGGTTACTGTTACCACCGTCAGAAATACCTCTCATAAATATTTGACCTTGGCCAGGTCTTCTTTGAGTAGCTGATGCTGAAGGAAGTTGCAGAACATAGTCAGCAAAATCTTTAATATTTAAGTTATCAAGCTCAGTAGCTGACAATGTTGAAACGCTTATAGGNACATTCTGAAGGTTTTCAGATTTTTTTTGTGCAGTAACTATAACCTCTTCAACAGTAGCATCTTGAGACAAGACNTCTGATGCCATAAATACTGAAGATGCAAAAACAGTAGCTTTTGTTACAGCTTTATGGACTTTTTCAAAATGAAATATATTCATGTATTACCCCCCAAAAGTAATAAAAATTTAAATAAAATATACATTAATTTTAAAATATAGTAAATTTATATTACATTTTAAATATACACATGTTTAACACAAACAAGCCCATATTTATTGCAATTATTCCGATTGTTTTATTAAGTTTAGTAAGTTGTTCAAAAGATAACTTTTCATTTTTACCGTTAAATGAACAATGGATTGTTAACGAAAAAGAAGCAACAGAATGGTCAATGGTGAAACACAATAACCTTCCTACATTAACCGGCTCAATAGAATGGAAAAATTACATGAATTTTCTAGAAAATGAATTTAAAAAATATGGTGTTGTTGATATACACAGAAATGCTTGGGAATTTGATAAATGGACTATATCGGAAGATCCTTCAAATTGGACCCTTTCGGTTGATGGAAATGACGTTAGAGTTGCATATTATGGTGCATATTCAGGTAAAACAGACCTTGATGGAGTTACTGCTGAATTGATCTATTACGATCATGATAATCCACCAAGTAATATCAAAGATAAAATTGTAGTGATACCAACCAGAAAACATCCGAGTAAGCCATACAGTACTAATTATTTAACTAATTTTACCTATAATGAGTACGAATATGTACTTGATGGCGATACTCTTCCTGAGCCATTTGAATTTGTAGATCCTGAGGTCTCTTTTACTTTTGATATTTGGTATCAACTTGCACAAAGATTAGATCAAATACCAGAGGATGGCGAAGCTGCTGGTGCCGTAATTGTATATGACATGGCGTATGACAGAACAAAGGGTCTATATACATTTCCTGTTCCTGATCATTATGATTCGCCAACCTTAATTCTTTCAAGAGAAGATGGAGCTGGTGTAATTGAAGCATCAAAAGAAAAAAAAGAAGCAACAATTGTCTTAAATAGCAAAATTGAAAAATCAGAAGCTTACCAATTAATTGGATATTTGCCAGGTAAAGATTATGGAACCGACAAAGATGAACAAATTATTTTAACCAACCATACAGATGGTCCATCTATTACTCAAGATAATGGTGCTTTAGGTATATTAGGCATAATTAAATACTTCTCTAACATTCCCCAAGAAAAAAGAGATAGAACTTTGCTTATTTATCTTGATTGCAGACATTATATGCCTGGCATGGAACAAGCCCACAAAGATGTTTCTTGGTTGAAAAAAAATCCCAATTTAAAAAATAAGGTTGTTGGATTAATACAAGCCGAACACCTTGGAGAAATGGACTATAAAGAGGTTAATGGAGAAGTGCTACCCACTGGCTATACAGAACAATCATATTTATGGACGAGAAATAATGATTATTTAATAGAGTCTGCTAAAAATGCTTTAGATAGGTATGGTTGGTCTAGAGGAATGTTGTCCGTTCCTGAAAGGCCCGGCCCTAATGGTAACATTCAACAAGTATGGTGGGGAGTTGGTATTATCGCATTAGCAAATGAACTTAGAGATAATGAAGATTGCGATGAATATTCTTGTGACGAAAGCCTAACTTCTGATAGTCCTTTGGTTTGGAATGGGTCAAGTTGTGAAGTTTGGACATGTTTAAATGTTCCAGCATATGGTCAAGGTGGTTTCTTAGGATACTACTGGAACAAATATTCTGATATAAGTAAATGGAACTCAGAATTGTTTATTCAGCAAACTTCAACAATGATAGATCTTACTGGCGTTTTAATGTACAGCGACCTTGAAAAAATTAAACCAATTCTTGGTGATCAAAGTTTCAGAAATACTGATATGAGTATCGCTGCGCCGATTGATATTGAGGAATAAAATATTTCACCAGCTAAAGGTGTTATGAAATTTTAATAACTTTTGTTTCCAAAGATTCGTATAGTGTTTAAATTCATTTTCCTTTATTAAAAATTTTTTATACATCAAATCTCTATCAACCATTAATATAGCAACTTGCGAGATATTGGTCTCAAACATAATATTGTGAGCATTAGCATAAGCACATCCCTGAAGAAAGTAATCATCTATCCACTCTTTTTTCTTAATTCTTTTTGATGTTTTAAAATCAATAATAGTATCTTTCCCATCTATAACACCTATACAGTCTGCTGTTCCGGCATAAAGTTTATTTAGGACAAGATGAACCTCTAATCCATAAACTTCAGAGATGTTTACAAGAGCATCATCTATTAATTTTTTTGACATTCTTTTTGCCATATTGCCTAAGCTATTATCAGTAAAGATATCTTCATCAATACCATTAAGATGATTTTCTAGAGATAGATGCACCATGGTTCCAATATCTGTAGCCTCTTTCATAACTCTATCTGCTTCAATATCACCCACCCTATTTCTCCATTCACTCAAAGATGATTTCTTATCAGACATATTATCCAAAACAGTAGTAACACTTGGTACTTCATTATTTTCAGGATCTATATAGAATCTTCCAAGGGTATTTTCAATTCGTTTAAGTTCTGGATATTTATATTTATTTGTTATCATTAGGAATATTCTTATTTAATATGTTTAATATAAAATTAAATCCTCTTTGGAGCAAAACAGTATTAGTAATTACATTTAGTTTTTTGTTATTACTGTCTTCTTATGTGCTTATTGATCCAAAAGGTAGTGCAAAAAATCTTCTCTCAATATATAGCTTTTTTGCAATAAACTTTGAGTCATTATTTTTATATATTGGTTTTGGTGTATTAGTTTTCTTAGTCGTAATAGCATTTTCGAAAAGTGGTTCAAGAAAAATTGTTCTTGAAGGGAGATCAAATTATTCATATTTTTCATGGTATTCAATGCTATTTGCCACTGGAATGGGTGCTGCACTTCTTTATTGGTCTACTTATGAATGGCTTGTTTATTACACAAATCCTATTGAAGGTGAAGTTCAATCTTTACTGAAAGCAAGGTCCTATCCATTATTCCATTGGATGTTTACAGGTTGGGCCCTATACATACTTCCAACAGTAGCATTTGTTTTTTCACTTATGAAGAATCCAAATACTCCACTAACTTTTTCAGGAATACTTCTAAAAGAACAATCTGGACCAATAAGAATTTTATTAGATACCTTTTTTATTGGTGCAATATTAACCGGAGCAGGTGTTGGTCTGGCACTATCCTTTCCTCTTATGTCAGCTGCTATATCAAAACTGTTTGGACTTAATCAAACAATTTATTTAGATTTTGTCATGTTATTAATATGTATGTGCATTGTTTCAATAAGTGTTTATAGAGGCCTTCAAAACGGTATTAAAAAACTTAGTAATTTTAATATTATTCTTGTTATCTCCTTTTTAACACTAATCTTAATAACTGGTCCTACAAAATATATTGTCATTAATACATTTGAACCAGTTACATATGTTTTAAAAAACTATTTGTCACTTAGCTTACTTAAATCACAGTACTCGCTTGATTGGACCGTTTTTTATTGGGCATGGTATATAGCTCTAGCACCAGCAGTAGGAGCTTTTATAGTTAATATTTCAAATAATAAAACTGTGAGGGAATTGATCTTTGGAGCTTTGATTGTTGGTTCATTGGGTTGTATTTTTCATATTGGGGTTCTATCAAATATATCTATTTACGCATATGAGAATGGTATCTTGGATGCGCCAAAAATATATGCAGATCAATCTATGACATCACATGCTCTTGTTATTGAAACTATATCATCGTTAGATTATGGAATATTTTTCTTAATTTTGTTTACCATAATTGCAGTAGTATTTTTGTGTACAACTTATGATTCTCTATCATATATTTTGGCTACAGCATCAATGAAGAATTTTAAAGATAAACCTTCTAGAAGTTTGAGAGTTTTTTTTGCAATAATTCTTATGATACAACCAGCTTTAATTATGTTTTTAGGAGGTAAGGACTCATTTATGTGGCTTTTAGTTGTAATATCTGTACCATTGATTCTAATTTATTTATTTCTAATATTATCGATCATTAAAAATGCAATTAAATTTAAAAAATCATAGAGCTAATATTTTTGAAAAAAATCCATTTGATGTAAATAAAACATCAATAATATTTGTGCCTGGAGCAGGAATGGATCATAGAATAATTTCAATGTTTAATTTAGAAGACCTTTATGACCAATTTAATATTCTTGGTATTGATTTACCAGGTCATGGATATACTTCAGGCCCAATAGTAGATTCAATTAGAGATCATACCCATTTTTGCATAGACGTATTCAATGAAATCGGAATAAAGAAACCAATTGTGATTGGTCATAGTTGGGGTGGATTAGTCGCTTTGGATTTATCGACAGAATTTCAAAATAAAATGACAATTTGTATGAACATTGCATATCCATTCCTTGTTGGTGATATGTTGCTTGACTTTGCAAAAGGTAATTTAGATCAAGCTGTTGAATTTTTAATGAAGTATGGGATTCATAAATTTCCTGAAACTGAAATAAAAACAAAGGGATTTGGAACAATGGGTTCTGGATTTTATGGAAGATCTAAAGGACAAATTAAATCTCCTTATGGAACAAAAGTTGTTGAAGATGATCCTGAAAGAGAAATTAAACTTTATCCTTTGAAGCGATTATTTAATCAGTCAGAGAAAGAAATTAGTTCAATAGATTTAAAGTCATGTAATGTTTTCAGGCTTTCAAAAGACCAAATATCGAAATTACAAAACGTTAAATATATTTTTAGCGAAAAAGATAAATTAGCTAGATTTAATCCTGAAAATGAATTACTTCAAAATATAGATCATGACAAAGATATAGTTCATCTTGAGGATGTTGGTCATTTTCCATTTTTTGAAGATAGAAAATTGATCTCAGATACTCTTGTCGAAATAATTAAATCTTAAATTCAAATAATTTTGTAATTAAAAATTCAGTAACTGAATTATCATTGATTGTTTCACATTTTTGATAACCTAAATATGATTGAATGTCTGTTGCACAATAACCATAAGGTATGTATATACTTTTCGTATCATCAATATAACCTGTTTCGGGCCATACATGTTCAGCGTCTAAGTTTAGGATTGATATAACTCTCTTATTTTGATCACAACTGGAGTAAGTGTTTTCAACATAATTTTCTTTAAATGAAAATTTATTTTCAGATACTTTGTTACATTTAAATTTTTTTGCCCATGAATTTATTGTGTTTTCTAATGGTTCCCAAAAATAACCATCATCTGATCTTATATCAACTGGTGGCACCCCTGTATCTTTTAAAGATCCATAAAGTATTGCATTTACTGGACGATCAGGTGTACAAGCTAAATCTTTTGCTTGCATACCGTTAACGCTTAATACTCCTGATATTTTCTCTGGATAAGAACATGCAAATGCTGTAACAAACATTCCACCTCCACTATTTCCAATAAGATATATTTCATCTATTTCATACTTTTCTTTTAAAAAATCAATTAGTGAATTAATGAAGCCGATGTCATCAGCGCAAGTTTGCCAGGAACATCTTCCAGTATCAGGACAATCAGGATATTTTGGATAAATATCAGCATCAATATCGCATGTTTCTCCATTAGGTGTCTTTGTAACAGATCCAGTTAAATCATTCCATGATGATATAAACGTTTTAGAGGTATATGTTTCAAGGTCAAAAAAATATTTTCCTTGAGGATAAACTGCTAAAAAATTATATTTTTCAGCTATTAAATTTAATCCTCCAGTTATTTCTGATTCAAACGCAGAGGCAGTTCCTGAGTAGCCATGAAAACCAATAACTAGTTTTTTAGTGCTATCTTTATAGAAGTTCTCTGGCTCATAAACTAAATACTCTCTTTTAGTACTATTGAAATCGTAGTCCTTATATTGCATGCTTTCTGATAACAAAGAACTTGTAAAAAATACTAAAAGTAAAAATTTCATATAGATTTAATAAATGATATTAATTCATTATATGCTAGTTCTTTTTTAAGACCGCTAAAAACCTCATGTCTGTCATTATTAATTTTTACATGATTTATGTTGGTAAAAATTTTGTTTAGCATTTCATAAAGAGAATCCATTCCTTTGCCGAAATCACTTACAGGGTCTTTGGTTCCTGCAATTAATAGGATCGGTAGATTTTTATTTGAATTAACATAGTTATTTTTATTAAAAGCCTTAGAACACCCATGGTTTATATCTTTCCACATCGAATTAGTTACACTAAAACCACAAAGATCGTCACCAACATATTCATCTACATTTTTTGGGTCAGACGATATCCAATCAAAGGATGTTCTATTAGGTTTTAATTTTTTATTCCATGTTTTATCAGTCAAAAAGTCTAAAACAAGATTATTTGAATTTTTACCAAACAAAAATATAGATATTTTTAATAAAAATCTTTGGGCTAACATAAGAAATGCTGGAAACTTTGAAGAACCAGAAATTATTAGTCCTTTAATATTTATATTATTCATTATCAAATTTAATGCCACCCATGAACCCATACTATGTGCTAGAAGATATTGATCTAAATTAGGATAATTTTTACTTGTACTAATAATTAGATTTTTGAGATCATCCGTAATTATCTCCCACCCATTATTTTCAGCAAAGATACCTTTTTTATGATTATTTTCTATCCATCTCCCATGCCCTCTATGATCAATTGATATCACATGATATCCATCATGATTTAATTTATTTATTAGCCACTTGTACCTCCCAATATGCTCACCTTTACCATGACATATATGAACAATTCCTTTAGTGTTTGAAATGTTTGATAAATACACATATAAATAGCTATTATCAATGGAGGTGTTTAAAATCATAATTTATAATAATAGGTTATAAAGGTTTTTAAAATATTATGAAAGATATTCATATAGCTGGCACAGGCATTTGGTATCCAGAAGATACAATAAGTAACGATGAAATCGTTCTCTCATTCAATTCTTATGTAGATAATTTTAATTCAAATAATAAAGATAAAATTGATAATGGAGAAATAGAAAAGCTCGAATATTCTTCAACTGAATTTATTGAAAAAGCGTCAGGTATAAAAACCAGACATGTAATTGATAAAAAAAATATCCTTGATATAAACAAAATGATGCCTTCAGTAGTCCATGAAGACGAATCAAAGATGTCAATTCATGCAGAAGTTGGAATTAAAGCTGCTAAAAAAGCAATGGATAACGCTGGCGTTACTCCAGATGATATTGATGCAGTGATTTTAGGAACATCTCATGCCGCTAGAAACTATCCATCCGTAGCTATCGAAATTCAAAATGAACTTGGTATTAATGGATATGCATACGATATGCTTGTTGGTTGCTCATCAACAACGTTTGCAATTAATAATGCTGTTAGTGACATAGCTTCAGGAATCGCAAGCACTATTCTTGTGATAAATCCGGAGATATCTACTCCATTTGTAAATTATACAAAAAGAGATATACATTTCATTTTTGGAGATGGTTGTGTTGCTACTGTAGTATCAAAAAATAATACTTCAAATAATGGCTTTAAAGTTCTAGATAGAAAATTAATTACAAAATTCTCAAATAATATCAGAAGTGATTGGAGTTATCTTGCAAGAGCTGCTAGCGATGAAAAATCTTATGATGATTTACTTTTTTATCAAAATGGCAATAGTGTTTTTAAGGAAGTTTGTCCAATGGTTGCAAAATTTATTAATAATCAACTGGAAGAAAATAATCTTAAAGCCGATGATATTAAAAAGTTTTGGTTGCATCAGGCCAATGCTCGAATGGTAAATTTAATTGTTTCTAAAATTATAGGGTCAGATGATTTTGACACATCATTAGCCCCCCTTCCTATTGAAAAATTTGGTAATTTGGCTAGTGCTGGATCAATGTTTGCATTCAATCTTCATAATGACCTGCAATCAGGAGAAAAAGGATTAATCTGTTCATTTGGAGCAGGTTACTCAGTCTGTTCAATAATTGTTGAAAAAATTTAATAAGAATATATTTAAAACAATAAAACATTTATAATTCCATCATGGGTGAATATGACGCAGTTTGGGTTTTTCTTATCTCATTGGTTTTTGTTGGTTTTTATATTTATATAGAAGCAAGGCCAAAGGGTTCAAATTTATTTGGTAATATTTCCGATACTATCGGAAGATTTTTTAGAAATAGATAATTTGTTTAACAAAAAGCTAAGTGTTTTTGCCTTTACTTTTCTTGCTCTAATATTAGGTGGCCTCTCCTCGTCAAATACCGCTGATGATATTTGGTATCAAGAGCTAACAAAATCATCTTTAAATCCTCCTGGTTACGTATTCGGAATTGTCTGGCCAATTCTTTATTTATTCATGTCTATCTCTGCATACAGGGCATTTGAACAAATATATAAAATATTTTTTGTTCAATTATTCTTTAATACTATATGGTCTTGGTTGTTTTTTGCTTTTCATTTACCAGTAATAGCTTTACTAGATATATGGTTGCTAATATTTTTAAACATAAAAATAACAATAGTACTTTTTAAAACAGATAGGATATCTACTTTTTTATACATACCCTATGTTCTTTGGTTATGTTTTGCGTCTTATTTAAATCTTTTTATTGTTATAAACAATTAAATAAAAATTCCAACAATTAGACCAGTCATGCATGATGCAAGAGTTGCTCCAACAAGTGCCTTAAAAGAAACACTTATAAGATCATCTTTTCTTTCAGGAGCCATTGCGGTTATACCAGATATTAATATACCTACTGAAGATAAATTAGCAAAGCCACACAAACTATAGAAAGTAATTAATTTTGATCTATCTGAAAGTTCGCCGTTATCTAAAGCAGCCAATCCAGGATAAGCAACAAATTCATTAAGAGTAGTTTTAATACCAAGTAATTCTCCAGCAATTACCGCCTCGCTCCAGGGGATACCCATTAACCATGCTATTGGAGCAAAAATATAGCCTAGAATAATTTCTATTGATAAATCAAAACCAAACTGATACGAGACAGCGCCTAAAATTGAATTCACAATATATACTAAAGCAATTACAGCGATAAGAATTGTTCCAACACTAACTGCAATACTCGCTCCATCTGAAGCACCTCTGGTGACTGCATCCATTGTGCTTTTGTAAACTTTTGGAACCTTATTTTCATTAAAATCAGTTATTGAATTTGAAGGAATCATAATATTTGCATACATTATTGCCGCAGGAACTGATAAAACTGAAGCAGTTATAAAATGTTGAATCAAATTTTCATTTATAAAAGCATTTTCTAAAATACTTATAAGAGCAACCATTACTGAGCCTGCAACGGTAGCCATACCTGCAGTCATTAAAATCAATAATTCTTTATTTGATAATTTGCTTACATATGGTCTCACTAATAAAGGTGCTTCAACCTGACCAACAAATATATTTGCAGCTGCACCCAGACCAACAGGTCCACCAATATTAAAGAGTTTTTGGCATGCTTTTGAAATCAAATTAACAATAAAAGGCAAGATTCCCCAATACCACAATATTGCAGATATGCAGGCCATTACGATAATGTATGGAAGAACGCCAAATGCAAATGTTTCTAGTAAAGATCTATATGGATTCGTATCATCAGATGGAGGGTAACCGAAAACAAAATTAGCTCCCTCAATTGTTGCCTCTTGAAGAATCACTACTCCATTACCCAATATCTCAAATGCACTTATTACTAATGGCACTTTCAATAATATAGCTGCTAATAATATTTGGGACAAAATACCATAAAGCACGTATTTATAATTTATGATTTTATAATTATCTGACAAAGGTAAAGCTATGATAATTAATCCAAAAAAACCAATTATTATTTGAAGTAATGTATAAAAATCCATTTTAATAAAGTTTAATTTCTTTTAGCCTTTGATCTAAGAAAGTATCAGCAAGTATTCCTTCATCATCATCTCTAAAAATTGATTTCAAATTAATTGATGGAGCAGGATGAAGAAAAAATGGAATACTATATCTTGATTTTGGTTCTGCCTTAGGATCTTGAATAACTCTATGGGTGGTACTTTTTAATTTCTTATCAGTAACTAATTGCATCATGTCACCAATATTACAAACAATAGCTTCAGAACTTGGCTCAACCTTAATCCATGATCCATCTTTATTTAAAACCTCTAAACCGCCTTCTTCGGCACCAATTAAAAGAGTTATTAAATTAATATCCTCATGAGCTCTTGCTCTATGAGGGTTAGATAAGGACTCTACAGGTGGATAATGTATAGATCTCAAGAGAGAGTTACCTTTCTCAACCCAAGGCAAAAAATAATCACTATCTAGACCTAATGACAATGCAATTACAGATAAGACCCTTGAACCTATTTTATGTAATTCATTATAGAGTTCATCAAAATTAGAATTAAATTGAGGTACTTGGTCTATATTTAGATTCTGAGGTATTTTTTTATCAAATGAATCATCAATTACAGGCCCATGATGCCAAAACTCTTTTTGATCTGCTATTTTCTCACCAACTGCTGTTTCTATACCTTTTGGAGTATAACCTCTGGCACCCTTTGACCCAACCGAGCTATAAGTATTTTTTATTTCATAATCTAAATCAAAAAAAGCTTTTGATGATTCATAACAATTATCAACTAGTTCTTTAGATAAGCCATGTTCAGTAATTGAGAAAAAACCGTGATCTGAAAGTGCTGCCTTTAGTAAATTAATTGAATAGGAATCGCCTTTTTCAATCTCTTTGAAGGATAGTTCTGGTATAAGGTTACTCATAATTAAAAAAGGCGGTATAAAACCGCCTTTAAATTATATATAAGTATTCTTAGAATTTATACTGAATTCCAAGAGANGCTCTCCACAAACTTTGTGTTGTAGATCTATCAATATTAAATGGATCATCAAAGCTATATCTGAAAGCATTTCTACTATAATCATATCTTTCATTATCAACGATTCTTAGGTCTATTACAGGCACTCTTCCTGAATAATANCCATATCGAATAATACCCTTATCATCATCAATAAAGTTAAGAAGATTCTCAAGAGCAAATGTAACAACAAAAGTGTCACCTTCTCTGAATCCAGGAATTTCTTGAACAATATTTAAATCTAATGAACTCTGCCATGGGAAATTACCTGCATCTCTAGGAGCAATCTTCCCTGCATAATCCTCTAGACCCCATACGTTATATAAGAAATCAAGAACTTCTGCCTCTCTTTGTAATGCAGCAGCCGAACCCTCACTTAAACATTTGTATGAATAACAGACTATCGGATCATTAGCAGTAGGTATATACAATAGTGAAGAACTATCGTCATTTAAGTTAAATTCATAACCAAAAGCTTTAGATTTGTAGTCACCAGGCCAGCTTGTGTAAGTATCAAATGTTGGATATTTTACATTTCCTGACTCTCTTGAAAAAACTAAGCTAAATGTTGTTGGTGCATTTGATCCAAAGAAATAATGCTTAGAAGTTAATGTCATAAGAAGACTATGTTCTGTCTCATATGTAGATCTATTTTTAATTCTATTATTAAAATCAATCGCACCAGTTTTACCAAAGTTTGAATTTGAAGTAGCTGATGTCATATCACTTCTGTTTTGATGGTCTTGTGCAGTATAAGCAAGCGTTACAAATGTATCACCATCTCTAAATGCCTTTGAAAGACTTGCTGTAAACACTTCTCTGTCTCCACAACAAACGTTGTAAAGTCCTGCACGATATCCATATTTACCAGTCTGATTATAAATAGGTCTTCCGTCAGGTGCTTTTTCCGTTGGAACAGTTGGCTCATCACCAATTAGCGGATATCCGGTATCTACAATTCTGTACAATGCCTCTTCTTCTTTAGATTTTAAGAAAGTAAGAGTCATATCAATGTCGTTAGGTAAAACTCTGTTATAAGTTATATTAAGAATGTCTGATTTTGGCCATTCAAAACTTGGAGCAACAAAATCAACTTTACCAGAAACATTTGCAGGGTTACCTATAGATGCTATTACACAATCAGGTTTTGAATTTGATCCTGTAAAAGAATAATCGCTGTAAACCCCTGTCTGTGGACAGCCACCATATGCACTAACGTAGTTAGCAACATTAACGCCAGTGTATGTATAAGCATTTGAGAGCCAAACATTTGGCAGTTTTGCTGAATAAGTTCCATAAGTTATATTTAAGTCACTTAAATCATCTAATATGACGTCTAAGCCAAATCGATATGTGAACAGGTTTGTTCCTTTAATTCCGCCATTTTTAAAACCATATTCGTTTTGGAATGCTGCATTTGTTGGAGTATCGTCTCCAGAATATTCATCATATCTAACTCCATACGTTAATGTCATAGAGTCAGAAATAGTATATTCATCCATTAAGTACATTGATGAAAGTTCATATTCGAAATCTGCAGCTGCATCATTTACATCTCCAGTTTTTGCACCAGATGCAGAATATGAGCTGAATTGACCAGCTTGTAGAGCTGCAAGATCATCAAACTCAAATGAACCATCCTCATTGATAATAAATAAGTTATATGTGTCATATACAGTATTTTCAAATCCAGCTGTTATCTTATGATTGTTTTGATAATAGGTAAGCTTAGCTTTAAAGAAATTTGTTTCAGTATCTAAATCATTTGCCATCCTAAAAATATCTGGGCCAGCAACAAACTCATATCCAAAAGCATCCTCAACTACAATATTTGGCATATTTTGACCAGCTGGTGAGACTTGATCTGTTGCAGTTTCTTTTGTAGAAACATAAACCTCAGATATCAGGTTATCAGCTAAATCTGATACAAGGTGAAAACTATTAGTAGTTGTTTCTTCATCTTTGATATAACGAGAAGAATATAAAGCAACTCTATTTCTACTTGAAGATGATCCTCTTAAATCATTTCCAAAAACATCTTTATGATTAAAAGTTAATCTGTGTTTTTCATTTATATTCCAATCTAATCTTATGGATGTATTCTCTTGAGTTGATTCTGTTGCACCAGTAGGTCCAAACGGATCCTTCCCAATTAATGACTGAACTGCGCTTCGCACTTGTTCAGCTTGGTCTGCAGTTACATCAAGTATATTTTCAGCACCAGAGCCTTGAATTCCATATCTTAATGGATTTGCAATCTCTGCTTCACTGTATGTTACGTAGAAAAATAATTTATCTTTAATTATTGGGCCTCCTACAGCAAGTTCGTATGCAGTATCATCTTTTGTAATATCAACATCCTCGCCTTCAAGCTTGTCACCCATTAGAGAATCACCTCTATCAAAATAAGCAAAGTCACCAGTGAATTCATTTGTTCCACCTTTGGTAATGATGTCTATAACACCACCTCTAAATTGAGCATACTCTACTGAGGCAGGAGCTACTTTGACTGCTAACTGTTCAATAGAACCAAAGTTAATTGGACTTCTTTGAGATGGATAACCATTATCGTTTAAACCAAAATCATCATTAAATGAGACACCATCAACTCTTATGTCATTAGTTCTTGGATGCGCGCCACCAATTGATATAGATTCTTCGCCATCTTCCTCGTCATCCAAAGTTACAAATGGATTTAGTTTTAAGATATCTTTAATATCTCTTGTTACTGAAGGAGTAGTTGCAATAGTCTCTGCATCAATTAATGTAGTAAAACCATCTCTATCAACTGTAACACGAGAACCAGTGACAATAAGTTCATCCACTAAATCAGCAGATGCCATGGAAAAAGATAATCTTCTAGTGTCACCAACTACCAAAGTAGTTGTTGCGTTTTGAGAAACTAATCCTGCAGCAGATACAGTAATAGTATATGGACCACCTGGCCTCAAACCACCTGCAAAGTATCTACCAGATTCGTCTGTAGTTCTTGTAATTGATGTATTAGTTGGTTCATAAGTTATTTCAACCTGTGCACCACTTACTGAACCAGTCGAAGTGGATACAGTACCTGTGATGTCTGATGTAAGTTCTTGCGATACAAGAAATGGTGAAATAAATAATGAAAGCAACGAGATTTTAAATAAATTCCGTATCATAATCATATAGCCCCTAAATATAAAAAATTAGTTACATAGATAATATATATCAAAATTCAATTAAGAACTATTACAATTTTGTAAATTTTTTGTAACTATCTTTGAAACTTTATTTTTTATAAGATTTTTCAATAGCATTAAGAGTATTTCCTTTAATGTCTTTTATCTTGATATCAATCGTATTTTCAAGTATTTCAATAACGCCATAGTTCTCTTGAGGATATGTTTTACCAATTAAATAACTATCAGTTTCATTGAAGGATGAGCCTGGTTTATTCATAGAAGAAGATGTGACTTCTATTATTCCATTTTTCCTATATATTCCTGCACGATGCCTGTCACCTGAAAATAAAATTGTTTTATCATTAAATTGCTCTAAAAGTTCAAAAAGTTTTGCTCTTTCATTAGGAAAATTGCTCCATTTTTCAAAACGGTGATCTTTAGCAATTATTTGAATAGAACTAAAGATGANCAAAAAATCAAAATCACTTTTAAGTTCATTTTCAAGCCATGTCCATTGAGCATTACCCAAAATTGTTGCATCAGGTTCGATGTTCTCAATATAGTTACTTTTTTTACCTTTTAGTTTTGATCTAAAAAATCTTGTATCAAGAAAAATAAATTTAAACTTCTTGTCAAAAAAAATTTCATTTTTTGAAAAGTATATTCCCTCACGATTTGATCTATCGTCATCCTTTGNTATTTCCCAAAAATCAAGGTAAAGCTCTTGAGCTCGTCTTTTAAATCTATAATCAGCGCCGCCATCATTGATTCCAAAATCATGATCATCCCAAATAGATAATATAGATATATCATTTAAAAAGTCTGGCAAAACTTTTTTTTGTTTATCATAGGCACTTTTCATTTTTCTAAGTGATCCATATCGAGTATCCCCATATACGTTGTCACCTAAAAAAATAAAATAATTTAAATCTTCCTTTTTAATAGATTGCCATATTGGCTGAGGGTAATCTTGATCTAGGCAAGAACCAAGACCAATCTTTATTGATTCTGCGTAAATAANGTTTGAACTGGAAATTAACAATAAAAAAAAGCTTAAACAAAATTTTTTCAACTTATTTTAATTTCGTTTGACCCAAAATATTGCTCAAGACAATTTGGAATATTAATAGTATCTTTACCGTCAAAATTATTTTCAATAAGTGCAATTAAGCATCTGCCGACTGCAAGTCCAGATCCATTAATTGTATGTGCAAAACTATTTCCCTCTTTGGATTTAAATTTTATATTAGAGCGCCTGGCCTGGAAATCTGTGAAGTTTGAGCATGATGAAATTTCTCTATATTTATTTTGACTAGGCATCCAAACCTCTATATCAAATGTTTTAGCAGATGAGAAACCCAAATCACCAGTACATAATTCAACAATTTGATAAGGAAGTTCTAATTTATTAAGAATTTCGCAAGCATTATTAAGCAAATTGTCTAAACAATCCATAGAATCGTTTGGGTGGGTAATTTGCACAAGTTCAATTTTTTCAAATTGATGTTGTCTTATGAGGCCTCTTGTATCCTTGCCGTAACTCCCAGCCTCAGATCTAAAACATGGAGTATGAGATGTTACTTTGATTGGTAAATCTTTTTCATTAAGAAATTCATTTCTGAATAAATTAGTCAAAGGAACTTCAGCAGTAGGAATAAGGTAAAGTTTATCTGAGGTTTTAAATAAATCTTCCTCAAATTTTGGTAGTTGTCCTGTTCCTGTTAAAGACTCTTCATTTGCCATAAATGGAACATAATATTCCTTATATCCATTTTGAATGGCGCAATCGAGCATAAAAGTTATTAATGAGCGTTGAAGCTTGGCTAGATCCCCCTCTAAGACTGCAAATCTGGATCCAGATAATTTAGCAGCTAGTTCAGTATCTATTTTTTTAGTTATTTCTAGATGATCAAGGGTGTTAGTACTAATAATGTCACCATGTTGACTTACAATCCTATTATCTTCTTCTGATGATCCCTCAGGAACAGAATCGTGAGGAATGTTTGGCATATCCAGTAGTAAGTTATTTAAATTTTTTAAAACTTCTTGAAGCTCAGAATCTTTTTTTTCTAAATCAGAATTGTTTTTATCAATAACTTTTTTTAAATCTGAGGTCTCTTCACCAGATGCTTTAAGTTTTCCAAATTCTGATGAAAGTTTTTTTCTTTCAGCTTGAAGATTCTCAACTTCAATTTGAAGCTCTTTTCTAGAATCATCTAAAGATTTAAAAGAAGCTTCATTTAAATCATAACCACGCTTCTTCAAGGAAATTTGAATATCCTTAAAATTATCTCTTAAATTTTTGATGTCTAACATTATTTAGCGATTATTGTCCCAATATATGTTGCAGCAATAGTTATTACAACAGTAATTATTATATATGAAACCGCATGAATTAAATTTGTATTAGCAATCTCAATTGTCTGATATGTCAGAGCAGACATAGTTGTAAAAGACCCTAAAAATCCAATAATAAAAAAATAATACATCGTATTTTTTTCAGGCATCGATGTTCCAATTATTAAACCAATTAAAAAACACCCTATAACATTTACGAGGAGCACAGAGTAGGACGACGAGTTAATGAGATATCTTTCCATAATCTCATTAATTCCAAATCTCGATATTGCCCCTAATGCACCGCCAAACCCAACAAATAAAATGTTACTTATCACTTTGTTTTGAAAAATTGATTAAATTATCTAAGTTCATATTATCTTTATATTTTATTTGTAGAGTGTCATTACTAATAAATTCGAAATAATAAATTTTTTCAAACTCAGTTATCTTAAATTTAGAATCATCTATTTGTTCAAAATCTAACGACTCATTCCTAAATCCATTTTTAATAAATTTTAAAATATTATTTGGTATATCTTGATTCTTTATAAATCTCTTTTGGTTGAANTCTAAATCATGTATTTCAATTCCATCCTCATTGATAAAATAAATTTCTTTAAATGGAGAATTAATCTCTATCTTTATGTTGTTATTTAAATCTCTAGAAAAATTACCATAAGACTTATCAAAGCTATTATTTATAGTATTAAAACTAGTTTGGACAAATTCTAAATTATTTTTAAAAAATTCATTTAGAGACTCAATTGTGTTAGCTGAAATAAGCAAATTAAAAAACAGTAAGAAATTTATGTAAATGAATTTCAATTTAATCTCTTTTGGGNACTAATACTTCTCTTGANCCATTTGAGCTCATTTCTGATACAAGTCCAGCCTCTTCCATTGTTTCAATAAGTCTTGCGGCTCTGTTGTAGCCAATTCTCAATTTTCTTTGAACAGCCGATATTGATGCTCTTCTAGATTCAATAACAAAGTTTACAGCCTCATCATATAATTCATCTTGCTCATCTGAGTTACCTGCGTCAGCACCTGTCCAACCTGGAATTGGTCCAGTATCTTGGGTTGATGATGTAATTTCATCTACATAATTTGGTTCTGCTCTAGATTTCCAATCATTAACAACTCTATGAACCTCATCATCTCCAACAAATGCTCCATGAACCCTTACTGGAACACCGACTCCCGGGGGTAAATAGAGCATGTCTCCATATCCTAATAATTGTTCTGCTCCACCTTGATCTAAAATTGTCCTTGAGTCTATTTTTGTAGAAACTTGAAAGGCAATTCTTGTAGGTATATTTGCTTTAATTAAACCCGTTATGACATCTACTGAAGGTCTTTGAGTTGCTAATATTAGATGAATTCCAGCTGCTCTAGCTTTTTGTGCAATTCTAGCAATAAGGTGTTCAACTTTTTTTCCTACTAACATCATCATGTCTGCAAATTCATCAACAACTACAACTATAGATGGCAATACTTCAAGATATTCATCCTCATTCTCATTTAAAGGATTTAATATCTGTTTTCCATTCTTTTCAGCATCTAGAATTTTTTTATTGAATCCTGCCAAGTTTCTTACTCCCATCATGGACATTAATTTATATCTTCTGTCCATTTCTGCCACACACCACCTCAAACCATTTGATGCATCTGTCATATCTGTTATTACTGGTGTAAGTAAATGAGGTATTCCGTCATAGACAGCCAATTCCAACATTTTTGGATCTACTAATATCAATCTTACTTCTTCAGGATCAGATTTAAATAATAAACTCAGTAGCATTGCATTTAGTCCTACTGACTTTCCTGATCCAGTAGTACCAGCAACCAACAAATGGGGCATCTTGGATAAATCTACAACAATTGGATTACCAGAAATATCTTGACCAAGCGCTACGCTAAGATTAGATGGAGAGGATTTAAATGCTTTCGAGGAGAGTATTTCAGTAAGCCTAACCATTTTTCTATTATTATTTGGTATCTCAATACCCACGTATGATTTTCCCTCAATCACTTCTACAACCCTAACACTGCTTACCGATAATGATCTTGCAATATCTTGTGCAATATTGGTTATTTTGCTTGCTTTTGTTCCTGGTGCTGGCTGAATTTCAAATCGAGTTACAACTGGTCCTGGTAAAACTGATTCAACAGTGGCNTCAATACCAAATTCTTCTAATTTGGCTTCAAGAAGCTCAGCTATTTGATTTAATTCGCTCTCAGACAATGAACTTCCATCATCAAGTGCTCTATCAAGTAATTCAGTACTTGGCATAACAGCCTTTTCTTTTTTTTCTTCGTCAATGTCAGAGCTTTCTTTTAATACTTCTTTTAATGGTGTTTCATCTTTAATAGGTAAATCACCTTGAGTGAGATCTTTTTTAATNTCTTCAACCTGTTTTTCTTTAATTTGAGGTTCTTTTGAAATTTTGGGCTTTGATGCTGACTTTACTTTATTATCATTTCTGATCTGCATTGTGGTGACAATTTTTCTAACTTTGCTAAAAAAAAGAATTACTAATTCTTTTAGATTTACTAAAAGTCTTGAAATTATTTGAAAACTAAATTTTCCAAAAATAATCAAAATTTCTCCTGTTTTATCAATTGTTTTTAACCACGAAAAATTAAAAGCTAATGAAGTAGAAGGTATTAATAGTATGACTAAAAATATTAATGACCCTATATCGCCAATTGAAGAAGATAATGTAAATATTATTTCTTTTCCAATAACACCTCCAAAGCTATCAAGAAAATAGAAATACCCTATTGAACAAAAACACACCAATAAAAGGATAGAACTCATCAGTCTTGCTAAAGACTTATTTAATGATGAATAAGGATCCTCAAAAAATAATGTTTGAATAGCCCAAACACTTCCAATAATAAGAACTAAATATCCACCAAAACCAAAAATTGTATATAAAAAATCTGATATTTTTGCTCCAAGAGGCCCACCTAAGTTATTTATTGTTTCATTAGAATTTTTATTAAAGAATCCAGAGTCGGAAATATCATAAGAAACAAGTGATATAAAAATATATAATGAAAATGCAATAAGAAAAAAACTTAGAAAATTTAATAGCGTATTTTTTATATATGGAGGCATTTAACTATATCTAATTATTGGTCTAATTATAGGCATAAACCATAACAATTTCTCTATATTCAATTATAATTCATGACATGTCTGACAATCATAACAAATTAATAATTTTAGGTTCAGGTCCTGCTGGTTATGCAGCAAGTATTTACGCTGCCAGAGCTGGTTTAGATCCAATCATAATTGCAGGTATGCAGGAAGGTGGTCAATTAACTACTACGACTGATGTAGAAAATTGGCCTGGTGATAGTGACGGTCTCCAAGGACCAGAATTAATGGAAAGAATGAAAAAACATGCACAAGAGTTTGATGTTGAGATAATCAATGATCATATAAATGAGGTTTCATTGACTCAAAAACCATTTACCTTAAAAGGAGTTAACGAGTATTCATGTGATTCTCTAATTATTGCAACTGGTGCTAGTGCTATGTATCTTGGTCTGCCTTCAGAAAAAAAATATTTAGGTAAAGGTGTTTCCGCTTGTGCAACATGTGATGGTTTTTTCTATAAAGATCAAGATGTTGCAGTTATTGGAGGTGGTAATACTGCAGCTGAAGAAGCATTGTACTTAGCAAATATATGTTCAAAAGTATATTTAGTTCACAGAAGAGATGAATTAAGAGCAGAAAAAATTTTACAAGATAGGATATTTAAACAAGAGGAAGCTGGCAAAATTGAGATTTTATGGGATACACAACTTAAAGAAGTTTGTGGCGATGATATGGGTGTTTCATCAATAAAATTAGAAAATAAAGGTTCTGAAATTTCAAAGGAAGTCATGGGCGTTTTTATTGCAATAGGCCATAAACCAAATACTGAAATATTTGATGGACAATTAGATATGGACAATGGTTACATCATCATCAAATCAGGTTTAAATGGATCTGTCACAAGCTCATCTGTTGAAGGTGTTTTTGCTGCCGGTGACGTATCAGATCAAATTTATAGGCAAGCAGTAACCTCGGCAGGATTTGGATGTATGGCAGCGTTAGATGCTGAAAAATATTTATCTGAATCATAATAATGAAATTTAAAGGTTACCTTATAAGAGAAAGCGAAGGGAATTTTAACGGTTCTATAGAAGATATTGATATTCCAAAACTTGAACAAGGCCGAGTATTAATAAAGGTTCATTACTCATCTTTAAATTATAAAGATGCTCTCGCAGCATCCGGAGCAAAAGGTGTCGCATCTTCTTATCCATTTGTTCCTGGAATAGATGTAGCCGGAGAAATAATTGAATCATCAACTCCAGATTTTTCTGTCGGTGATAATGTTATTGCGACAGGATATAAAATTGGAATGTCTGAATTTGGAGGTTTTGGAGAAATCGTTCATCTCCCAAGCAATTGGGTTATAAAAATGCCGTCTGAATTAGATCATATAAAGTGTATGTCATTTGGAACAGCTGGTATTACTGCTGCTGCATGTATTAAAAAAATTGTTGATGGTGACTGTTCAAAAAAACTTCCAGTTTTAGTATCTGGTTCTACAGGTGGTGTTGGATCAATTTCAGTGGGAATCCTTTCAAAAATTGGATATGAAGTTCATGCTATTTCAGGGAAATCCTCACAAATCGATACTCTTAAAATGATGGGAGCTAATAAAATTTTAGACAGAAATGAATATATGTCAGATCCTATAAAACCAATGGATAAAACTCAATACTCTGCAGCAGTAGATACCGTTGGTGGTGACATTTTATCTAAAATGCTAACAATGATTGCAAATCATGGTGTAGTTTCATGCTGTGGCAATGTTGCTGGACCAAAATTCTCTTCATCTGTATTTCCTTTTATCTTAAGAGGTATTCAGTTAAGTGGAATTGATTCTGCTGAATCATCCATAGAACTAAAAAAAGACTTGTGGGAATTATTATCAAATGAATGGTCGCTTGATCTTTCAAATCAAACGAAAATAGTAAAAATTTCAGAAATTAAAGAAGAAATTGATAAAATCTTGAAAGGTGAACAAATTGGAAGAGTTGTGATACAACATGGAGAATAAATATGAAGGATGACTATAAAGAATACTATGAATCAGACGAAGCAAACCTTGATAGCAAAAGCGATGCTAAGGTTATTTTGTTTCTAATTATTGTCGCTGTTATCGCAATGACTTACTGGGTAGCTGTTCAATAATTTATCTTGGTTTCATTCTCATTCCAGAATCTAACCTAATTGTCTCACCATTAAGATATGTATTTTCTACAATATGAACTGCTAAATCGGCAAATTCATTTGGCTGGCCAAATCTATGAGGAAATTGAGTAGATTCTAATAAAGGATCTCNNACCTTATCTGGCGCTAATTGCATTAGCGGAGTATCAAAAATTCCTGGAGCAATTGTACATACTCTTATAGCATGTCTTGCTAGATCTCTNGCAGCAGTAATAGTTAATCCAATAACTCCTGCTTTAGATGCACTATATGCTGATTGACCAATTTGACCCTCAATACCTGCTATAGAAGCCGTATTAATAATAACTCCCTTTTCACCTTTTTCATCTGGTTCATTCTTATCCATTAATTCAGCCGCTATTCTCATAACGTTAAAAGTTCCAACAAGGTTTAAATTAACAATAAATTGAAAGGCATCTAATGGATGAGGCGCTTCTTTACCTAATATTCTTCCCGGATATCCAGTTCCAGCACAATTAACTGCAATATGAAGCCCTCCAAAATTATCTTTAATTTTATTAATAGCTTCTACTACTGGATCCTCTTTCATAATATCAGTAGATATAAACATAACTTTGTCTTCACCTAGATTATTTATTATTTCTAGAGCCTTATCTTCATTTATATCTAGTATGACTGCTTTTGCTCCTTTAGCCACATAAGCTTCAACGGTGGCCTGTCCTAAACCAGAAGCTCCACCTGTAACTAATGCTACTTTGTTATTGAGATCCATATTTACTCCTAAATTTTCTAAAAATTATAACTTTTTTTTATATAAAAAAAATAATTACATAATTGGCACACCAATTGCATATATATAAGTAAGTATATTTAACAGGAGATTTAAATGAAAAAATTAATACTTTTATTAACAATGGTTTCATTGCCATCATTTGCTTCAGTAAGCGCAAATGTTAGCTTTGCAAGCGATTATATTTGGAGAGGAATGACTCAATCCGATGGACCTGCTGTTCAAGGTGGATTTGATTATGCCTCTGATGGTGGTTTCTATGCTGGACTATGGGGATCAAACGTAAACTTTAATTACGATCCAGGCGCTGGTTCAGAGCTAGATCTTTATTTTGGATATGGATTTGAAGTTGGTGGTGTCGGTGTGGACATAGGCTATATTGAATACAGATATCCTGAAAATGATGCTGATTTAGATTTTGAAGAAATCTATGTTGGTTTAAGTATGGGCGATCTTGGTCTTACATATGCATCTGGTGTTGATGGTGCTCCAGACTACACAGAAGTGTCATATGGTATTGGACCTGTTGGTGTATCTTTCGGTCAATATGACGATTATGGCGATAACTATGGAATATCCTATGGATTTTCATGTGGATCATACGATTGTGCATTAACATACTCAGATTTTTCTGATGATGGATACGGTGCTGATGAAGATGCATTTGTGTTCTCAGTATCAGCGAGCTTATAAGATCTATGAAACTTGTAAGTGCAATAATCAAACCCTTTAAACTTCAAGAAGTTAGAGAAGCCTTAGTCGATGCAGGTATCGAAGGACTAACAATTACAGAAGTTAAAGGTTATGGAAGACAAAAAGGACATACAGAAATGTACAGAGGTGCAGAATATTCTGTTGATACATTACCAAAAATTAAGCTAGATATTCTTGTAGAGGATGAAAACATGAGCACTGTTGTTGATGTTATATCAAAGACTGCAAATACTGGAAAAATTGGTGATGGAAAAATTTTCGTATCAAGTATTGATGATGTAATAAGAATTAGAACTGGTGAAACAGGTTCTGATGCTATCTAAATAAGGAGAAATTATGGAAGAAATTAAATTTGCATTAGATACATTTTATGCCGTTATGGCAGGTGCATTAGTTATGTGGATGGCAGCAGGATTTACTATGCTTGAAGCTGGACTAGTTCAAAAGAAAGATGTATCTGAAATTGTTACTAAAAACCTAGGACTATATTCAATAGCATGTATTATGTATTTAGTTTGTGGTTTCGTACTAATGTATCCAGGCGGATCACTAATTGAAGGTGTAATACCATCAATTGGAACATCCCTAGGATTATCTACAGCATTACCAAATGAAGAAATTGGAATGCCTTACGGAATGGATTATTCCCAACAAGCTGACTTCTTTTTCCAAGTTGTATTCGTAGCTACGGCAATGTCTATTGTATCTGGAGCTGTGGCAGGAAGAATGAAGTTATTACCATTTTTTATATTTGCAGTCATTTTGACTGGATTTATATACCCAATTCAAGGTTATTGGAACTGGGGTGGTGGTTTCTTAAACGCTATGGGATATTCTGACTACGCTGGCTCAGGTACTGTACATTTATGTGGTGCAGCTGCAGCTTTAGGTGTTGTAAGTATATTAGGCCCAAGAAAAGGTAAATATGGGTATGACGGATCGGTCAATCCGATGCCAGGATCAAATATTCCAATGGCAGCATTAGGTGTCTGGATTCTCTGGCTTGGTTGGTTTGGATTCAATGGTGGATCTGAACTTGCTGTTGCTAGTGAAGGAAGTGCTATTGCTGTAAGTCAGGTATTTATGAATACAAATATGGCTGCTGCAGGCGGAGTTGTTGCTGCGCTTTTAGTTAGCTTAATCATGACAGGGAAAATGGATGTAACAATGGCTATGAATGGTGCAATTGCTGGACTAGTAGCTATTACTGCAGATCCATTAAGTCCTTCTGGTGGTATGGCAGTATTAGTAGGTGCTATAGGTGGTGTAATTGTTTATTTCTCAATCTTATATCTTGAGAAATCTGGAATTGATGACCCTGTAGGAGCTATTTCTGCTCACGGAACAGTTGGAATCTTCGGAGTATTAGCAGTTAGCGTTACTGGTGGTGCAAGTTTTGTAACTCAATTGATAGGTGTATTAGCAATAGCTGGATTCACTTTCATAATGAGTTATCTAACAACAATGGCTATCAATTCAGTAATGCCAATTAGAGCTACAGATGAAGAACAAGATTTAGGTCTTGATGTTTCTGAGATAGGTATAGAAGCTTATCCAGAGTTTAAATAATTTAATTGTAATGACGTCATAGTGCTCCCCCAATAACTAAGTCATAACGTTAAATTTTTTAGAGAAGAGTTACGAAAGTAGCTCTTCTCTTTTTTTTATTCTTTTTAAATGTCTATTACAGAATTGGAATATTGATTAAGAAAATATGGTCTCATGTCTTCTGGTATAAGGTTCATTCTATTTTCAAGATACTCTATTGCATCATTAATTTCTTCTGGTGAATATTTACTATTGTTATTTGGTTTACCTTGTATTACAGCAGCAGCATAATTTGTAGAATGTGGTTGATATGATTGTTTTATTGCTTCAGTAATTTGATCAGAACATTCTTCATAAGAATCTGAATCAAAGTGCATTGCTTTACCAATATTTAAATGCACATCTCCTTTTGAGCCATTAATNCCTAGAAAAATGCTTTCCATATCTTCTTTTCTTTCTTTTATGTATTTTTGATTAAGGTCTGTTAGGTACATCTCTTTNGCTTTAAGNAGATCATTNGGATCTTTTTCATAAGATATTGAGACTGGAATAAGATTTAAACTATTAAGATAATCATTTACAGATAATTTTTTTCTTGCGTTCAAATGAATCATTTTAATCACTGATGGATCTGTGTAATCATTACCATCTTTAGATCTGCCTTGTTTTTGTGCAATCCAAATAGACTCATTCTCATTAACTATTGTGTTGTAGATAAATTCTGATGCAAGATTTAAGCTTTTATATATATCTCTTTTTGATTTATCACTTCTATCAATAATAAAACTTTTATTTAATCGCATGAGATCTGATGCCCACTTCTCACTCAATAAATTATTACCAACTGCGTTATAAGTAGTCTTATAGTTATTTTGATGCAATGTAAAATTAAGTAATGCCGAATCAAGGGTTATATCTCGATGGTTTGCTACAAAAAGATATCCTTTATTAGGATCTAAATTTTCGATACCAGTTATTGAAAATTTTTTGATTGAATTCTTTATTACTTCAGAGACCACTGCTTCAAATGCATCTTGGTACTGACTGACACTTTTTATATTTTTAATTCTGTTTTTAAGAACAAGGCTAAGAACTTTTCTTGAAAAAGGTAGGTATCTTATTTTGTTAAACCTACCTGTAGAAAATAACATTTTTAAAAACCTTCTGTTATTAGATAGATCTATCAAAACTTGATGAACTTCATCATCATGATATGGCCTTATAGAATCAAATTTTTTCACTGAAATAGTTAACTTCTCATTAAAGAGACATATTTTACAATATTAACGTATACAATATCGATTAATGAAAACTTATCTACAATATGATGGTCTTGAGGTACTAGCTCACAGAGGTGGAGCTGAAGAAGCAGCAGAAAATACTCTTGAATCATTTGAATACTCAATATCTTTAGGTTGTAAATTCATTGAAACTGATGTGCAAGTGTCCTCTGATGGTATCCCATATATTTTTCATGACAATGATCTCAANAGAATTTGTGATTTACCTTATAAATTTGATAGCCTTTCCAGTCAAGAAATTGATGATTTGAGAATATTTGGTGACCATAAGATTCCTAAATTAGTCGATGCTTTAAATACCTTTCCTTCAACTTCATTTCAAATAGACTTTAAAACAGACGAAGTTGTAAATCCTGCATTAGAAGTTATATCGAAATCAAATGCCTCTGAAAGAGTCTGTGTGGCAAGTTTTAATAGCGAAAGATTAAATAATGTAAGATNAACTCATCCGCATTTGTGCATATCCATGGGTCCCAATGAGGTTGCCAAAACNCTGATGTCGAGTTTTGGTATCTATAGAGGAATCGTTCCTGGTGATTGTCTTCAAATTCCTATTAGATATTACGGAGTAAGAATTGTGACAAAAAGATTTGTTAATTACTTAAAATCAAAAGGAATCAAAATAATGGTTTGGACAATTAATGATGTTAAAACATTCAATTATTTAATNGATCTTAANGTTGATGGAATAATTACTGACAAACCAAAACTTCTATTTGAAACACTTCAAAAATCTTAAAGATACTTTTTTAAAAATCTTGTGATGACAGCATACATTGGGATTATTATTGCTGTAGTGATAAGTAACTCAATGCCAGTACTAAAATCAATAAGACTTCTTATAAATGGAGCAATTANAAAGGCTGTTATTGCGCCTAATATGCTATAAAAAATTATTGATTTTGTACTAAATAACTTCATCGGTATCAACAAAATATAAAACAACAATCCCTAATACGAATAAAATTAATAAAGGCAAAAGCATTAATGTTGTATCTTTAAAAATTGCTAAGAAAATACCTATAAGTGCCGGGCCTATAAATGCTGCAGCTTTTCCGAAGGTATTAAATAAACCAAAAAATGCTCCTGCTTTATCAGATGGAATTAACTTAGCAAACAAGCTACGAGAGCTTCCCTGAATGCCACCTTGAATAAAACCTATTAAACCTGCAAGAATATAAAATTCAATTCCATCAGATAAATTAAATGAATATAAAATTAATATGATGTAGATAATAATCGTTATATTTATTACTAATTTATCTCCGTACTTTTCTGCAACAAATGCCCACATCAATGTTGAGGGGAATGCTACGAATTGAACTAAAATTAAAGCAATAATAATTGAGCTTGTATCAAGACCTAGATTTATAGCAAAAGTTGAAGCAAGTGCTATAACAGTATGAACACCATCTATAAATAGAAAAAAAGCGATCAAAAATATGAATGCATTTCTATACTCTGATACAGATTTAAGAGTATTAACAAAATTTCTAAAAGAATCCTTAAGTACCCTTTGTGATGAATTAACAACTCTTTCTTTGTATGTAATTGATAGAGGTAATAGGAATATTGTCCACCATACAGATACTGTAATAAATGACCATCTTATTGCATCAGCTTGAGAGCTCAATCCAAACATTTCTGGATAAAGGCTCATCAAAGCATTTACAAGAAAAAGCAACCCTCCTCCAAAATATCCCCAGGCATACCCGTAACCTGAAATCTTTGAAAATAAATCAGGAGATGCTATTTGAACTAAAATTTTGTCATAAAGAACGTTTGAGGCAGAAAAGAAATAGTTAGCGATACCAAAAAATACTAAAGCATATAACCAGGATCCAACTTGTAAAAAATATAATAAACCAACGCAAATAATGGATATTGAAACCATTGATATAAACATCAATTTAGTAGACTTGCTTATATCAGTTATAGCTCCTATGAGAGGTGCGGTGAATAATAAAGTAAGATTTGAAATTACTAGAGTCCAACTTAGATACTCTGCTGATAAAGTAGAGTCTAATGTAGACGCCCAATATTGATTATAAAAGATAGGAAAAAACGCTGCTAAAACAGTAGTTGCAAAAGCTGAGTTACCTAGATCATAAGATATCCAAGCTTTTATTTCTCTAGATAGTTTAGATTTACTCAAGATTTAATAGTTATGAATTTTAGACCATTTTATCTTAAAAAATCGTTTGAAAAAGAATTAATTTTTGATATATTTTTTTGAGGGGATTTATTATGGATGACAGTTCAACTTTAAAGTATGGTTCTTATTTTGCTATAGGAATAGGAATTATTGTTTTTTTATTAGGTCTAGGCGCTTATATTTATTTTTAACCTGGAGGCCAATTAAGAGGCCTTCCTGAGATAAGGTGAAGATGAAGATGAAAAACACTTTGCCCAGCTTTTGCGCCGTTATTAACAACCAATCTAAAAGTTTCGTCTAAACCAAGCTGATCTGCAATTTTCCCAGCTACAAGCATTAAGTGACCTAATATTTCTTGATCCTCATTTGATGCATCAGACAATTTAGGAATTACTTTTTTTGGAATAATCAGTAAGTGTGTAGGCGCTTGTGGATTGATATCTTCGATAACAATAGAAACATCATCTTCATAAATAATTTCAGCAGGTATTTCTTTATTAATAATTTTTTCAAATAAAGTTAATGACATTCTAAATAAAGGTTCTGAAGAATCTAAATCCAATATAAAAAATTGCTGCCGTCATCAAAATAGCTAAAAGTATGATTAAGAGATCTCTTAAGGTCTGAAGAAATCTACCTTGTCTGCTTGCTTTGATTAATTGAAATANCAAAAATAAAACTGCTATTGAACTAACTACTAATATAAACATACTTAACATATTTNTATCCTATTAAAGATCCGACTCCTGTTACCAGTAATGCTAAGGCAATTCCCCAACATGTACATGCGACGACATCAGCAATATAAAATCTTACAGCTTTTAGATCAGAAATACCAAGCAAAAAAGGAACAATCGGTCTTATGGCAGGAACAAATCTACCCAAAATTACAGTGTATTGTCCTGTTTTATCCAAAAATTTTTGAGCTCTTTTTATTGTCTTTTCTCTTTTAGAAATAAATTTAGTTGCTAACAAGCTTGGACCTACAGTTTTCCCAAAAAAGAAGCCTGAAACATCACCCAAATGAGCGCCAAGCATTGCAACCATTACAATTGTGTATAAAGGTAATAACTCCATATTGAAAACAAAAATGCATACTGAAAACAAAATAGCACTTGAAACAATAATGCCAGATAAAATAAACGATTCCATAAAAGCAAACATGAATATAGCAATCCAAGCTAATTCATTATTATTACTAAGAAAAGACTCTATATTCTCAAACATATGAACTCAAAAAAGATATTTTACTTCAATATATTTAAGGTGTGATATAAATTAAACTAAATAATTGCTTATGAAAAATATAGAAGAATTTATAGTTAAAGTATCTGAAAAAGATATTGATTTACTAAATAAAAAAATAGATCTAACAAGATGGCCTGATGAAATAAATCATAGATGGTCTCATGGAACAGATCTTAATTTCCTAAAAGAGCTAACAAACTATTGGCGAAATGAATTTAATTGGCGAGATCATGAAAAAAAGATTAATGACATTGGTAGCTACAGATATACAACCAAGTCCGAACTTAAGCTTCATTTCCTTCATTCAAAGTCAAATAATGATAATGCTATTCCATTAGTAATGACTCATGGATGGCCTGGAAGCATCCAGGAATTTTTAAAAATAATACCAATCATTCAAAAAAACTCTGATATTCCAATTGATATTATTTGCCCTTCTCTCCCAGGGTTTGGATTTTCTGATAAACCAAAAGAAGTTGGTATGGATTCCAAACAGATTGCTATTTTGCAACATGAGCTTCTAATAGCCCTTGGATATGAGAAATATATTGTCCAAGGTGGTGATTGGGGGGCTACTGTAAGCAAATGGATGGCTGAACTTTATCCAGATCATTGTATTGGTATTCACCTTAATATGGTTATTGCCTGGCCACCTGCTGATAAAGATCCATTAGAAAATACCTCGCAAGAAGAACAAAAATTAATGGCAAATTATGAAAAATATAAAGAACAAGGAGTTGGATACTATGAGATACAAAAAACAAAACCACAAACACTTGGTTATGGCTTAAATGACTCTCCTGTTGGACTTGCTGCATGGATTGTAGAGAAGTTTTATGGCTGGTTTGATGGTGAAGAGAATAAACTAGTTGTTTCTAATGATGAAGTTTTGGCAATAGTATCTTTGTATTGGTTTAGTGAATCAATAACTTCATCAACAAGGTTATATAAAGAAAATGGAGACTTAGGATTTTCTTTTGAAAACATTAAGCAACCTATGGCAGGCGCAGTTTTTGAAAGAGACTTAATTGCACCTCCAAGAGCATGGGCTGAAGAAATCTATAATGTAGTTCAATGGAATACTCACAAAGGCGGACATTTTGCAGCCTTAGAGCAACCTGAGTCACTTTCTAAGGATATTATAGAATTTATAAAGAAACTAAAGATCTAATTTTTCAAGAACATCAGCAAAAGAAACATATTTAAAATTCTGTCTCTTAACCTTATTTTTACCATCATTTGTTCCATCCTGCAGGACAAATAAACCCATAGGATATTTATTACCAAAATTGAAATTAATAACGTCAATACCATCAGTGTCATTAACATTATCAATGTCCTTGTTACTACCAACTTTAAAACTGCCTAGGTAGTTATAAGGCTCTTGTCGATTATAAATATTAAAAGAACTATCACCTTGAGATGAAACGATAACATATCCATCTTTTTCAGAAGATTTATAAACCGTTACTCCTTCAGGATCACCATCTATATTTCCAGATCTATTATCAACAATAATAGGATTTGAAAAATCTAATTCGTTATTTATTTTATAGGCTCTTAAAATACCTCTATCTTGTTCTTCAGATATAAAAAGAGTTCTATTTTCATCGTCGTAAACACATCCCTCAGATTGAGTTGCATTTCCATTATCAAATGTTGTTAAAAGAGTCATTCCAAAAGGACCATAATTCCACATCTGTACCTTTGGTCCCTCATCTTCTGTTAAAAATGCAATTAATCCAAATCTCGAATCAATACCTGCACAAACTCCATAAACTACCATGTTTGCTTTAGCATTTATATAAGGCTCCTTTGAAATTTCAAAATTATCATCCTTTACAGCTTTATCAATGTTGGTATCTTTGTATGTCCATATATCAAGTGTATTTGTTGTTCTATTTGATGCAAAGATAAATGAATAACTACCTATGTCTTTGTTATCATCATCAGTAACATTCATTGTTCTAACATCAATATTATTAATATCTCCAATTTCTGTGTAGCCTATTTTTTCGCCCTTTAAGTTATATGTATATATGCCACTTCTTTTATCTGTTCCAAATACTAGTGATCTATCTGGATTTAATTTATTTAGCCAAATGGCAGGATCATCTGCTGCATCTCCTTTTGAGATTACTTGAGGAGTCTCATCTATTGCAGGAACTATATGAATAATTTTATCTATAGGATCGGATACTACAGAAAGCGAATATATAAATAATGTTGCGAGTAAGAATTTCATTTTTTTAAAAATAAGGCAAGTTAAAGACTTGCCTTGTTGTTTAAATTTAGATGAATTATAAATTATATCTTATGCCAATTGAATAAGTGGTTCCGTAAACATCATACTGAGATAATCTATCAGGTGACCCCCAGTAATAAAATTCAGGTTCATCAGTAATATTGCTGATATCAAATTTGACACTAAAGTTATCATTAATTTTATACTTTAGATTAAAATCGTATTGGGTGTGATCATCTGTATATCTGATATTATCTAGTGACAATTCTTCCTGAACATCTCCTGGACTATCTTCATCTGCTAAATAATCTAAATATGGAGTTCTTGATACAGCTGATAATCTCATGTCTAGCTTTCCTTGATCATAACCAATTGAAAGGTTTGAATTTCTATCTGAGAGTTTTCTGAAAGGAAATGTAACTTTTCCGTTATCTACATCAAGAGTACTCTCGCCATCAGTAGTAGTTATATTTAATGAAATAAACATTCCATTAAAAGGTTCTGGTAAAAATTCTAATTCTTGAAAAACATTCATTTCAAATCCGGAAACATCAGAAGGACCAGTATTGACATATGTTTCTAGTTCGCTAAAAACAATACCATTAATTGTTCCAGCGGTTACAAGGGGATAAATAGCATTATCAATATCCTTCTTAAAATATCCAATTGAGTATGAGCCGGTATCACCATATCTCTCCAAAGAAAGATCAAAATTATTAGCTTCATATGGATCTAAATCTGGATTTCCCATTTCACCTGAAAAAGTTCCATCATTTTCATTTTCAATTTCTGCAACAGTAGATGCTTGACCAAATCCAGGTCTGGATAAAGCCCTCCAAATTGCTCCTCTAATAATGGTTTGATCATCAAGAAAATATTTTACGTTTATGCTTGGTGAAACAAATGTGTAATCTTTTGATGCTGTTATTGGATCATCTATATCACCATCGTTGTAACCTAATGTTGAGTATGAAGTATCTTCAACTCTTAAACCTAAAATAACAACAGCATTTTCAGACTCCATTGTGCCCATCAAATATATTGCCATAATATCTTCATCTGATTCATAATCTTGTTCAACATTCGAATAATCAGGACCGCCAAACGTTCCTTTTAGAGGCCATAAGAGTGAATCATTTGCCATAGGACCCATTGATTGACCAGCAAAAGGCCATGAAATTTGAGATGGATTAAATTGAGATTGCATTAAATCAGTTGCAGGACCATCTTCTATCTCAATTGCATTTCTATCTCTTTCTTTTGTTCTTTGACTATATTTAAACCCATATTTAACGGTGGTAGGCATATCCATGAATGAAAAGCCTTCTTTTGACATATCAATTTTAAAAGCTTTTTCGGTATCTTTGATTAATGACCAGTCTTCTTCCCATGCATCAACTGTCATTGAAGTATCCCATATAGGTGCAACAGAGGAATTAAATTCAAGTCCAACTTTTTTTGGATCTGAATAAAAGAAATATCCACAAGGCCCACCGCAATCATCTGTATCGTACCTATCACTTCTGAATTTAACATCTATGTTATTTGTATCGTCTTCTTCAGCATAAGAATGACTAAACTGTATTTCTGTAAACCAGCCACTGATCATAGTCTCAGCACCTATTACTGCAGTTCTAATATCTCTAGTTTCAATCCTTCTTCTAACCTCTGCATCTCTTCTAATTCTATTTATTTCACTATAATCAGAAAAAACTTCGCCGTGCCTTAAACTTCCATACTCATCTTTATATCTAAGTTCGTTATCTTCATAATTGTTGTATAAAAAATTTGCAAATATTGCAGTTTCATCATCAACCATGTAATCAATATCGTAAGTTAAGCCTGTTCTCTCTCTAGTAAGATCGTAATATCGCATTTCCCAATCATCATCTAATCTTTTACCTGCTCCATCATTTGTCCATCCTGGAAAACCTGTTTCATTGTTATAAGTAATAATTTGTTTGCTAGCATAAGTTAAACCAATAATGTGGCCAACTGAATCAGATATCATATCTCCGTAAGTTAAAGCAATTTTTGGATTATCAGAATTCTTTGATTGATCGTTGTAGGATGTATCAAATTTTGCTTTAAAAAGAGTTTTATCTAAAGACGTAGCTCTTTTTGTATTAAATTCTATTCTACCACCTATAGAGTCAGCATCTTGATCAGCAGTTAGTGTTTTATAAACCTCAATTGAATCAAGTAATTCTGTTGGCAAACCATCTAGCATTACTTTTCTTCCGCCCTCAGGTGCTGGAACAAGCGCACCGTTTACAGATATAGAATTTAAATCGCCTGATAGTCCTCTTATGCTTACATACCTTCCTTCACCTTGGTCATTTTCAACTGTAATACCAGAAAGTCTTCTAATTGCCTCTGCAGCAGTAGTATCTGGGAAGTCACCAAGAGCATCAGAGTCCACAACTGACACAATGAGATTAGATTTTCTTTGTTTTTCAATTGCAGAAATAATACTAGCTTTTGTACCAATTATTACAACCTCTTCAACTGATTCATTTTCTACCTTATTTTCTGACTCTTGAGAAAACAAAGATAGTGATAGAAACAATGGGAATATATATTTTTTCATGAAATCTCCAATATGATATGTAAATCTTAAATTTGAAGTGCAACAAAAATAACATTAATTTGTGAACATTATGTGACTTTTTAAGTTCTTTTATGTTTACATTTATAGACATTTGTCCATAATTAAATAGTGGAGACTTCAGCAAAACAAGACAGAAGCAAAGAAAGAATTAATAAAATAATTGATGCTGCAATTAATATTGTTGAAGATGGTGAGATTGATGATCTTACTCTTGCAAAAGTAGCAGAAAAATCTGGTTTAAAAAGAACATCGACTTATAAATTCATACCAACTGTAGATTTCTTAAAAAAACTAATAATCTCAAAATGTATTAATGAATGTTTAGAAAACTTTTCAAAAAACATCTTAAGTGATAGTGATAAAGGAGATCTTATAAAAGTTACAAATTATATTATTTATAATATTTATGAATATTTTTTTTATTCTTCAATAGCACAAAAATTAATTCTTAGTAATACTATAAATCCGCCTTTAGACTCAGATTCAATTCATCAATTAGGTAAGGTCATTCAAGAAACTTACGAAGAATCCATAAGTCTCGATAACGTTTTTAATAAAGAAGGTGTTTGTAGAGTTGTTGCCCAGATTATTCTGTCAATATTTTCGTTGAATACAAAGGAAAGTGGTAAATTAAATGATATTGGTAAAATTGAAGCATCTAGAGCTGTGGTTGCATACATGACCAGCTGGATAAAGAGGTAAAATCAAACTCCGAATATTANTCTTAGAAAAACCCAATACAAGATTGTTAAAAAAGCTCCAATTGGAATTGTNATNAACCATGAAGTAATAATTCTNGTTATTGACTTNGTATTTAAATGTTTAGCCCCTTTTGCCAATCCAACTCCAATAACTCCTCCAACTAGTGTATGAGTNGTTGAAATTGGAAATCCAACGTAAGAAGCAACNACAACNGTAGTTGCTGTAGCAAGTTCNGCTGAAAAACCAAGACTAGGCTTTAATGCAGTAATTTTTTCTCCTACAGTTTTTATTACATTTTTTCCAAGCATNCTTAAACCAAAAACAATTCCTGTTGCCCCTAAAAAAAGAATCCAAGCTTGAACTGGAGACGAAGTATCTATAATACCATTTGAATTTACAGTGGAGACGATTGCAGCAAGAGGTCCAATTGCATTAGCAACATCATTTGAGCCATGAGCAAAAGCCATTGCACATGCCGAGACAATCATCAAAATTGCAAATGCAGATTCAATTCCATTTTCTTTGATTTTTGAAAAATTCTGTCTTAAAAGAGTATAAGTAATTGCAGCTGCAATAATTCCAAAAATTGAACTAAACATATATACATCTGACTCTGATAACTCAAGTCCTATATTTTTCAGTCCTTTTCTTGCTATAACTAATGAAATAATAAAAGCAACATAAAAACTATATATAGGAATTATTTTAACGGCTCTTCCACCTGGATTAGCACTATCAAGAATGGATTTTTTTGCACTTAAATAAATTAAAAATGCTAGGAATCCTGCAATTACTGGCGATGTTATCCAACTTGAAGCTATGCCACCTACTGTCCCCCAAGATACATAACTCAATCCTTTTGAAATTGAAACAAAACCAATTATTGCACCAACGATTGAATGAGTTGTGGAGACTGGCCAGCCTCTTCTTGAGGCAATAATTAACCATGTTCCTGCGGCTAATAATGAGGATAACATTCCAATAATAAATTTATTTGCATCCTCATAAATTGTTGGATCAACAATTCCTTTTCTTATTGTTGAGGTAACTTCACCACCTCCAAAATATGCTCCAAGAAATTCAAATATTGCAGCAATAATAATAGCCTGTTTTAGAGTAATTGCCTTGCTTCCAACTGAAGTTCCCATAGCATTTGCAACATCATTAGCACCTATTCCATATGCCATAAAGAACCCAACTATAGATGCTATAATTACTATTGCAATAGGGCTTAAGAACAGAGTTTCCATATTATTTATGAGAAAAAATTTTACGCTTAAATGTTATCATTTGTGTTAAGAATATAAAACTTTTAGGTGTCATCTAATTTAAATATAAAATGAAAATTATAAATTTAGATCAAACTGATTATAAAAAACTTGATGCAAAATCTTACGATTTAGAAAAAAGAAGACTAAGAATTGAATTTTTGAAACTTCAAGAAGATGTAATTAAAAATAATAGAAGAATATGTATCGTATTTGAAGGCAGAGACACTGCAGGCAAAAGTACAGCAATTAGATTCTTTTCAGAATACTTAATGCCAAAACATTTTAATTACATTCAGCTAGGAATTCCAACAAAATGGGAATCATCTCACTGGTTCCAGAGATGGAAAAAGGTAATTCCAAATAGCGGTCAAATTTCATTTCTTGACAGATCTTGGTATACACGAGCAATAACTGAACCTATTATGGGTTATTGCACTGAAAATCAATATAGAGCGTTTATGAAAAAAGTTAATAATTGGGAAGAGCAATTAATAAGTGATGGAGTTGAATTAACAAAATTTTATTTTTCACTATCAAAAGATCAACAAAAAATTAGAATGAAAGCAAGAAAAAATTCTGAACTTAAGTATTGGAAGCTTACAAAAAATGATGAAAAAGTAATTACTAAATGGAACGCCTTCACATTATACAAAGAGCAGATGTTTGAAAAAACTGGAACTGAAGTTAGTCCATGGGTTTCAATTAATTCAAATAATAAAATGATTGCGCGGTTAACATCACTAAGATATCTATTGAATAAAACTGAATATCATGGGAAGAAGATTCTTAAGCCTGCAAAATGGTTAAAGTCTCTAAATAATTATTCAACAAATCTAGAAGGAGTAAAATTTGACAACCTTTCATATGAGCAATTTATGATCATAAGCAAATATAGCGACGACATATAATGAAAATTGCTTCCGTAGATATTGGCACAAATGCAGTAAAATCTAAGATTTTTGAAACAACACCCACCTCAATTAAGTTTATTGATGGAATACGTTCCCCAATTCGTCTTGGAGCAGAAGTTTTTGAAGGAGGAAAGATATCTGATAAAAAACTAAAAGAGTTAGTAAGTACGCTAAAAAGATATCAGAAAAAATTTACTAAAGATAAAATTGATCAATACGAAATTATTGCAACTAGCGCATTAAGAAATACCACTAACTCAGAAGAAGCAAGAACATATATAGAAAATAAAATTGAACATCCAATTCGAATAATTTCAGGTCTTGAAGAAGCTCAGTTAATAGGTTTTCATCCAAAGGCACAAAAAGAAAATAATAAAGCATATGTTGATGTTGGTGGGGGAAGTACTGAGATCTATATTTACAATAATCCAAAACATTCAATTCAATCTTTTCAATTAGGCGGTGTTAGATTAATGCTTAAAAAAGAAAAGAGAAAAGAATGGGATAGATTGGATAAATGGTTAAAGCAATTCAATGATATAACAGAGATCATAGGACTTGGAGGTAACATTAGAGCCTTTTTAAATGCTCATAAATTAAAAAAAATGAAATCTGATGATTTTTTAAAAAAATATAAGAATCTAAGAAATCTTGAAATAGAAGAAAAAATTAACAAGTATGGATTTGCAAATGATAGAGCTGACGTCATTGATTTTGGATTAAAAATCTATGAGAGAATTATAAAAAAATTAGAGATTAAAACTATACAATCAACCAAATGGGGTGTCTCTGATTCAATTGCAGTTAAAATTTTCCATGAAATTTATTCAAAAAAAATATCAATATATAATGAAAAATGAAATTAAATAAATATATTTCTGAGTTTTTAGGAACAGCTTTTCTATTCTGTGCAGTTGTGGGCTCCGGAATAATGGGTCAATCACTTACCAATGATGAATCTATTATTTTGTTTGTTAATGCTGCTATAACTTTTTTCGCTCTTTATTTCTTAATTTCATCATTTGAGTCATACAGTAATCATTTTAATCCAGTTGTATCTCTAGCATTTTTTTTAAATAAAGAAATTTCTTTTAAAACGTTTGTACTATTTACACTTTTGCAGATTTTAGGAGCAATCATTGGAGTTTTGACTGCAAATATTATGTTTGATGTTGAATTATTTCAGCTCTCTAATAAAAACAGGTCTGGATTCAATATTTATCTTTCCGAAATTATTGCTACTTTTGGGTTGGTATTTTTTATATTAATTTCAAATAAAGATAAAATTGCATTAATTGTTGCATCATATATTGGTGCAGCATATTGGTTTACATCATCTACATCATTTGCAAACTTAGCCGGCACGATTGGGCGTATGTTCTCTGACAGCTTTGCTGGTATAAGCCCCGAAAATGTTTTCTCATTTGGTTTAGCACAGATTATCGGATCAATTATAGCGTTTATTGTTTATAAATATTTCTTTAAGGATTCATTATAAAAATCTCTGTAAAAGATCCATTTTCGTTTTTTGAATAAGCAACTTTACTAAAATCTTTTTCTAAGATAAACGCTATCTTGTCTGAAACAGAAAAAGATTCTTGTAAATTTTTAGTTTCAAAAGAAATTTTTAAATAATTATCAATATTATCTACTTCAAGATTTTTTATATCTAAATCTATCGAGTTGTCTATAAATGATTTGATTTCAGCAGGATCATTTGACTGATTAATAAATGAATTACTTAGCTGTTGAGCTTTTAGAACAACGTATTCATAATCAGATTTAGCTTTTTCAAGTTTTTTTGATGAAAAATTCAAGGACTGAATTGTATTAGTAAAAATAAAAAATAATATTAAAGTAACAACCATTAATAAAGTAGCCAATACTAAATTTCTTTCCCTATTATTTAAGCTATTCAAAAAGTTATTCATTGTATAAATCCAATCTTAATCTCACCAGAAATGAAATTTTCATTTGAAGCTAAATTCTCATCTATAATTTCGACATTTAAGCTCCCAACAGTATTTTTAATCAATCGATATTGAATCTGTGGTAAACCCTCTAAAAATAGTACTGCCTCATTTGAATTAAAATCAATATCTACACTTTTAAGATAATTTTCACCAAGAGAAACCAAAAAGTTAAAATTATCAAAATTCGAACTAGAGTTTTCTATTTCTGCTAATGGAGTAATAGATATTTGATTAATTAGTTGATCTATTTGAATCTTTGGGGTCACTACTCTATTAGTATTTTTGTCTATTGCTTTAAAAATATTAAATGTTTCTGATTCGTATATGCTTATTTGCTTATTATTTTGAGATAAAAATAAATAAGGAAGAGACAGAGAGCAAAATATTAGGAATGTACATAAATATAACTCCATTCTTGTAAAATTAAGTTTATTAAAAATATTTTTAATAGAGACTTCAAACTTAAATAGATTTAGTTCTTTAGCATTTTTATTGCGTACAAAATCGGATACATTAAATTCCTTTTTGGTCTTAAATATTTCCAAGACCTTCACGTCATTATCACAATAAATAATAGGATCAAAATCTGGATAGTTATTTTTCACTGTTTCAATATATTGATTTAATGAATCATGTTCAATTGAACTACCTGTGCCATTTTTGAAAGAAAATAAAAACTTATTATTAAATTCTGTAATGGTATCTTTTCCGTATTGTCTATTTAAAAAATAATCTGGCAAAACTAGAACTTTACAATTCAATGAATTTAATATGGTATTTAATTCTTCATACAATGTTTTATTAATTACAAAACCATTTTTATCAAAAATGAAAAATTCGTTCTTTGAAATATCGTCAACGATAAATGAATCAATATCTGACATGAAATTAGCTAGATTATTTTGTTTTGAAAGATTTTCATTATTCTCAAAAACATAGCTACTTATAATTGAAGATGGAACAAGATATATAAAAGTATCTTTTTGATTCAAAAAATCAAATTCATTTAAATTTGAAAAAGTGTTTCTTTGTTTATAGTTATCTGAGCTATGGTGGTATTTACCATTACTGAAACTTAAATTATCTGGATATGCAACAATCGTATTCATCAAATTCCATTATAAATTCTTGAGATAATAAAACCATTATTATTGCCCTCAAAAATTAGTTTACTTATAGAGGATGAAACAAAATCTTCAAAATTAATCTCTGTATTAATTTCATAAATATTTGAATTAAATTTGATTTCTCCATATGCGTCCTCAAAATTCATATCAGGAAAATTATTCTTGAAGTTAATTAAATCGTCAAAACCTGAATCTGGTATATTATCCAAAATATACTTAGCCTCTTGTAAAGATATATTTGGAAATAAAGAGCTCAATAAATAATTGTCATTTATATTGAGGGTGTTAATGTTAATTGATATTTGATTAGCTTCAGGAAGAGCGCAAAAATTTTTTTGCATTATTGTCCAATCAATTTGTTTCACTGCTGGGATACTTTTTAACTCTTCTATAGAAACCATTAATCTCATTCCAGTGTATTCTTTTGGATTATGAAGTGGCCCAGAATAATAATAATCCTCAAGACCATTAGCCCTTGGATTTGAATCATAATCAATCCAGTCAATGACCTGATCTATAATCTCTTCAATAACATTATTATCTACTTCTTCTAGTGAGAGAATTTTTTTGATTGATGCCGTAGATTTTTTATTTTCAACGAATTCACCATTATCGATAAGAACAATAGAATTTATATTTAGGCAATTACTTGCATCTGAGATTCTTACAACAATATCTGCACCGTTAAGATTATAATAAAAGCTTTCTTTAAGAAGAGGATTGTTTTTTGATATTTTGTTTTTATTAAATCTAAGTTCTTTTTTTATTTTTTCTTTTGATAATGCCTCAATGTTTCTAAAGGCATTTAATGATAGTGATTGAAATTCAATATATTGTGCTCTTTTTAAAGATAGGAGATATTTATTTCCAAATAATATTGCTACTGATGATAGTAGCAAAACTATTAATAGTATTGAAATGAGAACAACTCCTTTAGTACTTGAAGACATAATCAAAATTTGGTTCTATTATCCATGTGTATTCTTTATTATTTTTTGTAAACTCGAGCTTTATTAATTCTGGAATTTTTCTTTGAGTGATTGGGTCGACCGGCCATTCTTGATACCACATTTTCTCATGCAAAAATCTTATATCTATTTCAGAAACTTCTTCAATTAAATTTGTTTTGAAGCTTTCATCAATATTTATTGGATTTGATGAAAAAAATTGTTTTCTAATTAAATTGTTATTCTCAAGACCATACTCAACTCTTTTTACAGGCGATATCTTATTTGAGATTGATTTAATCTGAGTATTAAAAGATATTTTTTTATCAAGATTGCTTCCTAAAAATGTTAAATTCATAGGGTTTCCAAAATTATCTCTTAGTGGCACATTTATAATTTGTCTTATGTCTCTTTTTAAAATTATTGATGATAAATTTAATGAGCGTGATACTTTAAGACGTTCTGAAGAAGTTCTTTCAATCTCAATAGAGGACTGAAGAATGTTTGATGAAATGACTGCAATCATAGATAGTATTACAAGAGAAACTAAGATTTCAATTAAAGTAAATCCCTTCTTCATTTAATTAAATAACCTTTTGTTGAATAAGTATACTTATCTTGTCCTGCAAGCTTAATACGTACTTCATATTCAAAATAATCTTCATTTGAAGTATCGTATATTTCTTCATCCCAAACCCAATTTTGACCTCCCATAATCATTTCACCTTTTCTGTTTCCTGATCTTAGAGGTTTTTCAATTGTATTTAAAAGTGCAATGTGATTATTTGCTACCTCTTTGGCCAAATATCTCTGTTCAAGATCATAGCTTGAAACTGAGGTAGAAATTATTAGATTGTAGATTGTTATAACCGAAATACTTAAAATAAATAAAGCAACAACTACTTCAATTAAACTAAACCCTTTTTTAATAACTGATAATTTCATCCTTAGTTTTTCCATTGCTAAAAATAATTATTCTTTGAATATATTGTGGGTTGTAAATATCTATTTGACCACCAGAGTTTTCTCCAGATGGGTAAAAAATAATTACTGGTGTATCTATCATTTGATTATCAAGTTCTATAATTGACCCATCTCCAAATTTAAATGTTTTCCTAAGTGAAGATGTATCAGACCAATAAGTATTTTTGTAACTTGAATCAATTTCGTTTTGATTTTCTTCTGTAAGATACTTTGCAAATTGATTATCAGAACTTAGGTATAAGCCAATAATTTTTCCTGTAATAATGCTTTCCTCCGTTAAATAGCTTACAGTTTTTTGAAATGAATTAGCTTTTTTCTCTATTAAATCAAACGTGCTAAAGTTTAAGGTAATTAATGTTGATGTTATTCCAATAATAATCAGTACGACAAGTATTTCAATAAGAGTAAAACCTGATCGATATCCTTTATTGTTGCATCCAATTTCCAACATCAGCATCCTCACCAGATCCTCCTTCAATGCCATCAGCACCTAATGTATATAAATCATATTTTTGAGTGCGTCTTGAAGGATATTCATAGATATATTCTCTTCCCCATGGATCTTTTGGAATTGCCGATATATAACCACCTTGAGGATACAAAAAAGGATTCTTTAATTCAGAATGGGGTTTTACTAGAGCATCTAAACCTTGTGAAGTAGAAGGATAAGACAATTCGTTAAATCTATATAACTCGAGTGCTTTATTAGTGTTTGCCATATCAGCCCTAATTTTTTCAAGATTCGCTCTTTGAAAAACTGGATCTACACTTACAACAACAACTGTCGCTAAAATACCTAAAATAACCAAAACAGCCATTAATTCTATAAGTGTAAAACCTTTTTCGTTATCTTTTAGTTTCATATTGCTAATGTATTCATTTGCATAATTGGTATTAGTATAGCTAGAACTATCATCATAATAAATCCACCCATAAAAATTATTACTATTGGCTCTAAAAGTGATAAAAATACAGACCTTTTATTTTCAATTTCAGATTTCATAAAATTCGAAACCTTATTAAACATCTTCTCAAGATTACCAGACCTGTAACCACTTGAAATCAATTGAATAAAAATATCTGGGAAAACTTGGCCATATTTCATAGAGGCTATAAAGTCTTTTCCTTCAATCACATCATTTTTGGCATTCATAATAATATTAGATAAATATTGATTGTTGAAAATCTTTGAACACTCCCCTAGAGCTATGTCTAGATTAGTACCTGAAGCTAAAAGCAATTCCATAGTACTGGAAAATCGTTCTAATTCTGAATTAAGAATAAAGTTACCTAAAAATGGAATGGTAAGAATCTTTTTATCAATAAATATCTTATTATCTTTATTATTAGTATATTTCTTATAAAGGTAATATAGGCCTACAGCAAAAAAAAGTAGTACTATTAATATTGGAATAATATTATTTGAAATTCCAATTAAAAACTTTGTTATAAATGGTAGCTCGGCTCCTGCCTTAATAAATTGATTGACGACTTGAGGTAGAACAAAAGCAAGCAAAGATATAATTACAATAAGGGAAAATCCAATCAAAATTAATGGATAAGTTAAAGCTGATATTACTTTTTGTCTTATTGAAGCGCTTTCCTCAAGGTAATCAGCAAGTTTGGAAAAAACAGTATCTAAGTTACCTGAAGAGTCCCCTGCTGAGACCATTGATATATAAGTATCCGAAAAAACGCCTGGAAATTTTTTCATTGAATTGCCTAATCTTTTTCCTTGTACCAAGTCTTCTTTGAGGTTAAATAAAACTTGTATTAAGTTTTTATTTCTAATTTGTTTTGAGGTGATATCGATTGAATCCACAATTGGTGTGCCAGCTTCGAGTAATGTGGCAAGTTGTCTAGTCATCAGCACAATATCTTTATTTTTAATTCTTAAAGTCTTGCCTAAATTTTTAGATTCAGATATTTTTAACGGTGTTAAATTAAGATCTTTTACTAACTTCCTTGCTTCTCTCTCTGAAATAGCACTGATGATGCCTTTTTTCTTAGTACCAGCTTTATTAATAGCTGTATAACTATATGCTGGCATCTTCTTTTATATTATTTACTCTTATTATCTCTTCACATGACGTTACTCCACTTGCTATTAGGTCAATTGAAGCTTTATCTATAGATTGATTATCTTTAAAGACATAATCTGAAATTTCATTTTCAGAGGCATTATTATGAATTAAATCTTTTAAAGTCTTGTCTATTTGAATGCATTCAGCAATAGCAATTCTTCCCTGATAACCAGTATGATTACAATGATCGCATCCTTTTGCAGAAAAAACAGATTTATTTTTATCCAGTCCAAATATATTTACAGATTCTGAAGTTGGCTTATTTTCAGTTTTGCAATGTGAGCATAGCCTCCTCACAAGTCTCTGTGAGATTATTGTTCTTAAACTTGATGCAAGTAAAAAGGACTCGATTCCCATATCTCTGAGTCTAGTTATTGCAGCAACCGCACTATTAGTGTGAACCGTTGATAGAACAAGATGCCCAGTCAGACTAGATTGAATTCCTATCTGAGCGGTTTCAATATCTCTCATTTCTCCAACCATAACCACATCTGGATCTTGTCTCAAAATTGCTCGTAAACCTTTTGCAAATGTATAGCCTGTTTTTGTATTTACCTGGGTTTGACCTATACCATGAAGAGTATATTCAATTGGATCCTCAACTGTAAGAATGTTTTGAGATGAATCACTTAAATATCTTAAACCAGAGTAAAGTGTAGTTGTTTTTCCTGAACCTGTGGGTCCAGTGAAAAGTATAATACCTTCAGGATTTTTAAGAGAGCTTTTATAGTTTGAAAGAATTTTCTCAGGTAATCCTAAGTCATCTATATTTATTTGAGCAGCTTGTTTATCCAAAATCCTCAGTACAATTCTTTCACCGTATGATGACGGAAGCGTCGATACTCTTACATCAATATTTTTATCTCCAAGAGACAAAGATACTCTACCGTCTTGTGGCAATCTTCTCTCCGATATATCAAGACCAGAAATAATTTTAATTCTTGAAATGAGAATTGATGCAATCTTACTATCTTGTCTAAGTATTTCTTTAAGAATGCCATCAATCCTGAAACGTATTATTAAAAAATCTTCATAGGGTTCAAAATGAATATCAGATGCCCTGCTTTTAATTGCTTGACTGATAACACCATTGATTAGCTTGATGATTGGCGCGTCATTATTTCCGCTTAAAAGATCTTCTGTAGCGTTGATACTTCCTGCAAAATCTTGCAAATTAAATTCATCAGTTAATTCCTCAGAAATATTTTTCTGATGATCGCTTGATGTGAATGAATTAGTAAGAATTTCATTAAATTTATTTGAATCACATAACTCAAATCTAAAATCAGAATTTAAAAATCTTTGAATTTCTTGATAAAGATTAAGTGATATAGGTTTTGGCGATGAGACTACAATCCCTTCTCCATTTTGAAAAGCAATTACTTCATTTTCTTTTACAAATTCATATGGAAAAATATCTGTATTTATATTTTCTTTAATCGAGTTACTCACTTTTAGTCTTTGGGATTTGTAAGATCTATAATAATATTATCTTTAAGTTCTTGTTCAGCCTTAAAATAATTATATTTTTCAAGTGAAATCTCATTTGCGGAATCTGAATCAGTAAGAATCGTTGGTTTTAAAAAAACCATTAGGTTTTTTGTACTAGTACTTGTTGAAGATGATTGAAAAATCCTTCCAAAAAGAGGTATGGATCCTAAAATTGGAACCTTGGAGACTACCTCTTGAACATCTTCATCTATTAGTCCACCTAAAACAATTATTTGATTGTTATCTACTAAAACTGTTGTTTCTATTTCTCTTTTATTTGTAATAATATCTAAACCACTTTGAGCAACTCCAGCAATACCTGAAACACCTTGCTTAATTGTTAAAATCACTGAGGCTCCCTCATTAATCTGAGGAGTAATTTCCAATTCAATTCCAACCTCTTGTCTTGATGTTGTTCTAAAAGGATTTGAATTATTTGTTCCTAGACTTTCTCCAGTTGTTATTGGTATTTCTTGACCGATAAACAATCTTGCTGGTTCATTATCCATAGCAAGAATTGAAGGAGTCGATAAGATATTTGAATCTGTATCATCTGCAATTGCATTTAAAATTCCAACAAAATTATCATCTCCTTTTGTTAGATCTCCGAAACCAGCTACTAGGCCTTGAGTATTTAAAAGAGATGAAATTGCCGTTGTTGTCAAAGTGACATCTTGCTCATCGTCAGCTGCACCAGCAATTGCAAGCAAGTCTGCACCAGAACCAGAAAATCTTGTAATTCCAACTGGAATACTATCTTCGTCATTACCTGAATAAATTGCTTCTACTCCAAGTCTTCTTGCAGCACTTTCAGAAAGATCAACTACAATTGCCTCAACCAATACTTGAGCCCTTCTTATATCCAATTTAGCGATAATATTTCGAATGGAGTTAAGATTTTCTTCTGCAGAAGAAATAATAAGGGCATTAGTTTTCTCATGATGAGTTATAACTGTTTTTTGTCCCTCAATATCACTTATAAAACTTCCAGATATTGAGTTAAGGATTCCAGCAATATCAGAGGCTTGAGCATATTTAAGGTATATAACATCCATAGAATCGTTTGACATAATATCTTTATCTAATGAATCTAGAGTGGACATAATATTTCTGGTAATTAAATCATTAGCAGATAGTATTACTGAATTTGAAGGTGAAAAAGGAATTGCAATAAATTTATTTATTGTTGGATTGTTTTGAGCTTTTAATCTGTCAAGAATTCTTACAGCCTCAATAGAAGATAAGTTTTCAAGCTTAATTATAGATATCTTAGCTGTATTATTTTTATCTAAGTCTAAGAGTAATTTTTTAATCCTTTCAATATTACTAGCTCGATCAACAATTAGTATTGAGTTTACTGAAGGAATACTGGATAAATGAGATTGTCTACCAGTAATGGGTTTTATCATTGGGAGAATTTCTTCGGTAGATCTATTTATTAAAGGTATTACTTCTGTTTCAAAGCCACCTCCATTTGAATAATCTCGAGTCTGATCACGTGTAGCTTCATTTTCAGGAACAACTCTAACAAAACTGTCTTCAGAAATCGCACTAAATCCATTCACTTGAATAGTTCTAAGATAGACGTCCCAAATTTGATTGCTATCTAGATTAGCATTTGAATATATTGTTACCTTTCCTTTAACTCGCGGATCCAGAATAATAGTTTTTTTTGAAAATTGTGCAATATCTTGAGTTACTTTTCTAATGTCTACATCTTCATAATTCAAAATATATGAATCTTGGGAATATAAATTTTGTGCAACAATAAATAATGTTATTAATGTGTATTTAGTTACAAATTTATATTTCATAAGCTAATCCCAACAAGATTTTCAATTTTATATAATTTTTTATCTTTGCGAAATACTACTTCATCCTTTGAAACTTCAATTAACTCATATACTCCTTCAAGTTTTTCACCTTTTGAAACCACATACTCCTTGTTGCCTTTTTTTAAAATTACCGAAGAATTATTTGATCCTGCTCTATAACCAATTAATTTATAATCAAAAGTTAAGGGACTTTCAATTTGATTGTTGTTATCCCGAATGTCATTTTGATTACTCTGAAATTCAAAATTTGTCATATCTGGCACATTTATATCTTCAATTAGTGGTTTATTGATAAAAGAAATAAATAAAAGACATAAAAAATAAACCGCAGGAATAGCTAGAATTATAATTATCACTTGTTTAAATCTAATAAAATTCATAATTAAAATGAGCTACTTAGTGTAGCTCATTTTTGTAATATATAAATTAAAAACTTAATTTAAAGCCTAAAGATACTGAAGTTCCTAGATTATATTGATCATATATTACAGTATTCGCCATTGCAGCATAATACTCCTCATCAAGGATGTTTCTTAATTCAAGTGATATCTTCAAATCAGAATCATTGCTAGCATATGATATTGTTTTGGAATATACAAAATCTACTAGAAGTGGCGGTTCCTCATATATATCTGGAAGAACGTCAATACCCCTCGCTCTAACTCTGTCACTTACATAATTAACTATTAGTGTTCCTTGAGTGCCATTTTGTAAATCGTCCCATCCAAGTTGAAGGTTTGCAATTTCTTCAGATTGGCCTTGAAGTCTTGTATCTCTTCCATTTGCAAACAAGCTGGCAGCATTAACTTCTCTTCCTTGTGTATTTATATAAGTATCCGTATCACTGTAAATTACCTCAGAATCAGTAGCAGTAAAATTCATTTTAAAAATAAATTCCTTAGTGCTACCCCATTTTGAATCAGGTAATAGATCTTCATAAATTCTTTCATACTCAATTTCAAAACCAGTCACTTCAGCTGAAGGTACGTTTTGATATGAAGTAATAATTAAGTCACCAGATTCATTTACAACTTCTTCAATTGGTTTTGAAATATCTTTAAAGAATAAGCCTGCTGTTAAGAACTGNTTAAATCCCCAATAATATTCAACTCTTAAATCAATATTGTCTATTTCAGAATTTTCCAAGTATAGCGAACCTGATATAACCCTATCAGTATCAACATCAATAAATAATGTTGGGGATAGCTCCCTAAATGTTGGTCTCGCAATAGTTTGAGAAAGACCAAATCTTATTTGAAGATTTTCATCAAATTCAGGTAAATAAGTTAATGTGAAAGAAGGTAAAGTGTAATCTTCATCAATAACTTTCTCTATATTGTTGTCAACAATTTGGAATACATCATAAGTGTTTACCATTTGTTCGCCGTCTTCGAACCTTAAGCCTGCTGCCAATCTAAAATTTTCATTTAAATAAGCATCTAGGTTGAAATATAAAGAGGAAATTTCTAAATCGCCTTGATAACCTGCTGGTGATGAAGCTGCAGTATTTTCAATTACTATTAATCTCGATGGATCAAAATTTTTATCTTCAAATATATAATCAATTCTGTTGTCTAATCCATCGGTTGGTATTGGTCCACCCTCAGCTAAAAATCTATAACTTCTAACCTGAGCGTCTCTATAGTTATTTGATTGATCAAACCCTGTCTTTATAATTACTTCCTGGTCTCCAAGTTGTAATGGGAACGTTAAATCGAGACCAAAATTCTCATTATCATCATTTACATAACTAAACTGTGTTTGATTTCTGCCGGTATTTACATCGTAACGCCAAAAGCCTCTATCATCAGTATCTTCATAGAAGACTACTCTTTCATATGGTGCATATCTTGAAGCATCACCACCTGCAAGCCTTACATCAAGTTGTATATCATTTTGAAAAAGATAATTATAATTAAGTTGGTGATTTATAAGCTCTCTTTCAAAAAACTCAGTGAAATCTTCTCTGACATCTCCTGAGTCAGACGTATCATATCCTTGAAGGGTTCTTGCCTCTTTTGTACCTTTATGAATATACATGCCAGTATATTTAAGTTCTGCAGAGTCTGTCTCAATGCCTGCAACAGCCATGAGATATGAAGTTACATTATTTGAGGTTGATTTAAATGTCTTATCATTTCCCCTTATAACGATAGAAGTACCATCTCCTTGAGCTTGAATATCGCCAGTTTGTCTGATTCCTTCTTGAGTTTCCCAAGAGCTTTTTACGCCAGCTGTAAGAAGAACACCGATAGTTGCAGATTCATCATCAAGAAGTCTTTCAATATCTATGTCTAATTCGTCTCCGTATGTAAAGCTTACCGAGTTATCTAAGGGGACATCACCTTCTTGAATAACCCAAAGTTCTGAATTAACAAACTCTCGACCTGCATTTGCAAGTTGATAAGTTTTGAAATTTGACCTATCGAGCTTTTGATTGCCATTTATTGCTCTTTGAACAAATGACGGAAAATCTCTTGTACCATCATCATATCCAAGATCATCGTCATCACCACCATCATACAAAAGGCCATCTGATAGGGATGTTTCAGAATTAAATCCTGATGAAAAAGATAGATCTAAAATTCTCTCTGAAGGAACAGCTTTGGTATTAATCTCTATGATACCGCCACCAAATTCACCTGGCATATCTGCTGAGTAGGTCTTTTGAACGATTGATGATTCAATAAGCTGGGTTGGAAACAAATCTAAGGGAACTACTCTTTTAAGAGGTTCTGGGCTTGGAAGACCTGAACCATTTAAAGTTGCAGCAGAATATCTCTCTCCAAGACCTCTAACATAAACATATTTGCCTCTAACAAGACTTAAACCAGTTAATCTTGTTAGAGCTATGGCAATATTATCATCTCCTGTTCTTTCTATTTCAGATGAATCAAGAATCGCAGAAATTTCAGATGTATCTCTTTTTTCATCTGGGATAAAAGAGCCACTTACAACCACTTCCTCGATTTCTTGAGACATACTAAAAATTGAAAACAATGAAAGTCCAATAATAATGTTGTACTTAAGAAACTTTAATGTATTTTTTGATTTCATTTATCTCTCCATTAAATATATGTTTTTAAATACAACCTTATTGAACTTCTATAGTTCCAGACAAAGTCCAGTTCTTATACCAAGTATCAGTAGCACTGCTAACGGCCCCTATATATGTTGGTGTTGTAAACCAACTATCACTATTATAAGTATCGGGTATTGCTGTTACTGTAGCTGCATTCTCAGCAGTACCGTTGACCACCCCTGATAGTGTATTAACATAAGAACCTCCTCCAGAATTTGCACCATAGAGGTTGTTTGAACCAGCTTTTACAATCGCATCAACTTGAGCGATTGTTGCTCCACCAGATGATGCATCTGTTTTGATATAGCCAGGGCAATCCATTGCGACAGAGTTCATAGAAAATGTAGGTGTTACTGCACCTGCTTGAACTGTCTCTATAAATGTTGTCTCAATACAATTTGTAGTTCGGCCTGTTACAGCACTATTAACAACTGCAACTCCATTTAGATATTGACCTGAAACACCCTCTTTTAATTTAAATATTTCATCAAATCCTTTTGAAATAAAAGTGAAGTTTGAGACAACAGCATTTGATCTAGGTTCTGTAAGATAGCCGACTGCTGCATCAGAATTAGTGTTATCTGACTCAACAATATGATCACCTTTATCATTAGATTGTTGAACAATTACGTATTGAAGCCTGCCTTGATAACCCCAGTCTATATCTAAATTGTCATCGTCTGCACCAGTACAAACAAGGTATTTAACATCAACTGTTCCTCCAAAGAACTCAACACAGTCATCTGCATTATTATGAACTTGGATATATGAAACATCTGTTCCACTCCCAACACCACCGAATGTTATTCCATTAAGTTCGTTACCAGGAAAAACTTCATATCCTGCGTATTGTACTCTTACATATTTTAAAGTTCCGCTACTATCAGTTGGAATTTCACCACCCATAGTATCTCCAACAGATCCTTCAACGTCTTTTTCACAAGGGTTAACTCTTGTTCCAGCTGTTGATGAAGTACCTGATGTTGAGAATGAGCATTTATTAATAGGAGATTTTCCAAGCAAAACTAATCCGCCCCATAAACCTCTTGTATTAACAATATCTGCTTCACCTAAAATGTCCTGTCTACCAGTCATAATAATTGGTGCTGATGAAGTTCCAACTGCGTTAATTTTAGAACCTCTTGTTACAACCAAATAATCGTTTCCAGATTCTCCAAAAACAGTAACACCAGGTTCAATTGTTAATGTAGCACTAGCGCCACCTGTTTTTGTCCCGTCTGATCCCATATCAATACCTACAGCAACCTTGCCATCCAATTTATAATAATTTCCTGCCACTAAAGTTAAATCAGTTGTTAGAACTCCAGATAATGAACATACCTTCCTTCCTAGGAGCACCTCTGATTCGAGCGTTCCAGCTGGACATTCAGGATCTGTGAATAATCCTAAAGTCCAACCAGAAGCCCAGTTGTTATCTATATCGGACCCAGGGGAAAATGCTCCGATATAGTTAGTAGCAGAAAACCAAGTGTCAACAATATATCTCTCCTCTTTTGAGCTATAAGTTGGACATAAATCTGTAGGTGTTCCTGCAGCATGAGGTCCAACTGCACACATACCCTGAACTTTTGATACATCAAAAGCAGAAGTGACTGCACTCTCGTTATCACCTAAAAAGAATCCTGAAACAAGAGTATTTGTTCCAATTACTAAATCTGTTGCTCTTTCTTTAATTGAAGCCTCTAATTGTTCTGCGGTTACTCCACTAGAAGAGGTATCAGCCTTAAAAGGAGATGTATCACCTGCAGCATCCATAAAAACGGAGTGATGCTGAATTTTTGGTGTTATGGTGCCATCTTGGATTGTCTCAATATTAGTAGATTCAATAAGATTTTGAGATACGTTATTTTTTACAATACCATTAATGTAAATACCAGAAACTCCCTCTTTATATTTTAGAGGTTCATCAGCACCTTGAGCTAAAAATGTAAAATTTGTAACCATAGGACGTGATCTTGGTTCTGTAAGATAGCCAACTGAGCTATCTGAGTTAGTATTATCTGACTCTACTACGTGATCACTTGCATCTGAAGATTGTTTAACAACTACAAATTGCATTTTTCCTTGGTATCCCCAATCGATATCGAGATTGTCATCACCAGCGTTTGTGCAAATTAGATGCTTAACATTGACAGTGCCACCAAAAAACTCAACACAATCATCTTGGTTGTTATGAACTTGAACAAAATCGACTTCTGTAGCATCACCAACACCTCCAAAAGTTATGCCATTTAATTCATTGCCTGGAAAAATCTCATATCCTGCGTATTCAACTCTCACAAAATTTAATTTACCTGAATTATCATTTTTGTTAGCGCCGCCCATTAGTGCGTTTGAACCCTCAACAACTCTTTCACACTCTGCAGTACCTCTTACATCGTTTGAACACTTATTGATTGGTGCTTGACCTAGAATAACTAAGCCGCCCCATAGACCTCTCTCTAATTCTCCAACTGTGCCTTCAATTGCAGTATTGTGTGTAAATCTAATTGGTTTTGATTGTGTACCATTAGCTATGATTTTTGAACCCCTATTAACAACAAGATAATCCTGAGAAACTTTTCCTAAGATCACAGCATCAGCAGGTATTGTTAATGTAGCTGAAACACCACCTGATTTTGTTCCATCACCACCCATGTCGACACCAACATCAACCTTTCCAAGCATTCTATACATAACGTCAGCTGTGAGAGTAAGGTCACTCGTAATAGGTCCTTGAATTGCACAAACTGTGTTTCCTGCAACTGGGGATCCATTTGTTATAAACGGAGATTCCGGACACTCTCCAGTACGAACATTGCTGCCAGCGCCGCCTGAACCACCGCCACCAGTAGGATCATCTAAAGATCCTAATTCACCAGGTGATACAATACTTGTATCGCCACCCCCGCCACATGCTACGAGTATAAATGTTGATAATATTAAAGTTGTTTTTTTGATAGAGTTAAAAATCATAATAAGCTCCTCCTGAGATTACATAATGATATTTAAATCTAGTTGAGTTACTAAGGATTGAACTTAATGAAAATTAAAAAAACAATTTTGTTACTAAGTATTTCAGATTTGTTACAGATTTATGGAGTCTTTAAAGGTAAAGTAAACCAAAAGATTGATCCCTGAGGTTTTGCATTTTTTACCCCAACCTCACCATTTAAATTATTTACAAGATTTTTTACAATAGCAAGACCTAGACCACTTCCTTTTTCCTCAGTTGCTCTAGCTTCAGCCGTTCTGTAGAACCTATCAAATAAAAAGTCTTGCTCTTCATCAGGAATACCTCTTCCACTATCTTTTACACTAATTTCTAAATGATCTTTTACTTTTTTTGTAGAGATATTGATTGTCGATTGAGAATCAGAATACTTAAAAGCATTTTCAATTAGGTTATTTAGAATTCTTTCAAGAGCATTTTTATCTGCTAAAACTATTTTTCCTTTAGAGCAAGAGCACATAATAGATATATTTTTTCTTTTGCCAAGATTTTTTAGAGAATCAATGGCTTTATTAATATGTTCATTTATTGGGAGTTCTTCAATGTTTAGTTTTAGCTCTCCATAATCGATTCTTGATAAATCAAGTAAAGAAGATACCATATCGCTAAGTCTTTCAGCGTTATGCAAAATAGCCTTTGCAAAAACTTTTGACTGTTTTTTGTCATCAAGCGCGCCATCGACAAGAGTTTCAGAATTTGCCATGATAACACTTACTGGTGTTCTTAATTCATGAGAAACATTTGATATAAAATCTCTTCTCATAGAGCTAAATCTTCTTAGTTGAGTAATGTCATGAACAACCAAAATAAATTCTTTTGTAGTTTTAGATTGATTTATTGTTGCAAGAACCCATCTAGTGCTTCTATCGTTTAACTCAATTTCAAATTCAATATCGGCTCTTTTTTTCTTTTTCGCCCTTTTTAATAAATAATTAAGTGATTTGATATTAAGGTCAGTAATTTTTTTTCCAACTAATTCATTTTTATTTAAGATCAATGACACTTGTTCATTTTCATATGTGATTTTGCCATCTATATCAGCAACTATAATCCCCTCTCCTAAATCATCTAAGACTGAACCAAACTGGTCTCTTTGTTTAGCAATTAAATTGATTTTTGATTTAAGCTCCTCTGAGATTTGTGAAACACTTTGAGCAACATTACCGAATTCATCAGTCCTCTCAGTAGGAAGTGCTTTTAAGTCTTTCTTTCTTGCCTTTCCATCTGCATCTGCAATTTTAGAAGTTGCATAAGCTAGATCTGCAATACTTCTGTAGGCATAGTTCGCAGCTATACCAGATGCTATTGATGTAACAATAAAAGCAACCAAAGCAATTAAAATTATAGAAAGATTTAAACTTCCTATTGCAGAATCAACATTTACATAGGGAACTGCTATTCTAATAACATTTGGACTTACGTCATTATTATCCAGAATAGCGTAATACATCTGCTGTTGTTTTACGGTATCGCTATAACGAATAGACCAGCCTCTTCCTTTTAAAAAAGCGTCTTGAACCTCAGGTCTATTAATATGATTATCCATGTCATTAATATTCTGAGTGTCAACATCTGAGTCACCAATTACTCTACCATCAGACAATATAAGTGTTATTCTAGAATTTGATGCACTACCCAGTCTGTCAGCTAAAGAGTCAGCTTCATTAAGATCTCCAATAGTATCAACTTCATCAACAACTTCTACAAGAAGAGAGGCTTGATTTTGTAACTCATTAATAATGTGTTTTTGAAAGGTATCGGTGATATCTCTTTCAGCAATGATGTATGAAACAAAAATACCTAATCCTAGGGATATAAAGATAATTAAAAATAATCGGGATCCTATTCCCATCTATCTAATCCGGTGATCTAGAGAATTTATAGCCAACGCCTCTAATAGTTTGAACATATTTACCCATTGGCCCAAGTTTTTCTCTAAGGCGTTTTATGTGAGTATCAACAGTCCTTGTTGTAACTTCTGAGCTGTAACCCCAAACGTCACTGAGCAACTGATCTCTAGATTGAACTCTTCCTCTTCTATCAACAAGTTGTCTCAATAATCTGAACTCTAAAGCTGTTAAATCTATTTGATCATTGTTAACTTGAACTTCGTGAGATTCAACATCAATACTTAGATCACCAAATTGACGCCCAACCTCTAAAACATCTTCTTTTTTTTGACCTCTTTTTAATATGGCTTTAATTCTTAAAATTAATTCTCGAACACTAAAAGGTTTAGTTACATAATCATCAGCCCCTAATTCAAAACCAACCACTTTATCAACCTCATCGTCTTTAGCGGTTAGGATAATTATTGGAATGGTTTCTGTCTCAGGATTAGATTTCATTTTTTTACACAAATCTAAACCTGAACCATCAGGCAACATAAGATCTAAAAGAATCAAAGAATACTTATTTGAATTTAAAACAGATTGTGCCTCAGATAATGAAGATGCGCTTGTCACAGTATAGTTTTCTCTTGAGAGATTATATTCCAGATTTTTTCTTATATCTGGCTCATCTTCAATAACTAATATATTCACAGTTACCCCAATATTTAAAATGTATTTTTACTTTTTTTTTGATATTTTGAAAGTAAAAAATAAAAATAATTTACTCTTGAGTAAAAATTTCTCTAAGAGCTGGCTTGTCAAATTTCCCAGATGCTACAAGAGGAAGATTTGAGTCCATGAATTTAATTAAAGCTGGAATTTTAAATGCCGCCAATTTGTCAGATAAAAACTTTACTAAATCATCTTTATTTAGATTAGATCCTTCTCTTAAGACTACTGCTGAGCATAAAATTTCTCCAAGTCTTTCATCAGGAATTCCAAAAACTGATGCTTCAAGAACATCTGGATGTTCATATATGGCATTTTCAACTTCAGGGCATGCAATATTTTCACCACCTCTAATTACCATATCTTTAATTCTGTCCACGATATATAAAAAAGGACCATCAAATTTGCCCATATCTCCTGATTTAAACCATCCTTCATTGTTCATACATTCTTTTGTNGCATCNTCATTTTTCCAATATCCCAACATATTNGATTGAGATTTAATTGCAACTTCACCGATTTCACCTTCAGGTAATTCATTCCANTTGGAATCAATTATTTTTATTTCTGTTAATGGTGGAACAACTCTGCCGGCAGAAGATGGATTTTGAATATATTCATCGCCGCTTGCAAGAGTTCCTAATGCATTTGTTTCTGTTAATCCGTATCCAATCCCAGGCCTTCCCTTAAAATTCTCATCTAAAAGTTTTACATGCTCTGCTGGCCTTGGACCACCTCCTCCACCTAATACTTTCAAAGAGGAAAGATCATATTTATCTCTATCTGGATGATTCAATAACTCCCAAGTTTGCGTTGGAACTCCAGTTATATCCGATACTTTTTCTTCACTAATTAGTTTAATTGCATCGCCAGCATCCCATTTTTTCATCATAACAACCTTTCTCCCAACCAAAATAGACATTAGAAATGCAACATGACTTCCAGTAGCATGAAATAAAGGAACGCAAAGTAGAATTGAAGATTCTGAACTTGCCAGTGGAGTAGCGTCTTTACCAAGTCTTGCTTCTTTTTGACTTAAAACAGTTGAAATAAATGCCCAACTAAACATTGAAGATATGACTCCACGTTGTGATGATAAGACTCCTTTAGGCTTCCCGGTTGATCCAGAAGTATAGTAAATTGTTGCATGGTCATCTCTATTAATATCAATATCGGGCCATTCTTCAGAGTGATTTTTTGTGAAATCATCAAATGATTCGAAGCTATCATCAGGCGTGTAGGTGGTTATAATTTTTTTTACATTTGTTAGAGATTCAAGTCCTTTTAATCTTTTTTGATCTCCAAATAAAACTTTTGCATCGCAATGCTCCATTGCGTAAATTATTTCATCAGGAACCCACCAAGAATTTAATGGAACACAAACTGCGCCTATTCCAACAATGCCCATATATGCAAAAATAAACTCTGGATTGTTTTGCATACATATTGCAACTCTGTCCCCTTTTTGAATACCCTCTTCAATAAGAGCGTTTCCAACTTGAGCTGCCTTTGAGATTGTTTCCTTAAAAGTATATCTCTCAGACTCATAAACTAAAAAATCTTTATCTGCATGAAGTAAACCAAAGTCAAAATATCCTTTCAAATTATCAGGAAAAGTTACATATTCGCTGAAAGAATTACCTTTTTCATCCTGAATTTCTCGTGTTTCAAAAATTTCGCCAGGTTTGATTAATTCAGATACGATTTCATTAAATAGTTGGTTTGAATCAGTCATTTTATGTGATTAATTTTATTTTCCTTTTATAAATATTATTATAACGATACTATATTTAATATATAGCATATTAAAATATTAGCTTAATAGAGGAGAATGAAATGAATTTAGACTTTGCATCAGTCTGGGAGATGATTTCAGATATCGTTCCTGAAAATGACGCCTTGATATGTGGTGACGAAATTATTTCGTGGAAGGATTATGATTTACAATCAAGTAAGATTGCAACAGCATTAAAAAATGCTGGATTAGGTCCAAACTCAAAGGCTGGACTGTATTTAAATAATTCAAATGAATATCTTATCGGTCAAAATGCAATCTTTAAGATTGGTGGTGTTCCTATAAATGTTAACTATAGATATGTCGCTGAAGAGTTGATTTATCTCCTTGATAACTCTGACTCAGAGGCTGTCTTTTATCACGCATGTTACAGCAGCAGAATTAAAGAAATTTCAGGCTCACTTCCAAATATTAAAGCCTGGATTGAAATTGCTGATGGTACTCAATCAGAATTTAAAGACTCACTAAAGTTTGAAGAGCTACTTGATAGCTGTGATCCTATGGAAAGAATTCATAGAGATCCAAATACCATTTATATGCTCTATACAGGCGGAACAACTGGAATGCCAAAAGGAGTAATGTATAAACAAGGTGAATTCCTAGTTTTTCTTTTTAGAACATTGAAAGCAATGGGTTATGACGTTCCAGAAGATATAAATAATCTAGAGGAGCAAATACATAACTTTAAAAAAGATAATACATTCATAAAAAGTTTAATAGGATGTCCACTTATGCATGGAACAGGAATGTGGCTTGGCGCTTTTTTACCCCTTCTTCTTGGAGGTACAGCAGTTACATCTCGTAACTTAGGATTTGATCCGGATCAAATGTGGACACAGGTTGAAGATACAGGAACTACAAATATTGTTATTGTTGGTGATGCATTTGCAAAACCAATGTTAGATGCTTTGGATAGAGCAGAAGAAAGCGGAAAGCCATATGATTTAAGCAGTGTTAAAGTCATTATTTCTAGTGGTGTTATGTGGAGCGAAGAAATTAAAAATGGTCTTTTAAGGCATCATAATATGATGCTGATGGATACAATGGGATCAACAGAAGGAGGTATGGGTAGTTCGGTATCTACCAGAGACAATCCACCAAAAACTGCAAAATTTTCAATTAACCCAGGTGTAATAATAATTNCTGATGATGGTGAAATNCTAAAGCCAGGTTCGGAAAAAATTGGTCTAATTGGAACAAGTGGTCTTGTTCCGGTTGGTTATTATAAAGATGAAAAAAAATCTGCAGAAACATTTAGAGAAGTAAATGGAGTTAGATATAGTTTTCCTGGTGATTATGCCAAACTTGAAGAAGATGGAACAATAACTCTTCTAGGACGAGGAAGTAATTGTATAAATTCTGCCGGAGAAAAAATATATCCCGAAGAAGTAGAAGAAGCTATTAAAAGAAATGACGAAGTCTTTGATTGTCTTGTTGTTGGGGTTGATGACGAAAAGTTTGGCCAAAAAGTGGTAGCTGTTGTTTCTCTTGAAAATAATAAAGATATTAATGAAGATTCGCTAGTAGACGCAACCAGATCATATATTGCTGGTTATAAACTACCTAAGAAAGTAATATTTGTGGAACAAGTTGAGCGTGCTCCAAATGGCAAAGCAAATTATAAATGGGCCAAAAATATTGCTAATGAAAGTTTTAAATAAGAAGAATATTTCGTTTGTTGTTGCATTGATTGCATCAACGCACCTTTATACAACAGAACCTATAGCTTACCTTAATTCCTTAGGTTACGAGCCTGCTCAAAAAGAAATAGCCTTTAGTAAAAACGGAATGATAACAACTCAGCATTTCTTGGCTACTCAAGTTGGAGAGAAAATTCTAAATCAAGGCGGTAACGCATATGATGCATCTATTGCAGTTGCTTTTACACTTGCAGTAGTTTTGCCAAGAGCAGGCAATATTGGTGGAGGCGGTTTCATGGTGATTTATGATAAGGAAACAGAACAACCTTACACCATAGACTTTAGNGAAAAAGCACCTGAGCTATCAACAAAAGATATGTATTTAAATAAAGATGGTTCTTTTAATGATAAAAACCTATCTACAGTTGGTTATTTAGCAATTGGCGTTCCAGGAACAGTAGCGGGTTTGTGGGAGGTTCATCAAAAATTTGGATCGTTGCCATGGAATGAATTAATTGAAGATGCAATTTATTATGCAGAGAACGGGTTTGAAATAACTCCATTTCTAGCAGATATATTATTAAGATATAGTGAATCCCTGTCTTTATTTGCAGAAACTAAAGAAATATTTCAATTACATTACCCTAATTTCAAAAATAAAACGCTTGTTCAAAAGGATTTAGCAAATACTCTCAAAATAATTGCATCTAANGGAAGGAAAGGATTTTATGAAGGTGAAATTGCTGAGAAGATATCTAGTGAAATTAAAAAAAATAATGGTCTTATTTCAAAATCAGATCTAAAAAATTATTCCCCAGTTTGGAGAGAACCGTTAATCTCAAATTATAGAGATACTGAGATTATTACTATGGGACCACCCTCCTCAGGAGGTCTTCACGTAATACAAATGNTAAACATACTTGAAAATTATGATCTAAAAAAATTTGGTCATAACTCACTAGAGTATATAAATTTATTAACTGAGGTTATGAAATTTGCATATGCAGACAGATCAAAATATTTAGGCGACCCAGACTTTTATGATGTTCCTATAAGAAAAATAATCAGTAAAAAATATGCCAATGACATCAATAAAAATATTCAAATTGGAAAATTAACACCGGTTAATGAAATCAATCCTGGAAAATATATGGATGGTGAAAGCCATGAAACAACTCATTTTTCTGTAGTAGATAAAACAGGTAATGTAATATCTATGACATACACTTTAAATTCTACATTTGGCTCAAAGGTTGTTATTGAAGGAACTGGAATACTAATGAATAACGAAATGGATGATTTTTCTGCTGCTCCAGGAATACCAAATCAATTTAATTTACTAGGAGCAGAAGCAAATGAAATAGCACCATTTAAAAGGCCTTTAAGCTCTATGACTCCAACAATAGTGCTAAAAGATAAAGAATTATTTTTTACAACGGGAAGTCCAGGAGGAGCAAGAATAATATCAGCAGTATTGCAGTCAATTGTAAACATTATAGATTTTAATATGAACTTAGAAGATACAACTGCAGCAAAGAGAATTCATCATCAGTGGTATCCAGATATTCTTGAATATGAATTTACATTAGATAATACAATTGAGAAAAACCTAAAAAAAATGGGATATAAAACTGAATCAAAGCTCCCTTTAACATGTCTTCAAACTATAATGTTTAGTGATGGTATGTATTATGGATATGGAGATTTTAGACGAGTTGATGCATTAGCATCAGGAAATATAAATGATTGATAAATTATTAATAATTGGTGCTTATGCATTGCCTGTTTTATTTCTTTTAACATTTTGTTTTTATATTACAAAAAAATAGAAATTGATTAATATATATAATCCAGTTTTTGTAAATATAAGTTCGTTTTCAATTGTAGATTTAATAATAATTTCAATATTTTTTTTATCGGTTGGTAGCTTCTGTTCGTCAATAATTTATAGGCTTGCTCCTAATAGTCCATTTCCTTTATTTAAAATAAGATCTTCTTGTCCATCATGTTCAAAAAAAATTGATGCTATTAATTTGATACCTTTATTAGGGTTTGTTATTCAAAGTGGAAAATGTAAGTTTTGCAATTCAAATATTTCAAAATTTTATCCGTTTACAGAAATATTTTTTTTATTAATTGGTATTTTAATTATAACTAACTATGGAATTGGTCTATCAGCTATTGTCTATACAATAATTATTTTTTGTTTCTACATATTATTTTTTCTTGATTACAAATATTTATATTTACCTGTATACATAAATTTATTAATAGTACTTATAGGAATAACTTTTAATGCTAAATATCAATTATTCATTGATGAAACTTTTTTGATCTTAGACATCAAGCCAATTTTTTTCACCCTTTACGGTCTTTTTTTTGGTTACTCTTCACTTTGGTTAATAAATTTTATGTTTAAAGTGATTAAGAAAAGGGATGGAATTGGTGGAGGAGACTTTATCTTATTTGGTGGAATTGGTTCGATCCATGGTCCAATCGCCTTACCAGTAATATTGTTTATAGGATCTTTTTTGGGATGTCTTTATTTTATATTTTCAAAGAAGGCTGTTAATAGTGAGTTGCCATTTGGATCTTTTTTAATACTTAGTTCCTTTATCTATTTTGTATTAAATTTAATGAACTTTTCTTTTATTAATTAGTCTTATATGTAAAGGCCTTTGAATATCCTCACAGTTCATATCCCCTAGGTCTTAAAAGCAGGCAAAATATGCCTGCTTTTTTTTAAAAATTATTTTCTTTAAGAATAAATATGTTATAAATATAAAGAAACTTTTTTTTAACAAATATTATGAAAAAATTACCTTTACTAATAGCTTCTATTTTATTGATTGGTGCATGTTCTGATAGTCAAGAAACTGTTCAGTCCTCTGAGCCTCAGCCTATGGTTGAGTATGTATGGATGAAAGCAGGTCCTAATTTTAATGAAGATAACCTTTCACAAGTAATTAATTCTTGGAATGCAATGATTGATGAAATGGGATGTACTTTAAACGCAAACATATTAACTCCAGATAATAAAAATGATGGTTTTGATTTTATTTGGGCTCATATATGGACCTCAGAAACTGCAAGAGATAATTGTTGGGAAAATTGGGGTGAAAATTATAAATCGAGTTGGGATTCAACTATAAATGGCATCATGAGCTATGATCTTGATAATGTTTATATGTTTAAGCCAACTGTTGGTAAACAACCTAAAATGCAAAATGATAGTGGATCTTTTGTGAATAGTTTTTATTTTTGTACATTCAATGAAGGATATTCAATGTCAGACTTAGAGGCATATCAAAAGGCTCTTAATAATACTGAGGGATTTTCTGATTATTGGTGGTACGCCACATTAGAACCAACATTCGAGCCAGCTGATCCAAAACCTGATTTTGTATGGGTTGATATATGGCGTTCAAGTTCAGATGAATCTGCTGATAGAGAAAATTGGTCACAAACTGACCTTCCATCAGTAGTTGAAGATAAATTTTCATGCTTGCCAGATTCAAGTGGTGCTGGTTTTTCAGGAACTGTAATTAGGAGTTAGTGGAGCGGGTGACGGGATTCGAACCCGTACCAATAGCTTGGAAGGCTATTGTGCTAGCCNTTAACACCACACCCGCTTTAGTCGGGAAATTATAATAAAAAAGGGGGCAATATGCTCCCTATTTTTATAAATACTCAAGTTATAAGAAAAGCATCATANGCNCTAGCATCGATACATTTAGCATTTTCAATAAATTCTTTTTTAATATTTTCTGCTATTGGGTTTTTAATCCAATTTGANCTAATCTCACTAGAAAAATTTTCTTTATATATATTATTTATCCATATGAAAGAATTCGGATTATCTTTTTTATAAAGATATAAAGCTTCGTATGATATGTCTAGTGATTTTATCTCCAATGCAAATCTCTCAATTGCAATTCTAAAAGTTCCATAGTTATATCCCTCATTATATTCACATCGTAAAATTTCAGAGACATAGTCAGTATTATTTATTTCAATTTCATTAGCTAATAGACTCTGCCCGTAAAACTCCTCCTTATCAAATTTACAACCAGCAATCTCATCAAATCCCCTTCTGCTTAATCTATCAAGAATATAGTTATATATATCCTGATCTGAGTAGTTTTTAACGTTAATANTAAATTGATTCACATAATTTGGTTTTGGAAAATANACATTAATGTCGTATTTGACATTATTTTGCTCNAAATCNGANCTTANTAATGTTGAGAGAAACGATTCAAGATTNAGNAAGGTATAACCATCATTAAGCTTNCATTCAAAAAATTCNGCTGAAAATTCAAAATTAGGTTCTATTAATAAATTTGCCTCTATTTGTTTAGTATTCTCGGACGAGCAAGAAATAAGTATTAATGAAATTAATGAAATTATCTTTGGAGAATTCATAAGCAAGATTATAAATAAACTTAATATTATTTGTATTGTTTAAATAAAAAACCCAGAAATACTTCTGGGTTTTTAAAAAGTATATTTAATTTTATTTC
>FUFK010065809.1_pt1 | contig 79770 bp, 69 predicted proteins | sample 1021851 | NCBI WGS metagenome assembly FUFK01 (sample SAMEA51879418, study PRJEB19060) | metagenome
ATGCAATAAGCATTACCTGCAATTTTCACTTAGACTAGAACTATTTTAGCGATCAGCAGTGCGCATTTGTGAATGTTCAACACGCCCTAATATTAAGAAAAAAGATAGCCAACTTTAAAGTGTGCAATGCTATAAGTGCGCTGCGCTATTCATAATGGCAATCAGTATATAGGAGTCATCAGCACTAGCAAAAAAGCTCTCTAAAACACGCTATCTAAATAAACCAGCTATCTGTCTTACCATACAATAAAATAGCGCAAAAAAATAGCTAAGCCAGAAAATAACGCACATAAAAAAGCCCCCATCACATCATGATGAAGGCCTCTTTATAGAATATGGCTCCTCAACCTGGGCTCGAACCAGGGACACACGGATTAACAGTCCGACGCTCTACCAACTGAGCTATTGAGGAATAAAAGGGTATAACTTTAAACTTAAATTAGCAGTGTTTGCTAAGTAGTTCGCGTTATGTGTGGCATATTTTAGCCAAGTCACTTGAGACTGTCAACCTTTAAGCGCAATATTTTTGAACTCTTTAAACCTCGTCTAAAGTCTCTAGCGATTTGCGTAAAGGCTCAAAGATATCAGATATTAGTCATAAAAAAACCCTCATCAAAAAGATGAGGGTCTTGGCAAATGCCATAATTGAATCAAAGTGATTCAACAAAACAGATTAGCTGGTCATTAAGATATTCGTAGATAACCAGCTAACGATTGACTAACAGTCAAAAATTTGGCTCCTCAACCTGGGCTCGAACCAGGGACACACGGATTAACAGTCCGACGCTCTACCAACTGAGCTATTGAGGAATAAGCTATGAGTGTTTATGCTCATAACGAGCTTAACAACGACTTGTTTAGACAATGAGTTGCTGCTAAGTGGAGCGTATTCTAGCAAAGATAAAAAATACGTCAAGCCTTTTTTATTTTTTAATGCAAATTTTAGCTAAATTGGCAAAATTAAGGCTTATTCTTCTTCTGACAGCTAGGGTACGCTCTAGCGTTGGACACTATTGGCGAGTATGCCGTAGCCACAAAAAAGACGTCTTTAATAGACGTCTTTTTGCTAAATCATCAAATTTGCTCAATGCTGCTCGCGTTTAGATTGGCTAATTACTCTGCAACATCCAAATCAGCAACCGCCGATTCGATACGCGACAGGGCATCTTTTAAAGTCGCTTCATCAGTGGCGTAAGAGATACGCATAAAGCCGCCTAAACCGAATGCATCGCCAGGGACTACCGCGACGCCAACTTTCTCAAGCAACCATTCTGAGAACTCGGTGCACGAAGATAGACCAGCTGCTTTAATCAAAGGCTTAATATTAGGATAGACATAGAAGGCACCGTCAGGGCGCAGGCAAGTAATACCCTTAATCGCATTTAGACCGTCGACAACTAAGTCGCAGCGCTTCTCAAACGCATCTACCATAGGCGTTAGGACACTTTGATCGCCGCTAATAGCGGCAGCTGCTGCTACTTGACTGATAGAGGTTGGGCAAGAGGTCGACTGCGATTGTACTTTTTTCATCGCGCTAATCAGCTTGGCAGGACCACCGGCATAACCGATACGCCAGCCGGTCATGGCATACGCTTTTGATACACCATTTAAGATAATCGCGCGCTCTTTTAGCTCAGGTGCGGCGTTTAAGATATTATAGAACTTATCTCCCGTCCAGCGAATGTGCTCATACATATCATCTGAGGCCACATAAACTTGCGGATGCTTTTTCAATACTTCCGCAATGGCTTTTAACTCGTCTAAAGTATAAATCATGCCAGTTGGGTTGGAGGGGCTGTTTAGCACCAGCATTTTGGTTTTGTCAGTGATGGCAGCTTCTAATTGCTCAGCGGTGATCTTGAAATCTTGCTCAGCAGGGCATTCTACGATGACCGGCTTACCTTCAGCGATAAGTACCATGTCAGGATAGCTGACCCAGTATGGTGCTGGAATAATGACTTCATCGCCTGGATTAATAAAGGCTTGCGCTAAATTAAAGAACGACTGCTTACCACCTACCGATACTAGGATCTCATTTGGCTCATAGCTGATGTCATTATCACGCTTGAACTTGTCGATGATGGCTTTTTTTAGCTCAGGCGTACCGTCAACGGCAGTGTATTTAGTAAAGCCATTATTAATCGCTTCAATCGCCGCTTGCTTGACGTGCTCTGGGGTATCAAAATCTGGCTCGCCTGCACCCAAACCGATAATGTCTTTACCAGCCGCTTTTAGCTCTTTGGCTTTGTTGGTAATAGCAAGAGTTGGTGAAGGTTTGATGCCATTAACGCGGTCAGATAGTTGCAGCTCGCTCATAAAAAATCCTTAATAAGTCTGAATAGAAAATAGAGATAGGATAGAAACGCCGTTATTAAATGGTCGTTATTAGAAGTGTCACTATAAAAGTAGAATTATCGCCGTGCCCACGCGCCTCAATAAGCGCGAGTAGCGGCTTTATTGTAGCATGTAGACGGTAGGCTGTCCTACCACACTAGTAACAGAAAATTTATGGTCTTTGGCAAAGTCAGACTATGAATAACCATATCTAAATTTTATTTTACGTTTGCGAAGTTACAACAATAACGATAACTTTTATTTGTATTATTTAGCTATTATAAACTCAAGTATTGCTAAAACAACTATGGGTTAATAGTGAGAATGCAATCATCATTAAAAAGGGACTAGTGTAATGGCAACAACGACTGAAAGACTGCATATTGTAATCACAGGTGCGACCTCAGGTATAGGTATGCAACTCGCAAAAGACTATTTAGCAAAGGATCAGCACGTCTATGCGGTAGGGCGCGATGATGAGGCTTTAGCGGAACTCAAAAGTTTAGGCGCGACGTCCATAGATTTGGACTTGATGGATAGAGAAGCGGTCATCGCGGCTTTTGAGAAGCTAGATACCATTGACCTAGCAATTTGCTGCGCGGGGGCTTGCGAGTACTTAGATATGCCGAACTTTGACAGCGAAAGCTTTATGAAAGTGATGTCAATCAATATGGGCACACTCTCGCACGCTATCGAAGGCGTGCTACCTAAACTTATCGCCTCAAAAGGTCGCCTAGTCGGTTTAGGCTCGGCCTCTGCTTATGTGCCCTTTGCTCGCGCAGAAGCTTATGGCAGCTCTAAGGCGGCGATTCATTATCTTATGAAAACGTTGCAAATCAGTCTTGCACCATTTGATGTCGCGGTCAGCTTAGTTGTGCCAGGGTTTGTCGATACGCCGATGACTGAGCAAAACGATTTTCCGATGCCGTTTTTGCAGACTCCTCAGCAAGCCAGTCAAGCCATTCGTGATGGTATCGAAGCTGAGCACGAAGTCATTGAGTTTCCAAGAAAACTAACTTTGCCACTAAAAACTTTAGGCACTCTGCCTGATATGGCGTGGCAGCAAGTCAGTAAGCAGCTGTACAAAAAGTCATAAGTGAGTCGCTAGAGAGCTACGTACATCAAGACAGTCAAATAGATTAAAAAAGTTTAAAGGATAATAGGCATGCCGTTGTTTCGCCGTAACGCTGTAACCGCCGCACAGATTAGGACTAGCGATGATAATCGCCAAAAGAATGGTAAAACTAAAAAACATATTGCCATTATCGGTTCAGGCGTCTCAGGACTCACTTGCGCGCACTATTTAGTAGAAGAGCACGACGTTACCGTCTTTGAAGCTAATGATTATATCGGTGGTCACGTCAATACTATCGATGTGGCATTACAAGACGGCAGAAAGTCAAAGTCTAGGTTTAGTAAAAAAAGTCAGGTAGAAAAAAGTGCGATTGATACCGGTTTTATCGTCTTTAATGAGCGCACTTATCCGAATTTTTTTCGTCTGTTGCATGAGCTGCAAGTGCCGTTTCAATCGACAGATATGAGCTTTTCGGTCAAAAACGTTGCCCGCAACTTTGAGTATAACGGTCATACCATTAATACCTTGCTATCGCAGCGTAAAAATATTATCAGCCCGAAGTTTTGGCGCTTTGTGCAAGATATATTGCAATTTAACAAGCAGATGAAGCAGCTGCGTCAGGATTTCGAAGCGGCTCGCAGCAATGGCGAAGCGGTCACTCGCTACACTCAGCAAACCTTGAGCGAGTATTTAGCCAGTAAACGTTACGGAAAATTATTTACTGATAACTACCTGCTGCCTATGGTGTCAGCTATTTGGTCAACGAGCTTAGAAGACGTACAAGATTTCCCGTTAGTCTTCTTTGCGCAGTTCTTTGATAATCATGGTCTGCTAGACGTGGTCAATCGCCCGCAGTGGTTCACGATTAAAGGTGGCTCTAAGCAATATGTTAATAAGTTGGTGACGCGCTTTGTTAAAAAAGGTGGGCAAGTGCGAGTCAACTCTCCCGTACAGTCGGTCACTCGTAATAAGGACAACAAAGCTGACAGTACTGACGCTAAAGTGACTTTGAAGATGAGTAATGGCAAGAGTATAGAAAGTTTAGACTTTGATGAGGTGATTTTTGCGTGTCACGCCGATACTGCTTTAAAGATTTTGCAAGATGCGACTAGCGATGAGACTGAGGTCTTAAGTCATTTTCGCTTTACTTCTAACACAGCTGTGTTGCATACCGATACTAGCGTCCTGCCCAATAAGCCATTGGCTTGGGCGAGTTGGAACTACTTGCTTGATGCCGATGGCAAGACGGATAACACAGTCGAGCAAACTTCTGCGAAGCCAGTACTGACGTATCATATGAATATCTTACAAAGGCTGACGAAGCAGCACAATTATCTGGTCACTCTTAATCATAAGATTGACAGCGCCCAAATTATCAAGACAATTGACTATAGCCATCCGGTGTTTGACAANCCGATGATAGAGGCGCAAAAGCAGTGGTCAACCATCTCTAGTAGTGGTTTGCACACGCATTTTTGCGGTGCTTATTGGTTTAATGGTTTTCACGAAGATGGCGTGCGCAGTGGCTTGCGAGTTTGTCAGTCTTTAGGTAGTCAGATTGACATCAAAGACGAGGTTGACGCCAGTCATTTGCCAGATGGTGAGTCGGCGCATACGCCCTTTGTCTATAAAGACATACCAGTCAGAGCGGATAAATCTATGCACAAATTAGACAATCGCCAACTGCTTAGTGCGGAGACCAATCAAGAATTGCTTGCTTATATCGCATCGACAGCAGCTAAGCCTAAAGTTCTAACCGCTGCTAAAACAAAAAAGCACGGTCTGTTGGCTAGAGTCCTTCACAGCAGTAAACATAAATGAAAGAGCGCTTAATGCCTAAAAGAGACCACTCGTCTAATAGTCAATTTACCCATCAGCTGTTTCATGGCACAACGTGGCACAGTCGCCTATTACCGAGTGTGCATAAATTTATCTATCCGTACCGTTATTGGGGCGTCAATATTAGCGCTTTGGCAGCAGGTGATGGATTACCAGAAGTCGCAAGCATGCAGCTTCAAAATAACCATACTCATAGCGCAAAACTGTTCAATAAACTTCCCTTTGGTGCAGCAATTATCAAAGGCTTGCCGATATTTTCAGCGAAACATAAAGCGTTACAGCAGTTTTATGCCGATGACTACTTGCAAGGTTTGCCATTAGATCAGGCGAATCAAGAAATAGCGACTGATGCTAATGTCGATACTAGTGCTGATGCTAATGTTGAAAGTATAGAGGGATTGTTGCAGCGTTTAAATGCTGTCTTTAAAGATAAAACGGGCAGCACGCCGACAGGCGAGATTATTGGCTTGATAGTGTGCCGCAATGTTGGTGTTTATTTTAGCCCAGTGAACTTTTATATCGGTTTTGATAGTGAGCAAACGCCCACCCATTTACTAGCAGAAGTGTCTAATACACCGTGGGATAAGCGTCACTATTATGGTTTTTTATTAAAAGGCGCGGAGACGGAGCTTTGTCATGATAAAGATTTTCATGTCTCGCCCTTTAATCCTATCGATCAGCTCTATCGCTGGCAGGTCAGCATCAAACCAAAACCGTCTAAAAGCAATAAGGCTAATAAAAACGATNTTTTTGATATTCGGATAGCGATCAATATCAGTGACAAGCGCGGTGAAGTACTCAAAACGGGCATAAAAATGAGTGGAGAGCCGATGACCCACGAGAGCATCCGCCAAAGCTTAAAACAAAACCCATTGATGAATTTCACCTCACTCACTCGTATCTATTGGCATGCTTTTAAACTCTATGCATTCAAAAAAGTACCTTATATCAATTACGATGAGAAGCTAGCAGATAGTGAGCAGTCAGTAAATAATTAACAAGTAATCACTCAGCCGGCTAAAACTGAGCTGATGTAACAGATCTAGACCATAGTTTTAACGACATAAAAGCTTTGAACAACAGTAGTAAAGAAGAATATTAATATTGAGCGTTGATCCATAGGCGACTCTCTTAAACGGACAAAAGGATACCACCGCGATGCCAGCCCGACCAACCGACCGCCAGCCAAGCAGTAGATTAGAGAAAATCAATGCCCGTTTGAATCAGACTTTAAATGATAGCGCTCTTTTGCGACCTGTGAGTAACGGCGTTAATGCTGTAGCTAGAAAGGCGATATTTCAAGCGCTAAAACGAGTACAGTTTGGCGGTATCACAGTAATAGAGGATTATGCTCAGCAGACGCAAGCATATAGCTTTGGTAGTCAGGCTATCAATAGCAAAAGTAGCTCNGCTATCGGTCGTCACTCTCTACATGTAACCCTCACGATTCATGATATCAGTGTCTATCGTCAGCTGCTTTTTGGCGGCTCTATAGCGCTTGCCGATAGCTACATTAATGGCGAGTGGGATACCGATGATTTGACAGGCTTGATACGCTTGGCGGCGCGTAATCTAGCAGTGCTCAATAAGCTTGAGAACCGCTTTGCCGGTATAAGCAAAGCCTTTGAGAAGGCCAATCATCAGCTGCGTAGTAACGACCAGTCAGGCTCTAAATCCAATATCTTAGCTCACTATGACTTGGGCAATGATATGTATCAGCGTTTTTTAGATGAGACCATGATGTACTCCTCGGCCGTCTACAAAAACCCAGAGGCCACCCTTAGCGAGGCTCAGCAGCATAAGCTTGCGCTTATCTGTCAGCGCCTGCAATTGACTGCCGATGATCAAGTGATCGAGATTGGCACTGGCTGGGGCGGTTTTGCCATTTATGCTGCGAGTCATTACGGCTGTCATGTAACGACCACAACCATATCCGATGCGCAGTTCGATGAAGCACAGGCGCGCATTGACGCGGCAGGGCTGTCTGACAAGATAACTTTACTCAAAGAGGACTATCGCAATCTGTCAGGACAGTATGACAAGCTAGTCAGCATTGAGATGATAGAGGCAGTCGGTTATGAGTATTTGCCCACCTTTTTTGCTAAATGCAATGATTTGCTTAAGCCTACGGGACTAATGGTATTACAAGCCATCACCTTTAACGATCAAAACTATCAAGACTATATTGATTCAGTGGATTTTATTCAGACTCATATCTTCCCAGGCGGCTGTCTGCTCTCCAATCAAGAGCTGAATAACCAGTTCACCCAGCAGACGGATATGGTTATTAAGCAACTGCATGACTATGGCTTTGACTACGCGCATACTTTGCGCGATTGGCGTATTGCCTTTATGTCGCAGCGCGAGGAGATTAAAGCGCTTGGTTATGATGAGGCCTTTATCCGTCTGTGGGAGTTTTATTTTTGCTACTGCGAGGGCGGCTTTTTGGAGCGCACCATTGGCGTTGTCCAACTGACTGCGGTGAAACCTGACAATATCGANATTTTACATTTCTCTGATTCGCCTGTAACTGATGTGATAAACAAGCCCATGGGCAGTACTATTAATCAGCGTAGCGCTTCTAGCATTGCGGCTGCATTTGGCTAAGGATAAGAGGTCTAAAATTAAACTAGTGATCGTGGTAAGGACTTTATAAATGAAAGACACTTTACAATTAAGTTACCTAAAGCCATAACGATTACTAAATCTAAAGACGTTATATTGAAGTACAGTTAAAGCATGGTAGTAAGTCTAATAGATTACGCAAATAAAATAGGCTAGACATAGGGGCAGTGAAAATCTATGTGTAGTATGATAAAAGGATATTATTATGGGCTATACGTTTGTTTATCTCGTTGCTGTTGCTATGTTTTTGGGCGTGGATTTTGTCTGGCTGTCAACGATGAAAGGGCTNTTTTATGAAGAGCGTATCGGTCATCTTTTAGCGAATGAGCCNAATATGATGGCGGCGGCTGTGTTCTATATGTTCTATATCNTAGCTTTATGTATTATTGTTCTTTATCCGCAAATAAAAGCAGANGCNTCTNTCGGGCATATCTTCTTATTGGGCGGCTTACTTGGCTTAATGGCATACGGTACTTATGACTTTACCAGTTTGGCCTTATTTAAAGGCTATACGCTAGATACTGCCTTGGTAGACTTTACTTGGGGCGGTTTTTTAACTGGTTCAGTCAGTGCGGGCACAGCTTGGTTAGCATATCGTTTTCGCTGGCTAAATAAAGCGGCTACAGCTTAATTTTTTGAGCGATTAATAACGGCGGTTTAACTTAGGTTAAGCCGTTTTTTTGGTTTTATCGATTTGCACTAAATAATCGCCTACTGTATAAATGACAAATAAACTTTGCACAACAAACCACAATGACACTTTCACAATGACTTCCGTACAGTAACTAAGGATCACTATGGCTCAGTACAACACCAGCTCCACTGCAAAAAGAGCACCACTCAATCACGAACTTTATATGTCGATACTGATGACCCCAGACATGGCCAACTTCATCGGTAATGTCCACGGTGGTGACTTGCTCAAAATGCTCGATCAAGTCGCTTATGCCTGTGCCAGTCGCTACAGTGGTAGCTACGTTGTCACGCTATCGGTCGATCAGGTGATGTTCCGTGAGCCTATCTATGTCGGCGAGCTCGTCACTTTTGCCGCTAGTGTTAATTACGTCGGTACCACCTCAATGGAGGTCGGTATNNGNGTNGANGCNGAAGATGTACGCGCGCGGACGATCCGCCATACCAATAGCTGCTACTTTACCATGGTCGCGATCGACGATAACGGCAAGCCTACGCCTGTGCCGCCGCTAGAGATCAAAAACGAGAGCCAACAGTGCCGCGCTGATGCAGCATTAGAGCGAAAAGAGATGCGTATGCAAAGCGCACATCGTCCTAGTTGCGATATCAGTAAAGAAGTCGGAGAGTTGACCCGCACAGCTGAAAATACGCAGACCAACCCAGAATCTAAGTAACATTGTCAAAAGTTACCATCAGTTAACGGATGGGCTACTGTAAAACAATAACGGTTAATTTATTTTAGTCTAGATAATAATTATGTTTAGCCTTTAAACTTTTAACCCATATTATAGAGTTTTTTATGAGTCTAAAACCCTCCGTCGCCAACCCGCAATTACACTTAGGTGGTCCAGAGCTGACGCGTCATAAACCAAACGCGCAAAAGCCTGAACCAGATCCTGATAATAAAGACAAAAAGTCCAGCTCGGTGATTACGGTTTTGATTGCTATTGGCGCTAACTTTTTGATCGCTATCGCTAAGTCCGTTGCCGCTTTTATCACCGGCTCGGCGTCTATGGTAGCGGAGGCGGCGCACTCATGGGCGGATACGGGCAATGGTGTTTTTTTATTAGTCGCTGAGCAAAAAGCCGTCAAACCTGCGGATAAAAGTCATCCGTTAGGCTATGGTAAAGAAGCTTATGTGTGGTCGATGATAGCGGCTTTTGGCGTGTTTATGGCAGGCTCCATTGTCTCTATTTATACAGGTATTACCGAATGGAATGCACCAGAAGCTGAGACCAATTATACGATCGCTTTTATTATTTTGGCAGTGGCTTTTGTACTTGAGGGCTTCTCGTTAGTGCAAGCTTATTTGCAAAGTAAAAAGCAAGGTCAGGCTATCGAGGTTAGCGCTATTGGTTATGTGGTTGAGACTTCTAACCCCACTTTGCGCGGGGTGTTTTTTGAGGACTTAGCGGCGGTTACTGGTCTAGTTATCGCGGCAGCGGCAATGGGCATGCACGTCTATACCGGGCAGGCTTTTTGGGATGCGTTAGGNTCCATTATTGTCGGTATATTATTAGGGGCAGTGGCGATATTTTTGATNAGTCGTAATCGCGACTTTTTGGTGGGGTATAAAGTTTCAGATAGTACGCATGATTATGTATTAAGCGAGCTTTTGAGACATGAAGGAGTCGATAGCGTCTCTTACTTACATTTAGAATGGGTGGGACCAAAAAAGATATTTATGGTAGCGGCTGTAGATGTCAGAGGTAATCAAAGAGAAGAGAGTATCGCGCAGATCTTTGAGAGCATCGAGAGCCAGTTTCGTGCCAATAAGATATTTCAAGAGGCCATCCTGACGCTATCTGCGCCTAATGCCAAAACCATAGCGCCNCNTAAAAGCNCTCCAAATCCAGTGCGAAGCTAAATAACCCTAGTATCAAACCAAAAAAAGTATCAAACCAAAAAAATCGCCTAGATGGCGATTTTTTTGTATTCTATAACTTAGCAAATAACAGCGATAGAAATATTATTTTTTAGGCGCATTAGCACCGATGAACCAAGCATCTTTATCGATAGTACGGCTAACTTCGGTTAATAAATCCGCAGTATCTTCGTCGCCTGCATCACCAGCTGTATCGATACCTTCACGTAGTGAAGCTGCAATANTCTTATAACGGTTGGTCAGCTCACGAACATGCTGCTCAACNTCAGTAATGTCAGTTGGGTAAGTTTCTAAAATAGAATCTTCAACGACACGCTTAGAGATGCCATTTGCTTTGCCGCCCAAGATGACAATACGTTCAGCGACAGTATCAAAAGCTTCTGTCAGACGATCATAAGTTTCATCTAATAACTGATGCACNCCGATAAATCCAGTACCTTGTAAGTTCCAATGGCACTGCTTNCTATCCATACTCAAATCAATCAAGTTGGCTAGATTAGAGTTTAACAGCTCAATCATTTTCTTAGCAGTATCATCANTTATACCACTTGCATAACGTTCTCTCATAGATTACTCCATTTTTGATTATATTTAATTGTTATCCAATGACCGACTAAATTTTTAGACTCTTAGTTTAAAGCTCTTAGTCAGCGTTTTCTTATCAACTTTCGATACTAATAATAACAGCTTATTAGAGGTAGGGAACCCATGAGCGTTAGGCTTTATTAGGTGGTCATGTAATGGCTTTGTTAAGCATGAAAAGCTTTGTAAATATAACAGGCTAAAACAAGTCTTATAGATAATCTTTGATTACCTAAGCGGGGCAGCAGCCTTTGATTTAACAAAGTATCTTAATGAGCTTCTTATCAATACTCACTCATAACTGATAGCTGAATATCAGCTTTGATAGTCAGTGATTATGGTCTGTAATTAACACCAAATTACTAGCATCAAGGCCAGCAAATAACCTTTAAAAACAGGCATAAAGCCCCCACATAATTGTAAACTTAAAAAAGAAGAAAGCTAATATGCGTATGCCCGAACCGCGCTCGTCGCGCCAGTTAAATCAATTAGCCACTCAGCTACAAGGCGAAGCTGAGATCAGTGGTGTCAATGCGTCAGGGACGCAAATATCGAGCCGCGCCTTTGAGATGGTCACCGACTTTGAGCCTGCAGGCGATCAACCGCAGGCGATTGAAAAGCTCGTTAAGGGTATCAATGCTGATATGGATGAGCAGCTGCTGCTTGGCGTGACGGGTTCGGGTAAAACCTATACGATGGCTAAGGTGATTAGCGAGTGCCAGCGCCCAACGATTATCATGGCGCATAATAAAACTTTGGCGGCGCAGTTATATGGCGAGTTTAAAGCCTTTTTNCCGAATAACGCTGTTGAGTATTTTGTCAGCTATTATGACTATTATCAGCCCGAAGCTTATGTCGCGGCTAGCGACACCTTTATCGAAAAAGACAGCGCTATTAATGATCATATTGATCAGATGCGTCTGTCGGCAACGCGGGCATTGCTTGAGCGCCGGGATGCTATTATCGTCGCATCCGTCTCTTGTATTTACGGTCTGGGCGATCCGGAGAGTTATCTGAAAATGCTACTACACGTTGTGGTCGGTGACAAGATCGATCGTACCGCGACCATCAAACGTCTGGTCGAGATGCAATATACCCGCAACGAGCTAGATTTTGGCCGTGGTACGTATCGCTTGCGCGGGGAGCTACTTGACATCTATCCTGCGGAGTCTGAGCAGTTGGCGATTCGTATTCACCTGTTTGATGACGAGGTCGAAAAGATCACTTGGTTCGATCCTTTGACAGGCAAAACCGTNCGCAGCGTGCCACGGATTACCATTTATCCCAAGTCGCATTATGTGACACCGCGTAATCGCCTCGAGGCCGCCAGCGAGACCATTCGTGCTGAGCTTGAGCCGCGTCTTGAGTACTTTCGTGATAATAATAAACTGATTGAAGCGCAGCGCCTCAAAGAGCGCACGCAGTATGATCTAGAGATGATTCAGCAGCTCGGCTACTGTAATGGTATTGAGAACTACTCGCAGCATCTATCTGGTCGTCCTTGGGGTGAGGCGCCGCCGACGTTGTTTGATTATATTCCAGAAGATGCGCTGCTGTTTATCGATGAATCGCATGTGACTGTCTCGCAGGTCGGCGCGATGTATAAAGGCGATAGGTCACGTAAAGAGAACTTGGTGAATTACGGTTTTCGCCTGCCAAGCGCGATGAATAACCGGCCGATGAAGTTTGAAGAGTGGGAGCGTATCAAGCCCAAGACCATTTATGTTAGTGCGACCCCTGCACAATATGAGCTTGAGCACAGCGAGCAAGTCGTCGAGCAAGTGGTACGTCCGACGGGGCTGATTGACCCTGAGATTGAGATACGCCCTGTGCTCACGCAGGTCGATGATGTGCTCTCAGAGATTACCAAACGCCGCGAGCTGGATGAGCGCGTATTGATTACCACTTTGACCAAACGCATGGCGGAGGATCTCACCAGCTATCTCAAAGAATACGATATCAAGGTGGCCTATTTGCACTCCGACATCGATACCGTTGAGCGTATGCAAATCATTCACGAGCTGCGTACGGGTGTTCATGATGTACTCGTCGGCATTAACCTGCTGCGTGAAGGGCTCGATATGCCAGAAGTGTCATTGGTGGCGATATTTGATGCCGATAAAGAAGGCTTTTTGCGCTCTGAGCGCTCCCTTATTCAGACCATTGGCCGCGCTGCTCGCCACCTAAACGGTAAAGCGATTCTTTACGCCGATAGTATGACGCCAAGTATGGAAAAGGCGATAGAGGAGACCGATCGTCGCCGCGAAAAGCAAATCGCCTTTAATGTGGAGCATAACATCACGCCAAAAGGCGCGCGCCGTAGTGTCACTGATAAAATCGATACCGGTGAAGAGCTTGATGCTAACGACAATCAAGCGATTCCAGTTAAGAGCAATCTGCCGGATGTCGATATCAGTATACTCAGAAGCCCTGATCTGCTGGCTAAAGAGATCAACCGTCTTGAGAAGCTAATGAAGCAGTTCTCGCGTGACCTCAAGTTTGAGGATGCTGCTAAGACACGCGATAAAGTGCTAGAGCTCAAGGCGCATTTGATTTAGAAGTATGCGAAGCTGAAAACCCGATATTTCGATATAACGAAGAGCGGCTATTCTTACTAACTATAAACGCAGTTTTACATTTTTCACCTTAAAAATAGCGAGTTCATTTTATAGAATAAATTAATAAAGTATCGTTTGATAAAGTTAGCTAAAGCCTTATACAGACTTTAGCTAAAAAATAAGATTTTCAATAAATTATTCTAGGAGTATAACCATANTGGACGTCAAANCNTTATTTAAAAAAGGAATCGAAAAAGAGTTACTCGANGTCGATGATTATATTTTTACGCCGCAGCGTTTCGATATGATGATTGATGAGGGAGAGCTGATTTGTGTGCTAAATAGTGACGGTAGTGTCAATGTGTTTTATAGCAAACAAGGCATTACTGATGTCAGAGCGGCGGCGCGTAAGCATCCCTTTACTGATTTTGAGACTGAGCTGCATCACGGTCTTTATGACGACGTGATTGAAGATCTCATCGATGGTGTTAATGAGATCATAAACACGCATTCTAAGTATTTCCGCCGTAGTAAAGTACTACCGATGGCGGCAGCTGTAGGTCCTGATACGGTTATTACTGATGCCGATAAGCTCTAAGCGCTTGAAGGTTTTAGAGTAGCGTTGTTTAGAGAGTTTCTATAGAGTCTACAAAAAAGAGGTGCACTAATTGTTTAGTGCACCTCTTTTATTGTGACTTGATCNTCGCTTGGTGTTAATACACTCGAATCAAACCGTTTTTACTGCGACAGCTTTGTCTTTGGAGGCCAGAGCGGGTGAGTCCATAATAGCTCGAGCTTGTGAGCTATCTACCAAATGATTCGTTGATGTTTGCGTGACTAAGCCTTTGGCAAAGCGAGTGCTATCGTTGCGCTCTTTTAAGGTATCGGTATAGTACCATTCACAGCCGAAGGCTTGCTCAGTGATATCAAGAAGCATGTAGCCATGATCAACTTGATTATTAAATTTTTGGTGCGGATTGGCTTCTGGGCCTGAGTTTTCCTCAGGCAAAGCTAATGACGTTAAAGCTGGACAGACGAACTCTACCGCCAGCGAGCCTTCTCCAGTGTCTGGATTATAGCTGCTAGGCTCAAAAGGGTTTTTGGCGACATCAAAGGCAAAAGAGGCGTGATAGTCCCCCGTCAACACGACGGTGTTTTTGATGTCGTTATTGTCGATATAGTCTAATAGGCGATCGCGCGCACTGGCATAGCCGTTCCAAATATCACCAGAGTTGGTTGCAGACGCTCCCATAAATGGCGCTAAAATTACTTGCTGACCTAGCACTTGCCAAGCTGCGCCGCGATTTTTACCATTCATTAGGTTTAGATAGAGCCAGTTTTCTTGCTCAAGTCCAAGTAGTTGACGCTCAGGCTCATTACTAGCAGAGGCGTCAAGCTTCTCACGGCCAAAGATACGAGTGTCTAACATATTTAAGTCAAACAGCTTACCAAACTCAAAACGTCTATAAATACGCAGTTGACTATCAGCTCATTGCTATCATCATCGCGAATCGGCATCCACTCTTACGATAGCTTAGACTGGTTGCTATCAAAACTCTCTACTATCAAAAATAAGAATGCTTTATAAATAAAAAATAGCTTATCCACAATTTATATGAATAAGCTATTTTAAACAATAGACCTCTTGCAAAAGTACCGTTTTATTAACCTTCGTTAACGGAGTATCAAGGACTAGCAATGACTTATGCAAGAGATCTAATTACTACGCCTAGTTTATTTGCACAATGACGCGGTTTGTAACCGCTTAGCCAACGATGCTGCCATAGCAGCTTTGTAGCGATTTTGCGACGACTCGAGTGACCAGTTGCGTACGGTAGCTTGGATCTATTGCCGCATTACCTAATTCAACGAGAGTCACTTGCTGCGGTGCTTGCTCACTGACGCAGCCACATACCCGAGATTTAACCGCTTCTTCTTGCTCATCACTCATCGCCGCGCTAGCAATACGCCACGCATTTTGGTTTTCGATTTGGCTGCGGCATTGGTTATCAATAGCGGCTTTGAAGACATTCATACCGATCTCATTGGCCGTACCGATAGCATCGCCTGAATTACTAGTAGCGCCAGTAGAAGCGCAGCCTGTTAGAGCAAGAGCCGCTAGCATAGTAGTGGAGAGTACAAGTTTTTTCATTATTTAGTCCTTTAAGCTGAATTTGTAATAGGCAAAATAGCACGACTGGTTTTTAATTCATAGTGGCAAGCTTTATACATGAGATATAAAAAACCAGCTAAGCGACGCTTAACTGGCGATATGGTTGCAAGTATCTAGTCATTAATGATTTAACTGATGGTTTAGACGTTTTTGCTGCTTTGTTTTTGCTGAATCTCTTTGGCAAGTTTGTAGCAATCCTCAACATGATCAGAGGCAATTTTTTTGAAGATAGTGTAGCCCATAGTCGCTGCAACGAGTTGCCCGCCTAATGGTACAAACTTCGTCACTTGTTTTGCTGCGATACGGCCGCCGAAGCCTTGAATGGTCTTTTTGACGATACCGCGAGTGGCCATTAAGCCTGCGAAGTCAACGGTCCGATCTCTGATAGCGCTCCAGTGTACCTCACGCGACTCTAGATCAATGGCTGATTCGCGGTCTTCGATGAGGCCAAAACGCTCACTAATCTCAGGGATGAGCTGAGTGAGCATACCTGCATCAACGGCAACATCAAAAAACGGTACAGGCACAACCGCTACACCGGCTGAAAGCTTCGCGCGTTTTTTGACTAATTTTAAGCACTCTTTTCTGACTTGTTCGAGGTCTAAGTTGGGATCAATAGTGTTAGGAAGTTTTTCAGCTTTTGGCGTCGTTTTCATAAATTATCCTTATAATTGGGTGAATAATAATAGGGTGAATAGTTAAAAGTGGAAACAAAAAAGTTAATTTATAGTTTAAGGAAATATCTGCACTGTACAATCATAGCTTTGTAGCAAATTGCAGAAAAGTAGCGCAAAAATGCACGGTTTTTGTAACTGCTATCATAAGTTTTTCTCTAAAAGCTATGCAGCAGACTATTCAAACGATAAGTGGTCGTAAGATAAAAATTAATATTGTGACCCTCTACTAAAGCCAGTAGAATACCGCTATGCTAAATTTAACTCCTCGCTTTACTGGTACTCGTATCGACGAGCTACCCATCGCGCTGCAAGCGCTCGCTGCTCAGTCTTTCACCCTGGCTCGGTTATATGCCGGCCGAGGTATCATGCAGCCTGAAGAGCTTGAGACTCAGCTTTCAGGTTTGCTGCCTGCTGAAGACTTGCATGGCGTCACACAAGCAGTGCGTTTATTAGATGCAGCTATCGATGAGAGCAAGCGCATTTTAATCGTCGGTGACTTTGACTGTGACGGTGCAACGAGTACGGCGCTGATGATGCGTGCGTTAACTCAGATGGGAGCGCAAGTCGATTTCTTAGTGCCGGATCGCTTTAAGTACGGCTATGGGCTAACGCCGGAAATTGTCGAATTAGGCATTGAGACTTATCAGCCTGATTTGATTGTTACCGTTGATAATGGTATCTCAAGTCATGAGGGCGTTGCCCGCGCGCAAGCGGACGGTATCACCGTTATCATTACCGATCATCATCTAACGACCAAAGCGACGCCGCCGGCTGAAGCTGTGGTCAACCCTAATCAGCTAGACTGCAGCTTTGATAGTAAGGCTTTGGTGGGAGTCGGCGTGGCTTTTTATGTCTTAGGCAGGCTTGCAAAGCTTAGACGTGAAGCGGGTAAACCGGCGGTGCAAGTCAGTCAATATCTAGACTTAGTAGCGCTCGGCACTATCGCTGATGTTGGCGTACTCGATAAAAATAACCGTATCCTTGTCCATCATGGGCTAAATGCCATTCGCCAAGGGCGCTGCTGCATCGGTATTTTAGCCTTGCTTGAGCAAGCAGGACGTGACCCTAAGCAGCTGCATGCGCAGGACTTTGGCTTTGTATTGGGACCACGGATCAATGCAGCGGGACGTATGGACAATATGCGTATCGGTATTGAGTGCTTATTGACCGATGACTGGGGGACAGCCCAGCGCTTAGCACATGAGCTTGAGCGACTTAATCGCAGTCGCCGACAAGTCGAGGGCGAGATGCGCGCGCAGGCTGATCAAATTATTAAGGATTTAGAGAATGATAGCGCAGCTGACAATACTCTAGAGACTGATCTAGAAGGCAGCGATGATACTATTATCGCCCCTACAGTCAAAACAAAACCAACCGAAGGTGCTGGGCCAGCCACTGCTACCAAGCGCAGCTTAGTGCTCTATCAGGACGACTGGCATCAAGGCGTCATCGGTATCGTCGCAGGCCGCCTAAAAGAAAGCCACTATCGGCCCAGTATTGTCTTTGCTCCTGCAGATACCGAACGTACGGGATACGACGACGCAATCAAAGGCTCGGCGCGCTCCATCGCTGGGGTGCATATTCGCGACGCTATTGAGCAAGTCGCTGAGCAAAACCCCGAGCTTATTACCCACTTTGGTGGTCATGCGATGGCCGCTGGCTTGACGATTAAACGTCGCAATTTTGATGAGTTTGTCATCGCTTTTGATAAGGTAATGGCGGAGCTGGATCAAGAGGTTTTCGCTGAACAAAAATTCACCGATGGTGAGCTGCAAGCAAGCGACTTTAGCTTATGGTTCGCTGATGAGTTGGCCGACGCGAGTATCTGGGGACATGGCTTTGCCGCGCCAATATTCGATGGCGTCTTTGAAGTATTAAGCTTCAAGATACTCAAAGACAAGCATCTCAAACTCTCCTTACGCTATCCTGGTGTGCAGTATCCTATCGATGCTATTTATTTTAATTTTGATACCGATGTCTGGGATTACCGCGCNGAAAANGTACATATCCTCTTTGAGCTCGATGTCAATGAATGGAATGGTAAACGCAGCTTACAGCTGATGGTCAAAGATTTGGCTTTAGTAAACTAANANNCTAACGCCGCCATTCTAAGGAAGGGAACTGCCAATCGTAGCGAATAGCCAACATACGNATGCTAAAGATAGCACTCATAGTACAGATATCTGCAACCCAAACTGCTACCCCNAAATTGTACAAGGCGAAGTACAAAATACCGCCAGCTAAAGCGGCACTGATATAGATCTCTTGTTGTAGNACCAGNGGNATCTCATTACAGATCATATCGCGGATGATNCCACCGACAATGATCGTAATAACACCTAACAGTAAGGCTACGGGCACATTAGCGCCCATGCTATCGGCAACTTTGATACCGATTAGCGTAAAAGCTGATAGCCCAATGGTATCAGTGAGTTTTAAAAACTTATCAACCCGCCTTGAGTTGGGATGAAAAAATATCTGCGTCGTTATAGAAGCTATGGTAATGACTGTCAGATAGCTCATATCCATCATCCAAAATAGTGGATGCCTATCTAAGATCACATCTCGCACGGTACCACCGCCAATCGCTGTGACAATTGAGACCAATAAACAGCCAAATACATCGAAGTTTTTGTGCTTNGCCAAAATCGTTCCAGAAACACTGCACGCAACGATACCTATCATATCGAATAAATATAATAACGAACGCGGGTTAAAAGTAGTGATTAAGGTTGTATCTAAAGCAATGTTTAACATAAGCGCGGCTAAGTGGTTATTAGTATCAATCAACGAGACGAATGGAAGGCAGATGCCAGTCAAACTTTACTGCTAACATACGTACGGCAAAGATAACACCGAGCATAATAAACTCGTTAAGCCCAGGGTTTAGGCCTAAATAGTCGAGCAATAGATAAGTCACGGAACCTGCGATACTCGCGGTGATATAGATCTCTCTTTGCAGCACAAGCGGTATCTCATTGCAGATAATATCNCGTAGTAAGCCACCAATAATAGCCGTCCAAACGCCCATCATAATGGCAATCAGAGGCGANATATCTTGATGAAGAGCGACCTTAAAGCCAATNACGCTAAAGGCGGCAAGCCCTATTGCATCAAAGAANCTCAGCGCATTGTCGATTTTATGATACAGATGAAAAAACACTTGTAGGGTAAGGGANGTTGCGGTGATGACGATGACATAATTGAGATCGGTCATCCAAAATAGCGGGTGGCGATCCAAAGCCATATCGCGCAAAGTTCCGCCGCCAATCGCATTCACCATAGAGACTAAGATACAACCGGCGATATCAAAGCCTTTATGCTGAGCCAGCAAGGTGCCGGCGATAGNGCAAGCAATCACCCCAACCATATCTAGCAGATATAATAAAATATCAGGAAAAATCAAGTCATTAACCATTGTTATGTTTTTCCATGCTGACGGCTCTTTATGGTAGATAGTTAATTATATTCAATAATAAATAAAAGCTTGCTTTGTGNTTAACCGTCTTTAGCAAATAGTATCANNCCNANNATNATNANNCCAATACCNANNANACCCATNGCNGANGGNANCNNNTTNCCCAGNAANAANATNCCNCCNATNANGGCAAANANCACNTCNCTNGCTTGGGTGGCATCGACGCCAGCCACTTCGCTTGAGGTCACCGCCTGACCGCGCGCGTACAAAAATATAGTAGTAGCCGCCACCCCGGCCAACAAAGCCACCAGCAATGTATTGAACACTTGTATGCTATCGGGCAACTCGGGTCGCACTATCATGCCCAAAAGTAGCCAAAATGGCAAACTCCCTACAGTCATTAGCCAAACTTTGTTAAAGGCATTGTGTAGTAAGGTAGTCTCAATCGAGGGAATACGATGGATCAGAGTTTGCAGTAGTGACGGCGCAGGTGCGGCGGCAGGCAGAGCATTTAGAGCGGTGCTGGTGGTANTAGTGTCATATAAAGTAGGCGGCAGATCATAAGCTTCAGAGGTGAGTGGCTCGTCATGGGTGTCGGCAGTGCCAGATACGGCGTGCGACTGATCTGCCAAGTCAGCGGGTAACGCTGGCGTGCGGGAGTTATGAGTGACTTGCCAGACCAACTGATTGCCAATCGGGTAGCTAAAGGCGGCAATAAGGGCGGGCAGTGCGCCATAGAGCAGCATCTGTGCCATAGGGACGGCATGGGCAATATCAGTGTCGGCAAGTGCAGCGGCGTGCAAGCCCTCACTGACATTGACCATCACCACGCCAACAAACACCAAAAGGGCATAAAGGATGAATTTTTTATCAAAACGCTGGCCAAAGACCATCAGCACCAATAAGCTGGTAACGACGGTAAACATAAAGGTCGCCGCGACCACCCAGCCTGCCACATGATCGGCGGCATAGCAGATACCTGCATAAAACAGCCCAAAGCCAATACTGCCTGTGAGGCACCAAAAAACCCAGTGCTGACAAAAGACCGCTGTCAAAGCTTTGAGGCGCCCCATCCCTTGCTGAAACAAGATGATGCCGGTGATTATCAGCCACATAAAGACATAGCGCAGACTCGCCGACCAAAACCAGTGGCCGCCTGCCGCGCTCATCATCTCATTTAAAATAAATGTCGAGCTAAAAAACGCCCCTGCCAATAAGCCCAGTAGTATTAGCTTGATCATCCTTACCCTTATTTCCGTGTCGTGTGAGCGATTTATACCGTTTTTCTTGTGTCCTTGATACAGCTATTTAGCTGTTTATGATAACGCCGAGGCGATGTCCTATCGTTATTTGCCTTTTCACTGTTTGCCTTTTCACTGTTTGCCTTTTCACTATTTACCTTTGGCATCTGCCCAAATGATTTTGTGCAATTGCAGCTGAAAGCGCACTGGCAGGGCGTCGGTCAGTATCCATTCGGCAAGCTCGCGGGCAAGCACAGGCACCTCTGGACTGACCGCGTCATCGATATCATCTGCAACAGTAAACATCGGCGAAAACCAAACCGTGCCGACGCGTTTATCCAGCTGATGCTCAATGAGTGTGGCTTTTGCCCAGTCATAGTCAGTGCGGTTCATAATGACAAACTTAATCTGATCATGCTGGGTTAAGTGGTCAAGATTTGACCAAAGGTTTTTATCAGCTTCGCCTGAGCTTGGGGTTTTGAGATCCATGACTTTGCTGACCGCCGCTGGTACGTCTTTGACACTCAGCGCCCCTGCCGTCTCAAGGGAAATCTCATAGCCATCGCTGAGCAGGCGTTGCATCAGCTCGATGGCATTGGGCTGCGCCAATGGCTCACCGCCCGTCAGACAAATCCGCTTGCACGGATAGGTTTTGATCGTCGCTATGATGGCATCTAATGACTGACGCTCGCCACCTGTAAAGGCATACTCAGTATCGCAGTAGACGCATCTGAGCGGACAGCCGGTTAATCGGACAAATATGGTCGGTAAGCCTGAGGTCAGCGCCTCACCTTGTAGCGAGTAAAAAATCTCTGTCAAACGCAGACCTGCGCTCGGGTCGGTGACAGGGATGGCGGCGGTGCGTAACGGCGACTGGTTCATAATGGTTTCAAATACAATATAGTTTCAACGACAATTAAGAGCTGATAAGGCGATAGGGTAATAAAGCGCTCGGCGATAAGCTTGTGCAAAAAGTCAGGTCGTAGGTGCGNCCGCTTTATGCGAGGATAGCGCAAAAAATCACGGTGAATTATAACGTAACCAATGATATTACGCTGCGGCTAATACATAAAAAATTAAAATATAAAAAAAGATGCTGAAGCCATGCTCCAGCATCTGTATATAAAGTTATTTTACTAGGGCGTGTCCTCATTTTAAAAATGGTGATAAAAATGAGATAAATCGCAGTCAAACAAGGAAGATAGCACAAGTGATATCGAGATATTAGTCAGCTATTTGACACCGTTTGGCCAGATTTAGCCCATTTAGATGGCTATCGATTGAATTGAGGACACGCCCTAAAAACGGTTTGNTANAAAAACCAACGTATACGCGAGCAGATTAGTCTAAGCGTAGCAGCTCATTAACCGCTGTTTTTGCACGCGTTTGCGCATCGACTTTTTTGACGATAATTGCAGCGTACAGGCTATGGGTACCGTCTTCTGATGGCAAGCTGCCTGGAACGACGACCGAACCTGCAGGGACACGGCCGCGATGAATCTCGCCCGTTTCGCGGTCATAAATGCGTGTAGATTGACCGATATAGACGCCCATAGAGATGACTGCGCCTTCCTCAACGATAACGCCTTCGACGATCTCAGAGCGCGCACCAATGAAGCAGTTGTCTTCGATAATAGTCGGGTTGGCTTGTAGCGGCTCAAGCACACCGCCGATACCCACGCCGCCTGATAGATGGACGTTTTTACCGATTTGCGCGCAAGAGCCAACGGTCGCCCACGTATCGACCATCGCGCCTTGATCAACATAAGCGCCGATGTTGACGTATGATGGCATCAGTACCGCGCCTGCTGCGACATAAGAGCCTTTACGAGCGACTGCTGGTGGCACGACGCGTACGCCTGCTTCTTTAAACTGCGCCTCACTCCAATCAGCAAATTTGGTCGGTACTTTGTCATAGAACTGCACATGCTCGCCGGCAGCTTGCACATAATTGTCATTGAGACGGAACGAGAGTAGCACTGCTTTTTTGGCCCACTGATTAACGACCCATTCGCCGTCTTTTTTTTCCGCAACGCGCAAGCTGCCATTGTCTAATTGCTCAAGCACTTGCTCGATAGCATCACGGACATCTTGTGGCATATTGGCTGGGCTGTACTCGTTACGATTTTCAAAAGCTTGTTCGATGGTTTGTTGTAATGACATAAAAATTCCTAAAAGTTAATATTCAAAGTACGATAAAGACAGAGCTATCACTTGCTGCTGGTATTGTCGCCAATTTTATAGGTTTTAGCAAATCATGGGCTTTTAGTCAGCTCCATTTGTCAATGACACTTCAGACAGATTCGCTTGATTGCGTAATGACTCTATAGCTTGAGAGTAGTGGCTGCTATACAGTGTTAATATGACTATTTATCCAGTCCAAGATGTCTTGATAAACCCTCTGTTTTTCAAGTTCATGCAGTGGCTCGTGACGCATATGCGGATATAGCTTGATGTCCACCTCACTAAAGCTTTGCTCATTTAAGCGGTTGACCACTTTGCGTACGCCTTTGCTCATATTACCCACAGGGTCATTTTGTCCGCTGATAAATAGCATCGGAAAGTCTTTATTAATAGTCGCGGCCCAGTTTTTGTTTAGACCAGATTCCATTAAGTTAAATAGTGTTAAATAACCATTATTAGTAAAGTCAAAACCGGTTAGAGGATCGGCTTCATACGCTTCGATACTGGCTTGGTTTTCGGTTAGCCAAGCAAACTGTGAAGAAGAAATACGATTATTCAGCTTACTATTAAAGATTTTATTCATGATGTTAGCAAACACGGCATTTGGCTTTTTGGGAGCGATTTTGGCGAGCGCTTTATTAATAGGTAAAATAACCTTGGCTAAAGGATCAGTATCAGCGCTACCCATCAAGATCGCACCAGCAAAACTGTGCGCATGATGCTTCATCACCGTACGAACAATAAACGAGCCCATCGAATGCCCCATAATAAAGTGCGGCACGTCCGGATACTTCGCCTTGAGGCTATCGGCCATGATAATCACATCTTTTAGCAACGACTGCACTGGGTGCTCTTCACCAAAGAAGCCAAACTCACTCTCTGACTTGACCGTTTTACCATGACCGAGCTGATCATAAGTGGCAACAGCGATACCGTGATCTGCTAAGAACTGCGCAAAATCGCTATAACGACCACTGTGCTCCGCCATGCCATGAACGATTAGTAGGGTGGCGGTTATATCTACCGAGCTGTCTTTTGGCGTAAAGAAAGTATGATGCAAATAATGGCTGGTATTCGATGAAGTAATTTGCTCAGTATTGCTCATAGCAGTATTCATATAAGGGTCCTTGATAAGTTAAATAGTTAATATACAGCCTGTTTATAATATAGTCGAACCACTATTAAAGTGTTACAGCGTTAGACTCGTTTAGCCTACTACTGTAGTACTTGCACTCGTCTGCCTTGTACCACTTTTAATATTGATTGACTATAGTACGGCCTATTGCGCGCTTGCATTGGCCTTAGCGCGATCATATATCGTTTTGCCTTCCTTGATGGTTTTTACGACTTCGATAAATTATTCTTACTATATTAATGGCCAAACATTTTATCCATCCTACAATAGACTGACTTAAAATTATATTAACTTATGTTGTAATCTTAGCGATATTTTCTAATCATCCATAAAAGCCTAAGTTATGAAAAAGCTATTCCCTAAAAAACAGCGCCCTATCAAAAAACTACTGCTCGCTGGAGCAGGGCACGCTCATATAGGTTTGCTACGTAGGCTTGCCCGTAAGCGTTTAGATACTCTTCAGGAGGTAGAAGTAAGCGTGATTACTGAGCATCCGCAGACGATTTATTCTGGTATGTTGCCGGGCTGGATGGCTTCTCATTATAAGCGTAGTGAGATCAGTATCGATATCGCTGCGCTGTGCAGACGTGCTGGCGTGACGCTAATACAGCGACCTATCATAGCTGTCGATGCGGATACTCAAACGGTTATTACTGTCAAAAACGCTAAAGACGCTAAAAACGCTAAAGACGAACGTTTTGATTACGAGCTGCTGTCGCTCAATACAGGCGCAGATACTGATATGACTTGGCTTAATACAGACGGCCTAGTTAATGAAGACTTAATAGATAAAGATTTGGCAGATAAAAATCTAAAGAATACCGTAATTCCCGTAAGGCCCATATTCAATTTCGTCGAGCAGTGGCAGCAGATCCTTAAGCAAGCTGAGCAAGTGAGTGATTATAAAGTTGCAGTAGTCGGAGCAGGCGCTGCAGCAACGGAGCTGGTGATGGCCGCGCAGTTTGCTTTGCAGCAAATTAATCCTAGTCATCAAGCTTATTTGGTTTGCGGTGAGCAGCTGCTATCAGGCTTTGATGCAGGCTTTCGCTCTCGCGTCATCAAGCAATTACAGCGCCGTAATATTGAGATTATCTACGAGCGCGCCAAAGGTTTAGCTGGTGGTAAATTAGCGACCTCTAAGCAAACGCTAGCGGCCGATGCGACTATTGCGGCTACTGGGGTGATGGGTTCGGCGTGGGCCGCGCAGACTAACCTTGAAACGGTAGATAAGGGCTTTATTGCGGTCAATGATAAGCAGCAAAGCACTTCGCATGATAATGTCTTTGCCGTAGGCGATGTGGCGTCACGCGTGGATCGAGAGATGGCACATTCTGGGGTGCATGCAGTATTTGGCGGCAAAGTGGAAGCGGATAACTTACTGGCTTATTTAGTAGGAGATAAGTTAAAAAGCTATCGACCCAAAAACCGCACTTTGTATTTGCTCGCTTGCGGTGACAAGTACGCAATCGGCAGTTGGGGCAATTTCAGCGCGCAGGGATGCTGGATTTGGTATCTTAAGCGCTATATCGACAAGCGTTTTGTCAACGCAAAATAAGTAGAGGCTGCACGAACCACATTAAAGATATTAATTTATAAAACAATAGCTTAGCACTATTGATTATTTAGTTACACTGACTACCACTGCGCGTTACAATAGAATAATTAAACAGTGTAATAATAAATGAGTTAACACTCAAAAAAGCTATTCATCTTTAAATTTTTCCTATATTCTGCTTGTATACGCAGCAAATATCAAAGATTAAAACCATTATCATCCAAAGGTCATACGCTATGAAATCCACTATTGAATTGCTTGAACATACGGATTTTCCTGCTATTAAGCGCCGTAAATTAACCACGCTGCAAGTCAATCTAGGTTACCTGTGCAATATGTCCTGCGTGCATTGTCATGTGGCAGCAAGCCCTTATCGTACTGAGATGATGTCGCGCGAGTTGGTTGAGCTGATTTTAAAAGTACTGCAAGCGCAAAATATCGATACACTTGATTTGACCGGCGGCGCACCCGAGATGCACGACGATTTTAAATACTTAGTCGTCGAGGCTCGTAAACTTGGCGTTAAAGTCATTGATCGCTGTAATTTGACGATCTTGATGGAAGAAGGTTTTGAGGATACGGCGCAGTTCTTAGCGGATAATGGCGTCGAAGTGGTCGCCTCACTGCCTTGTTATTCACTTGAGAACGTCGATAAGCAGCGCGGCAAAGGCGCGTTTGACGACAGTATTTTAGGGCTACATAAGCTTAATGCTTTGGGTTATGGACGTGCAGATACAGGTCTGACTTTAAATCTAGTATATAACCCACAAGGCGCGACCTTACCACCCAATCAGCAGATGCTAGAGGCGGACTATAAACGTGAATTAAAAGAGCACTTTAATATAGAGTTTAATCAGCTTTTTGCGTTGACCAATATGCCGATTCAACGTTTTGGTGCGGTACTATTGGCTAAGAACGAATTCCATCCTTATATGGATTTGCTCAAAGATAACTATGATGCGGGGAATCTTAAAGAGGTGATGTGCCGCTCGACTATTAGTGTTAATTGGCTCGGCGAGCTGTTCGATTGTGACTTTAATCAACAGCTTGAGATGCCTGTACCCAATAAATCGCGCCAGCATTTGCGCGACCTGCTCACCCAAAATCCTACTGGTGACGATATCGCTATCGGTGACCATTGTTACGGCTGCACAGCAGGGCAAGGTAGTAGCTGCGGCGGCGCTTTAGAAGACGAAAAAGTAAGTGTGGCTTAGAGCTAGTTCTAAGCATTTTGATTTAAAAAACTTATCAGCATTAACGGAGCTCATCTCATGCTTATAACTAAAACTTCATTTTCTAAAGCTTTAACGACCAAAGCCCTTATTGCCGCAAGTCTTATGCTATCAAGCGCTGCCTATGCTGATTTTAATCACAGTACTTGGGATAGCTTATTAAATAAAAACGTCACTATGACCAACGGGGGCAAAGCATCTGTCGTTAATTACAATGGCATGAAAGCGGACCAAAGCAAGCTTGATGGCTATTTGGCAGCGACGGCTACGGTCAGTCGGTCTGAGTTTAACCGCTGGAGCAAAGATGAGCAATTGGCGTTTTTAATCAACGTCTATAATGCGGGTACTGTGGATTTAGTGCTGACTAAGTACCCTAATATAAAGTCGATTAAAGATATCGGCGGTATATTTAGCTCGCCTTGGAAACAAGACTTTGTCAACGTACTGGGTAAAAAGCGCTCGCTTGATGATATCGAGCACAACCTGATTCGCGGTTCTGGGCGCTATAATGAGCCGCGTATTCACTTTGCGGTGAACTGTGCCAGCATTGGTTGTCCTGCATTGTTGGATGATGCTTACACAGGCAGTAAACTCGATAAACAATTAGAGCAAGTCACCCGCAATTTCCTCGCCGATAGTAGTCGTAACCGTCTCAAGGGCAGCACACTTGAGATCTCGCCAATATTTAAGTGGTATAAAGAGGACTTTGAGAGTAATTGGCGCGGCACTAAAGATTTAGAAGGGTTTTTGGCTCGTTATAACTCACCGCTCGGTCTTAATAAATCACAAACTGCTGACTTAAAAAGCGGCAAGACTAAGATCAGTTATACCAATTATAATTGGAATTTGAACAAGAAGTAGTGAGATAGCATGTCCACGGTTTCTATTATCGTTCCTATACTCAATGAGGCAAATAATCTGCCTCATTTGTTTACTCATATCGCTGGGCTAAACCCATCACCGCAGCAAATTATCTTGGTTGATGGCGGTTCAAACGATGATTCCTTCGAATGGGCACAAAAGTTTATTGCAGATTTAAATAACAGTAATCAGTCAGCTATTAATTGGCAAGTGNTTAAGTCACNAGCAGGTCGTGCGCGGCAGATGAANAAAGGCGCGTCCTTAGCAACAAGCGACATACTACTATTTTTACACGCTGATACTGAGCTGCCCACTCACGCTGTTGNAGATATCCAAANNGCTATNNAAAAATCAGAGTGGGGNCGTTTTNANGTNANGTTAAANAGNCGTCAGCCGATGCTTTGGGTGGTCAGCCATATGATAAACTTACGCTCACGACTCACAAGTATCGCAACTGGTGATCAAGCGATTTTTATTACCCGTAAGCTTTTTGAGCAAGTTGGCGGCTATCCTCAGCAAGCGCTGATGGAAGATGTTGAACTATGCAAGCAGCTTAAAGCAAAGTCTAAACCTGCTTGTCTAAAGACTAAAGTCATTACCTCGGCGAGGCGCTGGGAGCAGCATGGCACTTGCCGCACGATACTGCTGATGTGGCAGCTGCGTTTTGATTATTGGCGCGGCGTCTCGGCGGACAACATTAAAGCGCGTTATTATAAGTAATATAGATAAGCCTAAATCAGAATAATACAGCTATGCTAACACTGGGTTTGTTGTATAGTGGATTAAATATAGAAAACTCTTAATATGACTCAAGAACAAAATACCTGCATTATCCTATTCGCTAAATTCCCTGCTAAAGGCATGGCAAAAACCCGCTTGCAACCTGCGCTTGGCATTGATGGTGCAGCAAAAATGGCAAAGCAGCTATTACTACATAGCGTAGAGCAAGCGTTAGCAACGGGCTTTAGCGTTGAATTATGTGTCAGTCCCCCTCCTAATACTCCTTGCTGGCAAACGCTGAATCTACCAGAGTCATTGACATGGTCAGCACAAGCCGATGGTGATTTAGGAGAGCGTATGCTGACCGCTAGTCAGAACGCGCTTAAGAAATTCAAGAAAGTATTATTAATAGGTACGGATTGTCCTAATTTAACCGCTACTAAAATTCATAGCGCTGTTCAGTATTTAGAGACTCAGGATAGCGTCATGATTCCTGCTTTTGATGGCGGTTACGTACTGCTTGGCTTTAGGCAAATAAACGCGCACCTATTTACCAATATGACGTGGAGCGTCAGTGATGTGGCAGCAGTGACTAAGCAGCGTATTAAAGATCTAAATTGGTCATTAGCTTCGCTACAACCTCTACCTGATATCGATGAGCCAGAGGATTTACAATATCTGCCTGCAGGATGGCTTGATGGTTATGAGCTTAAGGATTATTAATTTACGATTATGACAAATGCAAAAGCCATCAACTATTTGATGGCTTTTTTTTGTGATAGAGGTCGATATTACTTGGGCAATAACGCATTAAGCTTGGTCTTAACCTCAATACTCATCGCCTCAATAGGGGTGACTAACGCTTGCGCTAGCGCGGTATGAGCAATAGAGTCAGGCTGCTCGCTGGCAAGTAAAGCCACGGCTTGTTTGACCACTTGCTGCGCGTTATCGGCGTTTTTCATAAGGTTTTGAATCGCATAATCAGCGCTGACATCTTCCTCACTTGGATGCCATGAATCAAAATCTGTCACTAGCGCAAGCGTAGCATACGCCATGCTCGCTTCACGTGCAAGCTTAGCCTCTGGCATATTGGTCATGCCAATGATGTCAGCATTCATCTGTCGATACCAATTGGACTCAGCGCGAGTAGAAAATTGCGGCCCTTCGATACAGAGGTAAGTCGCGGTACTGTGACATTGGCCTTCGCTAATATTTGCCTGACTATAAGCGCGCTTTAACACCCCACCAAGCGCCACACATAAAGGATCGGCCATTGCTACATGCGCCACCGCTCCCTCACTAAAAAAGGTACTGGCTCGCTGTTTGGTCATATCGATCATCTGATCTGGAATGACCATATCTAAAGGTTTGAGATGCTCTCGTAGTGAGCCTACCGCTGAGACTGAAATGACATAGCGTACGCCCAAAGTTTTTAGCGCATAGATATTAGCGCGGTAGGGAACTTCTGACGGGCTAAATCTGTGCCCTTGACCGTGGCGGGTCAAAAAAGCGACAGTTACGCCATTTAGCTCACCCATGACAATGTCATCAGATGGCTTACCATAAGGCGTTGAGATTGTTACCTGACGCTTATTGCTTAGCGCTTGCATCTGATATAAGCCGCTACCGCCGATAATGGCAATGTCGGCGGATAAATGAGCGGTGTCTTCTACTAAGGTTGAAATCATATCAGTCCCAGATGGAGGAGTTAAAAACGAGTCATTGTAATTATCAGTAACGCTTGTCTTTTAAGATAAAATAGCGCTTAAAATACTAAACCGAGCGGTTGACGATAACCATTAGCGTTTGGTAACTCTTTTATACAGCCCTTGAGCCAACTCCTTAACCACCATGCTTTGACTTTGTACAAAGCCTTCGTATTTAGGCAAGTTATCATCCACGTCTCTGATACGGCGATTATAAAATAGGTGCATAGCAGGCTCTGGCAAGGCCGCTTTATCAGGATAATTATCAGTAGGGATTAATACCAGATTGCCGCCTACCGCCGTCTCTATACTAGGCTTATGACAACGCTTACACAGTCCGCGGCTGATATTAGGCGGCATTTTCCAACTACGAAAGCGGGTTTTATCAATCTCTAATTCGCTAAGGTCTGACTTTAGTAAAACCGTCACATCATTATANGCTTTACCGGTATAGTCCTGACAAATCGTGCAGTGACAAATAAAGCGAGCCATAGGAGTATGGTTGATGGTATAAGTATTGCTATAGCAGGAACAAGAGCCTTCTTGCGGGGTGAAGTCGTCACTCATAAGGTAGTCCTTTTTTATAAAATTAGCGGTAGGTATCTATGAAATTCATTAAGACAAAATATAGCATTTTCTGTATCCGGCAGTGTAGTGGCTTTAAGTAGAGTTGCTAAGGACTTATGCTAATCATTAGCATAAAAAAAGAGACCCAAGCAGGGTCTCCATTTTTTATTATCAATCCATTCTTAACAGCCAAGCTTACCTTCCGCCTCAAGCGCCTTTTTACTACGAATCGGCGCAGGGCAATCTTCACCGTAATACTGGCGATCGGCAAAGTAGCTTGAGCGTACCATGGGACCGGCCCAAATNCTAAAGAAGCCAATCTTTTTNCCNTANTCCATATAGCGCTGAAACTCGTCCGGATGCACATAGCGATCGACAGGNGCATGATTTTTACTCGGCTGTAGATACTGACCGATGGTAATCATATCGACATTATGGGCTTTTAGGTCATCAAGCAGCGCATAGACCTCCTCTTCGGTCTCNCCNAGNCCAACCATAAAGCCGCATTTGGTCGCGATATCAGGGCGACGTTCTTTATAAAGCTTGAGCAGATCGAGCGAGTGCTGATAATCAGAACCTGGACGGAAGGCTTTGTATAGACGTGGCACGGTTTCGATATTATGGTTAAAGACATCAGGAGCTGTTTCGGTGAGTAAGTCTAAGGCAATATCCATACGGCCACGGAAGTCGGGCACTAAGATTTCGATCAGGCAGTTTGGGCTTAGCGCCCGTGATTCGTTGAGTACTTCGACAAAATGCTGCGCGCCGCCATCTTTTAAATCGTCGCGATCGACTGAGGTGATCACTGCATATTTGAGCTCAAGACCTTGAATAGTCTCGGCGGTATGACGCGGCTCATCCTTGTCTAGCTCATTAGGGCGACCATGACCGACATCACAGAACGGACAGCGGCGAGTACAGATATCACCCATAATCATAAAGGTNGCGGTGCCGTCACCAAAGCACTGCGCAAGATTCGGGCAAGCGGCTTCTTCACAAACAGTATAGAGCTTTTGTTCGCGTAGTTTGGCTTTGATACGCGCCACCTCAGCAGGTGAGGACATTTTTACTCGAATCCAATCCGGCTTTTGCTTCGCTTCGACTGTCGGGATTACTTTAATCGGGATGCGCGCGACTTTATCGTAGCCACGCAGCTTTTCACCTTGAATGGCTTTTTTGGGTTTTACTCTTGGCGCAGGAACATGGGTTTGTACGGCAGTAGTCATAATCAATGATCTCTTAACCCTTTATAGTATAAGGGTTTATGGAATTATCAGTATGCTTTATAGGTGTCTTTATTATAGCAGATATTGCGCTCAGGGTTTATTATTCAACCCTTTGTGCTATGGCTTTTTGTTTAAGTTATCAATATCTATACCCATCTCATTAAATACTTCGATAGCCGCGCGAAAAGCCTCTTGGGTAGCAGGCGCGCCGCAGTAAGGCAGGCTGTGCATGAGTACCTCACGAATCTCGGCGACAGTTGCGCCATTGTTAATCGCGCCTCTGATATGACCTTTTAGCTCATTTGGGCTCTTTTGGGCAATCAAAAATCCTAAGGTAACCAAGGAGCGATACTTACGCGGTAAGACGCTATCGTCTTGCCAAGTGGTGCCCCAAGCGTGCTCAATGATCCAATCTTGTAAGGGCTGAGTAAAGGCTGTGGCGGCATCGAGTGAGCGCTTAACGTGAGCCTCGCCCATGACCTCAGTGCGCACTTTTAACCCTTTTTTATAGTTTGAGTGCTCATTATTATTGCTCATTTTATTATCCTTAACTTTTAAAATTGAATCGGAANCGTTCGCCGAGTCGGTCTTGATATTATTTAATGTCATGATGCTATTTAATATAGAATCATGAGTTTAATATCGAACCATGAGTTAATATTGAATCGTTANTTTTCGAGTGCATTGAACTTATATGTCTAATATTTACTCTAGTAGCTACTACTATTTTTATAATAAATATTGAATATGGTTTGATTCTACGCCTTTTGCAGCCTAAGCCATTAACTTTTTGAGCGTTTTAAGCTATCATTGCAGCACAAATATTTCAATGACCACATTCCCTTAATTATTTCCTATAGTGCATCGACGCAGGCAGTCATTCTGACTACTCACGCAATGTACTAGCCCAACTACGAGGACAATTATTGTGTTAGAAGCTTATCGTAAACATGTCGAAGAACGTGCTGAGCTAGGAACTGTACCGCTTCCACTAAATGAAAAACAGGTAGCCCAGTTGGTTGAGCTACTAAAAAACCCACCAGCGGGCGAAGAAGCGTTCTTAATGAACCTGCTAGAAAACCGTATTCCAGCTGGCGTTGACCAAGCCGCTTATGTAAAAGCTGCATTTTTGGCCGCTATCGTTAAAGGCGAGGCGAGCTCACCACTTATCGATAAGAAAAAAGCGGTTGAAATTCTAGGCACCATGCAAGGCGGCTACAACGTACAGCCATTAGTGGCAGCATTGGATGATGAAGAAGTTGCTCAAGATGCGGCAGAAGCGCTTAAGAAAACTTTGCTCGTATTTGACGCGTTCAATGACGTGACTGAAAAAGCCGAAGCCGGTAACGACATCGCAAAAGAAGTGATTCAGTCTTGGGCTGACGCTGAGTGGTTTTTGAACCGTGACGAGGTACCAAAGAAATCTACTTANACNACNTTTAAAGTCACAGGCGAAACCAACACTGATGACTTATCTCCTGCGCAAGACGCGTGGAGCCGTCCTGATATTCCACTGCACTCGCTTGCCATGCACAAAAACTCTCGTGACGGCATTACTGCTGACGAAGAGGGCGTGCGCGGTCCAATGAAGCTTATTGATGAGCTAAAAGAAAAAGGCCATCCGCTAGCGTACGTTGGTGACGTCGTCGGTACTGGCTCTAGCCGTAAGTCTGCGACCAACTCAGTGCTATGGCTGATGGGCGAAGATATTCCAAACGTACCAAACAAACGCGGCGGCGGTCTGGTACTGGGTAACAATATCGCTCCTATCTTCTTTAATACGATGGAAGATTCTGGCGCCTTGCCAATCGAAAAAGTAGCTGTCGATAAGCTAAACATGGGCGATGTGTTTGACATCTACCCACATGACGGCAAAATCACTAAGCATGACTCAGACGAGATCATCTCAGAATTCAAACTAAACTCGCCAACGCTACTTGACGAAGTGCGTGCTGGTGGCCGTATTCCATTGATCGTTGGTCGTGGTCTCACTAACCGTGCTCGTGAGTACATGGGTCTGGGTCATTCAGACGTATTCGCCAAGCCAGAAGAGCCAGCCGATACTGGTAAAGGCTTTACACTCGCGCAAAAAATGGTCGGTAAAGCGTGTGGTCTAGAAGGCGTACGTCCGGGCATGTACTGTGAGCCGAAGATGACGACTGTCGGCTCTCAAGATACCACAGGTCCAATGACNCGTGATGAGCTAAAAGACTTGGCGTGCCTAGGTTTCCAAGCAGACCTNGTCATGCAGTCATTCTGTCACACCGCTGCTTATCCAAAGCCAGTCGACGTTGAGACTCAGCACACNCTACCTGACTTTATCATGAACCGTGGCGGCGTCAGCTTACGTCCGGGCGATGGTATCATTCACNNNTGGCTGAACCGTATGCTACTTCCAGATACCGTTGGTACTGGTGGTGACTCGCANACGCGTTTCCCAATGGGCATCTCGTTCCCAGCGGGTTCTGGTCTGGTTGCTTTCGCAGCAGCGACTGGTGTGATGCCACTAGATATGCCGGAATCTGTCCGTGTGCGCTTCGTCGGTGAGCGTCAGCCTGGTATCACGCTACGTGACCTCGTCCATGCCATCCCTTACCAAGCGATCAAAGAAGGTTACTTGACGGTCGATAANAAAGGNAAAATCAACGAGTTCAACGGTCGTATCCTTGAGATCGAAGGTCTAGAAGACCTAACTGCTGAGCAAGCGTTTGAGCTATCTGATGCCTCAGCTGAGCGTAGTGCTGCTGGTTGTACTATCACNNTATCTGAAGAGTCGGTGACTGAGTACCTAAACTCAAACATCACCCTACTTAAGTGGATGATCTCTGAAGGTTATGGCGACGCGCGTACCATCAGCCGCCGTATCGAGCAAATGCAAGACTGGCTNGCAAACCCAAGCCTGATGCGTGCTGATGCAGACGCTGAATACGCCATCGATATGACTATCGATATGANCGAGATCAAAGAGCCAATCCTATGCTGCCCGAACGATCCAGACGATGCCAAGACTCTAGCAGACGTGGCTGGCGACACCATTGACGAAGTATTTATCGGTTCNTGCATGACCAACATCGGTCANTTCCGCGCGGCAGGTAAACTGCTACAAGACGTCCCAGCGGGTAGCCTNAAGACNCGTCTATGGATCGCACCACCAACTAAGATGGATGCCCGTCAGTTGATGGAAGAAGGTTATTACAACGTCTACGCACAAGCCGGCGCTCGTACTGAGATGCCAGGCTGCTCACTATGTATGGGTAACCAAGCACGTATCGCACCGAANTCTACTGCGGTATCGACGTCGACTCGTAACTTCCCGAACCGTTTGGGTCAAGGCGCAAACGTTTATCTTGCGTCAGCTGAGCTTGCTGCAGTCGCTGCAGTACTGGGTAAACTGCCAACTAACGACGAATACCAGCAGTACGCTGGCATGCTTAACAGCATGGGCGAGGAAGTGTATCAGTACATGAACTTCGATCGTATGGAAGAGTACACTGAAGAAGCGGATAAAATTAACGTTGCTCAGTTGACNTANTCTTTNCNTTCGAAAGCTNNTTAATNNNNTNAAAACAAACCCCGTNTCNNNATGATGCGGGGTTTTTCGGTTTAAACACACTGGCTGATTTCTCTCACTACCTTCTGTATAATATAAAGGCAGGCGGAAACCGTGGCTCTGCACTTTTTTACTTTTTCTATCTCGGGACGGACCGAGACTTTAATTATGCACTTATCATTTAGGTGCTTTGGAGTCTCGGTTGATTACTTTATCCCCTCTCAAACGTCGCATCGTCTATGTGACTGTCTTTGAAATCATCGCGATTATCTCATCCACNTNTATATTGATGATGCTCAGTGGTAGTGATACCGCAGAGTCTTTGCCAGTGGCGGTGATAGTATCATTGGCTGCTGTGATTTGGAATTTTATATTTAACACTGTCTTTGAAGCTTGGGAGCAGCGCCGGCAAGTGGCTAAGCGCACGTTACTGATACGCAGCATTCATGCACTAGGTTTTGAGGGCGGCTTGCTATTGGTTTGCTTGCCGATTTATATGACTTGGTACGATGTCGGGTTGCTCAAAGCCTTTACGATGGAGGCGGCGTTACTGCTGTTTTTCTTGGTATACACTTTCATTTTTACTTTAATCTTTGACAAGGTTTTTAATCTACCGCATCAATATAAAAGCGCTTCTACTTTTCAATAAATCTTACTGTATAAAATCATTATGAAGCATCTTTTATTTATGGGAATTTAGAAGAGTAAAAGGCTACCTAATGGTAGCCTTTTTAGTTATATAGTCGAACCACTATTAAAGTGTTACAGCGTTAGACTCGTTTAGCCTACTACTGTAGTACTTGCACTCGTCTGCCTTGTACCACTTTTAATATTGATTGACTAGGGCGTGTTGAACATTCACAAATGCGCACTGCTGATCGCTACTAGTTAATCAAAGCTGTGTTCTAGTCGTCGTTAAAATTGCAGGTGATGCTTATTGCATTGGCTAGCTGATTTTATTTAAATAGTCACAACGACTAGGGCGATTTTAGCATCAGCCCTAACTACAACAACAGGGACAGGACTATTTTTTGCCGCTTTATTGATAAAAATAGACGCTTAGAACNACTAAACTTACCATTTTTATCTGCAAATCGCCTAAAAAATAGTCTCTGTCAGTGCCANGGTCGAATGTTCAACACGCCCTATATTAAAACTACTAAGGTGTAANAAACAAACTAAACTAGACGTTTTACTTCCCTTTATAAACCGGCTTGCGTTTCTCCATAAATGCCGTAATCCCTTCTTTAAAGTCGTCGGTCTGAGCCATGATGTTTTGTTGCTCGACCTCCATACCCAGCGCTTCGTTAAGTCCTGAAAACGCATGAATGTTGATCATATGCTTCATAGAGGCCAGCGCCTTACCCGGTAGTTGGCTTAAACGTGTGGCTAGAGCGTTCACCTCATTATCAAGCTCCTCGGCGCTGACTACTTTATTGACTAAGTCTAATCTTGCGACGTCATCGGCTAGTGAGCTTATCACCAAGCATCACAAGCTCGGTCGTTTTCGCCGCGCCAACCAATTGATTGAGTAAATAAATACCGCCTGCGTCAGGGATTAGGCCGATATTGACAAAGGCTTGCACAAATTTGGCNTTATCAGCTGCGATACGAAAGTCACAGGTCAGCGCTAAGTTCATACCTGCGCCCGCCACCGCGCCTTCTAATTTGGCGATGATAGGTTTATGGATATTACGCAACTTTAGGCTGACTTCAGCAACTTCGCGCAGCATAAAATCAAGCTTAGCCACGAGCGCTTCTGACTCCATACCGTTCTCTAGCATCTCGCCGATATGACCACCACTAGAGAAGTTATTGCCGCCGCCTTGTAAGACGATCACGCGTACTTCATTATCTTGATCTGCCTTATCAAGCGCTTCCATAATCGCACCTTTCAACGGCGTACTAAAAGCGTTCAGGGTTTTGGGATCGTTCATAGTGATAGTGGCGATGTGGTCGCTTACTTGATAATCGACAAGCGCTTGTGACATAAGGGTCATCCTTGTAATCGTTAGGGGTTAAGTAAATCTAACTGACTGGCAATGAGCTAACCAATAGCTCAATGCCAGTTACTAATGCTACGGCTAATACTCAAGCTAATTACTATAGCAGGTTAGTGGGCGCTCTAAAATATGATTTAGTGCACCTCTGCGCCATCTTTAGTAGTCGATACAAGCTACTATTTACAAATATCACTACTAAACTTAGGCGTTGTAAATTATGCTAATTATACGAAGTTAGACATAATGATATGCTCATTTGAACATTCGTATAGAGTTACGCATAGATTCAACAGTCACCACATAAACAAGGAAGAGTTATGCCAACGATTACAGTAAATAATGCCGACATTTATTATGAAGACAGCGCGCCCAATGATCATCAAAAGCCCGTAATCGTCTTCGCTCATGGGCTGCTTTGGAGCGGTAGAATGTACGACAAACAAGTCGAGCATTTTAAAAAGGACTATCGCTGTATTACCTTTGATTTTCGCGGACAAGGGCAGTCGCAGATTACCAAAGACGGCTATGATATGGATAATTTAACTAAAGACACCATTGGCTTACTTGACGCGCTAGATATCGATAAGTGTCATTTTGTTGGCTTATCTATGGGCGGGTTTGTGGCGCAGCGTATCGCGATACACCATCCTGAGCGCTTATTGTCGCTATCTTTGCTTGAGACTTCAGCGGATGCTGAGGATCCCAAAAACGTCCCTCAATACCGTAAATTAATGAAAGCGATTCGCTGGCTTGGTATGAAGCGGGTCAGTCAAAAGGTGATGCCGATTATGTTTGGCAGCACCTTTTTACAAGCCAAAGAGCGTAAGGCCGATCGCAAAGCATGGTTATCTATGCTGCAGAGTAATCGTAAAGGCGGCACGGTTAAGGCAACAACAGGCGTAATCGATCGCAAAGGAGTCTATGAGCAGTTAGGCAGTATCCAAACGCCGACTTTGATCATCGTCGGTGACGAAGATGCGGCAACCCCTTATGATAAGTCGGAGCGCATGCACTTTGCTATCGATGGCTCTAAGCTTGCAGTGATTAAAGGTGCGGGTCATACCTCAACTGTTGAAGAGCCTGAGCAAGTCAATAGAGTATTAGGTGAGTTTTTGGATAAGATTGAAGGCTGGTATTAATCAGTAGGCTACCGCTTCTCAGTTAGAGCCAATTACAGCCGTTAGCTATACTCTGTATTGTTATTATTGATGGTGCCAAATACTTTTGCACGNTTAATAATCTCTGTCGCCCAAGCGCGGTGTGTGGCTGGCTCCAGCATAGTATTGTTATATTTAAATACGGCTTTGGCCTCGCTATGGAGTATCGCTTGCGCCTCATCTAAGGTGCTCGCCGGTACGCAATACGCTTGCTGTACTAAGGCAATTTGATTGGGATGAATGACGGTTTTACCCACCAAGCCTAAGCTGACATCGCGAGTCAACTCTTGCATAAATAGCGTAGGCTGGTCTAAGTACTCAAATACCGGCGCGGTCAAATAAAAGCCATGCGGTACAAAGCAGCCAAGCAGCTGATAAGCCAAAGTACCGATAGGAGTGTCATAGACGATACTGTTCTTAGGACGGCGCAGACGTAACGCGGCAAATAGGTCATTACCGCCGATACGCAAAGCAAAAACAGGCTGACTGAACGCTTCTTTAAAGCCAATGGCCAGCTCTTGATTATGATGCGGATTAAACAGCGCCGCTGTCTCCAAAGTCGGCATTAGCAGCTGGTCGGTGCTGAGGTTCTGACAAGCCATGCGCCAATTAGATAAGCTGCACATATCTACCTTTGGCATCACAAAACCATCGAGCAGTTCAATATGCTTATAATGAGCCAGCTTTTGTAGCATCATCGGATTACGCGGACGCACAAACACTAAAGGACGCGTCGGCTGCTCTTGCTTATTGTTCTGAGGCGTCGAAGGGTCATTGATACTATCAATATGCGCCGCCCAAGTGTTGAGTAGCTCTTGCAGTCTTTGTAGTGCTAGCTCCACATCATCATGGCTGACGGCGTCCTCAACACAAATAATAATACTATTAATCGTCGGTAATTTATCCCGCTTGATGACTTGCCAGATATCTTGCCGAGTCGCTGGCATATATAAGCTTGCGCCTAACTGATAAGGGTGATGAGTATGCGGCTTTAGCAAAGCGTGGCGCTCAGTGATGAGGTGCTCATAAGACTGCGTGTAATTATATAGGTTTGACTCATTATTAGAATTATCTGGCATAGTCGGTATCATAATTAGTTAAAGAGAGTATAAGGGGTAAGAGAAATCGCGGAAATACAAAGCGCTGAGGTGCTGACACGTTAAGCCTAGCTAATGCGNTTTTTGATAAGGGTAATCGCTTGATAAGGTAATATTTTAGCACCTAATATGCTGATTTCAATGTCTCTATCATGGCATAAGTGTCGTAATAATGTGGTGTCAGGATGATCGGCGCTCGCCAGTAAGATACGGTCAGGATCGCGGCGTAATATAGCGCGAGTCGCCTCGGCTATCGTCGGTTTGATGCGGTTGCGGTTACCGATATTGTATTCTTTGGCTATTTTATCGACAATGCTTTGGGTGCTATATCTAGGCTGCGCAAAGGTCGCTAAATGCTCAGGTGTTGTCGTTAAGAGGTGCCGCGCTGACTCAATATGCTCGATAAAGGCTAAGCTGTGATCGATAGCGACTAAGTTATCATAAAAAATAGCGCGATGTAGACCTGACTTTGGATCAGTATAAAGCGAGCGCGAGATCAATCCAGATACCGTACTGTTTAATAGTCCAGATGGTATCAGCCAGTCCTCCTCGCTCGCAGCTAACCAAGCGACGCCAGCGGGATCGGCAAGGGTAAGTAGCGGTATAACACTCTCACCTTGATGAAAAATGTTAGCAAAGTTGACGTGGTTATCATCATTAAATGGATTCAGGCTACGCGCTAGCTCTTGATAGATAGCGCCCTTGCCGGTCCAACCATCAACGAAAACGATAGGGCTATNAGGATGGCTGTCCAATATGAGCTGCAAGGCGACTGGATCAAGACCACGATCGCGAATGATACTCATGCCATAGTGTTTAGATGGCAAGGCATAAGCGCTATTGGTATCCGCTAAAGCGCGCTGTAATAGCACACCAATAGGCAGTCCGGCTCTGACTAAACTGACTAATATTAATGGGTTTTCGCTACTAACGGTTTGTTTAAAAGTCTGCTGTAAGGAATAAGCCAAATTAGCAATATCGCTAGCCATGCGCACTTTACCTTGCTCAAGCGCTTGCAGATATAGCTGCTCATGCTTAGCAGTTGGTGCTTGCTCTAAGGTGAGCATATCGGAGTAGTGCCGCTGCCCACTTTGGATCAGCGCTTCTTTTTTGCTGACCGGTACATCAGCGACCGCGTCTTTGTCAACGACATCTAGGAGCACCGTGACATCATCAGCTAAATAGCTGCCTGAGCCAAATCTCTGTAAGTCTTTTGTTCTAGCTTTCGTCATTGCAGGCTCTATAGTTATTTTAAATGTTGAGGATTATATTGATCATGTAGCTGACCATGATTGGGCATCCCGTACCAGTCTAGTAGCTGCAAAAACGGCAAATCGGCTAAGCTATCACCAAAGCCAAAGCTTGGCCTGCTGCTCTCTAAGTGCTGCTCTAGCAAGAACTCTACCGCATGACGCTTGTGCACAGCATGCGGCAAAATGGCTAAGTTATTTGCATTGACATGCACATAGAAGTCTTGATCAAAGTTTCGTATCAATTTAGGCAACTGCTCAGCGAGCTGTATCAGAGCTTGATGATTTTTTTGCGCGTGTTTGATAGCAAGATAGATGGTCAGTTCTTTATTTTCAGTGCCGTTATTAAAATGATCTTTATGCGCGGTAAACTTTAAATGGCTGTTGTCGCTGCTGCTGTGCTGCGTAAATAACTGGCTTAGCTGCCCCAGCTTCTCCTGCAATGGCGCAAGCTTGCTATACATGCGCTGCTGCCACTGCGTCTCAAGCTTGCCTTCTTGAGTTAAAACAATCGCCCCATGAGTCAATACCTGCCAACTATNAAAGGGCAGTCTCACCCGTTTGATCTCTTTGCGATCGCGGGCAGTGACCACTATCAACTCAGTACTCGCTAATAACCAATTAACAAAGCTTGCTTGTCGCTGACTCATAAAGCTCAGCGGCTCGCCCTGTTTATTGACACTCGCACACACTAAGTTTTCAGCTTTGGACGTTGGCAAATTCCACGCATCTATTTTGCGCTGCGTCTGAAATAGCGTATCGTCTAAATCCATGAGCGCGTAGGGCTTTATTATATCAGGACTCGCTTGAAAGAAAGAGATAGTCATAGATCTGCCCCTACAACCAATACATTATCTAAACCTTGCCACATACTATCCACGCTATCGCTAGCGGTCTCCACACACAGCACAATCAAGTCCCAGTCTTTTGGCTCAACATTATAGANAAAGTTNGTCATACCAAGGCCATAGTTATCATGGAAGCTGAGCATCGTGTGAATAGCGCCNCCTAANGCAATGGGCGAGCGCGTTAATGCGCTGAATTTAACCGTTGAATTTTGGCTGACCTCTTTGGTTTTAGCCTCCAGCCACTCGGCTAATAAAAACGGTAACCAGACAAACTCATTNCTGCCTAATACTAAAATCCGCTTGGGTAGCTCGCCTTTATCAAAATTCGGCTTATCATCNAAGTATGCAAAAGCTTGCTGGAAACGCTCTAAGTAACCGTCAAAGCCATCCGTACTATCCAATGTTGGAAANCGTCCCCAACTGCCTGTATCACCCAACGGCTGCGAGCCTGCCTCGGTGGTATCGACCNCGGGCATAGTGATAGGCTCAGGGTTCGGCGCGTCTGTCCACTGCCAAGCGCCTGATAATAAATGATGACGTTGAAAGTCGATATTAGGCAAGCGAGTAGAGATGTGGTCACCGTCGTCAGTTACCTCTTGGTCAGTTGCCTCTTGATTGAGTGACCAATCCACCAAAGTCGTCAGATGCACTTGTTTTAACTGGCTTAGACCAGCGTGACGTAGTGCGGNCACNACATTGACACAGGTATTACCAGTTGAGGCTTCATCATCGACCATGATTAAGGTTCTGCTGGCGAGGAGCTGCGATTGTATGTTTTTATCGCGACTTTGATAAATCAAATGCTGGCTGGCATGACTATGATCTTCGCTAAAGGTAGTGAATAACGCTTCGTCATTGTCTTCGTTATGCTGAGCGTGACGGGTAGAGTTTAGTAGTAAAGCATCTGGGTAGCGCGTTTGTAGCGCTTGATGCACGCCTGCCGATAGTCCTACCGCNGTTTCTGCCATACCAACGACCAAAATAGGCTCAGGNAGATTATCCGGTACTAAGTTTGCCAAATCGGTAAAAGCGCCGCGCATGATGCTAGGCGCGACAGGAATATGGCGACCTAAGACCTTGGAGACNAATAAGAATGCNCGTTTGGGATTGATCCGCTGCGCAAAGCCAAGCAAGTCTTNGAGCTGATATGTATTATCATTTTTGTTATGAGTCTGATAAGTGAGATCTAGTGCGCCGCGAGGCAGAGTAATGGTCGTACTTTGTGGTTTAGCTGACATTCATATTCCTTAACCTAACTATTTAAAGCGGTTTTTATAGTCGAGATTTTGTCCCATTTATCTAAGGGTTTGATTTCTTATTTAACGGCTTGTTGAAGTGCTTTTTGACTTATCACTACTGCTTACAAATCGTCGTAACTTTGTTTACTAAATTAAGCTTGCTTAGTGACGAGATTACGATTAAATTCCCCTAAAAAAGTAGCTGTTTTTAGCGTTCACTTTTACTCTAAACTCTAAACCAAAAGTATATTGGCTCAGCATTTCTTATCAACATATATCAATTACCAATAGAATGTCACAGTGTTGGTGTTTTTTACAATAGTAACGAAAGAGATGATAGTTCGGTGATGCTATAAGCCTAACGGTCTATCTTCCTTGCGCTATTCCTTTACTTATTGGGCCAATATTACCATTTTGGCTCCCCTATAGAGTAGATTCTATGGAACCCCCTCCAGAGCCCAATTCCGCTTCTCGCCAAAGCAAATATTTTCAAGTGATATTAATGGGGGTGAGCGCCTTTGTCGTCAATACGACTGAGTTCGTGCCTGTGGCGCTATTGAGTGATATTGCTCAAGATTTTTCGATTACGACTGCAGAGACAGGCTGGATGCTGACGCTCTATGCTTGGGTGGTTGCCGCTATGTCTCTGCCACTCATGCTGCTGACCAGTCGCCTCGAGCGTAAACGTTTGCTGCTTGCTCTATTTGCTGTATTTATCGCCAGTCACGCGCTATCAGTGTTTGCTTGGAGCTTTAACGTACTGCTCATTAGCCGCGTGGGTATCGCACTCTCGCATGCNATATTTTGGGCGATTACGGCTGCGATAGCCCTGCGAGTCGCACCGCAAGGCAAAAAAGCCTTAGCACTGAGTATATTAGCGACTGGCACATCTTTAGCGCTTGTATTAGGAGTGCCTATAGGACGCATACTNGGTCAATGGTTTGGCTGGCGTACCACTTTTGCCGGTATCGGTATCATCGCTTTTATCGTCTTTATTTTGCAAGCTAAGCTGTTGCCAGATCTGCCTAGTATGTTCGATGGCTCCTTTAGTAAGCTGCCTGAGCTGCTTAGAAACCCGCTGCTCATTTGTCTTTATTTATTCTGTTTTGTGGTGTTCACTGCTGACTACGCCGCTTACTCATACATCGAACCTTTTATGAGTAAGATCGGCACTATTAGTGAGAACCAAGTCACCTTTATATTACTCTTGTTCGGCGGTGCTGGCCTTATCGGTAGTTATATCTTTAGCCGCTGGAATGAGCGCTCAACCACAAGGCTTATGCTGATATCTACCGTATTGATACTGGCGGCGATGATGCTGATGTTGTGGGCGGTCAGCTCGATCTGGCTACTGAGTATCGTGACGGTGGTTTGGGGCACAGCGATGATTTTGTTGATGCTAACCATTCAGTCTAAAGTCATCGAGATTGATGTTAATGCGCAAGATATGGTCATGGCGATGTTCTCAGCGATTATCAATTTAGGCATCGGAATGGGCGCGCTACTTGGCGGCTACGCGGTGACTTATATCTCCTTATCGAGCGTGGGCTTTGTCGGTGCGGCGATAGCAGCCCTTGCTCTAATAGTGATGGTATATATGGTTAGGCGCTTTCCTGAGCTGAGTCATAATAGCTGAGATAGTTTATCTTTTTGCAAGCACGCTACTGTCCTTATACGTCTGTTTCAACCTTGACGCTCGTCACGATAGAACGTATCTGACAAGGAGTGATTTGCTCAATACTATCACTAAGTTTTGGCTTGTCGGTTAAGCCGAGCCAATAGCCAAAGCCGATTTGGGTTAGATCGATACCACTATGGGCGGTGTAGCCAATACCGCCAGAGGGGCGAGAGTTAATCTCTAACACACAGTGCTGCCCCTCGTCATTCTGTTTGGTTTGTACGCTGACGATACCATCACAGTTAAAGGCTTTTATGAGCGCAGTGACGACTTCCATCACAGCCTTGTCGTAGCCTATATGNTGAATTTTGCCCTCTTTGTAGCGGGTGACTGCCGCCAGTACCTCGCCATATTCACAGACCACATCGATAGAATACTCGCGCCCTGATAGATAGGGCATAAGCAACATAGGAATAGGGCGTTTGTGTACCATTTGGCTATTGGCGTAAGCGTTGACAAATTGCTCAGTGCTAATCTTTTTGCTGTCGGTGAAGTATAAATGCTCAAAGCTATCGTACTGACAATCGCTATCGAAACCTGCGTCTAGTCGCCAAAATCCTTGTGCGAATATGCCCGTCACAGGCTTTACGCATAGTCTTTGTTGGCTATGTTTAGCGAGCAGGGCTTCGAGCTCAGCGGTCGTATCAAAGCGCCAAGCGGTTGCCACAGGAATGTTATGTGCAAGGCAGTGCTGCATAAAAGCAAACTTATCATCGATAGTCTCAAGNGCCGTNACGCTAGTGGCTCCGGTTAGTAGCCGNATACCNGCTTGGGTAAATAAGTCTCTATGCGCCTCNTAATCGCGACTATTGCGGCCAGTCAGCAGTACTTTGACATGGTTTTTCTTAGCNTGTTCTAGTACGAACTGCCAACGCTCAGCAGGGGCTGGGTTGNTGCTTATCTCTTTACTGGTTGCTGCTTTATACGGCTCACGAAAGATAGTATCAGCAAACTCAAATATCTCAGGACGGTCATGGCGATGTGAAGCGATTATGGTGAAAGGTGTTATAGATTGCGCCTTAAGCGCTTGCAGACTCTCAAGCATATCGCGCTGGCTCGATTGTCCTTCAGCAAGCCAAGCCGCTATTATTGGTTCACTGCCATTCANTTTATTAGCCATAACACTGTCCATGATTGTCAAAACTTTAAAAATACTTGTGGTCATTATATACAAATACGCTGACTGATAACTGCTTATAGTGCGCTCATTNTTAAAATAATTTTGCCCAAAGCTAAGCGATAAGTCGCTATAAAACTAGCCTCATATCCGTGCTAGTATATAATCATCTTCAAGTGAATCATCCACAAATGGCTTTCGCAGCTAGCTAAAAAGACGACAAATAGTAAAAGGACAATATAATGAGTCAAACCCAGCCGCAAGAATTAGTAGCGGGTGCTAATGCGCCGCTGCCTAATGACAATATTAGCATTCGTATTTTGAGTCATAACGCAATCGATTGCGCCGCTTATCGCCTAACTAGTAGCGGGAAAGTACGCGGTGACGGTGACATGATTTTTTATGGTCAGACGCGTAGCGATGATGGAAGCGTCAGCTTTCGCGGGCACGATAGCGATGGATTTTTTGATATTAACCTACCTGCACAAGCCAATGAGATTGAAAAAATTGCGCTGGCTTTTTCTAGCAATCAGACGCTCTCGCAATTAGGGGACGTCGATATTCAAGTGNTACAAGGCAGCCAAGTGCTAATAACTTGTCAGCTGAGTAGCNCAGGCCGTGATGAAAAAGCCATTATCTTAGCAGAGTGCTATCGTCGTCAAGGCAACTGGAAGTTTCGATTTATCGCGCAAGGGTTTAACGGTGGCCTGAAACCTTTATCTGAGCATTTCGGAGTAGAGATTGCTGATGAAGCACCTGAACAAAATCAGAGTCAATCACAAGCCATTAACACCCAAAAACCTAATCGCAGTACCCAAAGTAATGGTAATCAAAACACTGCTCAAAGCAATCCGCCGCCGATTCCAGCAAGCCCCTCAGTGAATCTAAGCAAGATTACTTTGACCAAAAATCAATCCAGTATTAACCTTACCAAGCGTGATGACTTCGGTAAGATAGCGGTCAATCTGAACTGGAATCAACGTCCGAATGCTGATAAAGCCGCGCCAAAAAAAGGCCTATTAGGAGATTTATTTAAGCAGCGCGGTTCAGGTGGTATCGATCTCGATATTGGCGCGATGGTGCATTTAAAAAACGGCGAGAAGACCCTAATACAAGCGCTAGGCAATCGCTTTGGTAACTTAAATGGCTCACCTTTTGTATTGCTGCGCGCTGACGATAGAACGGGGCAAGTCAGCGATGGCGAATGGCTTGATATCAACGGTCAGCAGTGGTCGCAAATCCAAGAGGTGTTTATCTTTGCTTTCATTTATGAGGGCGTGCCTAATTGGGCACAAACCGATGGCGTAGTGACGATACATGTGCCCGGGCAGCCGCCAATTGAAACGCGATTGACCGAAGGCGCGGGGAATGCGCCGATGTGCGCAATTGCACGGCTCGTCAATCAGCAGGGCAGTATCAATGTCGAGCGCATTAACCAATACTTCAATGGGCACAAAGAGATGGATAAAGCCTTTAATTGGGGTTTTAGCTGGAAGCGGGGTAGTAAATAGTAGTGGGGCAGAGTGAATGTTTGGAGCTTATAAAACAAACAGCCTAGCTATCTAGTATAGCTAGGCTGTTTTTTTGCAAACATTCAAATTGACTTTTAGGCATGCGGAGCGATAGCAGGCATTAAGTCATGGAAGGTGCGGCCAGAAGCGGTCTCACCGATAGCATGCATTTTCCACTCATTATTATGGCGATAGACTTTTGCCATAATCATCGCGGTGTGTCCGCCTTGCGCTGAGAGGTTATAACGCGCTACCTCTGAGTTGTTACTAGCATTGACGATACGGCAAAAAGCATTTTCAACAGTTTCAAAAGTCTGACCGGTAAAGCTATTGACCGTAAATACTAAAGAGGTCACAGTAGCTGGAATTTTGGATAAATCAACATTGATGACTTCATCATCGCCGTCGCCGGCGCCAGTACGATTATCACCGGTATGCAAGATACTGCCATCTTTGGATTGGAGTTGACCGAACCAAATAGCATCGACAGCTTGCTTGTTGCTATCGAACATAATGCACGAAGCATCTAANTCGATAGTGTCNNCNCCGCCNCTACCGCCGCCAAATAATTTACCTAACAAGCCAGTTTTTTGCGCTTGCGGTGCTTGCGCGACATCCCAGCCGAGGCCCAGCTTGACTTGGGTCAGCGTGCCGCCTGCTTCTTTACTTAAGGATATTTTCTGTCCCTTTTGTAGACTTACTGCCATATTGTATTCCTTTTAGTCGTTATAAGTGTGTTTATAAAAGATAATAGCGACTCATAATATTATAAATAAAGCACTATAGTGAAATTGAGGGCTGCGTCTTGTCTTCAGCTTCGACTTATAGGATATTATCCAAAAAGCCGCCACCGCCGCCGCGACCACCTGCATTGCTACCTAACACGCTTTGAATCCAGCCTTGATAGCTGTCACGGTTACGTGAGCAAATAATGACTTTACCTGAGCCTGAGAAGTTCAGCACCATACCTTCGCCACTGGTGACAGAGTTGATGATATTACCCATAAAGCCTTTCTTCTTACTGGTCGAAACCGAGAGCTTATACTCTAAATTAGAATCCCAGCAGACCACGTGACCATTATCAATGATGACATCTTTACCCGGCTCCACTTCAATCTCAAATAGCGAACCAAAGCCTGAGACCACGACTTGGCCTTGACCTTGAGTTTGCATTACCATAAAACCGCCAGTGTCGCCAAATACCGCACCGCCAAGGTTACGCTGAATATTGGCTCTGATATCGACGTCTTTTTGCGCAGCCACAAAAGCGCCNTCGCTTAAGGTATATTGCTGCGCGCCAACATCGAGTATCTGCATGTCGCCGTCAAGCGTAGGGGCGAGCAGACAATCGCCTTCACCGCCTGTGGCCTCAATCTGCTGCTGAAACAGCGANTCATCATTGGCAAAGCGGCGCATGAGNGACTGCATAANACCGCCTTGAAGCTTGCCTTTTAATTCAAGATTGGACTCCATCATGACCATAGCATTGGCTTCACAATAGATCGAATCGCCTTTTTGCAGGTTGCAGTGCAAAAAAGGCTCAATGGTACCTATTAAACTAAAAGTCGCGGCCATAACGAATAAATCCTTAAGCTAGTCGTTTCACTGATCATTTATTTTTGCTATCAATGATATAAAGAAGATGGACGGTTGATGAGTGAATAAAATTAAAGCCAACAAACACGGATAATCATCGCACTTGCTAGCTTTAATAGAGAATACTTGCTGCGTAAAGGTTTGAGAATCTAACCTTAGACGTTCACACCATAAGAAGACGCTAATGGACCTAAACCGCCGCTAAAGCCTTGACCGACAGCGCGGAATTTCCAGTCGCCACTGTGACGGTATAGCTCGCCAAAGATCATAGCCGTCTCAGTACTACCATCTTCTGATAGGTCGTAACGAGCAATTTCGCTATTACCATTGTCATTGACGATACGGATATAAGCTTCGCCTACTTGACCGAAGTTTTGATTACGGGCTTGGCCTTCATAGATAATGGCACAAACGGCGACTTTACTGACATCCGCTGGAATGTTGGCTAAGTTGATTTTGATTTGCTCATCATCACCGTCACCTTCGCCAGTGCGGTTATCGCCAGTGTGCTCAACGGCGCCATTGTCTGACTTTAGGTTATTAAAGAAAATAAAGTCTTTATCATTACGCACTTTACCGCCTTCATTGACCAAAAACGCAATCGCGTCTAAGTCAAACTCTTGACCNTCGGTGGCGCGAGGATCCCAGCCAAGACCGACAGTAATATTAGTAAGGCCTGGTGCTTCTTTTGATAAGTTGACGTTACCGCCTTTTGTTAAGCTAATAGCCATAAAGTTGTCCTTTTCGTTATAAATAAATGATTTATTAATGAATTATAAGATGATGCATTATTTGCTAAGCCTAGATGCGATGCTGCTTAGCGTTACGTTTTACTATACTAAGCAGGTACTGACTACGCAAGTCGTATTTTGTGGTTATCTGTTTACAGAGCTGTCTTAAGATTATCTATGTTAAGCATGTTTAGCTTTTCATGAAGGGAGTTTATCTAAAGCCGCGACTAAACTTTTTTTTACCCTAACGGCTTTAGCTATTATCGCTTTTGCTTTATAATATGCGCGCTCAGGTTCCCTCAACCCTGAATTAAAAAAAGGACTCTTCTATGAGCATCAATTCTATTTCAGCCATTCCTACGCAGTCCATTGATTATAGCCGTGCTTTATTTTGGCTTGTGGGTCTCCACATCTTTATCATCGCTATCAGTAATTATCTGGTACAAATCCCGGTTGGCTTCTTTGGTTTTATCACCACTTGGGGCTCGGTGACTTTTCCGTTTATCTTCTTAGTTACTGATTTGACTGTACGTATCTTTGGTCAGCAGTTGGCCAGGCGCATTATCTTTTTTGCGATGCTGCCAGCCCTAGCAATCTCGTACTATTTCTCTGTGGTATTTGCCAACGGTCAGTTTGTCGGGCATGAGCACTTGCTTGATTTTAATCTGTTTGTATTTCGCATTGTGTTAGCCAGCTTCGCCGCGTATGTGGTCGGGCAGCTACTAGATATTCAGGTTTTTAGTAGACTACGCCAGCTTAAAACTTGGTGGATTGCGCCTTTGGCTTCCACACTAATTGGCAATCTAATCGATAGCTTTTGCTTTTTTGCTATTGCCTTTTACAAAAGCCCAGACCCCTTTATGGCGGCAAATTGGGTCGAGATCGGCACGGTAGATTATGTCTTTAAGATGATGATGGGCGTGCTTATATTTTTACCACTATACGGTGTGATTTTAGCAAAGCTACAAAAGATGTTGTCCGGAAAAGAAAAGTAAGACTGAGCAAAGAAGAAAAGCCGGGCAAAAGGTATCAAAGAGCGGAACCATTAGATAATTCTCACGCATAAAAAGAGCTATAACGAATGATCGCTATAGCTCTTTTTTATTGTCTCAAGCGGCTAAGTTACAAGCTCTGCTTACCCCTTAGGGTTCGCTAGTGCCTCGGTTTTGCGGTACTTAAGCGAAGCTAACAGCGCCCAACCAATAAAGGCAATACCAATCAGACCCGTAATCAGCTCTGGCACATGGAATTTGACCGATAACAACATGATGACAGCAAGTGCACCAATCGCATAATGCGCGCCATGCTCAAGATAAATAAACTCATCGAGCGTGCCTTTATCGACTAAGAATATCGTCATCGAACGTACGAACATCGCACCGATAGCCAGACCCAGCATAATCACGATCACATCGTTGGTAATCGCAAATGCGCCAATTACACCGTCAAAGCTGAAGGAAGCATCAAGCACTTCTAAGTATAAGAAGCCGATGATCCCGCCTTTCATAATAGCGCTAGTCGCTTGCCCGGTGCTATTACCCTCGCTATCGAGCTCTTCTTCAAGATCGCCCTCTAGCATGCCTGAGATAACTTGCACGCCTAAGTATACTAAGATACCCCAAACGCCTGCGATTAGCACCGCTGCCGCTTGCGCCTCTGCTGCAAAGGACACCGCAATCATCAGCACAATCAGCGCGATAAAGACGCTCATCGCATCGACTTTGGCAAGTTTGGCTAAGCGGCTCTCAAGCCAATTAAACCAATGTACGTCTTTATCATCAAAGACAAAGTTTAAGAAGACTAATAGTAAGAAGATACCACCAAACGCTGAAATCTCAGCATGGTGCGCCATCAATCTTGCAGAGTACTCTTCAGGGTTGTTCAAAGCCAAATCGACGACCTGCATCATACCTAAGTCGGCAGTGACAGCGACGATGACGATAGGGAAGACCAAGCGCATACCGAAGACGGCGATCAAAATACCGACGGTTAAGAAAATCATTTTCCAAAAGTCGTCCCAGCCTTTTAGGACGGAGGCGTTAACGACGGCGTTGTCAAAGGATAAGGAGATCTCCATAACCGCCAAAATAGCCGTAATCGATAGCGTGGCTATCATTCCGCCTAAACCACCGTTTGAATATCCCCACCAAGCCGCTACCGCCAAGGCAATAGCGGTGAAGATAAAATCTAAATAAAAATGTCTCATGACATATCCTGTCTTATTGCATTAAGCGAATGCTGGGTTAGTCTTGTTTAGTTGGAGTAATAGTCAGTATAAAAGCAGCTAATGATAGCTGCTTTTTTGGGAAAAACTGAGAGAAACATAAAGCATTTTGGACGGTTTGACTAGCAAAAGCTATGCTTTTTTGCCATCCACGCGCTTTCATTCTTAGATTTATTATGGTGGTGGTTCAGCAAAAATAAAGTCACCTCACACAAAATATCAGCAAAAATAGCGCACTGAACGGTACATATTTGGCATCTTAAAAGACACTTTNATGCTTGCGCAACAGCGATTTAAAATAAGCCTTAGAATTAAATATCAACGCCGTACTGATGGCACATTGCTTGCAGACCACCAGAGTAGCCTTGGCCTACCGCACGGAATTTCCACTCGTTATTGTGGCGATAGACTTCACCGAACACCATAGCCGTCTCAACTGAATAGTCCTCTGCTAAATCGAAACGAACCACTTCGGTGCCAGACTCTTCATTGACGACGCGGATAAACGCGTTAGCAACTTGACCGAAGTTTTGACCACGGGCAGCAGCATCGTGAATAGTAACAGTGACGACGATTTTATCAACGTCCGCTGGCACTTGCGTGAGATTGACTTTGATGACTTCATCATCGCCATCTCCTTCGCCAGTACGNTTATCNCCGGTGTGCTCAACCGCGCCNTTGTCAGACTTGAGCTGATTATAAAAGATAAAGTCATGATCGCCGCGTACCTTGCCGGCGTTACTTAGCAAAAACACGCTAGCGTCTAGATCAAACTCAGCACCTGAGGTGGCGCGCTCATCCCAGCCCAAACCGATTAACAGTTTATTGAGGTTCGGGTCAGTTTTGGTTAGCGATAAGTTACCGCCTTTATTAAGTGATAAAGCCATGGAGATATCCTTTTAGTCATTGTTATAGTACATATAAATGGCAATAAATAGCTTAACCGCACGTAGTACGCTGAAGTATCGACTACTTATTGATGCTCTATCATAACAACAAAAAATGACCCAATCAAAGCTGATCAGGTCATCGTTATCACCGTTATTGTTGCTTTATTATTAACTTAAATTTAACGATGACGAATCTCAAAGCTCTGATGAATAGGTTTTTTGATATTATAATCAAAGCCTATCGTCTGATGGGTAATATCAGTCACCTCATAGCGCTCAGTGAGCTGCTCATCAAGCTCAAAACGAGTGAAGTTATTGGAGAAGTATAGAACCCCTCCAGTAGTTAGGCGGTTCATGGCGCGGTTGATAAGCGCCGCATGATCGCGCTGCACATCAAAGGTACCCTGGAACTTTTTGGAGTTCGAAAAAGTCGGCGGATCGATAAAGATAATATCGAACTGCTCGGTATTGTCTTTTATCCACTCAAAAATGTCAGCAGCGACAAACTGATACTTATGACGACTGATATCGAGACCGTTTAGCACAAAGTTCTGCTTGCCCCAATCGAGATAATTCTGTGACAAATCAACGCTAGTGACTTTTTTGGCGCCAGCTAAGGCTGCATGCACACTCGCTGTACAAGTATAAGCAAATAGGTTCAGCACCGATTTATCTTTACTGTTCGCCTTGATACGCGCGCGCATATTGCGGTGATCGATAAATAATCCGGTATCTAGATAGTCGGTAAAGTTGACATAAAAGTAAGCGCCATCCTCTTTTGCGATATAAAACTTACCTTTTTTCTCACTATTGCTTTGCCTGCTATATTGCTCATTACCTGACTGACGGGCGCGAGTTTTGATAAATACTTGCTCGCGGTTAATGTCTAAAACTTCTCGAATACCCATTAGCGCCAGATTNAAGCGTTTTTTGGCGGTTTCAGGCGGAATGGTCTTTGGCGGTGCATACTCTTGTACGTGCACATAATCGCCATACAGATCTATAGCGACTTTGAAATCTGGCAAATCAGCGTCATAAGCGCGAATATTACTCACGTTTTGCTTAGCGGCTTGTTTTCTGAGCTTACCTAAGTTTTTTTGCAGACGATTAATAAAGTCTTGACCTTCCTCAACACTAATTTCACGTTTCTCAAAATCGCTCACCAGATTGCCCGTTTGCCCAGCGATGAGCTGACCGTAGCGGAAATATACCGTTATCGCGCCGTTATGGCAGCGCAGGGTCTTCGGCTCTTTGATCGGCAAGATATCGACTTGCTCGATATGAGCAGCAAGGATACCGAGCATCGGATCGATACCACTACCGGCGAAGCTATCTTGCAAAATAAGCCCTAATGCCTGATAAAGCGGACGAATAAAGTCCTCGTCACCTAAGCGTTCACCATAAGGCGGGTTAGTGATAATTAGCGGATTACTTAATCGGCCATCTTTGACCATCGGCCGCAAGGTATGANTTAATTTATCGAGCGCACGCGTCTCCAGATCGATCAGCGGTAGCAGGTCTTGTAATCCAGCCGCTATTAGGTTTTTCTCAGTTGCTAAGATAGCGCCGCTATCGGCATCAAAACCAAGTATCAACGGCAAAGTATCTGGCTGCTCAAGTGCGATAGCGAGCGCATTACGGTGACGATCTTGCGCCTCGTCAATCATCGTCTGCCATAGACTCTCATCGTGATGCTGCCACTGATAAAAACCAAACTGATTAGCGGCTTTATCGATACCAACGGCATAATCTAAATGCATCAAAAGCGCTTCAATAATAAAAGTACCAGAGCCGCACATTGGATCAATCAAGGCATTGTATAGAGGGGCGTTATTCTCTTTATTCTTTAGATGCCAGTCCGAGCTGTAGAGTAGGGCAGCTGCTAAGTTTTCTTTTAATGGCGCATCAGTCATTGCCACTCGGTAGCCGCGGCGATGCAAGCTGGTACCGGATAGATCTAAATACAGCTCAGCTTGCTTGTCATTGACGGTAGCAAAAATAGCGAAGTCTGGGTTTTTACTATCGACGTCAGGGCGGCTCTCATAAGCTTCGTTAAAGGTGTCGGCAATGGCGTCTTTGATACGTAGCATCGCAAACTGTTGACTGACCGCCACGCGCTTATCAACTGACAGACGTATAGCAAAGGTCTGCTCTAGGTCGAACTGCTGCGTCCAGTCTATGGACTTAGCTAGCCCATAGAGCTGTTCGGCGACATCATAGTCGCTGTTGATATTTTTACGCTTAATCAGCATCAGTACTCGCGATGCTACGCGCGACCAAAGACAAATCGTATACAGATCACGCAAGCTTGCGCTAACACTCAAGCGCCCAGTACTCTTGATATCGCTTACAATACCGAAGCTTGACAGCTCAGTTTGTAGCGGCAGCTCAAGCCCATCGGCACAGGTGATAATAAGATCGAGCATCAGCGAGGATGAAGGCTGTGCAGAAAAGGTTGGTTCGGTCATACGGATACCTGTAGCTAAAGGGCGAATCAAAGGAAAAAAAAGAGCGTAAAGCAAAAACGGTGATGTCATTTGACCGATAATTTTAACATATTTAGCACTGATATGGTCCAATGACCAAAGCGCTCAGTGCTCTATAATTATCAGTACGCCTTAATCGTTATTCTTAGTCAGAGTTATCTCATCGGAGACCAGTTGCGTGGTGGTTTCAAATGGCTTAGTCGCGATAGGATAATCGACATCCTTTGGCATCAAGAGGCGCATGTGCGGGTAGGGAGTTGAGATATTGGCAGCGTCAAAAGCCACTTTGATTTTTTCTTGCAGGTCCTCTTTTATTTTGGGCATCCGGGCGACAGAGGCCGGCTTAACCCAAAAGCGAATAATAAAGAACACCCCATATTCGCCGATTTCTGCCACAGTAGCTGAGGGCTCAGGACGATTTAGTACCGCATCGGTATCCTTTAGCACTTGNAATATCTCTTCTCGCGCTTTTTCGATATCATCTTCAAAAGCGATACGCATCCGAATATCAAAGCGGATAAAGTTTTTTGAGGTGATATTAGTGACCTCAGAGGAGGCGACGTTTGAGTTGGGAATGATGACGGTGATGTTGTCGCGAGTCAGTACATGAGTGGTACGTAGGGCGATAACCACCACGCGGCCCTCGTTACCATTGATATTGACCCAATCGCCGACCTGAAAGGACTGCTCCAGCAAAATAGTAATACCGGCGATAAAATTAGCAAGCGTGGACTGCGCCGCAAAACCAACAGCAAGACCTGCAATACCTAAACCGGCAACCAAAGAGACAATGTCAAAACCGAACTGCGCCATGACGCTGGCAAGCCCGAGCACCAAAAGTAGTACTGATAGTACGTTTTTGAGTAACTGCTCGATGGAGGCGTTGAGACCATAATGCTGTAGCACTTTATGGATAATCTGTCCGGACGACGTCCATAAGATATAATAAATACCTGCCCAAATACAGGCTTTGGCAGTAGCTTTTACTGTCTCAGGCTCAAAGTTGACTTGACTCATAACGGCGATAAGGCTCGCCACTATCCAGATATAACGCAGCACTGAACGAGCGATTTTGACCCGGCGCTCATTCATGTGCAAGCGCTCACTGTTCCTTTTTATCAGATAAATCGCTAACCAATAAAAGAACCCTATTATAGCCAACAGTATCAGTATCTTAATAGCAGTACTAGCCAGCTCTATAGAATAAGCAGACCAATCTAGATTATCTTCTTCTAATGAGCCACCCAATGCCAAATAAAGACTGGCATGCAAATCACGAATGATTTCCTCAAAAAAATCAGTAATGCTAGCGATGGCCATCTTATTGTCCGTATGAGTGTGTTAATAAAGGCTAGTCTAGGGTCAAACACGCTGCTCTAAAAAACGGCTTAAACCAAGCCACTACCCTAAAAGTGTATCTTAACAGCGCCCTAAAAACCATCTTCTTGCGTGTCGAGTGATTGATAAGGGATAGCCATCTTGTGTTGAACATCTCGCAGCGCCGTACGTAATCCCTCAAGGATAGTAGGATGATAAAAAGGCGTATCAAGCAGCTGTTTTACACAGATCTCATTAGTTATGGCATTGGCTAAAATATGACCGATATATTCAGCGTCTGGGCCAACCATGCTTGCGCCTAATACTTTATCAGTCTCCTTACAACCATAAATGTGCAGCAGGCCGCAGTTGACGCCCATAATACGACTACGGCCTTGATTATCGAAGCTGACTTTACCAATCACGTATTCTAAATCTGGATCGTCTTCAATCTCTTGTTGGGTCATACCGACATTGACGATTTGCGGAGAAGTAAAGACGATGGAAAAAGGAATCGCTACCGGACGAATATAAGCATCGGTATTTTGATTACAAACGATACTACCAGCGCTATAGCCTTCATCACTAGCGACATGTAAGAGTGGAATGTTGGCATTGGCATCGCCAACGATATAGACGTCTAAATCCCCTATCTGACCGGTGTGCTTATCTAAATTTTTGGGTCGGTTTTTATCGTCAAGCTCAACGCCTAAGTTCTCCACACCTAGCTGCTCGATATTATTGCGTCGTCCAGTAGCCACTAACACTCGCTCACCCTGCCAGCGACCTTCATTGCCATCTTTATCCGTATATTCAATAAAAGCCGCTGTCTTACCATCGGTGCTGATCTCGTGACCTATATCATTGATAGTGCTTTTGAGATGCATGGTCAAATCTTCGCTCAAGCAGTCAATAGCTTTGGCATTAATGTCAGCGTCATTTAGACCGGCGACGCGGTTTTCGCGGTTGAACGACGTCACAGCGACTCCTAAACGCGAAAAAGCTTGCGCCAGCTCCAAGCCTACAGCGCCCGTACCAATTACCGCCATAGAGTCAGGCAAATCAGACAACTCAAACACACTGTCAGAAGTCAGTAATGTCTCACCTAGCTTATCAGACCAGCCGTCAGGGACAAACGGCTTACTGCCAGTTGCAACGATGATCTTGTCCGCCTTAATACGCTCATCATTGACTTCAATCAGACCTTCTTTATTAATATAAGCGCGCCCGTCTATTTTTTTATCATCCGGCCAGCTTTCGACTTGCTTTTCAATATAGCTCTTAAAATGACTGCGTTCTGCTTGCACCCGCGCCATGACTTGCCTGCCATTGATGGTCACCTCACTATGGATACCAAACTCTTCTGAGTATTTAGCATCGTGAGCACGATCAGCGGCGGCAATGAGCAGCTTACTTGGCATACAGCCGACCGTGACACAAGTCGTGGTCCAAAACCCCTCATTAATAATCACGATATCTTTCTTAATTTTACTCGCTTGGCGAAAGGCGTTTTGCCCTGCAGTACCTGCGCCAATAACAGCGACTGAAACACTGCGCGTGACGCTATCGGAGCTTTGTTTAGACGGTTTATCAGTGAGGTTCTCAGACGATTGGTTCATAATTCTTCCTATTATCAATAATTATAATTTAACAAATTTTCTCACGGCTAGTATCAATACTGACTCTGTTCTTTCAGCTGCCTTTAGAAATGCCTATAGCTGTCACTTGATGACTGATACTCTATGTTCATCCGCTAGGGTAAGATAATCTGTACCAAAGTGCAGCAGGATAAGCGTAGCGAGCTGTTGCAAAAATGTTGAGTTACCAATATTTAGTTATTAACGATTAGTTACCGAAGGCAGGCTAGTGTACGCCTTCGACTAAAAGTTATTTTAAAGATTTATTATTGAGGGGCTAACAGAGACAAGACACGCTCGGCATAGCCTTTGGCACGCAGGTTGCGCTGAGCATGAGTGAGCGTGCCTTCGCTATTAAATATAAAAGCGGAGCGCACCAGACCGATGGTTTTTTTGCCATACATGTTTTTTTCTTTGATAACCTCAAAGTATTGGCAGAGCTTCTCATCGCTATCACTAATTAGCGGGATTTGTAAGTCGTATTTTTCAATAAATTTTTTGTGCGATTCGGCGCTGTCACGAGAGACGCCAATGATATCGTAGCCCAAATCATCGAAATCGTGCAGATGGGCGGTGAAGTCAGTGGCTTGAGTGGTACAGCCAGGCGTATTGTCTTTAGGGTAGAAATAGAGGATTAGGCCTTTTTGTCTGTTCGCTACTAGCTGTTGTAAGCTGATATCCTCTTCAATGAAGTTTCCGTCTAGTAGGCGCACGAGCGTCACTGGAAAATCAGGTAAGGCGATGTTTTCGGTCGTTGGCTTAGCCATAATAAGTTCCTTTTCAGTTGAGATTGGCAATCACTAATGGTAATCATCAAGGCTCAGTTTTGCACTTTGTGCGTTCGTTGGCAACTCATCCACAAAAAAAGACTGACAACCGCCAGTCTTATCTTATGTTTTATATGAATTTAATAGGATAGAGTCAATATAATAAAAGCTTTGACAAGCCTATAATTCATTACTTTATATTGATACGGGTCAAAATGGCTGTATGCTGTATTAAGAGGGTTTTTGTGGCTGCTTTAAGTCTAAACCTTCAGTACATTGCTGTAAGTCTCGCTGCATTTTTTTTACATAAGGTAAGCTAGAAGGGTCTTTTTTGTCTTGCGCGTAACTCTCAATTTCCCACATTTGACCGATGGTCATGTTACTACGCACATTAATAGTGCAGTTACACAGCTTAGAGGCGGTATTTCTATCGGCAACTTTGTATTTAACCGCGCCACTAATACATTGATTGATATTATCTTTTTTAATGTCAGTAGCGTTTGCTTGCGGCATTGCGAACGCGGCAGCTAAGGCTAGGGGGAGTAATGGCAATAACTTCATAAATATCCTCTTGCAGGTAGTGTCAATTTTTGACTCTGGTATTCAATGTGATTTTATAATCAATAGACAGCTGGATCACTGATATGTGAGTGACTGAATCATCGGTGATATCTCATGTAACCTATATTATATATAATCTATTCAATTGGCAAAAATGATTGTCCATACCATAGCAAGTATGGTGATAAAAATACAATGGCGACGTGCTGTGTTAATGCAAGTGAATGTTTCGCTAATGTTGATTGACGCCGCCGGTTCAGGCCACATTCATCAAGCCTATCTTGCTTAGCCTGCTTGATAGTGAGTAGGGTCAGTGACGCCAGCTTGAGCAAAGCCTTGGCGACGTAGCGCACAGCTGTCACAAACGCCGCAAGCAAGTCCGTTCACATCGGCACGGTAGCAAGAAATCGTTTGTCCATAATCAACGCCCAATGATAGACCAAGCTCAATAGTTTGAGCTTTGGACAGCTTTTGTAGTGGGGTTTGGATAGACAAGCGATGACCGGTAACGCCCGCTTTTGTCGCCAGATTGGCCATGTGCTCAAATGCTTCGATATACTCTGGACGGCAATCGGGATAGCCCGAGTAGTCAACTGAGCTGACCCCAATGACGATATGATTGGCATCAGTCACTTCAGCGACGGCTAGAGCATAAGACAAAAAGATTGTATTACGTGCAGGCACATAAGTATTAGGGATAGCATCGTTATCGATTTCATCGTGCTTTTTATTAGGGAATTTGTCGGTATCGCCGTCTGGTACGATCATGCTGTGATCGGTGAGTGATGAGCCACCAAGCTGGGCGATATCAATGTCGATAATTCTGTGGTTGACGCCTGCTGTCTCAGCAATGCGCTTTGCTGCGACAAGCTCACTATTATGACGTTGCCCATAGTCAAAGCTGACCGCTGTCACCGAGGCATAGCGTGCCTTTGCCCAATACAAACACGTCACCGAATCGAGACCACCTGATAAAAGCACCACGGCATTTTGGTTTTTGTGAAGAGTATCGTTGCTGTTGGACGCTTGATTCATTGAGGGATTCTGCAAAGTAACGTTAGTCATAGTAGTATCTATTATTGGTTTACGAAAACGCCATTTTAGCAAAAATACGGTTATTACAGAACCATGAAGCGATCAATCACGCGTCACAAAGGCGACAAAGCCATATCCAATAATATCCTGATAAAAATACAGTCTGTATTACTGTCATCTTTTCAATCTGTTAGCATTATTTGTTATAATCGCAGCTTTTAAAGCAGCGACCATCTCGCATCATTGACGGTGCTTTATAGCAAATCGCTTTATAGTAAAATCATCCTTATAAAGATATTGAGTAACTTATGACCACAGCAACCTTGTTTACGCCAGACAACCCTTCTCAGACCAACGATGTGTCTGATGATATGTCTAATGAAGCAGGTTTTAATCGTTATAGTATAGAGGCCGATGCTGAAGAGGATAGTAATGAGGATAGGGCTGCTGACTCACAAGCACCGACTGAATCAGCGCACTTTCGTAAGCTACAAAAAAAGCTACGCCGGCAAGTGTCTGCAGCGATTCAAGATTTTAATATGATNGAGGACGGCGATGTAGTCATGGTCTGTGTCTCAGGCGGCAAGGACAGCTATACTTTGCTCGATATTTTACTGCTGCTAAAACGTGTGGCGCCGATTCATTTTGATGTTGTNGCNGTCAATTTGGATCAAAAGCAGCCAGGCTANCCAGAGGAGGTGTTGCCCAACTATCTAAATGAGCAAGGGATAGCGCATTATATCTTAGAAAAAGACACGTATAGTATTGTCAAAAGCGTAGTACCAGAAGGCAAGACTTACTGTTCAGCGTGCTCACGCTTACGTCGCGGCTCGCTTTATGGCTTTGCCAAACAAATCGGCGCGACCAAAATCGCTCTAGGTCATCACCGCGATGATATGCTAGCGACTTTCTTTTTGAACCTCTTTCATGGCGGCGCGCTAAAGTCTATGCCGCCCAAGCTTCTTAGTGANGACAAGCAAAATGTTTTAATCCGGCCNCTGGCTTACGTGCAAGAAAAAGACATCATCGACTATGCGGCGCTAAAGGAGTTCCCGATTATTCCTTGCAATCTATGCGGCAGCCAAACCAACCTGCAACGCGCTATTATCAACGATATGCTACGCGAATGGGATGATGCTCATCCGCAGCGCTTGGCTTCTATTTTTAAAGCTATGCAAAACGTTGCGCCGTCACAATTAGCCGATCGCGAGCTATTCGATTTTGAAACGTTGGCCAGTGAGCGCGATGATAGCGAGCGCTTATTTGAAGGCGATAACATTCAAGTCGGGCAGCAAAACAGTCTTGATGAGATAGGCTTGCCGACTGAGCCCAAAAAACAAGCTTTTAGCGCNAGCANCCCAGATAAAGAGTATTCGATAGCGACAAATCAAAGCCAGCAGAGCACAAAGATTCCTACCATTAATCCAGTATTATAATTTGAATAAATGGTGGTTAACTTAATAGTATTTATAAACAAGCTAGCATTCATAAAAAAGCCAGCTAACCGTGCAAGTTAGCTGGCTTTTGCTTTAAGGATTTTAATAACTCTATTAAGAAGTTTTTTCAAACACCGGTAGCGGATCGAAGCTGACCTCCGCACGCGGCAGTTTTGCCACATCTTGCATACGCCAATCATCACTGCCTTCGTTACTGACTTGTAGATAGTATTTGGCTTTTAAAGGGTCAATGTCCGCTTGCGCGGTATATTTATTAGCGCCTTGATGCTCTAATACCACATCACGATCTTTTTTGATGTCCGTGGCATGAGATATGGACAAGTTCAGAGTATCAGGATAAGTGACTGGCTCACCGTTCAATAAGGTGCCTGATTGTAGACTCTGCTCGGGATAATTCAAATAAAAAACGATCTCGCCTGTGTCAGAGAACTGCATTTGACCATGCAAATCTAAATCGTAAGTGAGCTTATCACGTGAGACATCGTGATACAGCGTCTTGCCATCCATGTACCAGTCATCACGTACTACGCTATCACGGATTTGATAGGAGTAATACACAAAGAAAATACAAGCCACTACCACAAACGCCGGTAGACCAATAACAAAAATAACCACCATGTAATTCTTGTACCATGGCTGGCTATCTTGATGTTTAAAGTTCGAGGAGGAAGTAGACATAAAATACCTATTAATAAAATAGCGTTTAATACATAGATAAATGTCCTACATAAGATAATAGCCACTTATCGAATATAAGACATGCAGTAAATTTAAGCAAAAGATCAGCGCTATGTGAATCATCTTATTGGAAGCGCTGACCCTTATTGGCTACAACTGACCTTGTGTGGTAAAGACATTGTCTTTACTGACTTTATATTGACCATCTTCGCTCTCAACATGCAGCGTCACAGGCGTTTGTCCTGGTTCGACAACTTCTGGGTCCCCATAAATGCTAACGGGCATATCAAAGCTTTCACCAGGCGCTAAAGGAACATCATTGAAGCGTAGCTGCAAACTCAAACCGTCTTCAGGCGCTAAAGTAATCTTGTAAGTATGCTCATCCTGCGTTTTATTGGTGAGTTTGACCACGTAGCTGTTTTCAATCATACCTTGCTGATTTAAGGACGACAGCTGGTTACGGTCGCGGCGTATATCGATCTCTAGTGGCACCCGATCGGTTAGCGCAAAGATTAGACCGCCGCACAGTATCGTCAGCAATGCCAGATAAGCAAATAGGCGCGGACGCANTACACGGCTCGGCTCTTTNTCGGCCAATTGCCGCTCGGTTGTATAACGAATCAGCCCGCGTGGATAGCCAACTTTGTCCATAATCTCATTACAAGNATCAATACAGGCGGCGCACTGAATACAAGCAACTTGCAGACCATCACGNATNTCGATACCGGTAGGGCAGACCTGCACACACATCTGACACTCGATACAATCGCCTAAATCATCAGGATTGGTGCCTTTTTTACGCGCGCCGCGTGGCTCACCACGCTCATAATCGTAAGAGACAATAAGCGTGTCTTTATCAAACATGACGCTTTGGAAGCGGCCATAAGGACAAATATGTACACACATCTGCTCACGCATATAACCGGCATTGGCATAAGTGGCAAAGGTAAAAATAAATACAGCTACCCATATCCATGTTGGCCAATCAGGAAAAGGAATAAAGCCTATCATCTGCCAGCTTTGATAAATATAATCAGTACCAGCCACATAGCTAACAAAGGTAGTNGCNGTAATCACTGNAAANANAAACCANATAAGGTATATCAGAGAGCGCTTAAGGATCTTTTGTGGGCCCATTGGCGACTTATCGAACTTGATACGCTTGTTACGATCACCGATCACCCATTTTTCGACATGCTGATATAGATGTGTCCAAATCGTTTGTGGGCAAGCATAACCGCACCACACTCGGCCGGCATAGACCGTCACCATAAATAGCGTAAAGGCAGCAATGATGGCAAATATAGCAATAAAATAAAAATCTTGCGTCAAAAATGTCATCCCAAAGATGTAGTAGTGCTGCGAGGGTACATCGAACCAAATAGCTTGCCTGCCGTCATAACGTAGCCATGGTAATAACAAAAACAACGCCAAAAAGAAATACATACTAATGACGCGGATATTTTGATAAAAACCAGTAACAAAGCGAGGATGCACTCGATGTTTAGTCGCATCGAGGTCTACTTGTTGTACAGGGATCTTATTNGGTTGTGGAGNTGACATAAACTTGCCTCTTTTTAANAAAAGAATCAATTCGCAGTCTAATTAGACGCTATANAAAATGTTGTCATAATCATGTTGTTATAACCTAAAATAAACACTAAGCTTTAGAGATGACTATTTTAACATTTCCCCTAATATAAATGGGGGTATAAGCGCAAATAGCAATATCGGTAGCACCATAACCTAAAGATATTCAAAGCGCTTGAGTCACAAAAACGAGTGGACTGCTAACTAAAAAAGGAGAACTGCATTAACAGTCCTCCTTTAGTAAAATGCTATTATTTCTAAACTTGCGTTATGATTGGCTTAATTATTGCTCGTGTTAGCAGTAGATCTATCCGAAAGCGAGTAAACATACGCGGCTAGAAGCATAATACGCTCGTTTCCTAACTTAGTTTCCCACTCAGGCATCACACCAGCACGGCCATAACGAAGCGTCTCACGTACGGTCTCACGATCACCGCCATATAACCAAATATCATCGGTTAAGTTTGGCGCGCCAGTAGAGATCATACCTTTACCCTCTGGACCGTGACAAAGCACACAGTTGGTAGGCTCTTTAAATATACTTTCGCCCTGAGCGACTAAAGTTTGATCCAGCTCACCGTTGCTGGCACCGCCTTTGCCAGGGGAGAGTGATAGTACATACTCAGCTACCGAACGAATACCCTCTTCACCAAGTTGATCACGCCATGCTGTCATACCACCCACGCGGCCTTTATGTAGTGTCGTCAAGATGTTTTCAGGCGCGCCGCCATACAACCAAGCGTTATCTGTTAAGTTAGGATAGCCTACCGCGCCTTTGGCATTAGAACCATGACAGACCGCGCAGTTTTGTAAGAATAAGCGACTACCGACTTTTAACGCATTCGGATCTTGCGATAGCTTCTCAACCGCAGGCGCAAGCGCAGCGATTCTATCATCAATCTGAGTTTGCAGATCTGCAGGNGGCTCTTCACTACGACGCAGTGTCGTCTGTAAGCTGTTAAGCTCGTCCAAGACGGCTGTCGCATCACTCGCACCAGCTNNTGCTAAGATGCTTTGCTCAAAGTTATCAGTGAAGATCTTATCGTTAGCTTCAAGCTCACTATACAGCTCGTTCTTAGAGGTCCAAGGCACTGTTTCGCCATCGACTTCTACGGTTGCGATACCTTCCCAGTGTTTAGGGAACATGGCTGGGAAAAATACCCAATAAGCAACGCCCCAAATGATTGAACCAAAAAAGATTACCAACCACCATTTAGGGAGTGCTTTGTCGTATTCTCGGATGCCATCATACTCATGACCAGTCGTACCGTCGTCTTCTAGGCTCGGTTTGTATTTGATAACAAANAACAAGACACCAAGAATAAAAGCCCAGCAGCCGATACTGATTAGCGTGATCCAAGAACTCCAAAAAAATGTCATCGTTTATCCTTATTGCGCTGCTCTTCAGACAAGGATTTAATATCCTCGTCATCAAGCGCAAGTTGTGCATCTTCTTCGAAGCGTTTTTTGTTTTTTGGCGAATACGCCCACCATGCAACGCCTACGAAGGCAATAAAGGCAGAAACGGTCGCAATTGTTTGTAATTCACCAATACCCATTAGCGCTGTCCTTCCATTGCGGTACCTAGCTGCTGTAGATAGGCTACCAAAGCGTCAAGCTCAGTGGCACCAAGTACAGCATCTGGAGCACCTTCGATGTCTTCTTCAGTGTAAGGAACACCAAAACGATCGCGGAATAGACGCATTTTAGCTTGAATGTCTTCACCATCTACTTCATTTTCAGCNAGCCAAGGGAATCCAGGCATCACTGATTCAGGCACTAGCGAACGTGGCGCAATCAAATGCTGCTTTTGCCAGTCTTCAGAATAACGACCACCAACNCGTGCTAGATCAGGACCAGTACGTTTCGATCCCCATAAGAAANGGGTGATCCCACGTTGACTCAGCGGCACGCGAATACGGTCCATAGCGTTCGACTTCTGCGCGTAGTGGACGAACCATTTGCGTATGACAAACGTGACACCCTTCACGGATATAAATATCACGACCTTCGAATTCAAGCGCTGTCCAAGGCTCCATAGCAGGTAGGGGAGCATTCACCCCGCCTTCTTCAGGGCCTTTGTTATCATAGATCAATGGTACGATTTCAACCAGCGTTGCAAAACTAATAGCAATCACGATACCAATGACTAACAAGCCTGTATTTTTTTCAATAATTTCATGCGGTGTACCAGCCATGATCGCTCCTTATACGTTAGCTGTCGAAGTTTGGTCAACACTAGGTTCATGATCCGTTGGATCAGCGACATCTACAGGCTTACCTTCTGGCATCTTAATAGTACGATAGACGTTATAGGCCATCACAAACATACCCGATACATATAATAGACCACCAAATGCACGGCCGATATAAGGGAAGTGTGAGAACTCAACCGTATCGACAAAGCTGTATACCAAAGTACCATCAGGGTTAGTCGCAAGCCACATCATGCCTTGACCGATACCTGAGATCCACATAGATACGATATAGAAAATNGTNCCTGCNGTNGCNAGCCAAAANTGCGTGGTGATCANNCTNANAGANTACATNTTTGGTTTGTTATANATACGTGGTAACANTACNTATAGCGAACCAATNGTAATCATACCAACCCAGCCNAGTGCCCCTGAGTGNACGTGACCNANNGTCCAGTCCGTGTTNTGNGANAGCGCATTGACTGTCTTAATAGACATCATTGGCCCCTCNAACGTCGACATCGCGTAGAACGANAANGCNACAATCATAAAGCGAATNATCGGGTCAGTACGTAGCTTATCCCAACTGCCAGACAAGGTAAGAACACCGTTAATCATACCNCCCCAAGATGGCGCGAATAGAATGATAGAGAATACCATTGCCAATGACTGCGTCCAATCAGGAAGCGCTGAATAATGCAAATGGTGACCACCAGCCCACATATATGCAGCAATCAATGCCCAAAAGTGAACGATAGACAAACGATANGANTAGATNGGACGACCAATCTGTACNGGAACGAANTAATACATCATNCCAAGGAAGGCGGCCGTNANNTAAAAACCNACCGCGTTATGCCCGTACCACCACTGCACCATCGCATCAGTTGCACCGCCAAATAGCGAGTATGATTTAAACGCACTAACCGGAATTGCCATGCTGTTTACGATGTGTAGTAGGGCAATCGTAATGATNAANGCNGCAAAGAACCAGTTAGCNACATANATNTGTGAGGTTTTNCGTTTGATNAGCGTACCAAAGAACACGATAGCATAAGAGATCCATACCAAAGCAATCAAGATATCGATAGGCCACTCAAGCTCAGCGTACTCTTTACTTGTGGTCAAACCTAGCGGTAGGGTGATGATGGCTGCGACAATAACTGCCTGCCATCCCCAAAAGGTGAACCACGCCAAATACGGCGCAAATAAGCGTGTCTTACAGGTACGCTGGACGATGTAATAAGAGGTTGCGAACAGGGCAGAACCACCGAACGCAAAAATCACTGCATTGGTATGCAGTGGTCTTAAATGACTAAAGGTCAGCCATGGAATGTCAAAGTTAAGTGCTGGCCACGCCAATTGTGAGGCAATGAAAACACCGAGACTCATGCCGACGATGCCCCAGATGACAGTCATAATCGTAAAGAATCTTACGATAGTGATTTCATACTCGCGGTCTATAGGGGCGACTGCTGTGTTTTGTAAACTCATTGGATGATTCCTTTACAGCCTAAATTATCAACAGAATTAACTAAAGCTTTGCGATATCCAAAAGATAGCAAGGTTAAGAGGCGATGCTGTCTTTTGGATAGGGATTGCGGCGCATGCTACTGTCAGGCGTATCTATCACTGTAACGAGGTATTAACTAGTGAGCCAAACTCTTGCTATCTCAGCGTTGACTGAGCGGAAAAATAGCCATAAAGGCCAATAATACTATTGAGCAAAGTAAGGATGATTAATATATCGTTAAAGTTAATAAAACCTTGTCATACTCAGACCGTAATTATTCAATTGAATGACTAATTTGGGTTGCTAAGTCTGATTATTCAGTTTAGTCGCTAATATTAACTACTAAAATCAGTGGTTAGTTCAATGATTAACTTAGTAGTTATCGTAGTGAGTATCTAAGTATTAAGCTACAGTAACTGGGCTCGTAAATATCGACTAGATAATGATTGACCGAGTATAGACTGAAATATAAGTGGATCTTCATCCCTCTTATAAGCTAATGAAAAGTAGATATATGCTAGCGACTGCTGACAAAAAACACGCTCAGGTAACGTTTAGTTAAAACTCCCGACTCTGTTTAAGGGTATTGTAACGCAATCTTAATCAAATATCATCAAGCTGTTGCCCCAAAATACAAACTCTTTGGTAAATAATTTATCGGACAACTTATCTTAATGGGCTCTTGAANCACAAAATAGCGGCGCGACCTCAGTACTGTTTAAGTCTATTAAGCGCATACTGGCGCTGTTATATTTGCATGGGTAAAATAGCGTTAAGTGTTGAAGGTATCTGGTTTTTGGCTGATGCCACAAGTAAGACCTGCTAAATAAAAGCTAAGCTATCAATTTTGTAACTATTTGGTCATTAACCATGAGATTGGGTTTTACTTCTAGTCAAACTCACCCTTATAATAAAGGCGTATAAATAGTTTTATGACAATAACTACCACTCAATATACTTGTGTAGACGCTGTTTATATCAATGTCTATGTTTATAGATTCGATGCGTAGCTTGGGGTCAAATCAGTAAGATGACCTCTGTGTCTATTAGCACCGATGATAAGATAAATATAATAAGTATCAATAATAAGTATTCACTAAGGATAAGAATATGGCGGTTTTTTTAACGGATAACTGGTTTGAAGAAGTAGAAAAAATGGGCAATGAAGCCGGTGAGCTCAANCTTCCTCCTGCCCTAGAGAACATGGTAATTAACCTAAAAGTCACAGACGGCGATGAGGTGATAGAAAGTCATTTCGCTAATGGCTTATTGCATAAAGGTTTGAATGCTGAGGCAACGACAACTTTGCTGCTAGACCGTAATACTTTGCAGTCGATCATCACGGACTTCGATATGAATGAGATTATGGGTGCCTTTATGAGTGGTAAAATTCGCGTCGAAGGCGATATGTCACAGCTGATGGCGCTACAAACCGCTCGTCCAAGCGATGAGCAAAAAGCACTATTTAAAGATATCAAGTCAATGACGACGCTGGCTTAGTTTTTAGCGTGGTTTTTAACGTGATTTTTAGCGTGTGCTACGCGCTAAAGGGTGTTGAGCGTTATGAGTAATACGTTGCAACTATAGCTCTTTAAAGTCGAAGCCCCTGACAATATTAATCTTTGAAAGTATAAGTTAAAAAAACCCCAAACGTTGAACCGACCCCCATAAGTTGGACACAACTTATGGGGTTTTTTTATNAAGCATTATTAACGGCGTTTTTAGCTGGCTGATTTTGCTTGTTCGTGCTGATTTTCTTTATAGATCGCTGCTTGTAGCCAGATATTTGCTTGCACATAGTCGTGTACTGCAATCGCTTTTGTCTCATCGGTCTCACAAGCACCAATACGAACCACAAAAGGATCGGCGTCTTGTTCACGCAGGATCACAACATCAAACAAGATAATAGGCTTACCATNAAAGACAGTTTGCTGCTTGCCTAGCACTTGCCCTTGACACCAAGCTTCATCTTCTTGACCTAAAGTGTCGCCGAATAAATAGGCGCACATATGACCTAGATTAATCTCTACGGGTGCCATCTGCTCTTTTGTCTCAGGTTGCCACTCTGCGATTTGCTGCTGCAGATCGTCAGGTACTTTGCCGTCGTTAGCGGCGACGATATCGTTAAAAGCGCGATGATAGCGAATGGCTTCCTCGTCTTCGACTTTAATCACCTCGTTTTGTTCGCTAATTGAGATCTCATGCGCCCAAGCACTAAAGTTTATAAAGTATGAGGTGCCTTGCTGGTATTGGTGACGGTTGGCAGTATAGAGTTGATCAAACGCATAAATGATACTGCCATCACCGCTACGTAAACGCAGTACGGCATCGTGCGAGTTGTCATTGGCAATAATACGCTCGATTTTGCAGTTCAATCCATAGGGGCTATCGACGCACGGGTAGGCGTTGATGAAGCGCTCTGGTCGACCCTCTTTCATAGCTAAAACTTGATTGATATGGCAGGGCTGATCTTCAGACAATAAGAGACAGCTGTCTGAGGCGCTCACATTGCTATTAAGGCCTTTTGGGATAGCTGCATGCTCAATCATTTGCTGTAACCATTCGGGCACATCCTGACTCATATCATCAGTCAAGATACGCCAATGATCAGCATGACCAGCAGTCTGTTCGTCGGATAAGGTGGTTTTGGTAGGGGCTTGTACGTTTTTATACTGATAATTAATGGTCATGAGAATACTCAAACTTAAAACAGTGATAAGGTTGGATAGTGAGCGCTAAGTATTATGTCATGCATCCAAGCGCATAGAGCACGATATGTTGATATCAATAATATTTATATTATAGTTAAGCGATGCTGGCTGCAATGTCGTCACGCTATCCGTTATACCACAATGATGGGTTAATGACATTTGTCTTTAGCATACAATATATAGGTATGATGGCAAACAATAGCAAGCCCCTGCCAAAAAATAATCATAAACCAAGCGGTTTTGCCAAAAAACCCCATTAGTTTATGCTAATCATTGGCACATATTCATAAAATTGTGTCAAACTATCCCCTTTTTTTGGCAGTCTTATTACTCTATCAGGGTGTTGATGGAGTAAATACCCAGCAGATCTGTCTAGAACCCTATTTATATGCCTGTTTATTTGGTTACAAAGCTTTATTCGTCCTATTCGCCTTATTTGTGTAAGACTGCGGTCACGATAGAGATTTGTGTAAGGCTGCGGNCACGATAGAGAAGCGCATATAAATAAGATAAAGAGTTTGACTATGTTTCGTCCTTTAGCATTATTTATTGGCTTGCGTTATACCCGAGCTGAGCGCAGTAACCGCTTTATCTCCTTTATATCTTTGATCTCCATGATAGGTTTGACCTTGGGAGTAGCTGTCCTGATCACGGTACTATCAGTGATGAATGGCTTCGATCGAGAGCTAAAAACCCGCATACTCGGTATGGTGCCGCAAGCGACCGTTACCTCATCTGAGGTGATTAGTGATTGGCAGCCATTAGCTGATCGTATCAAGGCTGAAGATCCAGAAGTGGCAGCAGTGGCCCCCTTTATCCAGCTACAAGGTATGCTAACAGCGAACGGTCAAGTCGCGGGTATTATGGTCACGGGTATCGAGCCTGAGTATGAGAAAAACGTCTCCATTATTAATAATCATATGATGGAGGGGGATATTGATACCCTACAAAGCGGTGATTTCAATATCGTTTTGGGTGAGGAGATGGTGCAATCGCTCGGTCTGAGTATCGGTGATAAAGTCACTTTGGTGCTACCAGAGGCTTCGCCATCACCAGCCGGCGTTATACCTAGGTTTAAACGCTTTACTTTGACGGGTATCTTTAATATTAGCCCAGACGTCAATACTTTAGCTGCCTTTATACCGATGAATGATGCAGCAAAGCTATTACGACTACCGGATGGCGCGCAAGGTATTCGCTTGAAGCTTGATGATATCTTCCAAGCGCCCACAGCCGCGCAAAAGGCGGCTAGCATAGCGCCGCCTCAGCTGTATCCTAGTGACTGGACCCAAACCCATGGCAACTTGTTTGGCGCGATCCAAATGGAAAAAGCGATGGTCGGCTTATTGCTGTTTTTGATTATTTTAGTAGCGGCTTTTAACATCGTTTCAAGCTTAGTGATGCTAGTAACAGACAAAAAAGCCGATATCGCTATCTTAAAAACCTTTGGCGCGTCGCCGCGGCTGATTACGCAAGTATTTATGGTGCAAGGCGTAGTAATTGGCGTTATTGGTACAGTCGCTGGGACGATACTAGGGGTGATATTTGCACTGACGGTTAGCGATATCTTGGGCTTTATCAATCAAGCTTTTGGTCTGCATTTATTCGATGCTTATTTTGTCAATTATCTGCCTTCACAGCTACGTATAGTCGATGTGGTATTGATTACTGGTGCTTCGTTTATCCTNAGCTTCTTAGCGACTATTTATCCGGCGCGCCGAGCAGCTAAGATTCAGCCAGCCCAAACATTGCGCTATGAGTAATCGCGGCAGTATGCAACTGTAACAGGATTGTCGATTGTCTAGATTATAGTTTGATTTAAATACAAATAATGATACAAACCGGACGCTATATTAGCCTAGACATCAGTGTCGATATAGAAGCGGTAAGCTATTAAAGAATAAAGGAAGCGCTATGTCAGTTATTTTGAAGGCAAGCAATATTAACAAAATCTATGATGATGGAGCGGTACACACCCAAGTACTCACGGGTCTGGATCTCAATATCAGCGCCGGCGAGCGTGTGGCTATCGTCGGTACTAGTGGTTCGGGTAAAAGCACTTTGTTGCACTTATTAGGCGGCTTGGATACGCCCACTAGCGGTGAGGTGTGGCTACATGGTCAGCGTCTTAACGATATGAATGAGACAGAGCGCGGTGCGATGCGTAATCAGTATCTGGGCTTTATTTATCAGTTCCATCATCTGTTAGCTGAGTTTACCGCTATCGAAAATGTCGCTATGCCGCTACTGATGCGCCCAAAAGTATCGACTACTGAGGCGCGTCAGCAAGCGATTGAAATCTTAGAAAACGTAGGCTTAGGTCATCGTTTAGAGCATCGGCCTGGCGAGCTATCTGGCGGCGAGCGTCAGCGGGTAGCGATTGCTCGTGCACTGGTAACTAAGCCATCGCTGATTTTGGCCGATGAGCCGACGGGTAACTTAGATTATGATAATGCGCAAAGCGTGTTTGGGTTATTATCAGAGCTGCAAAGCACAATGAAAACCGCGCTGCTTATGGTGACTCATGATCGCAGCTTAGCCGCGCTTGCCGATCGTCAGCTGTTATTGCGTAATGGTCATTGGGAAGACTATTAAGGTGCTCGTTTATTAAGTTATTAATTTACTAAGTCATTAAGTTGCTAAGTTGCTCGTTTATTAAGTTATTAGGTCATATCGAAGCAACTTAGCCGCCAGAAAAGCTACGATAGCAATAAATAGTCGCTGTTGTTTTTAACATAAATCGATAGTANCGTTTTGCTATTATTTACTTTTGAGGAGTGACATTATGGATAAGGGAGATGACCCAATTGCTGCTTTTGGTAGTGCAGAAGAGGGAGATGAGCCTTTACTGCCTTATATCGATGCTCAAGCATTTGAGCAAGTCGATAGAGAGGCACAAAAAGAGCAATTGGCTGCNATTTTTGATGCGATTACTTTAGCGGGGGTGGATTATTATTTAGAAGTACAGCAAACGCCGACAGCTAAGCAATATACCTTAACCAAAAATGACAAGGCCGTCACCACGCAGGTAATGGATAATAATTTTAAAGATAATATCCTTGAGGCATTGGACGAGCATCAAAACAATTAGCATGATTTAAAGCATTAGTACATCAAGGTTTAGGCGTCTTGTCGGTTCGCAGGCGTTGACGCTTCTGCCAACTACTGACAGTCTTATAACGCCAAATGCCTTTGAAGGCTAAGCCGCAGATAATACTACTAACAATAGCTAAGATAGTCAGACCAAGACAAAACGCAGTAATCGATACTGCACCTTTATAAGTGATAAAAGGATTGGCACCGTCCGACAATACCCATAGACTAAAATCAGCAATCATCCTACCAATCAGCCGTAAGCTAATCATCGGCACATCAATAATCTTTGCGCCAATATAATAGCCTGTGTAAAAGATGGGCAGCGTCGTCAGCGGGTTAGTAATCCAAGTCAGACCCAGCGCCATAGGCACATTTGCGCGAAAAATAAGCGCACCGATTAAGGCCAGTAGCATCTGGCCCGGTAGCGGGAAAAAAGCGCTAAGCACGCCGATATACACCGCTTTATTTAAGCTGTGGCGATTGAACTGCCACAATCTAGGGTCGCCTAAATGCGGCGCAAAGAACTTTAAGCTGCGGCTTTGTAAGATTTGTTCAGGAGTAGGAAGTAGGTTCTTCAGACGTTTTTTTGACACATGCCTGCCTTTAGTCGTTAATTACAGCCCGCTGCTAAAAAATAAGCCAATCGGTAGGCAATTACGTTTTAAGTCAAAAGTATATCATTATTAATAGTGCTATGATGAGGGGATAGCGACTGAAAGCTTATGAATAAGCTGTTGATAAGTGTTTTTACAGCGATACTTTATTANAAANTCTTTATTATAGCGATTTGGTTATAAAATAGTATAAGGTAATCGTAATAAAGGCACAAATGCTATGGTCAGCGCCAAGCTTAGATAGCGAACCGCTATTGCATCGGCTCTATGCTTAATCCTAGCATAAATTCACATTAGCGAGCGAGGATGTCAATGTATTGGGGAGTTGGCGCGCTAATAATAAGTGTGATGGCAGCTGTATTGACCAAAGCTGCGACTATACCCTTGCCGCAGAGCTTCGCTTTCTTAGATACTAGTCACTATCTGCTTTTACCTAGTCTACTTATCATCATTACGATTCTACTCATCTTATTAAATCAGCGTCTNAGCTTACCTTCATCAGATACTTCTGTTAACAGTCCCCCAAAACTATCTTCAAAATCAGCCTCATCAACTGCTCGTATANTTAGCTTGCTTCAACCGCTGCGCTATCTAATTGTAGCAATCTTGGCACTAGCCTTAATCGTTGGTAGCTTGCTACAAGCGCTTACTGCTCACCAGCAGTTAGAGCGTACCAAGATAACAGCGTCCGAGCGCGTGCAAGCNTGGGTGACCATTGAAGGCATCAGTGATAGCGTGTACGACGCGACGATGAATAGCGGCTATCGGCAGGTCGCGACTTTAAGCGANATAGTGCCGTTAACCGACGATCTTAGNGCTGAACANTTGGCTAAAAAAAGCGCTGAGAGTAAGGCGGATGATATCCTGCAGTCAGGTGGCGCATCATCGAATCAGCGGGTACTGCTAAGTTTATATCCCAATAAAGCCAATGATACTGCTAGTGTCGCTAGGTTAAATCGCTTACAGCCGGGCGAGCGCATATTGATGAGCTTAACGCTTGCGCCATTAGCCAGCTCCGAGCAAGCGCTCAATAACCCAACTGGCTTTGATAGCTATCGCTGGCTACGTGCCCGTCACATCGATGGGACTGCGACGATTATTGCGCTCAGCTCAGCCGCTACTAGCTATTCGAATCAGTCGACGAGTGCCGCTAGTACTGTTAGTGATTCGGCCTCTAGTTGGTCGCGGCTGCGTAACANTATTGATAACTGGCGTTTGCAGTTACGTCAGCACTTTTATCAAGACTGGTCTACTAAAAGTGCTGCGAANCAACAAGCAGATGCAGTGACGTTGAGTTTGCTGACCGGCGATCGCAGCTTAATCAATCGCGAAACCAAAGANCTGTATCAGCTTGCTGGCATCTCGCATCTATTAGCGATCTCAGGGACCCATGTGCTGTTTTTGGCGATTATATTAGCTGCTATGGTAGTGATGCTGGTCGAGCGCTTTTATCCGGCACTTTATCGCNTGCTGCCGCGCTGGCAAGTACGCTGGTGGGTGATGATAGCTTCCGCTTTTATTTATGCCTTATTTACCGGCTTTGATGTGCCAGCGGCGCGCACCGCTTGGATGTTATTAGCGATAGGCTTAGTACGTCTGACATTAGTGCCGGTCAGTACTCTGCAGGTATTGTTAGCTCTAGCTATCCTAATGGCTTGGCTAGATCCGTATGTGTTATGGCAAGCCGGCTATTGGCTGTCGTTTATTGCTGTTGCGCTACTGCTGAGCTATGAGGATAAGCTGACAAATCAGACTTCGGCCGCGACTAGCTCCTCGTCCTCCGTTATGGCAGCTCAGTCAGTTAAGATCGGCTATAGCTCCAATAGATTAACTGATATGCACAGTAAAGGTTGGCTATTATTTAAGCGTCTCTTTAGATTACAGTTTTGGTTATTTATAGCGCTACTCCCCATTACTTTATTACTGTTTGGCAAGGCATCGTTATGGGGTCTTGTCATTAACCTATTTGCNATTGGCTTATTCGGCTGGATTATTGTACCGCTGAATCTTTTAGCAGGTTTGTGCTATTTAATCTTACCAAGCAGTGCTGATGGCATTTGGGCAGTAGTCAGTGCCATTGTCTATCACTTACATCAATTAATCGAGTGGCTGACGACGCTGCCTGTGCTAGGTAGCGCTTGGTTATACACCCCCGTTAACTTCGCTATGTTACTAATGGCAGCACTCATGCTTTTGCCTTGGCTATTACCGCGAGGGCTTATAAGTCGCTGGGTGTCCTTAGTACCGCTGACGCTTTTATCGATGACAATCTATAGTAATCAGCAGTCTTTCTCGCAGACGCCAACGCTTTATATACTACCGACAGGCGATCGTTACATAACAGCGGCGGTATTGCTTTATCCCGCTGATAAAAACCAAGCCGAGCAAAACGATGCTAATAAAAAATCATTAGATCAAGATAAGATAAGTTGGCTGTTTTTGGCCGATCATAGAGCGCAAGGCAAGCGCACTAGGCCAAGTACGCTGAGCGCTGAAAGATTAGCGGAGCAGCTAGAGCAGCAACTACGTACGCTAGCGATTAAAAGTCTAGACGGTATTGTTGTCCAAAGCAGCATGGTCCAAAGCAGCGCGGCCCCTATGACGACTCAAATGTCTTCTACATCGGCAGCAAGTAGTCGTCAGTTAGCTTCGCAAGAATCATCTTTGTTACCTTTGAGCGTAACGCTATTAAGCCAGCAGCTACCGACAGCGCAGTATTGGCAGGCAGGTCGCCATGAGCGACTGCAAGCGCGACAAAGCGTAGCAACAACAACTGACGATAACCGAATTATCAGCGCGCAAGACTGTCAGCAAGGTAAGCAGTGGCAAGCGCCAAACGGTCAATTAAGACTGCTGGCGCTCACTGGTTGGAATGAGATTGCTGACGCTAGCATTTGGGATTGTAGTCTAGCTATCGTCAGTCAATCGCCGATTACCGTTGTGCATTATAATGCTAGCAACCCTCAGCAGCCTATTAAGGCGAGCGTGCAGATGCTTGCCAATGATAAAGCCTTAGCTGATTTGTCTGGTTTGTCTGATTTGTCTGGGACTGCTGGGAATAATAGGATTTCCAGTAATGCTATTTCAAGAAATACTGAAGTGAATGATGCTGTTTTAAATAGTACTGAAACTGAAGACACCGCTTTATCACGACTCATTCTCGATGTCGCCACCCATAAGCGCAGTTGGCAACTGTGGTCACTATTATGCGCCGCTGAGCCTTTAGCCTTTAATATGAGCCAAGCAGATTTTAGTGCAACAACTTGGCTTAGTCATAGTCGCTCTGCGGTAACGGCACCGATATTAATAGCGCAGCAGACTAAGCAAGTACTGACTTATGATGAGCAGCCCTTGGAGGTGGCGCTAGTAATTGAGGCTAGTAACTGAGGCTAGTAACTGAGGCTCATGAATGACTATAGTCAAGAGCTAGTGAATAGTTAGTCAGTAGGCAGTGAATAGCGAAACCATTAGGCAGACTATAACAGTATCGCTGCAAAACGCTGCAATAAGGTCACATTCTACTATTGAACCTCAGTGACAATGTCACCATACTTAGCAAACCCTCAATCAGTTATAATTCGACGCGCTTTTATAGACGATATAGTTAAATCACTTTAAAATTGATGCAGTGCATCTAGGATAATTTTGCGCAGCCTCTGGCTGCAACGACACAGCACGCAAGGAAAATTAATACCAGTTGCACGTTNATATTGAGCGTATCGACTTTATTTTGAACTGACTATAGTTGTATTTTGCTCTTGATCNATCTCACCTAGGAAGTTATATGCCCAACTGGCCACCAGACCCTAATAAACGTCCTGAAAATTCGGCAAATCAGCCGNCACCGCTGCAGCAAGTACCGGCCAATCAGCCCAGCGGACAAGAATGGCGTCTTATCGAAAAAACCTTATTAGCTAGTGTTGAAGAGCAGCGCCGCTCAAGGCGTTGGAGTATCTTCTTTAAGCTGCTTACCTTTGGTTATATTTTATTATTATTCTTCACTTTTAGCCGCGGTTGTAGCACCAAAGCGCCTACTGGGCTAGAAGGCATGGATACCAGCTCACCGCATTTGGCGGTAGTAGAGCTGCAAGGCGTTATTAGTAATGCCGATATTGCCAATGCTTATGATGTGAACGAAGCTTTGACCCGCGCATTTGAAAACCCCAACTCGAAGGCCGTGGCTTTAGATATTAACTCTCCTGGCGGCTCGCCGGTACAATCAGATGAGATCTGGCAGACGATGATAGATTTGCGCGCTGAGTATCCTGATAAGAAGCTCTATGCCGTCATCGGTGATATTGGTGCTTCTGGCGCTTATTATATTGCTTCTGCAGCTGATGAGATCTATGTGAATCCTTCAAGTCTAGTCGGCTCTATCGGCGTCATTATGCCAAGCTACAATATCGAAGGACTAATGGACAAAGTAGGGGTGGAAGATCGCACTATTACTGCTGGCGAATACAAAGATATCTTAAGCTTATCGCGGCCGCTGACAGATTATGAAGAGCAGCACGTCGAATCGGTGTTAGCCAATACTCATAAGCACTTTATCAATGCAGTAAAAGAAGGTCGCGGCGATCGCCTCAAAGACCCTGAAGCCAATAAACTATTTTCAGGGCTGTTTTGGACCGGCGAGCAGTCTATTGCTTTGGGGCTAGCAGACAAAAAGGGTAGTATCACAAGCTTAGAGAAGCAGCTTGAGCTTGATAACGTAGTCAATTACAGTCCTGTAGACCCGTTTCAGTTATTTATGGATCGCTTTGCAGTGAAATTAGGCGCAGGGCTCGGCTCAAGTATTAACCTTGATGTATTAGGGCAGCAAGAAGGCAATGCTGAGATGCGCTAAGGGTTTGTATATTAACTTAGTTTTGACTCTATCAGTATCCGGGCTGAGCTAGTAAATAGCTCAGCCTTTTGCTATAACTAAGTTTGGTTTT